>Ga0335077_10008070_pt1 | contig 13047 bp, 9 predicted proteins | sample Lox_Sample_31_FD_207151 | JGI IMG/M metagenome (GOLD analysis project Ga0335077, IMG submission 207151) | Soil microbial communities from Loxahatchee National Wildlife Refuge, Florida, United States - Lox_Sample_3.1 | ecosystem: Environmental > Terrestrial > Soil > Wetlands | place: USA: Florida... | reverse complement strand
CGATGCGCATACGCATCTGTCGATGCCTTACTCCGAAGATTACAACCGCTCCGAGCTGGATCTTCTCCGCAAAACGATCCCAGAAATGACCTTGGATGCCACCGTAAACGCACGCGTCACCTTGATGGCTGGCTTTACCACTGTGCGCGATGTCGGCTCTTACCAATTCATCGATGTCGGTCTTCGCAATGCTATCGCTGATCGCGTTATCCCGGGCCCGCGCATGCTCGTCACCGTTCATGCCCTTGGCGCCACGGGCGGCCACTGCGATGACCAGGACGGATTCCGCGCCGGCCTTTTCGGCCGCGAATCCGGTCCGCTCGACGGCGTAATCAACGGCCCGGACCAGGCCCGTTATGCTGTTCGCCTCGACCACAAATACGGCGCCGACATGATCAAAGTCTGCGCTTCCGGCGGGGTGCTTTCGCCCACCGATGACGTGGACACGCCGCAACTCACCCAGGAAGAGTTAAACGCCATAGTCGACGAAGCGCACGCCCTCCGCCGCAAAACCGCCGCACATGCTCACGGTGCCGAGGCCGCCAAGCGCGCTATTCGTGCCGGCATCGACTCCATCGAACACGGCAGTTTTCTGGATGATGAAGCGCTGGACATGATGAAACAACGCGGCACCTATCTCGTTCCCACCCTGATGGCCGCGCAAGGCCTGCAGGAGCGGTTCGACAAGAATGTTTACGTCCCTCCGGCCATTGCCGCCAAAGCGCATGCCGCGATCAACTCCATGCACAGCACTTTCCAGCGTGCACTCGCCAAAGGCGTGAATATCGGGCTCGGCACAGACGCCGCCGTCTATCCCCATGGCCGCAATGCCGAGGAATTTCATCAAATGGCTGACCTCGGTATGAAACCCGCCGCCGCCCTCAAGGCCGGCACCTCCGCCGACGCACAACTCCTCGGAATTAGCGATAAGGTCGGGACCCTCGAGTCGGGCAAGCTCGCCGATGTCGTTGCGGTTCCCGGGGACCCGCTCCAGAACATCCGCCAAACGGAACACGTCTTCTTCGTCATGAAAGAAGGCATAGTTTACAAAAACGAAAAACAGGCGCCCGCCAAATAGAATCGATGGCGGCCAGCGGGTCTAGGTCTCCAGCTTGAATCTCGAAGAAGCCAGGCGGTACATTCGCCTCCAGATTACGCGATTAATCAAAACCACAATCGTGGCCATGATCAGCGTCGCCGCCAGCAGCATATGAAAATGCCCAGCATCGCTTGCCCGGCTGATCGTGCTTCCTAGTCCAGGGACTTCCACCACTTTCCCCTGGAAGTGAAAATATTCCGCAACGATGCTGGCGTTCCACGCCCCACCCGACGCCGTGACCATGCCCGTTACCAGATACGGAAAAATTCCCGGCAGAATCAGCCTCCGCCAACGGTCCCACGAGCTGAAGCGAAATACTCTGGCCGCTTCCTTCAAATCTGTCGGAATCGCCATCGCTCCGGCAATCACATTGAATAGGATGTACCACTGGGTGCCGAGCAGCATCAGCGCCATCGCTGCGATCTCGACTCCCCCGCGAAGCCGAATCAGCACCAACAGGAGCACCGGGAATAAAGCTGTAGCTGGAATCGACGCCGCCAACTGCGCCAGCGGCTGCATCAGTCGCGCCAATCGCGGGCTGGATCCAATCGCCACTCCCACCGGAACTGTCCATAGCGCTCCAATCAGTAAGGCGAGGTTCACGCGCAGAAACGTCAGCCCGGCACTCCGCAGCAATATCGCGAAATCCGAACGATCCAATTGCGCGAGTTCTCCGATCGTCCGGTACGCCCCATAGATCGTCAGGGCCACGGCCACCGCGAGTGCGATCCACCCTAGCCACTTCCTGCTCCGTTCACCTTGCGTCGCCGAGGACACGGTTTGCGCAGCGCGCTTCGCTCCGGTCGCGAACTGTAGCGTCAACCATTCCACAATTGGGTGAAGGACTTTCCTATATGCCCGAATAATGAACGATTCGCGTGTGATAAACGTAAGAAGGGAGTTCCCGCCCGCCGCCCCGCTCTCAACTTGTTCGAATTTGAATTTGTCCGCCCACGCAATCACTGGACGCCAGATCAGCTGGTCCATCAGCACGATCACCGCGACCATTGTCGCCAGTCCCCACAACATCGCCCGCGTGTTTCCGCTGCTTGCCGCAGTCTGCAAAAACGATCCCAGGCCCGGCAACCGAAAGTCTTTATCTCCCAACTGGAACATCTCGCAGGCCATCAGGAAGAACCAGCCGCCCGCCACAGACATCATCGAATTCCACACCAGCCCAATCGTCGAAAACGGCAAATCCAGTTCCGAGAACCGCTGCCATTTACTGAACCGGTAAATAATCGCTGCTTCTCTTAAATCTCGAGGAATCGTCTTCAACGACGAATAGAAGCTGAACGCAATGTTCCACACTTGGCCCGTAAAGATCAGGATGATCGACCCCAGCTCGACCCCTAGTTGTCGGCTGGGGAACAACGCAACCATCGCCAGCATCACGCCGGGCAAAAAACTCAACACCGGAATCGATTGCAAAATGTCCAGCAACGGAATCAGCACTAATTCCGCGCGTCTCGATCTTGCCGCCGCATAACCGTACGCCAGCGCAAATACCAGGCTGATTCCATACGCGATCAGGATTCGCACTAACGAATACAGGGCGTAAAGCGGCAAGCTGGACGGGTTCTGGGAGATTTCCGCTTCAGCGCGGATTGGCCCCATCCAGGATCGCCCGATCGAATACATCCCGAAAATCAGCGCGAATACCGCCACGAACACGCCAACGTCGATCAGTGACGCATACGCCCATCGTGCTCCTAGTGGACGCGCGGCCGCCGGGGGAATGACCCTTTGCTTTTGCGTTTCGGAGACGGTGGCTTCCACGTGGGCTTAGCTTTCCGTCAACGTTAATTTTCCGCTCGCCGCGTCATAATCAAACAGTTCGGCGTAGCGGCCCCACTGTATCGCCGTTTCCAATTGCCGCCGGGATTCGTCTTGGCTGAAATGTTCGTCGAGCAGGTCTTCGAAAAACTCTGCGGATAACGTGCGGTTTGCCTTTGCTTTTAACGCTTGCTCCATCTGACGCAGCAGCGGAATGTTCGCGAGTGCGGCCTTCCGGAAGATCGCCTTTCGTTCCTGAATATCGCCCTTTGCAAACGCCTCTCCTTCCGCGGTGATAATAGCGTCGCCCTCTTCGACTTTCAGCAGTCTCAAAAGCACCGCCGTATCTACCGATGGCAACAGGGCATCCACCTCTAATCCCAATTCATCCGCAAGCACGTGGAGATCTGCCTTCCCGCCCTGGTCCACCAGGATCTCCAGCAAGCCTGCTAATCCCCCCGGCCGGGTGTGCGGCAACATCACATATTGCTTTCTGGCCGCAGAACCGTTCGCCGGCGCTCCCGCTGCCGCCAACTCTGGATGGTCCTGCCGGGTCAATGCCCGATAAATCGAGTCCACCAGCTCCACGAATTGCGGATCTTTGCGGTCCCTCGGGTGCGATAGACCAACGGAGAATTCCGCGTGGATGTGCGCTGGGTTTCTGCCCAGCACGATGATCCGGTCCGCCAGAATCACCGCCTCTTCAATGTTGTGGGTCACGATGAAGATCGCTCGCGTCGGGATCTTCTTCTCCAGCCACAACTCCAGCAGTTCGCCGCGTAGCGTCTCCGCGGTCAATACATCGAGCGCAGAGAACGGCTCATCCATAAACAGCACTTCGGGTTCCACCACCAGCGCACGCGCCACTCCCACCCGCTGCTTCATTCCTCCCGAGAGTTCTTTCGGATATGCCGACTCAAACCCGTCCAGCCCCACTGCGTCAATAATTCTCAACGCCCGCTTGTGCCGCTCGACTTCCGCTACTCCTCGTGCCTCCAGAGGAGCCTCGACGTTTTCGATCACCGTCAACCATGGAAACAGCGCAAAGCTCTGAAACACAATCGATACATTCGGACTCTCGTCACGCACCGGATGGCCGTGCCAGTACACACTTCCGCCCGAAGTCGGGGAAAGCCCGGTCAACATCCGCAGCATCGTCGATTTGCCGCAGCCCGACGGTCCCAATAATGCAATAATCTGACCCGGGTAAACCGCAATGTCGGTCGGCGAAATCACCTGAACTCGGCTACCATCCGGTTGCGGATAAAACTTTTCCAGTTTCCGCGCTTCTATGATTGGCTCAACGGCAACGCTGGTTTGTACACCCATAAGCGCCTGTATTATCGCTCAATTTTCAACTTCCACCACTGCGAATGGCGACCATTCGCCCCAAGCCTCGTGCTTCGTTACAATTTCATGAACATTCGATGAACAAGCCAATCTCTTCATCCGTCTTCACCCGCGAATGGTTTCTTCCGCTCGGAGTCTCACTCGTCCTATCGATCCTCGTCATTCTTCCTTTCTTTTGGCTGGGAACAGCTTCCGGCCACGATTTCGAGTTTCACGCGCCCTCCTGGCTGGATGTTGCGTATCAGTGGAAGCAAGGCATCTTCTTTCCGCGGTGGACGGCTTGGACCAATCACGGGTTTGGCGAGCCCCGCTTCATCTTCTACCCGCCGCTCTCGTGGATTCTCGGCGCAGCGCTCACCCTGATGTTTCCGGACGCGGCCGTTCCTATTGTCTTCATCGTGCTGATTCAGACCCTTGCTGGACTCGCAGCATACTTGCTGTTACGGCACACGGTTCCACGGCGCAGCGCTATTCTTGGTTCGGCGTTTTACGTGGTCAACCCGAACGCCCTCTTGCTTACCTATGTGCGCAGTGACTTCGCTGAGCAGTTCGCCTCCGCTATCCTGCCGCTGCTCCTGCTCGCTACCCTGCGTCTTTGCGACTTGCTCGATTCTTCGACGCGCCGTTCTTCCGTCGCTCTCTTCGCCCTTTCCTTCGCTGGAGTTTGGCTCTGCAATGCACCCGCGGCGGTGATTGCCAGCTATTCCGTTTGCCTTATCATCGCCTGGTCAGCATTGATTCAGGCTTCTTTTCGTATTGTTTTCCGGGCCGCGGCGGCACTGCTCCTCGGTTTTGGGCTCGCTGCCTTTTACATCATTCCGGCCTCTTACGAACAGCGTTGGGTCAATATTGCTCAAGCCCTGTCTAGCGGCCTGTTTCCCTCTCAGAATTTCCTTTTCACCGCGATCGACGACGTCGAGCATACCTGGTTCAACTGGATTGCCTCGATCTGTGTTCTTTCGCTCGTGCTGTTACTCGCTTGTACCGCGCTCGCCTCTCGCCGCTTTTCTTCCGCGCTAATCAGAAACTCCCGGATTCCCGCGACGCTTCTCTTGCTTGCTGGCGCTGCGACATTTCTCACTACGCGCTGGTCCATCTCCCTGTGGGATTTGTTACCGAAACTACGCTTCGTGCAGTTTCCGTGGCGGTGGATCTCTGTCCTCGCGCTGCTAGCCGCTTGTTTTCTGGCTTATGTCACGGACGCCAGGCGAGGCTGGCTGTGGTTTGCCGCGGCGCTTTTGCTCCTTCTTCCCCTCGCGAACTTCCTCATCGCGAATACCTGGTGGGATCCGGACGAAATGCCGATCCAGCGCGAAGCCATTGCCAGTGGCCGCGGTTTCGACGGAACTGACGAATACGACCCAATCGGCGACGATCATCTGGATCTGCCGTTGGATGCGCCACTCGCCAGGGCCTTGCCGGCCGGTTCCGCAGATAACACCACCCCACCCGCAAAAATTACGATCGATCACTGGACTACCATGGAAAAGAGAATCCATGTTGATGCGCAATCTGGCGCACGTATCGCCCTCCGTGTCCTGAACTACCCTGCATGGCGGGTCGGGGTAAACGGCCATCCGCTCCAACCGGAACGCATGGACGACTTCAATCAAATGGTGGTTCCTGTCGATCCTGGCGTGTCTGAGATACACGTCTGGTTTACGCGAACACTCGATCGCAAAATTGGTGACGTGATCTCAGCGTTCAGCGTTTGTGTGTTTCTGTTCCTGTTTTGGAGAAGCCGGAAACTCGTTAGCGCCGGTCAATAGACGGATGCCGGATGTCGAGCCCCTGCACGATGTAAATCACGTCTTCCGCAATATTTGTGGCGTGGTCGCCGATTCGTTCGAGGTTCTTCGCCACCAGGATCAATTCGAACGCCGGAAACACCAGGCTCGAATCGCCCATCATGTAGGTCAACAATTCCCGGAAAATCTGATCGCGGTAATGGTCCACCTGATCATCAGCCGCCATCACCTTTTGCGCCAGCTCCACGTCTCGCCGAACCACCGCATTCAATGCGTTCCGCACCTGCTCTTCCACTAATTCCGTCATCCGCGGCAGGTCCACGTACGGCTTCACTCGCGGATGCCGCAAAATGCGCAAAGCTCCCTGCGCCACATTCACCGCCTGATCGCCGATCCGCTCCAGGTCGTTGTTGATTCGCGAAACCGCCAGCACAAAACGCAAATCCGCTGCCATCAACTGGTGCAATGCCAGCAACTGCACGACACGGTCGTCGATTTCCAGTTGCAGTTCATTGATCGCGTCCTCTTCATCCAAAACCCGCTTCGCGAGCTGCTCGTCCGAATCCAGCACCGCATGCACGGCCTGATGAACCGCGCGCTCCGCCAGGCTGCCCATCCAGAGCAATCGCTCTTTCAGTTCGTTCAGGTCTTTCTCGAAGTGACGTTCCATGAAGCCCTTCCCGTGCGCTGCATCTTACTCGCAACTTGGCCCAGGTCAAACTCAATCTACTGCCATCGCCTCATCCAAACCGCCCCGTGATGTATGCCTCTGTTCGCGGGTCCCCCGGTGTCGTGAATAATTGCGGCGTGGGATTGAACTCGATCATTTGTCCGGTCAACAAAAATGCCGTGAAATCGCTGACGCGCGCCGCCTGCTGCATATTGTGCGTGACGATCGCAATCGTCGTCAGGCTCTTCAGTTCCACCAGCAGTTCCTCAATCTTTGCCGTGCTGATAGGATCGAGCGCCGAGCACGGCTCGTCTAGCAGCAGCACTTCCGGCTCCACCGCGAGCGCTCTCGCGATACACAAGCGCTGCTGTTGGCCCCCGGACAGTTCGTACGCGGACTTGTGCAAATGGTCCTTCACTTCCTCCCAAAGCGCAGCGTGACGCAAGCTTTTCTCTACGAGCTCCGAGATGGCTCCCTTCATCCCGTTGATCCTCGGTCCATACGCCACATTTTCGAAGATTGATTTCGGAAACGGATTTGGCCGCTGGAAGACCATTCCCACGCGACGCCGCAAAGCCGTAACATCTTGCGCGAGGATATTTTGCTGATCCAGCAAGATCTCCCCTTCGAGCCGCGACGAAGTTACCGTTTCATGCATACGGTTCAGCGTTCTCAATAACGTCGACTTGCCGCATCCGGACGGCCCGATCAACGCCGTCACCCGCTTGTCCGCGACCCCCATGCTGATGTCGAAAAGGATTTGCTTGGTGCCGTAATAAAAGTTGACCTTCGAAATCTTCATCCGCAACGGCATTGTGCCGATGCTTTCGCGCGTGCCCGACGCCGCGGAAGCCGCCACGTTCACCGATATTCCCTGGTTGGGTGAAGCTTGCATGTTTAGGACCTCGGCATCGATATTCCGCGCGCCAGGATCGTTCGCGCCAGAATGTTGATGATCAGAATGAACCCCAGCAGCACCAGGCCCGCCGCCCACGCCTGCCGGTGCCAATCCTCGTACGGTGACCCCGCGTATCGGTAGATCATCTCGGGAAGCGCCGCGGTTGGCTGGTTCCAGCCCTGGCTCCAGTAACGGTTCCCGAACGCGGTGAACAGCAGCGGCGCTGCCTCCCCCGCCACCCGCGCGAGCGCCAGCAGGATCGCGGTAAGAATTCCGCGATACGCCGCCGGCACAATAACTGTCGCTATGGTCTTCCATTTGCTCGCTCCCAGTGCCATTGCGCCTTCGCGCAACATTTTCGGCACAGCGTTCAGAAACTCCTCGGTGCTTCGCAACGTAATCGGAATCATCATCAATCCGAGCGCGAAGGCTCCTGCCAGCGTCGAGAAGGTCTTGAACGGGCGCACAACGATGCTGAATGCAAAAATGCCAATGACGATGGACGGGACTCCGTTCAGCAAGTCCGCAGCGTAGCGCACCACTCCCGCCGTCTTCGATCCGCTGAATTCTGCGAGGTAAATACCTCCAAAGAACCCGATGGGAACTCCGAATAGCGATGCAGCAGCCAACAGCTTCGCACTGCCCACGATGGCATTCGCCATTCCACCGCCGGTTTCCCCCACGGGCTTTGGCAACTTGGTGAAGAAATCCCAATTGATGGAGGTTCCGCCGTTAAACAACAGGTACCCGAGGATAAAAAACAGGACTGCTACCGACACGACGGCACATATACCAGTCAGCGTAAGCATGAAGTTGCTTACGAACTTGCGCCAGCGGAGTCTCGCGCCCATCAGTTGCTCACCTTGCTGCCTTTTTGTGTAGTCACGATGATCAGAATCCGCGCCAAACCATTGAGAATAAACGTCAGCAGGAACAGCACCAGGCCCAACTCGATATACGCCTGCGTCTGCAACTCTCCGGTGGCCTCTGTGAAGTCATTCGCGATCACCGCCGCGATCGAATAGCCTGGCGCAAACAAGGAAGCGGCGATTTTAGGGCTGTTTCCCACCACCATCGTGACCGCCATGGTTTCGCCAAGAGCCCGCGCCAGTGCCAGGAAAATCGAACCCATAATGCCAGTCTTGGCAAACGGTACGACTACCTTCCACGTGGATTCCCATCTCGTCGACCCTAGCGCCAATGCCGCCTCTCGTTGATCCCGCGGCACCGATAACAATACTTCGCGCGACACCGAAATGATGTACGGGATTACCATGATCGCCAGCACGATTCCCGCAGTCAGAAACCCTACACCATAAGACGGGCCCTTGAAAATCGGTAGAAAACCAAAGGGCTTGTTCAATGCCGGGTAGATCACGTTCCGAATCAAGGGAACGATGATGAAAATCCCCAACAATCCGTAAATCACGCTCGGCACCGCCGCCAGCAGATCAATAAAAAATTGCAGCGTGTCCGAAATTCGCGGTGGCGCCAGTTCTGCCAAAAAAATCGACGCCCCTATCCCCAGTGGAATTGCAAGTAACAACGCTACCGCAGACGTGACCAGCGTTCCGTAGATGAATGGTAATGCGCCGTACTGGTCCATCACCGGATCCCAGTCTTGCGACACAAAAAAATGTAAGCCGAACTTGTGCCTCGGCAGCGCGGAACCGATCCACAATTCATATACCAGCGAAATGGTAATCAAGACGACAGACGCGGCAAAAATAAACGTAATCAGCCGCGCAATCTCGTCGCCTTCGCGCAGCTTCGATAGAAAAGAGCGCGAACCCGATATCGGACCCGCGCCCTGCACAGTTGGATTTGCTGTTGCCACGTTTTCCGATTCTTACTGCACCTTCGCGATGGCCTTCTTTTCCTTCTCGATCACTTCTTTTGGCAGCTTCGCATACGACAACTGCTCCGCATACGTTTGTCCGTCAGCCAGCATCCAGGTCAAGAAGCCCTTAATTGCGTCGCGCTTCGCGTTATCCTGAATCTTCGACGGAATCAGCAACCACGTGAAGCTCGAAATTGGATAGGCTGTCTTTCCCGGAGCGTTGGTGATGCTCACCCGGAAATCTTCCGGCATATCCTTCGCTGCGCCCGCCGCCGCCTCGCTCACACTCTTTAGATCCGCCTTCACAAATGTGCCGGCGGCATTCTTTACCGTCCCATAGGGAATGTTGTTCTGCGCCGCGTAAATCAGTTCGACATACCCAATCGAGTTCGGCGTTTGCTTGATCAACGCCGTTACGCCTTCGCTGCCTTTGCCCCCAAGCCCCACCGGCCAGTTCACGGACGTGGCTTTGTTAACCTTGCTCTTCCACTCGTCACTGACCTTCGAAAGATAATCCGTCCAAATGTACGTGGTCCCGCTGCCATCGGAGCGGTGTACCACCACGATTTCATTCCCCGGCAGGTTCACTCCCTGGTTGGGGCCGGTGATCGCTGGATCATTCCACTTCGTAATCTTCCCTAGGAAAATTCCTGCCAGCGCTTCCGGCGTGAAGTTCAAGGTCGCACTGACTCCCGGCACGTTGTAGGTCGGCACTGCCGCTCCCAACACCGTCGGGAAGTGCAGAATCTCTGAACCCCGCTTGTCTTGGTACGCCTTCAACTGCTCGTCGTTCATGGGACCGTCGCTGGCCCCGAAATCCACTGTTCCTTCCGTAACTTGCTTGATTCCAGCTCCCGAACCCACCGATTGGTAGTTGAACTGCATATTTCCATTTTTCTGGTGATACACGTCGAACCATTTCGAATAAATCGGATACGGGAAACTCGCGCCTGCTCCGTTGATGAGTAATCCCTGCGCCCACACCACTCCGCTGGCCACGAGCACCGCCATGAGCAACACGGCAGTTCGTTTCATAGTGTTTTCTCTCTCCTGGATTTTTCCAAATACCTAGCCCAAGTCAGTTTCAGCGCACCAGGTTACAGAATTGTTACATCTCCGCATCACTCTGTTAAAAATCAGAAACACTTGCATTGCCCACCCACTAGTCCTTGTGGTTTCAACCGGTTACTGCCCTACAAACAGTAAGAGGGCAGCCCTCAACGAGCTGCCCTCGACATTCCGTTTTCGGAATGATCTGTTTTATGGAATGTAGTAGCGGAACGACGTCCACACCATGTTGTCCACGGCGTGTGGCGAAACGCTCGTTGTGCCCGTCAACCCGTTCGCCCCGGACCAGGTGTTCCGGTAGAAGTAAGAGTATTGAATGCCCCACTGCACGCGGCCCTTTTCGCCCTGGTACAGCTTGTTCCAGAAGCCAATCGTCGCCTCGCTGAGGTATCTCGTGTCGCCTGCGCAGTTGCTCCCGCCGCTCGGAACTCCCGTCCCGCCGGCCTGCCCAGCCGCTGGTCCACCGGGTGCCACCTCGGTGCTGCATCCCGTGTTGTTCGCATACGGCGAGCCGTACCCGCCGACGCCAGTTGTTCCGACTTTCCAAGTCGTTTGTGCTTCTGGGTACAGCAGGTTGGCCGCGGGCGTCCCTCCACCGAGTGTAGTCAGGTTCAGCGTTACTGGAACCGTTACGGTGGTGCCGGCTACGGATTGATAGCCCACGTAGGAAGTGCGGCCTGCGTACTCGCCGCCTACATAAGCGTAAAAATCCCACTTGGGGTTCATATGCCACTCTAGGGATCCCAGCCAGTGCCCGCCGTGAATTAGCGCCACCGAACCGTCAGGCCGCAAAGTTGCGTCCGCCAACTGCGCGGAGCCATACCGTCCCGTGCCGTCTCCGTAGAAGCCGCTCGCTCCCACATCCAGCTTCTTAGAGAGGAGCGGAGCAAGAGCGTGGAAGCCGACTCCGCCGCCTGTACGCGAATCGTTGTAGGCGCCGGTTGCCGAAGGCGTCGTGTTCGTGCACGAACTTGGCAATGCGTTGCCGCTCGCAAACTTATTCGCATTGTAGCTGCCGGTGTAGACGTTGCCGTTGGTGTCCGTTACGCTCACATTCGTCACCGCCGCCGCGGTGGCCGCCGTAATGCTCACGACCGCGCAAGGATAGATCCGGTTTTGGAAAAGACTCACGATGCCGAACACTTCGTAGTGGCCAAAACCAGGATCAAACGCTGCCTTGACGATGAAGTCGGGTGCTTTGTTCACCGAGTATCCGGTGGGATCGAAAGCGTTGTATAACCCGCCGCCAGCACCCGGCGCAAATATGAATGAGTTCATTGCAAAAGTTGACGCGGTCGTCACGTTGCAGCCTGCGCCCAGGATTGCCGTTAAGCAGTATGAGCTGAACCCGCGGCCGCCAATCGTTTCCTGGGAGCCTTCCGCCGACGCCGCCAGCGTGAATTTATCTCCAAAACTCTTGGAGACTCGCGCCGAGTATGCACGCTGCCATGTATAGCCCACCACGTACTGGGGATCGATCATCATCGGGAAGTATTCGGCGCGGTTCGCCGCACCCTTCCGGTCCTGCGTCGCAAGGCTCCACATCTGGCCGGCCGAAAACGCCCAACCACTCGCGAAGTCCGCACGCGCCCACAATTGCCGTTGCCGGAAGACATACGAGTTGCTCTGCCGGTTGTTCGAGGTCGTCCCGGCGCCGAGGAAGTCAGCCTCGTAGTAACCCGATACCTTCGTTTCTCCGATTTTCGTGTCTACCAGCAAGGATAGACGCGACTGCCGTGCCGTGAAGTTCGATTCCGTCAAGTGGCCCAGTGAGTTAGCCGTAAACGGAATCGAGTTGAACGGTGTATTAATGTCCGCGCTCAGCGCACGCTGCCGGGTTACCGTCGCGGCTTCGATAAAGCCTCCCGGCGTAAAGTTCACACCCTTAAACCGAATGGTGGCCGGTCCTTTCTCTTCTGCAGCGCCGCCCTGCCCCCCAGTCGCAACCGCCGAAGAGCCGCTCACCACAGGCTTGGCCGCCGCCATGTTCGCCACCGACGTATTCAGCGCCGAAGTCGTCGTTTTCACTTCCGCCGACGTGGCTACCGCCTCGTTGGCTTTCGTCGTTGCCTCAGTCGCGCGCGAGTTCGCCGACGCTGCCGCTTCCCTCGCCTCTTCGATCTGCCGGTCCCTCTTGGCCAGCTCCTCCTTCAACATCTGGAGCTGCTCCTGCTGCGCTTGCAAGTTCTGGCGCAACTCTTCCATCTCCGCCGCTATTTCGGCGTTGCTCTTCGTGGTGGTGGATTTCGCCGCCGGTGCCGCCTTGGCTGGCTGCGCATCCGTCTCTTTCGGTGAGTCTTTCGGTGAATCCGCGAACGCCGCTCCGGTCGACAGGAACAGCGACAATATCAGTGCTGCAAATTTTTTCATTGCATCTCTCTTTTGTTCAAAAAGATTTCGGACAGACAATGACCCTGGGAAAAGCAACTTCACCCCATTCGGAAGGTAGTAAGGGACTCTTACGCTTTTATCAACTGCGTATGAATACTCTGTAACAAACGGCCCATATTGGCACTTATCTGCACTGTTTTCATCTATTTGCAATTGTTAACAGAACGGTACCGGCAGAGTGTTTAACAGTGTTTTTCGTTCCATCTC
>Ga0335077_10008069_pt1 | contig 13047 bp, 10 predicted proteins | sample Lox_Sample_31_FD_207151 | JGI IMG/M metagenome (GOLD analysis project Ga0335077, IMG submission 207151) | Soil microbial communities from Loxahatchee National Wildlife Refuge, Florida, United States - Lox_Sample_3.1 | ecosystem: Environmental > Terrestrial > Soil > Wetlands | place: USA... | reverse complement strand
CGTTGTGGTACGCGGGGAGCCCCGTATCGCCGTACTCAAGCTGTCGGACCGTACGTGGCACGAGATTCCAGTGCCAGCGAGTTGGGGGACGCTCGAGGGGATAGGCGCCTCGGAGGATGGCAAAGCTTTCATCGTCGCCGCCAAAACTTGGACCGCCTCCCATCTTCTGCACGTGTCAGCCAGCGGCGAAGTAGATCCTTTGTTACGTAGGGACTGGAACGAACCGGCACTTGAAAGTCCAATGGCATCTCGAGACGGCAAGCATCTGGCGTTCCAGACCTATTTTCAAGACACCAACGTTTGGATGATTGAGAACTTCTGATGGCGCTGGCACGACCCGGGATCTTTCACGCCATGAAGGGGGATCGAGAGCATGCCGGATAGTGAACGAGAACGCAGACTAGACGAAATCTACAGCGCCGCGCTGAAGCAGGACGCCAGCCGGAGACCTGAGTTCCTGCGCCAGGCCTGCGGCGGCGACACGGCCTTGCGTCAGGAAGTCGAATCGCTGCTCGGTGACGAGCGAAATCTTGGCGAGTTCCTGGAAAAGCCGGCGTTGGAGGCGGCCAACGTCGGCATGGCGGGCGGCGATGAGCGGTGGCTGGCGGGCCAGAGACTGGGGCCCTACGATCTGCTGGAGCCAATCGGCGAGGGCGGCATGGGCGAGGTATGGCTGGCCGAACAGAAGCAGCCCGTGCGCCGCCGCGTCGCCCTTAAGCTGATCAAGGCCGGCATGGGCACACGCGAAGTAGTGGCGCGTTTCGAATCCGAGCGGCAGGCGCTGGCGCTGATGGACCACCCCAACATCGCCAAAGTCTTCGACGCTGGCGCCACCCCGCAGGGCCGGCCCTACTTTGTGATGGAGTACGTCACCGGGATTCCCATCACGGACCATTGCGACAAGCACCGCATGACTCTGCGCGAGCGCCTGGAGCTTTTCGTTCACGTCTGCGAAGGCGTGCAGCACGCGCACCAGAAAGCCATCATCCATCGCGATCTGAAGCCATCGAACGTTCTGGTGAGCGAAGTGGATGGCAAGCCGCTGCCGCGGATCATCGATTTTGGCTTGGCCAAAGCCACCTCGCAGCGGCTGACCGCCGGCACCATGTTCACCCAAGCGGGGGCGATTGTGGGGACGCCCACCTACATGAGCCCGGAGCAGGCGGGTGCCACCGGGGTGGATGTGGACACCCGCACGGACGTGTACTCGCTGGGGGTGGTGCTGTATGAGCTGCTGGTCGGGGCCGTGCCGCTCGACCTCCACAAAGTGGCTTTCGATGAGATCCTGCGGCGGTTGCGGGAAGAGGAAGCGCCGCGTCCCAGCAGGATGGTGCGTATTCTGGGTGAACAGTCCGGCACTGCGGCGCAAAACCGTGGCTCTGATCCTTCCGCGCTGGTCCGGCAACTGCGCGGCGATCTGGACGCCATCGCGCTGAAAGCTCTCGAAAAGGACCGCTCCCGGCGATATGCCACGCCCTCCGATCTGGCCGCCGATATCGGCAGGTATCTGCGCCATGAGCCGGTGTGGGCGCGGCCGGCGAGCGCCGGGTATCGGGCTGGCAAGTACATGCGCCGCCATGGGGTTGGTGTAGCGGTGGCCGCGGCATTGGCGGTGATGCTGATCTCGTTCGCCGTGGCGCAAACGTTGCAACTGCGACGGACCACGCGCGAGCGCGACCGGGCGGACCGCGTCGCGGCTTTCATGATCAGCATGTTCAAGGTGTCAGACCCCAGCGCCGCGCGTGGCAACACGATCACGGCCCGGGAAATCCTGGACAAGGCCTCCAAGGAGATCGACACGGGGCTGGCCAAAGATCCGGAGCTGCAGGCCCAGATGATGCAGACTATGGGGGAAGTGTATCAGAGCCTCGGCCTTTACCCTCAGGTGACGTCACTGCTCACGCGGGCGGTCGACATCCGGCGGCGGGCGCTCGGGCCGCGAAATCCCGACACCCTCACCTCGATGAACAGTCTGGGCCAGAATCTTATGGACAACGGCCGCTATGCCGAGGCGGAGAAGTTGCTACGCGAGACCCTGGGGATGCAACGCCGTGTCTTGGGGTCGGAGCATCCGGGCACACTGACGTCGATGCATAACCTGGCTCTCGTTCTCGATGACGAGGGCCGCTACGCCGAGGCAGAAAGGTTGGAACGCGAGACACTGGAGATTCGACGCCGTGTTTTGGGGCCGGAGCATCCGGATACACTCAAGTCGCTGAGCATCTTAGGTGATATTGTCGATGACGAAGGTCGTTATGCCGAGGCAGAGAAGTTGCGTCGCGAGACACTGGAGATTCGGCGTCGTACCTTGGGACCGGAGAATCCCGACACGATGGCATCTATGGGTAACCTGGGTATCGCTCTCCGTCACGAAGGCCGCTACGCCGAGGCAGAAAAATTGCAGCGCGAGACACTGGATATTGAGCGTCGTAACTTAGGTCCAGAGCATCCGGTTACATTGAGGACGATGCATAACCTGGCTCTCGTTCTCGCCAACGAGGGCCACTACGCCGAGGCAGAGAAGTTGCATCGCGAGATCCTGGATGTGCGTCGTCGTCTTTTGGGTCCGGAACATCCGGACACGGCAGCCTCCACATACAACGTCGGTTGCATTTTGGCCCGTAAAGGCGAAGTTGATGAGGCGCTATCGCTTTTGCGCGAGGCTGTGGATCACGGGCTGCACTCCGGCACCGATCTCGCCATCGAAAAAGATCCCGATCTCCAGTCACTGCATGGCGACCCGCGCTTCGCGGCTCTCGTGGCCCACGCCAAAGAGCGCGCCGCCGCGGCCCAGAATCCAAAGTAGCGCCACCCCCACCGGCTCAGCGGATGCGCAAGGCCACGGCGTATTGGGCTGGTCTGTCTGGGGGCAACTGTGCGTGCAGGCCTGAACTGTCAGTGCTCCACTTCAGCCTGGTCTGGGAGCCGAGCATTTCGACGGATTTGACGGGTTGATTGGCCAGTGACTTGACCAGCATCTTGCCATCCTGCGGCCAGGCCAAGGCGATAGCGTAGATGGTTTTGCCATCGGTGGTGAAGCGGATATCTTCGCCGGTGAAAGGCTTGGACGCGGTATCTTTGAACGATCCGGCGACGACCTTGGTGGGGCCTTCGCCGAAGATCTTCCAGGGGCGAGTGCCGTAAATGGCTTCGCCGTTGACTGAGAGCCAGCGGCCTATTTCAAGGAGCACGTTTTGCGCCTGCTCGGGGATAGTGCCGTCAGAACGGGGGCCGATGTTCAGGAGCAAGCAGCCGTTCTTACTGACGATGTCGATCAAGTCATCGATAAGCGAGCCGGGCGTGCGGAACTGGTCGTTCTCGATGTAGCCCCAGCTTTTGATGCTGACGGACGTATCGGTTTGCCAGAAGAGCGGGCGGATGTTATCGAGCTTGCCCCGTTCGATATCGAGGACCGCGACATCTTCGGGGAAGGCCTGGTTCTTGTAGTTGATGGCTACGCCAGGGCCTTTCCACTGCTCACCGCGGTTGTAGTAGTACGCCGCGAGCTTTTGCAGGTAGGGCTTCATGACGGGCTGCTCGATCCACCAATCGAACCACAGCACCTCGGGTTTGTACTTGTCGATGATTTCCGTGGTGCGGGCCAGCCAATCGCGCATGTGAGCCTCGCTCGGCTGATTCTCTTTGCCGTCGGGGGTTTTTTCCGGCTGGGCGGGGCCGTAGAAGGCTTCGTAGCGCGGGTCGCGCACGTCGGAATCGAACTTGCGGCCGCCTTCCATGAAGAACCAATGCTCGATGCGGTGGGAGGAGGCGCCGAAGTGAATGCCGGCGGCGCGCACGGCTTCGGCAAGTTGGCCGACGACATCGCGCTTGGGCCCCATCTTGCCGGCGCACCAATCGGTGATGCCGGAATCGTACATGGGGAAACCGTCGTGGTGTTCGGCTACGGGCACGACGTAGCGGGCGCCGGCGCGGCGGAAGAGATCGGCCCAGGCGCGGGCGTCGAACTTATCCGCGCGGAACATGGGGATGAAATCCTTGTAGCCGAACTTCGACTGGGGACCGTAGGTGGCAACGTGGTGCTTGAATTCGGGAGTGCCCTGCATATACATGTTGCGCGGGTACCACTCGTTGCCGAAGGCGGGGACGGAGTAGACGCCCCAGTGAATGAAGATGCCGAACTTGGCGTCCCGATACCAGTCAGGGGTGTGGTGCTCGCGCAGGGAGTCCCAGGAGGCGTGATAAGGGCCGGCGCTGTCGATGCGATCGACGGTGTCGGCGGCGGTCTGGACTTTTTGCTGGTAGGTCTGCGCGACGGCGGCGGCGGTCAGCAAAAGGCAGAGTGCGAGACGGGTCATTGGCTCTTCTGGGAAGTTTCGGTCACGAAAGCATCGACGTTGCTCTTGTCGACGAGCACTTCGCCGGTATCGACGAACATGGCGACGGGCGATTGCGGATCCTGCGCCCAGGGCTTGTCGAGAGGGTTGGGCGGATAGTGGTGCATCATGTCGAGCGTCTGGACTCCGACAAAGCCCATGCTAAAAGGCTTCTGAGCGACAGTGCCGGCAATGCGATCCTTCTTGATCCAATCGAGCGTGCGCGGGTCGGTATCCATGGCCACGATGACTTTTTTGCCGATCTTGTTGCGGTCGAGCACGTCGGCGACTTCGGGACAGGCGATGGCTTCCAGGCAGATGAAGCCATCGATCTTATCGATGGTTTTTTTGTCGACCATTTCCTGGGTGTGGTCGAAGGCGATGCGCGCGTCGCCCTTGATGTCGACGGTGCCGACGATTTTGATGCCGGGGTGGGCCTCGAGGGTGTCATGATAACCGCGCAAGCGGTCTTTGAGGTTGGCCTGCTCGGGCATGGTGAGGACGACAACGCTTCCTTTGCCCTGCAACTGCTTGATGGCCAGCTGGGCACCCAATTGCCCGGCCTTGTAATTGTCGGTGCCGACGAAGGTGAGGCGCTTGCTGCCGGGGGCGTCGGAATCGACGGTGATGACCGGGACACCCTGACCGATGGCCGCGTCGATGTCCGGCTGCAGTACGCTCGGGTCGGCGACGGAGACCAGAATGCCAGCGGGCTTGACCTTTTCGGCCAGCGCGCGCTGGAAGGCTTCGTGCTCGGCCTTGGCGTCAAAGGTGTCAGGGCCGACCATTTCGGCTTTGACGCCCATTTGTACGGACGCGCGCATCAAACCGGCGTTGACACTCTGCCAATAGGGGATCTTGATGTTGGTGGCAACCAGGTAATACTTTTCGGTAGTGGCATGAGGGGAACCGCCGCAACCCGCCAGCCATCCGAGCGATCCACAACACAACCCGATCAGAATCCCGTTCCGCATGTGCATGTAGAGTCTCCGATTCAGACAGTATATGTTAATCGATTCGTTCGAGAACGAGCATGGCGCTGTCGAAGTCGCCTTCCAGGCGCAGCTCGAGGCCGTGGTTCATGAGGTAATCGCCTCCGGCAGTTTCGCGCTGGACGGCCAGTTTGGCGTCCACGGGCTTGAGGCGGTAGACGGCGCGCTCATCGAGGCCGCGGAAGCAGACGGTGGGCGCAGGGCGCAGATATTGCTGGGAGTGGAGGAAGGCGAACAGGACAGACTGGCGGCCATCGCGCGAGACGTACTGGTTGGCGGTGAATTCGCCTTCGCGCGGCGAGTAGAGGCGATAGAGATTGCCCTGCTGCACGGTATCGCGCACCTCTTTATATGCGCCGATCAGGCGGGACGCCAGAGAGAAGTCTTCGCCCGACCAATGGTTGAGGTTCGAGCCGATGCCGAGGGAGCCCTGCATGGCGACCAGGAACCGATATTTGAGCGGCGTCGAGCGGCCGTTGAGATTGGGCACGTCGGTGACCCAGGCCATCATGACCTTGGGCGCGTAAGCCTGGGTGAAGCCTTCCTGGATGCGCAGGCGGTCGAAGGCCTCGGTGTTGTCGGAGGTCCAGACCTGATCGACGCGCTTGAGGATGCCGAGATCGATGCGACCGCCGCCGCCGGAGCAGGATTCAATTTCGAGGCCGGGGTGCGCGGCGCGGAGGCGGTCGATGATGAAGTAGACGTTATCGACATACTTGACCCAGATTTCCTTCTGCTCCGCGACGGGCACCTCGGGCCAGCCGGGCTCGCCAAAGTGGCGGTTCATATCCCACTTCAGGAATTCAATGTGGTTTTCGGAGACGAGCTTGTCGAGGACGGAGAAGATGTGGTCGCGAACGTCGTCGCGCGCCATGTTGAGGACGAGCTGATTGCGGGCCTCGGAGCGGGGGCGGTCGTTGAAGTGCATGGCCCAATCGGGATGCGCGCGGTAGAGGTCGCTATTGGGGTTGACCATCTCGGGCTCGACCCACAGGCCGAACTTCATGCCGAGGCTATTGACATAGGAGATGAGGGCTTTGAGGCCGTTGGGGAATTTCCGGGGATTGACGTACCAATCGCCGAGGCCGGCGTGATCGTCGTCGCGCTGTCCGAACCAGCCATCGTCCATGACGAACAGCTCAACGCCGATTTTGGCGGCTTTATCGGCGAGCTCCTTCTGGCCGGCTTCGTTGACGTTGAAGGTGGTGGCTTCCCAGGAGTTGTAGAGGACGGGACGCACGTGGGGGGCGGCGTGGTCGGGGAGGATCTCATCGCGCTCGAAGGCGTGGAGCATGCGGGAGCCTTCACCGAAGCCCTGATCGGTGAAGCCGCCGTAGAAGGGGGGGGTCTGGAGGGCGGCGCCGGGCTTGAGGAGGTAGCCGAAATCGAAATCGTTGAGGCCGCCGGTGACGCGGACCTGTTGGGCGGGATTCTGTTCGACGACCAGTTTCCAGTTGCCGCTCCAGCCGATGGCGCCGAACCAGACGCGGCCGTGGTCTTCGCCGGCGGGATCCTGGCCGGGTCCGCCGCCCGGTCCCCCATCCAGGGCGAACCAGGGATTGGCCTGATGGCTGGTATTGCCGCGGCGGCTTTCAAGGACTCTCTTGCCGGGGCCGACCGGTTCGCGCTTGAGCTGTGTTTCGCCAGCCCAGCGTCCGGTGAGATAGCTGAGGCGGTAGCCTTCGCCGGCGGGCACGTACCAGACACCGGATTGCGCGCTTTCGACGACGACAGGCTGATTGGTCTGGTTTCGAATGACGGAGTGCTTTTCAAGGATGCCGGCGCGCGCGAAGACGTGGTAGAACAGGTCGACGGTGAGAGGGTAGCGGATGTCGTGGGTGTGGATTTCGAGCGTATCGCCGCGGATTTCGTGGGAGGCGTAGGCGAGCACGAGGTCGCGCGTGCCATCGGCCAGGGTGACTTTGACGCAGGGTTCGTTGAAGCGCAGGCCGCCCCAGCCCGGGTACTCTTCGGTGGTCATGGTCTGAGGGGAATCGAAGGAGGCGTGCTCGGGCGCGGTGTGGGGGGGGCGGAGGTCGTCGTTGCGGAGCAGGCGCTTGCCCCAGTAGACGTTCTGAAGGACGTTTTCCTGGTTGACGCCGAGGACGTAAGTGCTGCGGGCGGTGTCGAGGACCCAGAGCTTTTTGTCGGACAGGTAGCGGACCTGGGCGAGGAGCGGGAGGGCGAGGAGGATGGCGATGAGGAGTTTCATAAGCCCTCCAAGGTAGCTTCCTGCCGGGCCGGGCGCAAGTTTAGCGACGAATCGCGGATTCAATGCTATACTCTTGGCGCGATCCTTGTAGCTCGTCAGTTCGGGTCCGGGGAGCAGATCGCTCGTTTGCGCTCTCTCGTACTCACCGGAAGGTGGTGTACTCATGTTCGACTTAACAATCGTTCGTGTCATTTTCGTTATCGTTTTAACCGCCGCGGCCTATCTGCTACATCCGTTCCAGGCAGCGCCTTCGCTTTGGGGCGCGGCCGGCGGTTTGGCCCTGGGTCTGTCAATCATCTTCTTCGAGGTGCGGCTCGAAGAGATCAGCCTGAAGCGCCTCCTTGGAGCGGCTTTCGGCTCGGTTTTGGGAATCCTTGGCGCGTTCCTGATGTCGCTGGTGCTGCGTTGGGCCCGGCCAGCAGGCACCGAGTCTTCCAACGTGGTGCCTTTTCTTCAGGTGGCTCTGCTGCTCTGGATGACTTACGTGGGCCTGATCGTGGGCGCCAAGAAGGGCGACATGCTCAACCTCTCCGCTCTGGGAGGCATTTTTGGCGGGGAGAAGGCCGGCAAGAAGGCGTTCAAGATCCTGGATACGAGCGTCATCATCGACGGGCGGATCGCCGACATCGCCGAAACGGGCTTTTTGGACGGCGTGCTGGTCATCCCTCAATTCGTCCTGCGCGAACTCCAACTGGTGGCAGACTCGGCCGATTCCATGAAGCGCAATCGCGGCCGGCGCGGGCTGGATATCCTGCAGCGCATTCAGAAGATGGCCCACCTGAATGTGCAGATCGTCGAAGACGATTTCCCGCACGTGCGCGATGTCGATATGAAACTGATCGAACTGGCCAAGGTATACGACTCCAAGATCGTCACCAACGATTTCAACTTGAATAAAGTCGCCCAACTGCACGGTGTCGAAGTTCTCAACATCAATGAGCTGGCCAATGCGCTCAAGCCCATCGTGTTACCGGGTGAGACCATGCGCGTGTTCGTGCTCAAGGAGGGCAAGGAGTACAACCAGGGCGTGGCTTACCTGGACGACGGCACCATGGTGGTCGTGGACAACGCCAAAAAGATGATCTCCAAAACGATCGACATCTCGGTGACCAGCGTGCTGCAGACGACGGCCGGCAAGATGATCTTCGGCAAGTACGACGAGCGCATCCATGCCGTGACGCCGGGCGAGCGCCACGAACGGCCGTCGCGAAAGTCCGATCCGGTCGTGTCCGAGAAAACCACGATAGAATCGTAGATTCCGTATGAAGGTTGCTGTAATCATTCCCGCCGCCGGCTTGGGAACCCGGATGGGCCGGGCTTCCGCCGAACGCGCGGGCATCAGCCGCAAGCAGTTCATGCTGCTGGAGGGCTCGCCGATTCTGATGCACACGGTGCGCAAATTTGCCTTCTGCGCAAGGGTTAGTGAAATTGTGATCGCGGTACGGCACGATGACCTGGATTGGGTGGCGGACCTGATGGCGGGGGAAGCGCATGGGAAGTTAGTGCGCGTAGTGGAAGGCGGCAACTCCCGCCAACAGTCTGTAGAGAACGCCCTGGGCTCACTGGCTCGCGATACCGACCTGGTGGCGGTACACGACGCGGTGCGTCCTTTTATCGATCTGGAGACGATCGACAAAGTCATCGAGGAGGCCGCGCAAACCGGCGCCGCGATCGTGGGAATCGTGCCCGTCGATACAGTAAAGCAGGTCACGAGAGCGCAGACAAGCAAGGCCAAGATCCGGGCCACTTTGCCGCGCGAGAGGCTGGTTCTGGCGCAGACCCCGCAGGTGTTCCGTTACGACTTGTTAGTCCGAGCCTTTGAATCCGCGCGCAACGACGGCTTCATCGGCACGGACGAATCCAGCCTGGTGGAGAGGCTCGAGGTGGACGTGAGCGTAGTGCTGGGCAGCGACCGCAATATCAAGATCACCAAGCCCAGCGACATGGACCTGGCGCGCCTGTTTCTGGAAGAGGAAACGGCGCCTCGCGTAGCGTGAGCGTGTTCCGGACCGGCCAGGGTTGGGACGTTCATCGCCTGGCGCGCAACCGGCCACTGATTCTGGGCGGAGTCGCCATCCCTTCGGAATTCGGACTGGAAGGCCACTCGGACGCCGACGTGTTGTCACATGCCATCACCGACGCCATCCTGGGCGCCGCCGCGCTGGGCGACATCGGCATGCACTTCCCGGATACGGATCCGCGCTGGAAGGGCGCTGGCAGCCTGCTCTTCCTGGCGCATGCCCGCGACCTGGTGGAAGGCAGCGGCTATCGCATCGTCAATGTGGATTCGACGGTGATCCTGGAGCGCCCGAAGCTCAAGGAGTACCGCGAAGAGATCCGCCGCCAGTTAGCCACCACGTTGCGGGTGGAACTGGACGGCATCTCAGTGAAGTTCAAGACCGCGGAGAAGGTCGGTCCGGTCGGGGAGGGCCAGTCAGCGGAAGCGCACGCTATCGTGACCCTCCAGATGAGCTGACGGCGGGGGCGGCCCTCCGCGCTGGAGATACACCTTCCGAAAGCGCAACTTGGCGCGGTGCAGGAGCACCCTCAGATAATCGGGATCCACCTTGAGCTCCAGGCAGATTTGGAACTTGTCCTTGTCTTCCAGGTACACCGCGCGCAGGATCCGGCTGTCTTTCGCTGAGAGTCTTCGCAGGGCCCGCTCGACGTCGCGTTTCGTGTCTTTGTCAACCAGGGGCCCATCCAGATCGATCGAGGGGTCGGACGGTTCGTCGCGATGTTCGTCAATCGGGCCATGGCGGGTGTCCTCGCGGGATAGTTCGAGGATCACCCTGTTGCACACCTCGTTTACGAAGGCCCCGAATCGTTCGGGATACTTGACGCCGCCCTTGCGCAGGATGGACAACACACGGGTCAACGTTTCCTGGCGGATGTCCTCCAGCAATTGGGGCGAACGGAGCCGTTTCATGCGCAGCTTGGAATACAGCAGGCTGCCGAAATAGGTGGCGAAGTGCTGCTCCACGACGGGGTCCGCCTCGGTCAGACGGCGGATGTAATCGTGATCGAAGGACTGGAAGGTCAAGGGTGGCTAGCTACTTATGTTATATTATGTACTGCCCCGACGAGAAGGGGACCAAGAAGTTATCAGTACAGGGGCAAATCTGTTCGACGCGGCCCAGGCGGAGACTCAACGAGAGACTCCGCCTGGCCAGTTCGTGAGTATTCCGCTTGCTGACGCGCGCGGCTCAGAAACGCGGCGGCCTTCAGATAATCAGCATACAGTCCCCATACGAGAAGAAGCGGTAGCGCATTTCCACTGCGTGCCTGTAGGCGGCCAGCGTGAGCTCTTTGCCGGCGAAGGCAGAAACGAGCAGCAGCAGACTGCTGCGCGGCAGGTGGAAGTTGGTGAGCATCGCGCCGGTGGCTCTAAACTCAAAGCCGGGATAAATGAAGATACCGGTCTCGCCGCTGGACTCGCGCAACCCGCCTGCCCGCATCGCGCTCTCGAGGGCGCGCACGCTGGTGGTTCCCACCGCGACCAGCCGGCGGGCGGCAGAAATACGCGCGGCATTCTCCTCAGTGATGCGGAAAAGCTCGGTGTGCAAGCGGTTCTCTTCGACGTGCGCGGCGCGCAAGGGCTGAAAGGTGCCGAGGCCGACGTGCAAGGTTACGAAGGCGATCTCGGCTCCACGCACGCGGCACCTCTCGATCACTTCCGGCGTGAAATGCAGACCGGCGGTAGGCGCGGCAGCCGAGCCTCGCTCGCGCGCGAAGATGGTCTGGTAGCGCTCACGGTCGGCGGGTTCATCCTGGCGGCGGATATAGGGCGGCAGCGGCACGTGGCCGATCCGCTCGATGGCGGCGAAGATATCCCCTGGTGCGTGGAAGCGGACCGTGCGCTCGCCGAAACCGCGCCGGGCGGTCACCTCCAGTTCCAGGTCCGCGGCGAATCGCACGCGTTCGCCCACCGGCATCTTGCGCCCGGGATGGACCAGCGCTTCCCATTCCAGGCCCTGGTTGTCGAGCGGCCGCAGAAGCAGCACCTCTGCCACGCCAGTCAGATACTCGTGCCTGGCCGGATTCTTTTTGCCGACCGGCAGGGCGTGCAATCCGGCGCGCTGACCAAATAATCGCGCCGGGAACACGCGGGAGTCATTCAGGATCAGGCAATCGCCGGGTCGCAGGAATTGTGGAAGCTCGCGGAACCGCCGGTCCTGCCACTGTCCGGAGGATCGATCGACTACCAGCATGCGCGAGGCCGCGCGGTCCGGCAGGGTCTCCTGGGCGATCAGTTCCTCGGGCAGGTCATAATCGAACTCCGCCAGGTCCATGCAGACTTCAATGTAGCGGAAACAGGGCTTCCTGCTCGTCACCTTCCCAGAGTTCCGGCCGGTATTCCAGGGGCGCGGAGCGCAGACCATAGCGGCCACGGATGCGCTCGACGCGCGCGTGCAATTGCTCCTTGTAGGCGCTGTTCAGGTAGGCTCCGCCGGCGAACATGGCGCGGTAGCGCGCGGCGAACTTCGGGAAGCGTTCTTCGAGAAAGGGGAAGAAGACTTTTTGGGCGCAGGGCATCAGAAACAGCGGCCCGCCCCCGAGATAGGAGGCACCCGCCGCTTGGGCCGCAGCCGCTACCGCATCCAGGCTTTCATCGGAGTCCGTGATCAGCGGCATGATGGGATTCGGAAAGACGCCCACCACAAGGCCAGCCGCCGAAAGCGCGCGCACCGCGCCCAAACGGAGATCGGGCCGTGGCGCCCCCGGCTCCAACAATCGCGCCAGCCTGTGGTTCACGGTGGTGACCGTGATGTTGACGGACAGGACGTTGCGCCGGGCCACTTCCTTCAGGAGTTCCAGGTCACGCGTCACCAGGTCCGACTTGGTGGTGAGGGAAAGGCGCCGCCCCTTCTCGAGCGCGAAGACTTCCAGGATGGCGCGCGTGCGCTCGAAGCGCCGCTCGGCCGGTTGGTACGGATCAGTGACGGTGCCGATGGCGATGGCTTCGGCGCGGTCCGTGCGCCGCAGTTCGCGCCGCAAGATATCGGGGGCCGCAGCCTTGGCATAGATCCTGGACTCGAAATCGTGTGCGTCCTCCATACCCATGTACTCGTGGGTATAGCGCGCGTAGCAGTACGTGCAGCCGAACTCGCAGCCGCGATAGGGGTTGATGGTCCACTGGAACGGCATGCTGGGCTTGGTGCGGTTGAGGATGCTGCGGGCACCGATGTCGAAATACTCGACGCGGGACTTGGCCTCGAGCAGTTGGCTCCGGGCGGCCATGCGGGCGATGCCAATGGGTTCCGGCATTTCCCTAGTTTCGCTTTTTCTTCGCCACAATGCAAGGCCCCGGGTGTGTGCTTCAAAGGAAAGTTCTTGGCTTGCGCGGCAAAATCAGGTAAAAACAGAAGAGACGAATATTGTTTTTTGGGTTTGCGGCAGCCGGACATTGTGGACGGATTGTGCAAAAGGGTGGAAAGCGTGTTCTCTTAGCCTGATTCTGAAGCATTTGCCCGCGCGTAGAGATCGGGTCCGCCGGCCATGTTTTATG
>Ga0335077_10008068_pt1 | contig 13047 bp, 9 predicted proteins | sample Lox_Sample_31_FD_207151 | JGI IMG/M metagenome (GOLD analysis project Ga0335077, IMG submission 207151) | Soil microbial communities from Loxahatchee National Wildlife Refuge, Florida, United States - Lox_Sample_3.1 | ecosystem: Environmental > Terrestrial > Soil > Wetlands | place: USA: Florida... | reverse complement strand
TCGAACGCGCCGGAGGCTACACCCCGGATGCCTATCCCTATGGCGCGGTGCTCATGCGCAAATCGGTTCGCGAGCAGGAAGAGCTGGCGCATTCCGAATTGGTGCGCCGCGTCGAAGCCCAGCAGGCAAACATCAAGCTGCTGCCCGAGGGCGACCAGGATCAAAAGAACGCCAAACTCACCGCGATTTCGCAGACCCAGGCTACCCTCGATCAATTGCGGTTGAGTCCTCCCGTCGGCCGCCTGGTCATACACATTGACCAACCGATCGAAAAATGGCGGGACACTCCCGCCGATGTTGCCATGCGCGATGGCGATATCTTGGTGATTCCCAAGAAGACGGGCTATGTGATGGTCAACGGGCAGGTGTTCAACCCAACCGCAGTCGGCTACCGCGGCGGAAGAAGTGCCCGGTGGTATTTGAGCCAGGCGGGCGGGTTAACACAGATCGCGGATAAGAAAGGCATCTTCGTGATCCGTGGAGATGGCTCGGTGATTTCTGCCAAAACTCAGTCGAGTTGGTGGGCTGGCGATCCACTGAATGCCACGTTGCGCCCCGGCGACACCGTGGTTGTGCCTGAAAAAGCTTTGAACATCGGGAATAGAAACTGGACTGCACTCCTGCAAACAGCTCAGATTGCCAGCTCGATTGCGCTGACAATCGCGTCGTTCCACCCGTGATCCCGAGTGCGGCAGCGCGGGCGTTTTGTGCGGCGTTGGTCCTGGGGGCTCTGATGTCAGAGGTAGTTTGCGCCCAGTCAGGCAGTGAAGTGAATGGTCCGGAGCCAAAGAACGTGAACAGCGATTCTACAACTCGCACGTCATCAGCTCCCCCCGAAAAAGCGAGCATCGGGAGTCCTTCGATCTCCAATCGGCGTAATCCCGTGCATTCCTTTCTGCTTGATTTCGCGGAGGACGAAAAAGCTTTGTGGACCAGTCCTGCTCGGCTCAAATTCGAAGACACCACCTGGGTCGTACCCCTGAGCGGCATGACAGCGGGTTTGTTTGTCACGGACTCGGACGTCAGCCGTCACCTCTCCCACGATCCCAGCACAATTTCGCACTACAACACGATGTCCAATGCTACCGCCGCCGCTTTAGTTGGCGGCGCGGGCAGCATGTGGCTCTTCAGCCACTTCAATCACAATGACCACTGGCGCGAAACGGGCTTCTTGGCAGGAGAGGCCGCGCTCCATAGCCTGTTCATGACGGAGGCCTTGAAATATTCGTTGCGTCGCGAGCGGCCTTATCAGGGAGACGGCACAGGTCCGTTTTTCCAGCCTGGTGGTACCTCCTTTCCTTCGGAACACTCGGCGTTGGCTTGGTCCATCGCCGGTACCCTCGCTCACGAATATCCCAATCCGTTCATGAAAATTCTGGCCTATGGTGCGGCCACCTTGGTTAGCTACTCGCGAGTGCATGCCGAGAAGCATTTTCCTTCGGACGTTGCGGTCGGTGCGATGCTTGGACAGCTTGCCGCCTTCCAGATTTACACTCGCCACCACGACCCGGAACTTGGTGGGGATACTTGGCTGAGCCCGGCACGCTTTTTCTATGACGAGGGCCGCGCGCGACCCGGCTCCATCGGTTCGCCGTATGTTCCGCTCGACAGCTGGATCTATCCGGCACTCGATCGCCTGGCGGGATTGGGTTTGATCAACAGTGCGTACGCGGGCATGCGCCCCTGGACGCGGCTCGTCTGCGCCCAAATGGTGATTGAGGCTCAAGACCGCACCGAAGGGACCAGTGGCGTGGCGCGTGATTTGGTTGATGAGTTGGCGCAAGAGTTTCGTCCTGAACTCGGCGGAGGTGCCGATAGTGGGCAGACAATCGCCCGCCTGGAATCCGTTTACTTCCGTGGCGAAAACATCTCCGGAGAGCCGCTCATCGACGGCTATCATTTTGCTGAAACGCAAATCAACGATTTTGGCCGTCCCTACGGCCAAGGCTTCAGCAGCGTAACGGGTTTTTCCGGTTATTCCACTTCGGGCCCGTGGAGCGCTTATGTTCGCGGCGAATTGCAAACCGCACCCGGCATTCCCGCATTTCCGCTTTCCACTCGACAGGTCATCGGTACGGTGGATTCCTTGCCGTTCACCCCACCTGCAATTTCCACGCCCTCGTCGCAGCAGTTTCAGCTCTTGGATGCCTACGTTGGTCTGACATTTGTCAATTGGCAGGCCAGTTTTGGTAAGCAAAGTCTGTCCTGGGGGCCGGGCGAAGGCGGTTCCCTCACTTTGAGCGACAATTCGGCGCCCATCAATATGTTCCGTCTCAGCCGGGTCACCCCCATGAAAATTCCGTTGCTTTCGCGCTTGCTCGGTCCGGTGAGAATGGAATTCTTCTTCGGCCAACTCACAGGTCAGGACTTGCTGTTCAGTTCTTCCGGCACAGGCCTGATCGGCGAGGTTGGCGTCCCTTTAACTCCCCAACCCACGATCCACGGTGAAAAGATCAGCTTCAAGCCCTCGCGCGACTTCGAGATTGGATTCTTCCGGACGACGATCTACGGCGGACCCGGCTATCCGCTTACTTGGGATACTTTTCTCCGCAGCATTTTTTCTACGGCGAACAAAGGCACCTTTGGGACACCCGAAAAACCTGGCAACCGGACGTCTGGAATGGATCTGAACTACCGGCTGCCGCGTTTGCGCAACTGGCTGACGTTTTATGCCGAGGGGTATTCTGACGACCAATTTTCCCCGATTGCTTATGCCGATCGCTCGGCCTGGCGGGCCGGTCTCTATCTTTCCCACTTTCCGGTGGCCCACAAACTCGATTTGCGCGTCGAAGGGGTGTACACAGACAACCCCATTGGGGGCGAGGTCGGACACGGTTTTTACTACTTCAATTACACCTACCGCAGCGGCTACACCAATAACGGCAACCTGATCGGAAGCTGGATCGGGCGCGAAGGCCAGGGCGCCCAGGCCTGGGCCAATTATTGGTTCACTGCCCGGAATCGGTTGCAATTCAATTTCCGCCACCAGAAGGTCAGCCAGGAATTCATCCCCGGCGGCGGCACCCTCACCGACGCGGGAATGCAAGCCGATCATTGGTTCCGGCGGGGCATCGGAATCAGCACCTGGCTTCAGTACGAGCGGTGGCTGTTCCCCGTGATTCAGCCGGGCCCGGAAAGAAACTTTTCCGCGACGGTCGAAATTCAGTTTCAGCCGCAAAAAATCTTCCGGCCCTCGTTCCATGGGAGTGAACAAACTGCGGCTAACGTAGGAGAAGCAAATTGAGCTCCACGGGAAGAGTCCCGGTCCGAGAAGTGACTCCCGAACACCGTGAAGACCGTGTGTTCGAGACTCCTGTTTTGCTCGAGCCGGAGGAGGTGCAGCAAAGCTTCTTGCCCTATCTGCAGCTCTTTTGGGCGCATCGCCGCTTCTTGATGAAGACAGGAGTCTACGCGCTGCTGGCAAGTGTGCTGATCGCTCTGGTGATCCCTGTGAAGTTTCAATCGGTCACGCGTCTCATGCCACCGGATAGCGAATCGGGTGGGCTAGGTCTGCTGGCTGCCATGGCGGGGCATTCCGGCGTGGGCATGGGGGGCCTGGGGGGATTGGCGGGAGATCTCCTCGGCGTCAAGAGTTCCGGGGCTCTCTTTGTGGGCATTCTCAATAGTGAGTCGGTGCAGGACGCGCTCATTACTCAATTTCAGCTCAAGAAGGTTTATGGCGATTCCAAGATCGAGGATGCGCGAAAGGATCTTGCTTCGCGCACGGATATATCGGAAGACCGCAAAAGCGGCATCATCTCGATCAGCGTTACCGACCATGATCCGAAACGCGCCGCAGCAATGGCGCAGACCTATGTCGCGGAGTTGAATCGGCTCGTCGCGCAGGTCAGCACTTCGTCCGCGCGGCGCGAACGGATTTTTCTTGAAGGGCGCTTGAGCGCGGTAAAGGCGGAACTCGACAAATCGGCAAAAAATTTCAGCGAATTTGCCAGCCAGAATACCGCGATTGATATCCCCGCGCAGGGAAAGGCAATGGTGGAAGCAGCCGCTACCTTGCAGGGCGAATTGATCGCGGCGCAGTCTGAATTGCAAGGGCTCAAGCAAATCTACACGGACAACAATGTGCGCGTGCGCTCTCTCCAGGCGCGCGTGGACGAACTGAACAAAAAACTCAATGAGATTGGCGGCGCGGGCACGCAGGGAAATTCGAGCGCCAGCAATCCGTTGTATCCCTCCATTCGCAAACTGCCTCTGCTTGGAGTTACCTACGCGGATTTGTACCGGCAGACGAAGATTAACGAAACGGTGTATGAGTTGCTGACGCAGCAATATGAACTCGCGAAAGTTGAAGAAGCCAAGGAAATTCCCACGGTCAAAGTGCTCGATCCCGCGATTGTGCCCACGAAAAAATCTTTTCCTCCGCGCGCGGTGATCGTGATTTTGGGAACCATGCTGGGAATCACTCTGGCGATGACGTGGATCGTCGGCAAAACGCGTTGGGAAGCGGTGGAAGCCGGCGATCCTCGAAAAGTGTTTGCCACGGAAGTGTTCACAACGATGAAAGCGAGCGTCCCGAAGTTTTCACGAAATGGCGCGGACGCGCATTCGAATGGACACAGGCCGTGGAGCCTCCGTTCGAATCGCGAGACGAGCGAAGGCGAAGCGAAACACCAAGAGAAATAGCGTCGGTTTTGGTCGTACGTGATTGCAGAAAAAAGGGTTAGGTCACAAACGCCCCTGTAAGTGACGGGGCGAAGCTGTAGGTTCACCTTTATCGTATCCATTAACGATAGGATAAATATGGCGGCGGATACAGCACGGGGAATGCACACGGAATTCGCGGCGGCGTCCGCCGCGGTGCATTTGCGCGGGGTGGAAACGCATTCGCCGCGCGGGGCGGAAACACGCGAAGCGGAGGCGCATTCGCCGCGCGGAGTGCAGCCAGCCTGGCGGGGGGAGCTGCCGGCGGAATATTGCGTGGCGCGGTGGTATGCGGCGTACACGAGCGCGAACCACGAGAAGCGCGTTGCGGAGCAGATGGGAGCGCGCGAGGTGGAACATTTCCTGCCGCTGTACGCTTCGGTGCGGAAATGGAAGGACCGGCGAGTTACGCTCGAATTGCCGTTGTTTCCTGGATACGTGTTCGTGCGGATGGCGCTGCGGGACCGGCTGCGCGTGCAGCAGATTCCGGGAGTGGCGCGATTGGTGGGTTTCGAGGGGGCTCCGGCGGCGCTGCCGGAAGAGGAGATTGCGGCGCTGCGGTCGAGTCTCGCGAGAGGAGTGCGAGCGGAGCCGCATCCGTTCCTGACGGTAGGAAGGAAAGTGCGGGTGAGGAACGGGCCGATGGCGGGGCTGGAAGGAATCCTGCTGCGGAGGAAGAACCAGGCGCGGCTGGTGGTGTCCATCGAACTGATCCAAAGGGCGATGGCGGTGGAGATCGACGAAGCGGATGTGGAGGCGCTGTGATCGTGAGCGGAGCGACCGCATAACGCTTGGGGAGAGGGGGTCCCCCCCCGTTTTTTGCAAGTGTTGCAAAGAAAGAAGTTGCGGGAGCGGGTTTTGCAAGTGTTGATTTTACAGGGAGTTAAAGTGCTTTGTTTTGTATCAGATTTGGGGAATTTCGCAAGTGTTGAAACGAAGCGATTTAGGCGGCCGTTTTCGGGATGTGAGGCAAATGCGGGGGTTAAAGCAAGGGGATGGGAAGCTCGGAAAAAAGGCGGGAGAAGAGAATGCGGGTTGATTCCGGCTTCGGGAAGCCGGCGATGGAAACGGGGACGGAGCAGCGACAACACAGACCATCATACAACGATATACAATGTATGTCAATTAGCACTGTAGTACAGGAAGGGATGACTGGCCGAAGGGATGAGAGAGGGATGGAGTTCGAACGGAAGCAGGATGAATGGCGAGCATAGAGACGGCACCGTTGATTGGCGAAAAGGGCGGGGTGGCGCCGAAGCAGGGGCTTTCCCTGGGGACGGTAGCGCGGGACATCGCCACAGTGGGAAGCGGAACGGCGCTGGCGGCGGTTTTCAACGTGCTGCTGGTGTTCCTGATACCGCGGCTCGTGAGCGTGGAGGATTTCGGGTACTGGCGATTGTTTCTTCTGTACGCGGGTTTTGCAGGATTCCTGCACATGGGATTTGCGGACGGAGCGCTCTTGCGATGGGCGGGGAAGCCGCTCGAAGAGTTCCACCACGAGGTCGCGCCGTCGCTGAAATTTTTGTTGTGGCAGCACCTGGCGGTTATTGTTCCGGGAGCGGTGATCGCCGGATGGCTGCTGCCGCCGCCGCTGAACCTGGTCGGCGTGGCGGTCCTGGCTTACTCGTTGATTTACAATGTCGCCGCAATTCTTCAGTTCGGCCTGCAGAGCGCGCGGATATTCCGTCCAGTGGCAATCGCGATCGCGGCTCCGCCGGGGCTGTTTGTGCTTCTGGCATTCCTTTGGTACCTGCGCGGCACGCCCGGGTATCGCGAACTGATCCTGCTCTATTGCATCGCGTGGACAGGAGTTTTGATTTATCTGTGGGTTCGCGTCAGACCGAAATGGGGCGGGTCCAGCAGTGGTTCCTCGTGGACGCTGGGGAAGGCATTGATCGCAGTGGGTTGGCCGATCGTGCTGGCGAACGGAGGTTTCGGGCTTGTGCAATCGGCGGACCGGCTGGTGGTGAGCTCCGTGCTGCCGATCCGGGAATTCGCGCAGTACAGCCTGGCGGCGAGCACCATGTTCGTTCCGGTGGCGGCCATTCTGGCCGTGAGCAAAGTGTTTTTCTCCCATGTGGCTGCGGTAGAACACGAGGGAAGAGCGCGGGTGTACGCGCACGCTTCGAAGATGTTGGTGCTGGCGTGGAGCCTGCTGTTGCCTTATTACTTCGGACTCGAAGTGTTTGTGCGGCATTTCCTGCCAAAGTACGTTCCCGCGTTGCCGATTGCGGCGATTCTGGTGCTGGGGGTGGTTTTCCTCGCAGGAATCCAGATTCTGCACATGAGCTATTCGTATCTTTACGGAAGGCAGCGGCAGTTTCTGGCGATAACGGTTGGAGCGTTCGTGGTGAGCATTGGGGTCGCGATTGTGATGGCGGTTTCGCTCAAGTCGCTCGTCGCGGTGGCGATTGGGCAGGTGGCGGTGCTGGCGGTTTGGTGGATGGTGAATGAATGGGTACTGCGTGCCTCGACCGGGCAGGGATGGAAGAATTGGCTTCGGCTCATGGGTGCTTTCCTGTGGGGTGCGGTTAGCTTTTGTCTATCGGTAAGGTATTTCCGCAATGCGGGTACGGGGACGCTCGCGTACTTCTTTCTGGTCGCAGGGTGGGTGGGGTTGGCATACGTCGAGGAGATCCAGATCATGCGGAGGGTGCTTTTCCGGTAAGTTTATCCAGGCTTTGCTAGGGGGATCGGAGTTATTTCGGTGCGGACTCAGGGGCTGTCAACATCAGAAGCGAATGGCTGTTCAAAGCCCTGTCACGTGTGTGCGATTTGCGGGGGCGTGTCTGGAAACGTAATTCACTCAGCTCGGGAGATGATGCTTGGGACTGGGCACGTGTTCCGATACGTGGAGTGCGCAGCGTGTGGATGTCTGCAGCTGCTGGAACCGCCGCCCGATATGGCGCGCTATTACCCCGTCGACTATTGCGGGTTTCAGATGGGCAAGGCATCGGGCAGATTTCTCAAGGGTGCACGGCGGTTCTTCCGCAGGTTGCGAAATCGGGGGTTTTTCGAAGGGTCCGGTTGGGCTGGGCGGGTTCTTGCTCGCCGTTATAGGTATCCACAATTGAGCGCTTTTGCGCGTATGAGAGTGGGTAGAGGAAGCCGCATTCTGGACGTGGGCTGTGGTTCTGGGAAACTTCTGCTGGATTTAAAGGAGCTGGGCTACACGAATTTGCTGGGCGTTGACTTGTATGTGCCGCAGTCGATGGATTTTGGGGATGGCGTCAGGGTAATTAAGGGTGGGATGGGTTGTCTCGCGGGGACGGCTTGGGATGTCGTCATGTTCCATCACTCGTTCGAGCATATGCTCGATCCCGCCGGTGTGTTGAGGCTCGCGGCCAATCTGCTGGCTCCTCGTGGTAAATGCATGATCGGGATACCTATAGTGGGGTGGGCATGGGATCACTACGGCGTTCAGTGGGTGCAGCTGGACGCTCCCCGGCATCTTTTTCTTCACACGGAGAAGAGTTTTAGGATCCTTGCAGATTCAGCGGGGCTCCAAGTGTATGAGGTTCACTATGATTCGAGTGAGTTTCAGTTTTGGGGAAGCGAGCTATACGCACGGGGCGTAGCCCAAGTTTCGGTCGATATGGCCAAGCCGCGTTCAATTTTTTCGTGGCGGGAGCTCCGTCGGTTTCGTCGGTGGGCTGAGGGGTTAAATTCAGAAAGGCGCGGGGATCAAGCTATTTTCTGCCTGGTAAAGCGATGAACGGCTCCAACGCAGTGCTTGACAGTCGCTCACTGGGCGGGGCGAAGGCACTGTCATATCTCACTTTGCTCACTTTAGTGTTGGGCGGTGGATTGGCGGTCGCTTGCATTTGGCCCAGCGATGCAGAATGGTATTGGCTCTGCATTACCGGAGTCACGCTCATATCAATAATCGTTACCTTAATTAAAAATTATATAATATCACGTCGTAATATCTTCTCCCCATGGATCTGCTTCCCTATTGCCTATCTTGTTTGGTTCGCGATTGGCTCTGTGAATTTCTTGGACATACCTTCCTCGATTTCGTTCGGCGCCTTCGACCCGATACCGGCGAAAATGTGGGTTTACTACTTAATTGGCCTTATAGGGTATTTCGTTGGCGTGATGGTTTGTCCGCGGAACGGCTCTTCTCGCAGGGTGCCGCCGCTGGTTTGGGACATGGTGAGATTCAAGGTTGTTGTTGGGTTCATGGCGTTGGCGGCATTTTGTTCGTTTTTGTGGATCGTTTCGGATTTGGGGATTCCGGTCCTGAGTGTTACCGCGGGGCTCGACCGGAGTGGGGTTGGCCGTCATGGGCCGGCGCTCGCCATTATGCTCTCGGGTTCGTGGACGGTCATATTATTCCTCCTCATTTACCTATGGCGCATGGGGCCCAGATCTTGGCCGAAGTTTGTTGCGGTGTCCGGGGTCGTAGTCACTAGCACGATCCTGCTTTCCTTTGGCGGCAGGACTTGGCTTTTTGAGGCTGCGCTTACTGCTATTATCCTTCGTCATTATTTGTACAAGCGTTACAAGCTCAGGACTCTCGCTATTGCGGCCACGCTTGTCTTCGTGGGCATCGGAGTCTACGGGTATGTGCGTGACACAAGCTTAGTCGAGGCGTTGCGTGGCGGGGTGGGCCAGAGCTTCCTTGCCAAAGCGGGAATTCCGTCGGGGGTAGTGCCTTTCGCTTATGGTTATCTGTATGTACGCTATCCGGTGGCCACGTTCCGTGACGTGGTCACGGTTGTGCCATCCCAGGTTCCTTACCAGTACGGGAGATTGACTTTCCAACCATTCGACACTCTGCTTCCCGGGAGGCACACTTCGAGCGACTACTTCTTTAAGGAAATATTGGGTTCTGAGTTCATAGGTGCTGGTCAGCCAGCAACGCTGTTGGGGACGTTCTACGGGGATTTTGGTGTAGGCGGCATTTTTGTGGGCATGCTTCTGTACGGGTTGCTTCTTGCAAAGACCTACCGATGGGCGCTCCGAAGCGGAAGTGCGTTTTGCCATCTTACGTACGCTTGGGTCCTGCACGCCGGCTTGTTCGGTCTGTTCATCACGGTTTTTCCCTATCTCACCACGCTTTGGATGCCGTTGATGTGGTGGGGGCTAGACGATTTCGTCTCGACTAAGGGGTAGTTCACTTCGGTTCTGGAGACCGAAGGAGGCTTCCAAGTTTCGCGGCGTCGCTTCCATACGCATCTTGGTCGAATAGGAGCAAAGAAATGGGTGGGCCAGGTGAAGAAATTTGTGAGACTAGCGCAAGGACCTCCAAAATGGGGAACCCGCTGGCGAGGGCGTCTTATTACTATCGGCGGAGGAGGGCGACTGGCGTTCGAGCGGTTCTGCTGCGGGGATTACCGAGGCCGGCGAGGCGAGGGCTGAAATTCTTGATTCAGGTTTCTTTGGATGGATTTGACTGGTTGCGGGGACGTCGGGGGGAGATGGTTCCTCCCCATCGGTTGAATTTTGCGGGGGACGGTGACTTCGAGGCGACGGGAGACGAGTTTCTGGGGTATTTCCTTGAATTGGGCTGTTTGAAGCCGGAGCACAGGGTTTTGGAAATCGGGTGCGGTATTGGCAGGATGGCCAGACCGCTAACTAAGTACCTCACAACTGGGAGCTATGAGGGGATCGACATTGTTCCGCGAGGAGTCAAATGGTGCACTGAGGAGATAAGCGCTAGGCACCCGAGGTTTGTGTTTCGGTTGGCCGACATAAGGAACGACCTATTCAATCCGAAGGGACGAACCCATCCGTCCGAGTACGTGTTCCCGTTCGGTGAGGGGGAGTTTGACTTCGTATTCCTGACTTCTGTTTTCACGCACATGCTAAGGGCCGAGTTGGTGCAGTACCTCCGGGAGATCACACGCACTCTGAAGCCGGGGGGAAGGTGTCTTGCTACGTTTTTTCTTTTGAACCCGGAGTCGCGCAGCCTGATTCATTCGGGCTCTAGCTCGCTCAACTTTAGGTTTGTGCGCAGCGGTTGCTGGACGAATGACGAGGGGTTGCCAGAAAGTGCGGTTGCCTATGAGGAATCGGACATCCTTGCTGAGTGCCAAAAAGTTCGGTTGGGCGTCGAAACGATTCGCTATGGCAGTTGGTGCGGGCGCGCTAACTACCTGAGCTACCAGGACATCCTGGTGGCAAAAAAGGCGTAGGGCATTCGGCTGGAAGGTACGGGTCTGATTTGAACGCACGTTGCGCGGTCATAGTGTTGAATTTTAACGGCGAACATTTGTTGCCTGCCTGTCTCGACAGTTTGTCTTGTGGGCGTGGTGGGCGCTATGACGTCGTCGTGGCCGACAATGGCTCGGGGGACGGGTCTCTTGAGCTATTGAAAAATAGCTACCCGTGGGTTCGAGTGATTGACATTGGCAGGAATCGCGGGTTCAGCGTCGCCTACAACATCGCGCTCCGTGACGTCATTGCTCGGGGGGACGAGTATGCGTTGCTGCTCAACAACGACACCTATGTTGCGCCGGATTTCGTCGAGGAGATGCTGCGTGCTGTTGAGGCCGAACCAACAATGGGCGCGGTTTCTCCAAAGATCTATTTCGCTCACGATCCTTCTTTGTTTTGGTATGCGGGCGGGGATGTCAGTCTATGGACAGGAACGGCGAGGCATCGGGGGTGGAAGACGGTTGACCGCGGACAGTTCGATCTTAGGAGGGACATCACACTGGCAACTGGTTGCGCGATGCTCGTGCGATGCAGTGCACTGAGGGATGTTGGCCTTTTGGACGAGCAATTTTGGGCCTATTTGGAGGATGTCGAATGGTCTCTCCGATTCTTGAAGAGTGGGTACCGTCTTGGGTTCGCGCCGAAGGCCCGCGTTTGGCACTGTTGCGGGGCGACGTGGGTGGGCTCTTTGGGACACGGGAGCCAGGCCAAACGCCAATATCTGAGCACGCGAAACATGCTTTTGTTGGCGCGTAAACATGTGCGTTGGTTTCAGCTCCCCAGCTACTTCGCGGGGTTCTTTTTGAACCACATCGCTTTTTATACGGCGTTGCGGCTCTGGCGTGGTGACTTCGAGGCGATCGGGGCGATCTACAAAGGTCTGTGGGACGGTTTGCGAATGTGTCTCGCCATTGAGCGGTGGAGGCCTGCGGGCGGAGGCGGCGGGGGGAATGAAAGTCAAGCCTAAGGATATGGTCTCCGTCGCGAGTGTGACGACGGCTCGAAATGCAAGGAGGCTGTTGCCGCGCCATATCGAGGGGCTTCTGCTCCAGACGAGGCGTTTGCAGGAAATTATCGTCGTGGATAATGCCTCGACGGATGGCACGGCGGCACTCCTCGCCGAGGAGTACCCGGAAGTTAAGGTGCTACAGATGAAGGAGAACCTAGGGGCAGCTGGCGCCTGGGCTGCTGGCCTTTCTTACGCTGCGCTAAATATGAAGCACGACTGGATTTGGACTTTCGATGACGACAGTGTTCCGAATCATGACGCATTGGAAAATCTGATGAGCGGGCTGGAATCAATTAGAGACGAGGGGGTTGAGATCGGGATTGGCGTGGCGGTGCCGGTTCATGTCGGGACGGGAATATCTTATTCTCCGCTTCTTTGGAAGGATGCGTTTGTCCATCCGTCTGCAGATTTGCTGGCGCAGCCGGTGTGGTTTGCCGATCTAGCGTTTGCGGCTGGATCGTTGGTTCGTCGAGAGGTTGTTGAGGAAATCGGGCTGCCGCGCGCTGACTTTTTTATGGACTTTTTTGACTTTGAGTATTGCCTGCGTGCTCGCTCTCGCGGTTACAAGATCGCTGTAGTGAACGCGGCACAGTTTTCTCATGAGGTAGGGCGAGCACGCGAAATAAAGTTGTCTGGGTACAAGCGCCTTTGGCCGGACCACGAGCCCTGGCGTGAATATTACATGAGCCGAAATCTAGCTTATGCGATGTGGTGGCTGCATCCGAGTCCACAAGCCAAGTGGTTCGCGCGGCGCCATTTGGTGCGGCACGCAGCGGGGCTTTTGTTGTTTGGGTCTCAAAAGGTGAAGGGTCTTCTGAGAATGGCACAGGGTTTCGTGGATGGGTGCCGCGGCAAGCTTGGAATTCGATTTGTCCCGGATGGGAGTTTGTAATGAGAGCCTCCGGGAAGGAAAGGGCGGGCATGGAGGAGGGACAGGGTTCAAAGAGGAAGGCTGGAAAGCTGAAGATAGCGATTTTTGGGTCGCGGGGGATCCCGCACACGTACGGGGGAGCAGAGGCGTTTTTGGGGGAGCTGGCGCCGCGGCTGGCGGAGCGCGGGCACGAGGTGGTGGTGTATTGCCGGAGAAGCATGTTCAAGGTGCGACCGAAGACATACCGGGGAGTGCGGCTGATCTATTTGCCGAACCTCGAGACGAAAGTGCTGGGGACGCCGACGCATACGATGATGTGCGTGCTGGACATGATGTTCCGCGG
>Ga0335077_10008065_pt1 | contig 13049 bp, 12 predicted proteins | sample Lox_Sample_31_FD_207151 | JGI IMG/M metagenome (GOLD analysis project Ga0335077, IMG submission 207151) | Soil microbial communities from Loxahatchee National Wildlife Refuge, Florida, United States - Lox_Sample_3.1 | ecosystem: Environmental > Terrestrial > Soil > Wetlands | place: USA... | reverse complement strand
ATCCTCTTGCTCCCGACTCGGTTGGGTGCTGCGAGCGTCTCATATTGCCTGGGACCTCCTTGTGATCGACCTCACATCCGGGTGTGAACCTCAGCACGCACCGATTTCACTCCGAAAAACTTCCCGCTCTTAGCACGCTACATGTCTACACCCGAAACCTCTTGAACGCTAGTAGAAAATCGTTATACTAGCCCCGGGCCTAATTCCTGCCGTCGTTCGTTCAGAGGCGTTTTTCATGAAATACGGGTATTTCGACGATCAAAACCGGGAATACGTCATCACCCAACCCGATACACCGCTGCCGTGGATCAACTATCTTGGCTGCCAGGCTTATTTCGGCATCATCTCCAATACCGCGGGAGGTTATTCCTTTTACCGCGACGCGCGTTTGCGCCGGCTTACTCGATATCGCTACAACAATGCGCCCTTCGATTTCGGAGGACGATACATTTATCTCCGCGACAACGCAGCCGGCGAGTTCTGGTCTCCTTCGTGGCAACCGACCCAGCGCAAGCTAGAAAATTATTCCTGCCGCCACGGCATGGGCTATACCACGATTAGTTCACAGTACACAGGAATCGATGCCAGTACCCGCTATTTTGTGCCCCTCGATGAAAACCTCGAAATCTGGCAACTCACTGTAACCAATCACCGCAAAGAGTCTGCAGAGCTTTCGATTTTCTCCGCAATTGAGTTTTGCCTGTGGGACGCGCAGGACGACTCCACAAATTTTCAACGTAACTTCAATATCGGCGAAGTTGAAGTTGAGGACGGAGTCATCTATCACAAAACCGAATATCGCGAGCGCCGCGACCATTTCGCTTTCTTTGCCTGCTCAGAAAAACTCGCGGGCTTCGATACGCAGCGCGACAAGTTCCTCGGCCCGTATCGTGGCTGGAATAATCCGGCCGTCATTGAAAGCGGCCAAGCCTGCAATTCAGTCGCGCATGGATGGGCGCCGATCGGCTCGCACCAGGTCAATCTAGCGCTCCAACCGGGCGAATCCCGCCAGATTGTTTTCGTGTTGGGATATCACGAAAATCCGCGCGACCAGAAGTTCGAACCGCCCGAGTCGCAGACCATCAACAAGAAAAAAGCAAAATGTGTACTCAGTCGCTATCTCGTTCCGGCGAGCGCGGATGTTGCCTTTGAAAGCCTCCGACAATATTGGAACGAACTGCTCGGAATTCTCCAGGTGGAGACACCCGACGTTCATACGAATCGCATGGTGAATATCTGGAACGCCTACCAGTGCATGGCCACGTTCAACATGTCGCGTTCGGCATCGTTCTATGAATCCGGAATCGGCCGAGGTCTCGGCTTCCGCGATTCGAACCAGGATCTTCTCGGCTTCGTCCACATGGTTCCGGAGCGCGCCCGTGAGCGCATCCTGGATCTTTCGTCTACGCAATTGCCGACGGGCGGCGCGTATCACCAATATCAGCCGCTCACCAAACGCGGGAATAATGACATTGGCGGCGGATTCAACGACGATCCGCACTGGCTGATTCTCGGCGTCGGCGCCTATATCAAGGAAACAGGAGACTGGAAAATCCTTGAGGCGGAGGTTCCGTACGACAACGAGCCGGGCTCGGAGAAGCCGCTCTATGAGCACTTGCAGCGCAGCTTCCGTTACACGCTCGATCGTCTCGGTCCTCATGGGTTGCCGTTGATTGGCCGCGCCGACTGGAACGACTGTCTCAACCTGAATTGTTTCTCTGATTCTCCGGGACAATCCTTTCAGACAACGACGAATAAAGATGGGAAGGTCGCTGAGTCGGTATTCATCGCCGGATTGTTTGTGCTGGCCGGACGCGAACTAGCAGAAATTGCCAGGCACATCTGCCACAAAGCCGAAGCCGCTTCGTACCTGCAGGAAGTCGAAAAGATGGAGTCCACGATCCGGCAGCATGGCTGGGACGGAGAATGGTTCCTCCGCGCCTACGATGACTTCGGCCGTAAGGTCGGTTCAAAAGAATGCGCGGAAGGGAAGATATTCATCGAGACACAAGGTTTCTGTACGCTTGCGGGTGTCGGTCTGGAAGATGGTCTCGCTCTCCGTGCGCTGAAGTCCACGCGTCAACATCTCGCCACAAAACATGGCATCGTGCTTCAGCAGCCGGCATACTCCCGCTACTATCTCGAACTCGGCGAGATTTCCTCCTATCCTCCAGGATACAAAGAGAATGCAGGTATCTTCTGTCACAATAATCCGTGGGTCATGATCGGCGAAGCGCGCGTCGGCAATGGAGATGGCGCTTACGATTATTACTCGCGCATCAACCCTTCAGCTCGCGAGGAGATCAGTGATCTTCACCGGTGCGAGCCTTACGTCTACGCGCAGATGATCGCCGGGCGCGACGCTCCAACTCATGGCGAAGCGAAGAATTCCTGGCTCACGGGCACCGCCGCGTGGAACTACTATGCCATTACCCAGTGGATTCTCGGCATCCGTACCGGCTACGATGGGCTGCTGATTGCTCCGGTAATTCCTCAGGGATGGAACGGTTTTAACGTCACGCGCAAGTTTCGCGGCGTGACCTATCGCATTGCTGTCGAGCGCGCTGGAAGCGGCAACCACGTCTCGCTCGAAGTGGATGGGGCGTCTGTCCCCGGCAATCTTGTACCACTTCCACCGCCCGGCACTGAGAGCGTAGGGGTGAAAGCCGTCCTACACTAAAATCTTCCTCTGAGAGGGAATACTCCGAGAGCTCTTGCGTCCTCGCCATAAAGAAAGTCATGACCTACACGCCAGCCACCTCCCGCTACGACACGATGCAATACCGCCGCTGCGGCAAGAGCGGCCTTTTGCTGCCTGCCATCTCGCTTGGCCTTTGGCATAACTTTGGCGGCGTCGATGCTTTGGAAAACAGCCGCGCCATGCTCCACCGGGCGTTCGATCTCGGGATCACGCACTTCGATCTGGCGAACAATTATGGTCCGCCGCCCGGATCTGCGGAAGAGAATTTTGGCCGCATCCTGCACCAAGATTTCTCCGCGCACCGCGACGAATTGATCATCAGCACCAAGGCGGGCTGGCAGATGTGGCCCGGACCTTACGGGGACTGGGGATCGCGAAAATATCTGCTCGCCAGCCTCGACCAAAGCCTGCTGCGGATGAAGCTCGATTACGTCGACATTTTCTATTCGCACCGTCCCGATCCCCAGACGTTGATCGAAGAAACCATGTCAGCGCTGGATCACGCCGTCCGTTCGGGCAAAGCTTTGTACGCCGGCATCTCTAGTTACGATGCCCAGCAGGCTTCAACTGCAGCCGACGTGCTCCGCCGGATGGGAACTCCGTGCCTTATCCACCAGCCCAAGTACTCCATGTTCGACAGGAAAATTGAGTCTGGACTCCTCGATGTCCTCGGAAAAGAAGGCATCGGATGCATCGCATTTTGCCCACTCGCCCAGGGACTTCTCACCGACCGTTACCTTAACGGCATACCCGCAGAATCACGCGCCGGCAAGCCGGACACATTCCTGAAGAAGAACGATGTTACCGTCATTGCTCTTGAAAAAGTGCGAGCGCTGGGGCAGGTGGCAAAGGCTCGCGGACAATCCGTTGCGCAACTTGCACTAGCATGGGCGTTGCGGGATCCGCGGATGACCAGCGCCCTCATCGGGGCAAGCCGAGTCGAGCAAATCGATCAAAACGTCGCCGCTCTAGCAAACCTGAAGTTCTCCTCGGATGAACTCGCCCAGATCGATTCAATACTCGCATCGTGAGGGCTTGAGCTGACATCGAGGAACGAAGCGCTAGGTAGAACGCTCCTCCAACCGCGCCGCCTGGGTTATCAAGTAATTCTGTTCCGGAATGCTCGTAGTTCGTCCCGCTGCGATCCGGTAATGACGAATCGCGCTTTCGTGATCCCCGACCATTTCGTATAGATGTCCACGAACCGCATCCAGGCGATAGTGTCCGCTAAGCTGCGAATCCAGCGTCTTCAGCAAATCGAGTCCTCTCGCCGGACCATGCACCATGGCGGCTGCGATTGCGTGATTCAGGCTGACTATCGCACCGGGTGACACGCGCATCAGCAGTTCGTATAGCGCAAGAATCTGCGGCCAATCTGTATCTTCCGCTCTTGCAGCTTCGTCATGAACGGCGGCAATCGCGGCCTGCAACTGATACAAGCCCACCGCTCCTTTTGCAAGCGCGGCCGTCAGTAGTTCGATGCCTTCACAGATTTCTTCCTGGTCCCACAGATTTCGGTCCTGCTTGTCCAGCGGGATCAGTTCCTCCTCCGGACCAGTTCGCGCCGCGCGGCGAGCGTCGGTCAGCAACATGAGCGCGAGCAATCCTGTCACTTCCCCATCGTCGGGAAGCAGAGCTTTCATCGCGCGCGTCAACCGGATTGCCTCTCTCGCCAGATCGAGCCGCTGCATCTGCATTCCAATGCTGCTCGCATATCCCTCATTGAAAATCAGGTAGAGCACGCGCAGAACCGCTGGCAGCCGCTCGGCGCGTTCCTGTGGAGAGGGCATCCGGAACCCCACGCCAGAAGTCTTGATGCTTTGTTTCGCGCGGCTGATCCGCTGCGCCATGGTCGACTCGGGCACCAGATACGCATTCGCGATTTCTGCTGTTGTCAAACCTCCAACCGCCCGCAGTGTCAAGGCAATCGCGGAAGATGAAGTCAGCGCAGCATGGCAGCACATGAACAGCAAAATGAGTGTGTCATGCGGATCCATGTCAGAATCAGACTTGAGATCGACCATCGGCGCAATGACCTCAGCCTCCCTGGCGACGGTAGTTTCACGTTCCCGCCGGGCGATGTCGCTGCGCACCTGGTCGGTCAATCGCCGGGACGCAACCTGAATCAGCCATCCGCGTGGGTTTTCCGGCACGCCTTCCTGTGGCCACTGCGTGAACGCCGCGATCATCGCCTCCTGCACGGCGTCCTCAGCCGACACGAAATCGCGAAAGCGGCGAGCGACGGTGCCGAGCACCTGCGGCGCCAGTTCGCGCAACAGGTGCTCGGAATTCGCGTCCCATTTGCTGGTCATCGCCGTCATCGTCACAGCATATCCGGAGGAGGTGCACTCATCACGGGCCGTACTTCAATTGGCATGTTCAGCGGTGCTCCCTGTGGACCCGGCGCAGAGGAGATTTTCGCAGCAATGGCATAAGCGCGCTCCGGGCTGTCCACGTCGATAATCCAGAAGCCGGCAAGAAACTCTTTGGACTCCGGAAATATTCCATCCGTGATCGGCGTTCCATCTTTTCCCGCGCGCACCTGCTTGGCCTGATCTGGGAAAGAAAGGCCCTCAGCGGAGACGAACTCGCCGGCTCTCTGAAGGTCCTTGTTCAGATTCATCATGAAGGCGATGTGCGCCTGCAAATCTTTCTGCTTCCAACCAGGGACTCCGTGTCCCGCTCGCATCGTATTCATCATCAGAATGTATTTCATAGTCTCGCTCCTCAACTCTTGTTTGCGCTCCTGAATGCGCCTTCACTGCATAGTCGTAGCAGCGGCGGCGTTCTCGACATTTCTCATGCTATTTCGGGGGTTCGTTACTCGCGAACCGCCGCACTTCGATCGGCATATTTGTCGGTACTCCTCCGGGACCAGCGGCCGATGCAATTCGAGCTGCAATCGCATAAGCGCGATCCGGACTTGCCACGTCGACGATCCAATAGCCCAACAAGAATTCTTTCGACTCCGGAAAAATGCCATCTGTGATCGGCACGCCATTTTTCTCGCCGCGAACAACCTTGGCTTCGGCCGGCTGCGACAAGCCTTGCGTCGCGACGAACTCACCCGATTCGCTCAAGTCTTTGTTGATCTTGTGCAGAATGTTCATGTGCGCCTGAATATCCTTTTGAGACCAGGCATGGTAATGCTCCGTGCCCGCTTTCGTGCCCGACATTAGCAAAATGTATTTCATCTTCTTTTCTCCTCATTCTTTGATCATCGTTTACTGTACTCGCGTCTGTTATGCCTTCTCATTCGTTTGAAACATCCAGCGCACGCCGAACTTGTCGTTGAGTGCCCCGTAAGCGCCGAAAAACATCTGCTTCAGCGGATCCGTTACGTCTGCTCCCTCCGAAAGCCGGTCGAAAACGGTTCTAAGGTTCTCGAGTGTCCCCCCGCTCAGGTAGAGACACACTGTATTTCCCCGAACCGGTGTTCGATCGGGGCGCAGCCAGTCTGACGCTGAAATCTCCAGCCCCCCGCTCTGGAGCCGTGCGTTTAACACTTTCTCCTGCGCAGAGACAGGCATCTGATCCTTCACGGGGGAGTCTCTTACCTTGATCAACGTCAGCTCACCTCCAAAGCGGGATTTGTAAAACTCCATTGCCTCCAAACAGTTGCCCTCGAATAACAAGTAAGGCGTCAGATTTGTCATTGGCTCTCCTGTGATGTTGTCGTTCTTCCGTTTTCATAGGGAAGTCGGAACCGCCAGAGCATTTTCGACATTCCTTTGAAAAATATTTTTGGAGAAAAGTAAGCCGCTTTTGTCGATTTCGACCTACGAGAAGCGACATATCAGTGGAGACCGAAAATGACTCCCGACGAACTGGTAGTCGACGTTAGCCAAGACTGGATGCTGGCCTGCGATGTCCAGCAGAGGTTTATGAAGGGCTTGGGAGGCGCCGGAGCTTTTCTGAACTACAGTGGTCGTTGCCGCCAGCTTCGAGCTCTGGGCGGAGACTGCTACGATTTCATGCCTCTCAGCAATCATCGTCTGGCGCTCGTCATCGGGGACGCGTCCGGCAAAAGCCTTGCAGCTGCCCTTATGATCGCCAATGTCCAGTCTTCCCTTCGCACAGCCACCATGTTTGCCGGAGATGATTTGTCCGCCCTACTTCGCGTCGTTAGCCACCAGGCCTACACGTCTTCTCTGGAAGACCGGTATGCGACCGTTTTCTACGGTGTCTTCGACCCGGCGACGCGCAGGCTGCGTTATGTCAATGCAGGGCACAATCCGCCTGTCATTCTCCGACAAGATGTTTCCCTTGAGTCGGTCGAAGGCAGCGGCGCGCCCGTCGGAATGTTCCAGGATTCAACTTATGATGAGGGCATTATTCAGCTGCATCCCGGCGATTTTCTCATCGCGTACACCGATGGCGTGATTGAATCCGCCAATCAGTTCGGGGAAGAGTGGGGAATCGACGGTCTCCTGAACGCGGCAGCAGGGTGCGCTAAGCGATCGGAAGGTGCCGAACACCTAGTTCAATCGATCTTCAAATCCATGGACACTTTCTCCGGTGGCCACCAGTCCGACGATGCGACCTTGGCAGTTTTGCGCGTGCGCTAAGGACCCGCCCCGAGCTGAATTCAACTGGAATCCCACCGCAGTCTATAAGCATCCAGATTCGAGATGAAGCCGCCGTGTGACGAAGCAGTAATCCGGGCAGGGCCTCCAGACACGCCACCTGCCAAGAAATCTCAGAATTGGGTGCTCGCCGCGACAATTCTCGGCTCGAGCATGGCATTCATCGATAGCACTGCGGTTAACGTCGCCTTGCCAGCCCTGCAATCCAGCCTTCACGCCACCGTCGTGGACGTGCAATGGGTCATCGAAGCTTACGGATTATTTCTTTCCGCTCTCATTCTGGTTGGCGGAGCGTTAGGTGACTCTCTCGGCCGGCGGAGGATGTTTTTACTCGGGGTTGTTGGTTTCGCCATTGCTTCGGCCGGTTGCGGGCTCTCGTCCAGCATCAGAGGACTGGTCTTGTGGCGTTCGATACAAGGCGTCGGCGCCGCATTCCTGGTGCCGGGAAGCCTCGCGATTATTAGTTCCTCTTTTGACGAACGCTCCCGCGGAAAAGCGATTGGAACCTGGGCTGGATTCACCACGATCACCACCGCTCTAGGCCCGGTTCTCGGGGGATGGCTAATCGAGAATGCTTCATGGCACTGGGTCTTCTTTATTAATGTTCCGTTGGCTGCTCTTGTCCTGGCGATCTCAGTCTGGCGCGTGCAGGAATCGCGCAGCTCTAACGCGAGAACGATCGACTGGCCGGCCGCCGCCATCGTGACGCTCGGCTTGGCTGCTTTGGTCTTCGGATTTCTCGAAAGGGCGATCCTTGGCTGGAAAGATCCCCGCGTGATCGGGACCTTGATCTTCGCCTTTGCGGCGCTCGTTCTTTTTATATTCGTGGAGATCAAGGCAAAGGCGCCCATGGTCCCGCTGAAGCTGTTTCAATCCGCAAGCTTCAGCGGGGCGAATCAGCTGACACTATATTTTTACGCGGCTCTGGGGATTTTCTTTTTCCTGTTTCCGTTGAACCTGATTCAGATTCAGAAATATTCTGCGACTGCAACGGGCGCAGCTGCGCTCCCTATGATTTTGTTGATGTTTTTTCTCTCGCGCTGGTCAGGAGGGCTCATCTCCCGTTATGGCGCGAAACTCCCGCTTATTATTGGCCCGCTCATTGCAGCGGCGGGTTTCCTTCTCTTTGCTGCGCCAGATGTCGGGGCGCGCTACTGGAGTGCGTTTTTTCCGGGTTTCGTTGTCCTCGGGTTAGGCATGGCGATCAGCGTTGCGCCATTGACAACGGTAGTCATGAACTCCGTTCCGCCGGATCGTGTCGGCACGGCATCAGGCATTAACAACGCCCTCGCGCGCGTCGCAGGCGTACTGGCGGTGGCGGTTTTAGGCTCGGTGATGGTGGCAGCTTTTTCCCGCTCACTCGGACACTCGCTCGCCGGTCTGAACCTGAACGCCAGTATCGTTCACGAGCTGCAATTGAACGCAGCCAGACTCGGCGGCCTCAACGCGCCTTCGAACGTCGATCCAGGCACAGCCTCGATCATCCGCGGAGTTATCGCCGAGGCATTCATATTTGGATTTCGATTCAGCATGATTATCTGCTCGGGTCTGGCAGTAGTGAGTGCCACCGTTGCATGGCGAAAAATACCTGCTCGCCGCAAAACATGAATTTCCACCCTCGAATCCCCGGCGGCTTCTAGAATTGACGTATGCGGATCTTCCTCTTCCTGCTCGCCGCCACGCTGATTTTAAGTTCTGTTTCGATAGCGAAAGATCAGAACCACGAGAAAGCGCCGAACTTCACTGCTGATGCGCAGTGGATTGATACAGGAGCGGCAGGGAAGAATGTCCCGCACTCAATCAAGGGGTATCGAGGCCACGTTCTCCTGGTCGATTTCTGGGAGTTCACTTGCATCAACTGTATCCGCGACTTCAGCGTTCTAAAGCGCTGGTACGCCAAATATCACGCTTACGGTTTCGATATCGTCGGTGTTCATTTCGGCGAATTCGCCATTGGATTCAATGCCGACAACGTCCGCGATGCAGCCAAGCGCTTTCAATTGCCTTGGCCGATTGTCGCCGACACCAACGGCTCCATCTGGCGCGCCTATCACTCCGATTCTTGGCCCAATCGGTATCTCATCGATCCCGAGGGATACATCGTTCTACAGGTTAAGGGCGAAGGGAACAATCTCCCGATGGAAAAGAAGATTCGCGAACTCCTGTCGGCGGCGCATCCCGAAGTCAACCAGCTTCCGCTCGATCCTCCGGAAAACACTTTTTCTCCATCCTGCGGCATCTGCACCGACGAAACGTACGTCGGAGATTGGTATGGACGCGGTGCCATCGCAAATCCGAAAGGCTACAACAATGACGGAGAAGTTACCGACTTTTGCGCCGACGGAGCACCCGCCGATGGCAAGGTGATGCTATCGAGCGATTGGATTACGAAACAGGACGGCGTGACCTCTGACGACAAGCATGGCACCGCCGAACTTCGGTATCATGCGCGTTCCGTTTACGCCGTCCTCAGCGTTGCTGATGCCAAGAAACCAGTACGTGTTTACCTACTGCAGGACGGCAAGCCTATCGCTCAAACCGAAGCCAGCGTCGACGTCCATTTCGACGCGCAGGGTGCCTACGTCGAAGTGAGCAGCCCACGCATGTATTACCTCATCAAGAACACCGCTTTTGGATCTCACCTTCTCACGCTCGAGCCGCAACGGTCCGACTTCGTGCTGCATTCGTTTACGTACGGAAACAACTGCCAGCAAGATTTCGAAGAAAGATAGATTTTTCGGGCCCGTTGAACCCCGACAGAGTTTGAACAAGCGCCGCGGAGGATGTTCGGTTGGTTGGGCTGATCTTAGTCTGCAATCACCTCGTCAAGAACCATTCCCATTGAATTGCGTAAAACAATTCTCATGGCAGCCTGTCCCCATGCGTGGGTTGAGCAGCTCAGACAAGGATCGTAGGCGCGCACCACAGCTGATACGCGGTTCAACATGCCTTCGGTGAGTTTCGTGCCATCGATGAAGTGTTCGCTCACCTGCTGCACACTTTTGCCTATCGCGAAATTATTGTGGCCGGTGGCGACAATCAAATTTGCCCATAGAATCGCGCCATCTTCGTTCACTTTGTAGTGATGAAGCAACGTTCCGCGCGGCGCTTCGATCATCCCGACGCCCTCGAGTGCGTTCACTCCTGCGGTCGCTCGTACATGCGTTTCGAGAATCTGCGGATCGGCCAGCAGAGTTTCGATTCTCTCCAGGGCGTAAATGATTTCGATCAGCCGCGCATAGTGATAGAGGAAAGCGCTTTGGGCAACCGATCCGAAACGCTGGCGGAACTCCCTCAATTCGGCGTCGGCCAACGGCGTGCCGCATTGGTCCGCAACATTCAGCCGCCCTAAAGGTCCGACGCGATAGATGCCGGCCGGAAATCCTTGCGGCTTGAAGTACGGAGCCTTCAAGTACGATTCGCGAAGGCTTGCCTCGCCGATCCACTGCGCGTAGTCTTCTGCCGGAATCTGATCTTCCACAATCTTTCCCGCTGCATTGCGGAAGCGCAGCCCGCCATCATAAAGCTGCAGGTTTCCCTTTCGATCGACGAGCCCGGCAAACATCGTCGGAGCCGACCCGAAGAATTCGATTTCTTCTTTGTAGCCGCCAAGGGCGCCTTTGAAGAAGCGGATCGTTCTCTCTGCAATCGCCTTCGCCGCCGGCAACTCGGAGAGAACGTGATCGCGCGTGGCGCTGGTGAGTGGAGCGGAGACGCCCCCAGGAACGATCCAGGACGGATGCACGCGCTCCTGAGCCAGCCCTTCAATAATCTGCAGTCCAAACTTGCGGAGTTCGATTCCGTCGCGCGCTAACTCCGGGTGCCCGGCAATGACTCCGAGCACGTTGCGCGAAACAGGATTTGAATCCATTCCTAAAAGAAAGTCCGGCGCCGACAAGTAGAAGAAGCTCAAAGAGTGCGATTGCACAATCTGGGCGAAATGGGCGAGTTCGCGCAGCTTTTTTGCCGTCGCCGGGATGCGCACGGCCATAATGGCGTCGCACGCTTTGGACGAAGCCAGGAGATGGCTGATCGGGCAGATGCCGCATATTCTGGCCGTGATCCCAGGCATCTCGTAATAAGGGTGCCCTTCGGTGAACTTTTCGAAACCACGAACCTGCGTGACGTGAAATTCCGTTCCGGCCACATGCCCTTGATCGTCGAGACGGATCGTAATTTTGGCGTGTCCTTCGATCCGGCTCACGGGTTCGATGGTGATACGCTTCATCGCACACTCCTCATCCAAACTTCACTTTGCTTGTGTCAGGTTTCTTGCCGTCCAGCAGATCGTTGATCACCCCAACAATGGTCTTGGTAGCCGGGGGACAGCCCGGTACACAGGCATCTACGGTGACAAACTCCCGCAATGGACGGGCCTGTTTCAATAGCGCTGGAACGCGGTCCGTTGGTACAACTTTCCCTTCGTCGGCTCCGTCGACATAGATTCTCTGCAGCAGCTTTTGCACCGGGATGGAGTTGCGCATTGCGGGGACATTGCCCGTCACCGCGCAGTCGCCCAGCGAGACCAGAACTTGAGTCTTTTGCCGGATCCTCTGGATCTTGTTGAGATCGTCCTGCGAACTGACCGCACCCTCCACCAGTGTGACGTCAACATCGTCAGGGAATTCTTGAGCATCGACCAGAGGACCATAGACAAGATCGATTTTGCGGCCAAGAGAAATGATGGCGGCATCCATGTCGAGCAGGGACATGTGGCATCCGGAACATCCGTCCAGCCAGACGGTTGCCACCTTCATCTTTTTCATACATGTACTCCTCTCCGCTGCACGAGACCGGTCACTGCGTCGATCTTCTTCACCATCTCCTCGGTGGCCCAGCCTTTCTCCGCCAGCGCTCCTGTCGGGCAGGCGTGAACACACTTGCCACAACTGGTGCAGGTTGACGCGTGGCCCCATTTCTCGTTTATCTCGGCGGCGATGCGTGCGTGTATGCCCCGCGCGGTGATCTCCCAGACATGAGCTCCTTCGAGTTCGGCGCAAACTCTGACGCAGCGTGTGCACAGAATGCAGCGGTTGTGATCGAGGACAAACCGGGGATGCGACATGTCGATCGACATGGGAGGGAAGTTGTATGCAAGCCCGACTGTGTTGATCCCCAACGCCATGGCCATCGCCTGCAGTTCGCAGTGTCCGTTCGACACGCACACCGAACAAACGTGGTTTCGCTCAATCAGTAAGAGTTCCACCGAGATACGCCGATATCGGGTAAGCTTCGGCGAATTAGTGGTGACCGACATTCCCTCCTGGATCGGCGTCGTGCATGCTGGAAACAGGCGCTCCGTGCCCGACACCTGAACCAGGCAGACGCGGCAGGCTCCAACCGCAGTCAAGCCATCGAGAGCGCATAACGTGGGTATGTACTTCCCGTTGGCCTTCGCAGCCTGCAGGATCGTCTGGCCTTCGGTGGCGCTGATGAGCTCTCCATCGATCCGTATCGAGATTGTTTTCTGTGCCAACTTCGGCTCCTTTCACCGTGCGCCTAGCTCACCGCGACGCCTTTGACGTCACAACGCAGGCAGCGGCACGTCTCATCGAGAGCTTCCTCATGTGTGAAGCCCGCAACGACCTCTTCCAGTGAGTGAACTCGTGTGTTTGCGGGCAGCGGATGACCCGAGTGCCGCGCGCTCGAACTCGGCTGGTCTGGAGGAGTCTGCCCGTATTCAAACTCCGGATAGAGCCGGTTCCAGCGGTCGCTCTCCATCAGCCGAAGGTCGATGCTCCGCGCAGCCTGCTTGCCATATG
>Ga0335077_10008064_pt1 | contig 13050 bp, 5 predicted proteins | sample Lox_Sample_31_FD_207151 | JGI IMG/M metagenome (GOLD analysis project Ga0335077, IMG submission 207151) | Soil microbial communities from Loxahatchee National Wildlife Refuge, Florida, United States - Lox_Sample_3.1 | ecosystem: Environmental > Terrestrial > Soil > Wetlands | place: USA: Florida... | reverse complement strand
CGTGCATGGTGACCCAGAGGAGGCTGGGTGCGAGTTGTCGCATCAACTGGCGAACAATGTAGACGGACAATTCATCGGGACTCGACAAAGTGAGCGCGTGAGATTTGAAGTTGTCGACAGAGAGCTTGAGAAGAGTTTCCATCTGCTCCAATTCAAAGGTGTTGCCCCCAAGCTCCGGAGCATAGAGCGGAGTCTCGTAACTGTCTCGCAGTAGATGCCCATAATCTCCACTGCCGGAGGTGGCGGCACTCAGAAGGTACTTGGGCAGAATCACCTTTGCTCCCGAGCCCTGGCCGTAGGAGCGATGGCTGCTCTCGCCGATGCGATTGAACCCGTTACTGGGAGCGACGACCCAGGCGTCAGAGGAGGGCCGTTTCAGATCGCGGCGGAAATACTCAAATACCGTCGGAGATTCCGGTGGGAGAGAAGCAAAGTTGTTGATGGTCTCGTAGACGCCAGTGGCAAGGCTGGCGGTGGCGACGTAATGGCCGAGAATGCCGCGATTAACGACCTGGGTGAAAAAGGAGGATTGCGGGATGAGTTCTTTCATCAGGTGAGGGATGTTTTCCTGCCCCTCCGGCGCGAAGGTCTCCTGATCGCGCGCGCCTCCGCCGAAGGTGATAACGATGACCTTTTGTTTGGGCCGGGTTGAAGCGGCGAAAGCGAGGGGCCTTGAACGTAACAGAGCGCTACCGAGAGCCATTCCAGTGGCGGAGCGCAAAAACTCGCGGCGATTCAGCGCTACCTGCCGGGCAAGCTCGCGAGGGCTGAACGAAGGTCGTCCGCCTGATTCCCGCAGATCATGCAAATTGCGAATTTGAGGGGGGAATTCCATGCAGAACTCACAGAGATTCGTAGAAGCTAAGCGAAGGTGGAAGCAAAGTCAAGGAACATGGAACTTCGGGCACAAGGAGATTCATGGAGTTGCCTGACCAGATTGCTTCTCTGAATAAACGAATTGACGGATTTCCGCGCGCTGCTTGTCCAGGTCGGAAAGGTGCTGCGCCCGAAGTTGCTGATAAACCTTGAGCTCTTCCTGTGCCAAATCCTTCTGACCCGTGCGGACGTAGGCTTGCGCGAGACGGTAATGTACGTCAGCGAGGTCCGGGTTAAGAGCACGGGCCTTGATGTATTCGGGAATGGAGTCGTCATATCTGCGCTGGTCGGAGTAGAGGTTGGCAAGCTGGAGATGGGCTTCCGCGAGATTGCGATCCAGATTGATGGCCTTTTTGAACAAGGATTCAATTTGCGCCAGATCTAGGTTGGGATCTTGAGACCTTTTGGCCTTCCACAGACTTAACGCGTAGTAATAGAAAGCCCGGCCGTTATTCGGCTGAAGCTCCGTGAAGCGGCGGAAGCGTTCGATGACTTCACTAGCCTGGCTGGGGGAGCTGTCAAAGGCCCTGGATAAAAAGGGATAACCGCGGGGATCAGTGGGGTCCAGGTCCGCGGCGCGCATGAGGGATGTTACGGCGTCATCGTATTTCCCAAGTGAGTAGTAAGCCATGCCAAGGCCGATGGCCATGCGAGAGGAGTTCGGGTAGCGCTCGGTGCCCTGGCGGAAGACTTCGATAGAAGGTTCGAGCGTGCGGTGAACGAGAAGTTCGCTGGCCCAGTCAAAGATGTTGCTCTCGCTGGGCTCCATGTGCGCCGCAGCCTCAAACTGGTTGACAGCGGCGACAAAATGGCCGTCTTTCTCTTCCACTTGTCCCAGGAGGTTGTGCAGCTCGGCGCTGTTTTTGCGTTTCGAAAGATCCTGAATGAGCAACCGGGCATCGCTGAGGCGTCCGGTGAGGAGGTAAGCGAGCGATAGATCGTAGCCGTTATTGTAGGAGGAAGGATTGGCCTTCTGGGCTCGCTCGAGGTACGGAATGGCGTCGTGGACCTTGTTCATGCGGGCGAAGAGTTCGCCGAGATTGTGGTTGGCTTCGTAATCCTGCGGGGCGAGAGCAACCGCTTTTTGGAACTGCTGTTCCGCAAGATCAAGCCTACCGGTGCGCGTCAGGATGTTTCCGAAATTCGTGTGGGCGGAAGCCGAGTCGGGCTTGAGGCGAACCGCTGCCTCGAGATGCTCGCGAGCCCTTTCGTTCTGGGATTGAGCCGCGTAGACCAAGCCGAGAAGTTCGTGAACTTCAAAGCTCTGGGGAGCTCGAGGGAGGAGTTTTTCGAGCTTGGCGGCGGCTTCGGGATACTTCCCGGCTTCGAACTGGGCGACGGCCGATTGAAAGTCACGGTCCAAATCCTGCTGCTGAGCGCGGGCGGGAGGTGGCGCAGAGACGCAACACACAAGCAGTAAGATGGCAGAAGGCAAAGGCCAAGCCCTGAGAGTCACAATATGCGTATCGTATCACCGGGTCAGGAAAGCATAGCCGCCAGAAACCAGCGAAGGCGCCCCGACCCGATCGGGACGCCTTCCCAGGGGTGGTAGGGGTCAACTAAAAAATAAATTTGAGGGCGAATTGAATTTGTCGCGGATCGTATGGAGCGTCGCGAGTGGATCCGATTTCACCAAAGGTGGAGCTGGTATAGTTGCCGGAGCCTGAAATCGCGACGACGCCATTACCGCCGAAATTAGGCGCGTTGAAATTGGGATGGTTGAAGATGTTGAAGATTTCCGTCCGGAATTGCAGAGTGTACTTTTCTGTAATGGGGAAATTCTTGAAGATGGAAAAATCCAATCTGTGGAATCCGGGGCCGGGCAATTGCACAAGCCCGCCAAGGGCAGCATTACCGGTGAGGGGAACGCAGCCTACAGGCAAGGCCGTAGGTACGCCACCCGGGCCCAGAATACAGGGCTGATTGAACGCGGCCGGGTTGCCAAACCAGCTGAGTTTGCCATTGGCATCGGTGTGAAGGCCCAGTTTCAAAGACTGACCCTGGACGAATAGAGCTCCACAACCCAGATTCGACGCGGTTCCGCTAGGACAGCTAATGGTTATGGGTTGACCGTCTTGAAGCGTGGCGATCCAGTTGACCATCCAACCACCGACCAACTGGTTCTTGAATCCGGCGGCGTCCGAGAAATACTTCTTCCCCCTGCCAAAGGGAAGTTCGTAACCACCGCTGAAGTGGAAGACGTTTCTGATGTCAAAGGAAGCCAAGCCATAGTCGGCATGGATGCCCATGCCGGGGACACTCGCAGCGCGATAACTAAAGTTGACACCACCATTGAGTAGGTCTTGAGCGTCCGTTGTTGTCTTCGCGTAGGTATACGTAGCGAGAAAGTTCAAACCACTCGCAAAGCGCTTTTCGAGCTGTGTCTGCAAGGCGTGGTAAATACTGTTTCCTTCAGTGGCGGCATAGCTCGAGCCGAAGCCGAAATCGGGGAAAGGAACAAGGCTGGCTTCAGGAGTATTCACAGGGGCGACGGAGGTCGGGTTATTGCTGTTGGGGAAGACCTCCAGGTGGCGGCCCTGGGTGGTCACATACGCGACCTGGGCAGCCAGGCTTGGAGTGAGCTGGTATTCAACGGTCAAATTGCCTTCCATCGAATACGGAGTCTGATAATCGAACTGAATTCCGCGCAAGCCTAAGCCGCTGGCATTAACGGACAAGGGATCCAGCGGTGTACAAGAGAAACCGGTCTCAAAGGTAGCTGAGCCACCAGGGCCAGCGGTACTGCAACCTGTGAATATGTACGGATTTGAGTCGTTAGGCGGAACGAAGGAGAAGTTGAACTGGAAGGGATAATTCTCGCCCAAGTTGGGTGAGAAGCCCCGGTTCTCAAATCCATTATAGAAGATGCCAAAACCGCCACGAACGACGAGTTTGGGACTCACCTGGTAGGCGAAGCCAATTCGTGGTGCAAAATTGGTCTTTTGGGAATTGCCGAGTCCCGCTCCGTATTTGTTTGTAGTCAGCAGTTGAATGCCATCTGTTTGCAGCAGACTGAGGAAACTCGCAGAGAGATTCCCCGCGTTTGGCCCCTCAGGGATGATGTAGGCAGGCCCACCAAGGGGAGAACCGGCGGGCACGAAGTTAGCCTGATTCGAGTGGTGTTCAAAAACCAGGCCGAAGAAATCGTAGCGCAGGCCCAGGTTCAAGGTCAGCTTTGAAGTGACCTTCCAGTCGTCGTTGAAATAGCCGCCGTAATAGTCCTTTCCGTTATCGGTCAGGGAGATGTTGGACAGGAAGACCTCGCTAGAGCCGCCCACATAATTGACGCCGTTCGGCACGGTGGCAACAGTCGGAGTCAGGAGGAAATTGGCGCGTCCGGTATTGCTGTTTGAACCGCCACCGGCAATGTCCGTGAAAGCGCCATTGTAATCGTATTCGCCGTGCGACCAGGGAGGTTGCAGTGTCGAAAACTTCACGTGCTGATATTCAAAACCCATTTTGAAAGTGTGCTTTCCATAGATCTTGGTGACGTCATCGGTCAGTTGGAACGTGGAGCTGACCTCGTCCGAGGGCAAAAAGGCGTTACTTCCCAACGTGGAGAGGCCGTTGATCCCGAAGGCCGGCAGGCCGCCGTTCAACGTTTCCTGTGGGACCCCTTGGATACCGTATTGCGAAGGAATATCGGACAGATCGTTGGCGACAGGACCGCTGCGCGTGGTGTGAAGGTAATTAAAACCGACGCGCAGTTCGTTGATCAAGTTTGGTGAAAACGTGTGCGTGTAACCAAGGGCCGTCTGTTGGGCGTTCGCAGTCTGATTGCCCTGCTGGAAGGCGCCGCCATCCGCAACGCCGCCGAAGATGCCTGGGATGAACTGTGGGTCGTCGACAAAGCTGAAGCGGAAGAACACCTGGTCTTTGTCGCTGAAGTTGGCGTCCATGCGGGTATCGAAGGAGTTGCGGTGCTCGTACAATTTTGGCGAGTTGGCGAAGTTCGAGAAAAGAGAACTAGTGGTTGGATTCGGGTACAAATTCAGGAGCTTGATGGCATTGGGATCCAATCGTCCCGCGGGAATCTGGTTCAATTGACAGGCGGCAATGTTGCTGCCGGCGAAATTCATTGTGGTGACGGGGCAGGCACTAGTCCCGAAAACACCGAAAGGATCGCGAATGTAACCCGACGTAGTTGCCACCAGGCCAGTGACCGGGTCCACACTTCCTGCTGTTATGGGCCGGGTGGTGGCCGGGTCCAAGATGGTGCCAGCAGGGAGGGAACGGCCCAGGTTGTCCGTGCGAGCCGCCCCGCTGGTTTGGCCAGTGATCAGATCGAGGAAGTCTGTATAGCCGCTGCTGCGCTCGGCGAGGGTTGGAACACTACCCGTAAGGACGGTCCCCTGAACCCGGCGGAAGCCTTCGTAATCGCCGAAGAAGAACAACTTGTTGCGGCCGTTAAAGACCTTGGGAATAACGACAGGGCCTCCAACGGTCACGCCAAACTGGTTCTGCCGCAATTCGCCTTTTGGAATGTTGCCGGCGTTTTCGAAGAAGTCCGCCGCATCCAAGTGATCATTGCGGAAGAATTCCCAGGCACTGCCATGAAGTTCGTTGGTACCGGATTTGATAGTGGCGTTGAGAACCGCGGCGCCCGAGCGGCCGAATTCGGCGCTGAAGTTCGCAGTCTCAACCCTGAATTCTTGAACCGCGTCGACCGGCGGAAGAACCACGAAATTAGTGCCGTTAAGAAAATCGACGGTGTCAGAGTTATTGTCGATGCCGTCGAGCAGATAATTGTTTTGGGCCGGGCGCAGGCCATTGGCAGAAAAAGCGCCAGAGGCGGCGTTGCCGCGGGTGTCCGCTTGAGGAGTATTCACGCCCGCCGAGATCTGAGCAAGAAATGTAAAATTGCGGCCATTCAAGGGCAGGTTGTTGACGTTCTCCGAATTGACCACTTGGCCGACGGCGGCGTTCTGAGATTCGAGCAAGGGAGCCGCAGCCGTAACCTCGACGGCTTGGGTAACGCTGCCTGGCCTTAGCGTGAAATTCTGAACCACATCCGCGCCGATGTTGACCACGATTCCCTTCGCAGAAAGAGCCTGAAACCCCTGATAGGAGACATCCAGTTTGTAGCTGCCAATCTTGACCGGGGTGAACTTGTAAATACCGTCAGCGCTAGTAGTGGTGGAGAGGCTGACGCCAGTTCCTTCGTTGGTGAGAGTAACTTTGGCGCCGCTGATAACAGCACCAGACTCGTCAGTAATGGTGCCCAGGATCGATCCCGTATCGACCTGGGCACGGAGCGCAGGCGCCGTAAAGAATAGAGCCACCAGGATGAACCCGAACCACAGAATCCGGCCCTCAGAAAACCTGATCCTAGCCTTCGCCTTCATTGCTATCCCTCCCAAAATCACTCGGGCCCGAAAAAACAAAGAACGGTGCCGAGCCAGCATCTACGAAAATCGCCTACGGTCCCCCGAAAGGAACCGAGGACCATTGGCACCCCAGATACACCCGCACCGTCGGAATATGGTTGGAAAGGAGCGCTATATGTCAGAGCAGGACCACGACCCACGATCATCCCCCAGCACCGACGTTAACCGCTTAACAAGCACCCCAAACAGCTTAACCGCTTAACCAGTTTTGGCACTAAAACACATCTGTTTCCTTATTGTCAAGCATTTTTTTGATTTATACTTTGCGCCCGCTCCCGTATGTTATGGAGTTGGAAGTGGTGCCGGTTGCAGCCATTTGCCGAGGATGGTTCGCCAAAGCTATGCAATTGACGATTCGAGATGTCGCAAAGGCAGCGGGAGTCTCCACGGCAACCGTGTCCAACGTCTTGAACAAACGCGGCAAGGTGGGCCGGCCAACACGAACGCTTGTTCTCTCGACGGTAAAGCGGCTCGGTTACCTGCCAAATCTGCATGCACGGCGCCTTGCCTCACGCGATACGCACACCCTCGGGATTATCGTCTCGGACATTGAGAACCCGTTTTTCCCGGAAATCATAAAAGGTTTTCTCGCGCGGACGCGACAGCTCGGTTATGACGCGATCTTGAGCGATACCAACTATGATCCACGCCGCACGCAGGAGGCGGCCAGCCGAATGATGGCGCACAATGTCAGCGGCGTTGCCATCATGACCTCGGAAATCAGCGCCCGATTGATCAACGAATTGACGCGAAGGAAGATCGCGGTCACGTTTCTAGACCTCGCACCCGCCCGAGGGTACGTGAGCACGCTGCGCATCGATTACAAAGCGGGAATCGAAAGCACGGTGAACTACCTTTACAGCCTGGGACACCGAAGCATCGCGTTCGTTGCTGGAAGGCCCAAACTCAAATCCAACATCCTCCGTCTGGAAGCCTACGAGAATGCGATGTCGCAGTTGGGACTGAAACCCGGACCGGTGATCCATGGTGACCTGCGGTTCGACAAAGGACTGGCCGCGGGCCTTGCGATTGCGAAAATGACTCCAAGGCCAACGGCAGTTATGGCGGTAAATGACCTGACGGCTGTGGGCGTGCTGAAGGGACTGACGAATGCAGGTTGTCGCGTCCCGGAGGATATCTCCGTAACTGGATTTGACCGCACACGCCTGGCGGAGTACAGCAACCCTTCGATTACTACGGTGGACATTCACCGGGACCTACTTGGGCACTTGGCCGCGGATGTTCTCCATGAGCTGTGCAGTTCGACTGACCCGCACGGCAAGGAATATGAAATCTCGGCGGAGTTGATTGTGGGGAATTCCTCCGGTCCCCCTCCTTCCGCGTAATCCAACACCAGAGACAGTCTATTCAGGCGTCATCATCCTCGGGCGGTTTTCTGCGTCCGGAAAATTCGCGAAACGGCTGGATTTGGCGGAGCCCAGCGCGAGTGCTAGTATCAAATTCCTGCGACACGATTGTTTGGAAAGGGGTGATTCTCAGGGGTGAAAGGGCAGGGAATTGCATTCATGGCTTTTCGCGGTTCAGGCGGGGCGTCGACGCGATTGTGGGGCAGGGGAGTAAAACTCTGCGCCTGCATCGCGCTTGGCGCGATTCTGCCTTACGGCAATACGCCGTCCGGACAAGCCCCAACGAGTAAGCAAGCCACTCATCAGCCCCCCAAGAGTCCTTCTCCATTTGCGGATGCCGAAATCCTGATTCAACAGGGAAAACTGGAGGAGGCAAGGGCCCGGATTCAGGAAGAGTTGAAAGAGCGTCCCTCCAGCGCCGAAGGATACACGCTCCTAGGAATTGTGTACACGGAAGAGAAAAGCTACCCGGAAGCGCTCAGTGCATTCCAGCAAGCGCTGAAGTTCTCGCCAAAGTCGACAAAGATCATGAACAACCTCGGGAATGTATATGTGGCGCAAGGGAATCTGGATCTTGCTGAAAAGCAATTTCGCGAGGTCGTGCAATTGAAGCCTGCGGACCACGATGGCAATTACAATCTGGGCTTGGTGCTGCTTACAAAGAAGCAGCCGGCGCGGGCCATTCCGTATTTGAAGCTCGTGCACCCTCAAGGGATTGCGTCGCAGTTCCACCTGGCCAGAGCGTATCTGGAAGCAGGGAGAACCGCGGAAGGGTTGCAAACCGCGAAGGAACTTTCATCCCGGAACAAAGACAACGTCCAGGTTCATTTCATGCTGGGAGTGTTGTTGGCCTCGGAAAAACAGCTTGGGGCAGCGCAGCTCGAGCTAGAACAGGCCAATACACTGCAGCCGCAGACATTCGAGATCCTGTACAACCTGGGAGAGGTGTACCTGAAGAAGGGCGCGAATGGGAAGGCGGAACTGGTCCTGAACCGCGCCTTCAGGTTGAAGCCAGATTCAGCAGACACGATGTACCTGTTGGCACAGGTCTATGCCGAACAGGCAAAGCCAGTGGACGCCCTGGATTTGCTGGTGCGAGCACATAAGCTTGCCCCACAAAACACCAACATCATTTTCCTGTTGGCTCGCGTGAGCATGTCACAGAACTACTACGAGGACGCCATTCCTCTGCTGGAATCGGGCCTACAAATTGATCCGCGACGGGCGGACCTGAGAGCCGCACTGGGAGAAAGTTATTTCATGGCGGGCCGGGTGGATAAGGCCATCGAGGAGTTCAAGCAACTGATCGAAGTCGAACCTTCGGCGCGCTCCTACGCGTTTATGGGACTTTCCTACCGGCACCTGGGACGCTTCGACGAAGCCCGGAAATACTTCGAGCAAGGCCTGAAGTAGGAGCCGCACAACGCCTCCTGTCTTTACAACCTCGGATATATCGAGGAGCACCAGGGAAACCATCAAGCGGCGGAACGATATTTTCAGGAAGCGCTGCGCGCAAACCCGGATCATGCGGAGACTCTGCTGGAACTGGCAAGCTTGCGAATCACAAACAAAAGGTACGAGGAGGCGGCCGTACTACTTCGGAAATATGTCCGCGTCAGCCGGACGCCGGCGCCCGGATATTACAAACTGGCCTTGGTGGAACGGAGCCTCCATCAGACAGAGGCAGCGCAACGCGACCTCAGCGTCTTTCAAACGCTATCCAAAAACGCGTCCACGGGCCCCTACCCTTACCAACATTTGTTTGATTACATCGATAACCGTTCGAGCCTCACTGGAAAGGAGAAGACACAACTCGATCTTACGGAACTTGCCGATGAGATCAAGAAACATCCGGACCAGCCAGAAAACCTGTACATGCTCGCGGAGGGTTATCTGAAACTGGGAAAGGTCGACGAAGCGCGAAAGGCGATTGAGGAACTCGACCGATTGAGCGGGGAGGATTATCGGACAGAGACAGGCATAGGAGTCCTGCTGGCGCGTTATCACCTTTACGACGACGCCATCCAGCATTTCCAGAAAGCGGTGAAGTTGAATCCCGGCTCGGACGATGTGAAGTTTGATCTCGCCAATGCCTACTTCCGCAAGGGACAGTATGCGCAGGCTCTTGAGGTCATCGACAAAGTCTCGGCTGCGGGACAGCAAGATGACGCGTATCTTTCCCTACGGGGGGACATCCAGGCGCATCTTGGTCAAACGGCAGAGGCAGAAGGAATCTTCCGGAACGCGATCCACCAGAATCCGGACAATGACCAGTATTACCTTTCTCTGACGCTTTTGCAGCTACGGCAGAATGACGTGAGCAGCGCGGAGAGGACACTGCAGGAAGGGCTCGCGCGCGTGCCGGGTTCGGGGAAATTGCTTTGGGGCCAAGGGGTGGTCTCAGTCCTGGAGGGAAGAACGGCACAGGCCGCAGAACGATTGGAACAGGCGGTGGACCTGCTACCGGAGTGGGCGGGGAGCTACTCCACGCTTGGCGTCTTCTACTACCAAACCGGCCAAATCGAAAAAGCGAAGGAAGTGCTGAGTCGCTTCAAAGGAAGTAATACAAGCAGCGGCCTAGACGTCAACCGGATTCAGGAAGCGCTGGAGAAAGCTCCACCCATGCCGCTGGTAGTGAATGAGCCGATGCCTACAGCATCCCGGCAGCAACTCTTGCAGTTCGCCTTATCGATCGCGGATCGTACTCTCTAGGATCGCTCCAGGAATGCGAGAAGAAACGAACACAGGGAGACAAGCGGTGCCGAATGCGAAGGCCGCCGTGCTGCTTGCGCTCGGCGGCATCCTCTTTGCCAGCCTGCTGCTGAGGGGTCAGACCAGAGAGACGCTGAAACAAAAAGACAACGGTGCGCCCGTCCGATTCGTCGACATCCGAAAATCCGCCGGCATCACCTTTCAGCAGGATTCCACGCAAAGCGAAGAAAAGTACTACCTGGAAACAATGGGCACGGGTGTCGGGTGGATCGACTACGACCAGGATGGGCTGATGGACCTGTTCTTTGTGCAGACTGCCGCCACCGACGCCTACAAGCCGGCGAGACCATTGCGTTGCGCGCTCTACCACAACAATGGGGACGGCACGTTCACGGATGTGACCGAAAAAGCCGGACTAGGCGGAGAGGGACACTACGGGCAAGGGGTAGCCGTCGGGGACTTCGACAATGACGGGTACCCGGATCTGTTTGTCACCGGCTACGGGAGCGCGATCCTGTATCACAACAATGGCGACGGGACGTTCACGGACGTGAGCAGCAAAGCAGGTGTCGCGGAAAAAGGGCTATGGTCGACGAGTGCGGGCTGGTTCGATTACGACAAAGACGGCTGGTTGGACTTGCTGGTGACGAATTACATCGAGTGGAATCCGCAGAACAACCTTTGGTGCGGCGAGCACCGGCCTGGTTACCGCTCTTATTGCCATCCGGGGAATTACAGGGGCCAGAGGACGAAACTATTCCACAACAACCATGACGGGACGTTCACGGACGTGAGCGACATTGCCGGCGTGGGGAAGCCGGAATCCAAGGGAATGGGTGTGGTGCTGGCAGATTTCAACAACGATGGCTGGACAGACATCGCCATCGCCAATGACTCCTGGCCGAATTTTCTCTTCCTCAATAAGCACGACGGGACATTTGAGGATGTGTCCCTGGTTTCCGGGATGGCAGCGAGTGAAGATGGCCGCTATGAAGCAGGGATGGGCATTGATGCGGAAGACGTGGATCGAGACGGCTGGCTGGATGTGTACATCACCCACCTGGACTTCGAATTGAACCGGCTCTACCACAACAATCACAATGGAACCTTTGACGACTACACGTACCCTTCCGGAATTTCCAACAAAGCAATGATGCTCAGCGGCGTTTCGATGAAATTCCTGGACTACGACAACGATGGATGGCCGGACATCCTGCAGGCCAACGGAGCGATGGTGGACAATGTGGAGCTGTATCACAGCGAAGTGTCTTACAAAGAGCCCTTGCTGATGTTCCGAAATGTGGGGAAGGGCCAGTTCGAGAAGGCATCGGACTCGTTGGGTCCCGACTTCACGCATCTCCTTGCGGGCCGGGGGCTTGCCACAGCGGATTTTGACAACGACGGCGACCTCGACATTGCAGTCAATGCCCGTGGCGATTTTCCGGAGATTTTGCGGAACGATGGAGGCAATGCGAACCACTGGCTGACTGTGTTATTGATCGGGACACGTTCGAATCGAGACGGCATCGGCGCTTCCTTGAAGCTGACGTCCGAGGGCTTCGTGCAAGTGGAGCAGGCCAAGGGCGGGATGGGCTACATGTCGGCAAGCGATCCGCGCATTCATTTTGGCCTGGGGAAGCGCACGAAGATTGACTCGCTGGAAATCACGTGGCCAAGCGGGCGGGTGGAGCGCTTAGCGAATATCCCTGTCGACGAGATTGTCGCCATGAAAGAAGGTGAAGGGATCGTGCCGCGGAATTTTCCCAGGGTCCCGGAGCGCTAGCTATGATCCTCCGGCGGCGACACTTTTTGGGGACATCCTTAACTGCGTTCGGGGCAACCTTGCTGGAGGCGTTGGCCACTCCGCTCTGGAAATGGAATCGTCGAGCAATTCTCGAAGCCAGGACGCGACCGAATGTGCTCGGTGCCTCTCCGGTCGTTTTTGTCGACGTAGCGCGGGAGGCGGGTCTGACCGTACCCAACGTGTGGGGCGGACTGGAACACAAACGGCTTATCGTCGAAGCCAAGGGCAGCGGGATTGGATTTTTTGACTACGACAACGATGGCTGGCTGGACATCTACCTAACGAACGGGTCCAGGCTCGACACCAAGTGGGCCCCGGGTACAGCACCAACCTCGCATCTCTACAAGAATAATCGCGACGGAACGTTCACCGATGTCACGGAGAGAGCCGGTATTGGAAGGACGGGCTGGCAGACCGGAGTGTGCGTGGGGGACTACGACAATGACGGCTGGGACGACCTCTTTTGCTGCTTTTGGGGGCACAACACCCTTTTTCACAATAACGGCGACGGAACATTCACGGATGTGACGCGCAAAGCAGGCTTATTCAACGAGACTGTGCGCTGGGGGTCCGGGTGCACATGGCTGGATTACGATCGCGACGGGCGGCTGGATCTCTTTGTGTGTAACTACATCAAGCTCGATCCCGAAGCGACACCGGCTCCGGGGGATGCCCCCTTTTGCCAGTGGAAGGGGGTTCCGGTGATGTGCGGACCCCGCGGATTGACGGGCGACACCAACGTTCTTTACCACAATAACGGAGACGGGACGTTTACCGACGTTTCCGAGAAGGCAGGCATCCTGAAGCCGGGCCCCCGCTATTCGATTACCGCGGCTTCGTACGATTTCGACAACGACGGGTGGCCGGATATCTACGTCGCGGTGGACTCTGAGCCGAGCATGTT
>Ga0335077_10008063_pt1 | contig 13052 bp, 10 predicted proteins | sample Lox_Sample_31_FD_207151 | JGI IMG/M metagenome (GOLD analysis project Ga0335077, IMG submission 207151) | Soil microbial communities from Loxahatchee National Wildlife Refuge, Florida, United States - Lox_Sample_3.1 | ecosystem: Environmental > Terrestrial > Soil > Wetlands | place: USA... | reverse complement strand
CTGGCGATGTCCACCGACTCCACGACGTCACCGTCGGCGACCCGGCAGTCCAGGTCGCGCAGCTCGCCGTTGACCCTGGCGGCGATGACCCCGGGTCCGGCGGGCAGGGCCGCGCCCGCCGTCGTGCCCGCCTCGACCACATGCTCGCTTCCGGCGAGGGTGATGCGAAGCTGCTGGCTGGGCACGGTGTACTCCCTGACGTCGAACAGAACTGGTTACCCGATGCTACCGGCGGCGGCGGCGGTCCGGGTCCTCCGGGGTTGAAGGGACAAGGCCGGCCCGGCGCAGGGCGTCGGCCAGGGCACCTTCCGGGCCGGGCTCGCGGGAGCCGGGGCGTCCGCCCCCGGAATCGCCCGTACCGGAACGGCCACGGGAACCACCGCCCGTTCGGCCTCCGTCGCCTGGACGCCGGCCGGGCCGGTGCTCGGCTCGCTCGCGGCCGCCGGCCGGGCGCGGGCCTTCGTCGTCCAGCCGCAAGGTGAGCGAGATCCGGTGCCGGGGGATGTCGACCGAGAGCACCTTCACCCGCACCACGTCACCGGACTTGACCACCGAGCGGGGGTCGGAGACGAAGTTACGCGACATGGCCGACACGTGCACCAGGCCGTCCTGGTGCACGCCGATGTCGACGAACGCGCCGAACGCGGCCACGTTGGTCACCACGCCCTCGAGCACCATGCCGGGCTCGAGGTCCTCGAGCTTCTCCACGCCCTCGGCGAACGTGGCGGTGACGAACGCGGGCCGCGGGTCGCGGCCGGGCTTCTCCAGCTCACGCAGGATGTCGGTGACGGTGGGCAGGCCGAACCGGTCGTCGGTGAACTGGCCGGGCTTCAGCGTGCGGAGCGTGGCGGTGCTGCCGATCAGGGCGGCCGCCGTGCCGCCCGTCGCGGCCAGGATGCGGCGGACCACCGGGTAGGCCTCGGGATGCACGCCGGAGGCGTCGAGCGGGTTGTCGCCGCCGCGGATGCGCAGGAACCCGGCGCACTGCTCGAAGGCCTTCGGGCCGAGCCGCGGCACCTGCATCAGCTGCCGGCGAGTGCTGAACGGGCCCTCGGAGTCGCGACGGGCCACGATCGCGGTGGCCAGTCCGGCGGTTACCCCGGACACCCGGGCCAGCAGCGGCTGCGAGGCGGTGTTCAGGTCCACGCCGACCGCGTTCACGCAGTCCTCCACCACGGCGTCCAGGGAGTGCGACAGCTTGCCCTCGGCCACGTCGTGCTGGTATTGCCCCACGCCGATGGACTTGGGGTCGATCTTGACCAGTTCGGCCAGCGGGTCCTGCAGCCGCCGGGCGATGGACACCGCGCCGCGCAGCGAGACGTCGAGGCCGGGCAGTTCCTCCGAGGCGTAGGCCGAGGCGGAGTAGACCGACGCGCCGGCCTCGGAGACCACCACCTTGGTCAGCTTGAGCTCCGGGTGGCGCTTGATCAGGTCGCCGGCCAGCCGGTCGGTCTCGCGCGAGGCGGTGCCGTTGCCGATGGCGACCAGGTCCGCGCGATGCTGCCTGGCCAGCTTGGCCAGCACGTCGACGGCCTCGTCCCAGCGCCGGTGCGGCTCGTGCGGGTAGATCGTGGCGGTGCCGAGCACCTTGCCGGTGCCGTCGGTGACCGCGACCTTGACGCCGGTGCGGAAGCCGGGGTCGAGCCCGATCGTGGTCCGCGCCCCGGCCGGGGCGGCCAGCAGCAGGTCGCGCAGGTTGGCGGCGAACACGCGGACGGCCTCGTCCTCGGCCGCCTGCCAGAGCCGGACCCGGATGTCGACGCTCAGGTGCGTCAGGATGCGGGTGCGCCAGGCCCAGTGCACGGTGGCGGCCAGCCACTGGTCGGCCGGGCGGTTCTCGTCGCGGATGCCGAACCGCCCGGCGATGCGCTGCTCGTTCTCGGCGTCGTCGGCCCCCGGGTCCAGGGTGAGGTCGAGGATCTCTTCTTTCTCGCCGCGGAACAGCGCCAGGACGCGGTGCGAGGGCAGCCGCGTGAACGGCTCGCTGAACTCGAAGTAGTCGGCGAACTTCGCGCCCTGGGTCTCCTTGCCCTCGCGGACCCTGGAGGTCAGCGAGCCGCGGGCGGCCATCGACTCGCGCAGCTCGCCGAGCAGGTCCGCGTCCTCGGCGAACCGCTCGACCAGGATGGCGCGGGCGCCGTCCAGGGCGGCGGGCGGGTCGGCGACACCCTGGTCCGGGTCGACGAAGTTCCGGGCTTCGCGGTGCGGGTCGCGAGCGGGATCGCTGAGCAGCAGGTCGGCCAGCGGCTCCAGGCCGGCCTCGCGGGCGATCTGCGCCCGGGTCCGCCGTTTCGGCTTGAAGGGCAGGTAGAGGTCTTCCAGCCGGGCCTTGGCGTCGGCGGCGCGGATCTGGGCCGCGAGCTCGTCGGTCAGCTTGCCCTGGGCGGTGATCTCCTTGAGGACCGCCTCCCGGCGCTCATCCAGCTCGCGCAGGTAGCGCAGCCGCTCCTCGAGCGTGCGCAGCTGCGCATCGTCGAGCGCGCCGGTGGCCTCCTTGCGGTACCTGGCGATGAACGGCACGGTCGCGCCGCCGTCGAGGAGCTCGACCGCCGCGCTGACCTGCCGGACGGCCACGCCGAGCTCGCCGGCGATCCGCTGGTCCACGGACCGGGGCGGTGGCGATGAAGTCTGCGTCACCACTGCATTGTGGCAGCGACCGCGCGAGGCGCGGGGGTGACCGTCACGGTTTCGGGCTGGGACGGCTTTCACCCTCACCGGGCGAGGCGGAGTAACACTGCTGGGGGTGACGATGGTATTGATGGACGGTCCATCGAAGCGTTGTTCCCACTCATGGGGTCGCCATGCCACTCGCTAGTTCCTACTCGTACCCATTGCTCGGGGCGTTCTGGACGATCCTCGAGATCTTCCTCTGGGTGCTCTGGATCTGGGTTCTGATCTATGTCTTCATCGATATCTTCCGCAGCCATGACCTGTCCGGCTGGGCGAAGGCACTGTGGTTCATCTTCGTGCTGTTCATCCCGCTGATCGGCGTCCTGGTCTACCTGATCGCGCGGGGCGACAAGATGCACGAGCGGGCCGTGCAGCAGGCACAGCAGCAGGACGCGCAGGCCCGCGCCTACATCCAGGAGGCCGCGGGTTCGCAGAGCACAGCCGACCAGCTCACCAAGCTGGCCGAGCTGCGCGACCGCGGAGTCATCACGGCCGAAGAGTTCGAGCGCCAGAAGGCCAAGGTCCTCGCCTCCTGAGCGCCAGAATGTGGGTATGACCGAAGACGTCATCCAGAGCGCTAGCTCGCCTGCGGAGCAGCACCTCCTGCGTGGCTGGCGCTCGGTCATATTCGCCCCGGTGGGCAGCGGCCAGCGGCGCCGTCGCGGAAGCGACGGCGTGCGGCTGGCCGCTGCCGTTCTCGTCCTGACGTGCTGCCTGCTGGTCATGCGGTATGACTCCCGGATCGACCGCGCCATCGCCCAGGTCATCCACCCGCCGCCGTGGAGCATCACGTGGCTGGTGACGGTGGTGTACCAGGCTGGCTCGGTCGGCGTCGTGGTCGTCCTGGTGGCACTGGCCCTGCTCGCGCGCCGCTGGGAGATCGCGCGCGATCTCGGGCTGAGCGCGGCCGGGACGGCGGCCGTGTGCGGGATCCTGATCGCCGGGCTCGGAAGCCGCGGCGGCCGGCCGGGCGGGATCGTGATCGGCGACTTTCAGATGGCCTTCCCGGTGCTGCAGATCGCCTTGTTCGCGGCGGTGGCCACGGCGGGGCTGCCGTATCTGGCGCGCGGCGTGCAGCGACTGATCGAGGTCTTCATCGCGCTGGTCGCGCTGGCCTGCGCGGTGAGCGGGCACGGGCTGCCGCTGAACGTGCTGGGGAGCCTGGTCATCGGCTGGGGGATGACGGCGGTGGTCCGGCTCGTGTTCGGCTCGCCGCTGGGCCTGCCCTCGGCCGAGGACGTCCGGCTGCTGCTGGAGGAGTTCGGCATCCGCGCGGGCGACGTGCACCCGGTGACCCGGCAGGTCTGGGGGGTGGCGAAGTTCGACGCGACCGAGCTACGCGGGGCGGATCCGCCCGGTCGGCTCAGTATCGCGGTCTACGGCCGGGACGCGGCCGACGCCAGGCTGCTCACCAAGGCGGGCCGGTTCCTGCTGTACCGGGACTCCGGGCCGAGCCTGACGGTCACCCGGCTGCAGCAGGTCGAGCACGAGGCCTACGTCACCATGCGGTCGGGCCTGGCCGATGTCGCCGTGCCCCAGATCGTCGAGGCCGGAACGGCGGGACCGTCCCGCGACGCGCTCCTGGTCGCCCGGATACCGCCCGGGACGGCGCTGTCGGACACGGACGCCGCCGAGGTCAGTGACGCCGCCCTCGATGACCTGTACCGCCAGTTGCTGACCCTGCGGAGGGCACGCATCGCGCACGGCGCGATCAGCGGTGACGCGGTGCTGGTCGACCCGGTGGCGGGGACCGTGGTCCTGGCGGACTTCCGCAACGCGTCGGAGCGGGCCTCGCCGGATCAGCTCGATCGCGACCTGGCCGGCGCCATCGCGGCCACCGCGGTGGTGGTCGGCGCCGAACGAGCCGCCGATTCCGCGGCGCGCTGCCTGGAGCCGCAGGTCCTGGAGGGGGCGCTCAGGCAGCTGCAGAAGCCGGCCCTCGACCCGCTGCTCGGCCGGAGCCTGCGGGGCAAGCGCAGTTTGCTGCCTGATGTCCGGCAGCGCGCCGCGGCGGCCGCCTCGATCGAGCTGCCGGCCCTGGCCGAGCCCCGCCGGGTGAGCTGGCCCACGCTGATCCTGATCATCGGCACCCTGATCGGCGGCTGGGCCCTGATCGGGGTGCTCATCGACGTCGCCGCCTCCTTCGACACCGTGATCGGGGCCGACTGGCTGTGGGTCATCATGGTGTTCGTCCTCGCCCAGCTGGCCTACGTGTCGTCGGCCGTTGAGAGCCTGGGCAGCGTGGCCGGGCCGTTGCCGCTCGGCCGCACGGTGGCCGTCGAGGTGGCCAAGGCGTTCAGCGGGCTGGCCGGCGGCGCCCCCGCGATCTTCGCCACCCGGGTGCGCTATTACCAGAAGCAGGGCTACGACACGTCGGTGGCCCTGAGCTCGGGCGCCATCATGACCACCGCCAGCTGGACCTCGACCGCGGTGCTGTTCGTCGTCTCGCTGCCGTTCGCCTGGGGATCACTGGACCTGCAGGCCACCCCTCAGTCCGGGGGAGATTCGAAGCTGGTGTGGATCATCCTGGCCCTCATCGTCCTGATCGGCCTGGTCGTCGGCCTGGCCCTGGCCGTGCCCAGGCTCCGCAGGCTGGCCGCCGAGAAGATGCGGCCCAAGGTGCGTGATATCTGGGGCAACCTCAAGGCCGTGGCCAGCTCCCCGGGCAAGCTGGTGCAACTGCTGGGCGGCGCGTTCGGCCGGGACCTGCTGGTGGCCATGGCCCTGTCGGTATCGCTGCGCGCGTTCGGCGACCATCTCCGGCTGCCGATCCTGATCGTGGTCATCACCCTGGCCGCGCTCATCGGCGGAATCGCCCCGTCGCCCGGCGGCATGGGCGTGGTGGAGGCGGGCATGATCCTCGGCCTCACCGCGGCCGGGGTCGCGGAAGCTGACGCCACCGCCGCGGTGTTCATCCAGCGCCTGTTCACCTCGTACCTGCCGCCCATCTGGGGCTGGGCCACCCTCGTCTGGCTGCGAAGACGGGAGTACCTGTGACGCCGGGGTGTGACCGCGGCTTGCCATCATGAGCGATCAGTCAGTGGTCCAGGGCAAGCCGTCCCTGGCCGCGCGGATCGACGAGGAGAAGTCGCATCCGCTGGCCTGGAAGACGGTGGCCAAGCGCGCCGCGCTGGCCGTCGTGGCCGGCATCGCCATCTACCTCGTGTTCCCGGCGATCACCGAAGTGCTCGCGTCCTGGCCGCGCCTGTCCACCCTGAACCCCTGGTGGCTCATCGCGGCGATCGCCGCCGAGATCGCCCACTTCGCCTGCACGTTCGGGCTGCAGCGCCTGGCGTTGCGGACCAAGGCCTGGTTCTCGGTCATCACCTCCACGCTGGCCGGCAACGCGATCACCCTCATCATGCCGGGAGGGGCGGCGGTCGGTGCCGCGGTGCAGTTCCGGATGCTGGCGAAGAGCGGCATGGACACCACCGAGACTGTGGGCGGTCTGGCGTCGTTCTCCCTCCTCGGCGTGGGCGGCCTGCTCGCGCTCCCGCTTTTCGCCCTGCCGGTCATCCTGCTCGGCGCACCCGTCGACCGGGGGCTGGAACACGCGGCGTTGCTGGGAGCCGCGGGATTCGTGGCCTTCGCCGCATTCGGCGCGGCCGTCCTGACCTATGACGCACCGCTGCGCTGGGCCGGCCGGGCCGCGCAGTACGTGGCGAACTTGGTCCGGCGAAAGCGGCCCCCGCTGGAGGGGCTGGACGAAACCCTGCGCGCGCAGCGCAATCAGATCCGGGCCGCGCTGGGTCAGCAGTGGTGGCAGGCGCTCCTGCTGTCCGCCGGCCGCCTGGCGTTCGACTACCTGTGCCTGCTGCTGGCGCTACGGGCGACCGGCAGCCACCCGCGCCCCTCGCTGATCCTGGTCGCCTACGCGGTGGCCGGCATCATCGGGATGATCCCGGTCACCCCGGGCGGTCTGGGCATCGTCGAGGCCAGCCTGACCGGGCTCCTGGTGCTGGCCGAGGTGAACTCCAGCCAGGCCGTGCTGGCCACGCTCACCTACCGGATCGCCTCGTACTGGGTGCCGCTGCTGGCCGGGCCGGTCGCCTACGGCCTGTTCAAGTTCCGGTACCGTGACCGGGACCGGGACCCGGACCCGGACCCGGAAAAGCCGGAAGCGGGCTTATGCCGCTCAGCTGCCCGGGGAGATCCGGGCCGGGGTGACCAGCACAGCGACCCGCCGCTCCTCGGCCATCACCCGGTCATAGGTGCCGAAGTCGTCGTGCGTCCCGCCCGCGGCGGTGAAGATCTCGCGCAGCAGCAGGCGCAGCCGCTCGGCGTCGACCCCTGGCATCGGGTCGTCGGGCCCGGCCAGTTCCACCGGCCCCTCGACCCCGGCCCACTGCCAGCCCGCGCGGACGACCACGGTGGCCCGCGGCCGGGCCCGCAGGTTGGCCACCCGGTGCGCGTCTCCGCGGCTGACCAGGCCGACGACCTGGGCTCCGGTCACGGGATGCGGGAGCACGCCCGCGTTCACCACCGACGACTGGATCGTGCCGTCCGGCCGCAGCGTGGACACCACGCACAGACCGTGATCGCCGTCGACCAGCCGGGCAAAGTCCTGGAGTCCGCTCACGGGTGAAGCGTAACCCGTGGCGCGCGGGCGTGAAGGAGAGCACGGCGCGGCCAGGAATTGTCGGGGGTCGGTGGTCATAAACCAGCTCATGCGGCCATGGTTTCATCCAGGGCGGGTAGGTACGGACGGTGCGAGACGAACCGGCGGCGCCGACCGGAACCGCGGAGCGCGCGGCCGCGGCCGCCGACGCGGCCTTCGGCGCGGACCTGTACCAGGTGCTGGCCGGGGACACGGCCAGCACGGTCTTCTCGCCTGCCAGCGTGGCCAGCGCACTGCGGATGGCCCTGTGCGGAGCCCGCGGCCAGACGGCGGCCGAACTGGCCCGGGCCCTGCACGCCGACCCGGCCGCGGGACCAGAGGACGCGGCGGCGAGCGGGCTGAGCCTGCTGCCGGCCGGGCGAAATGGCGGGTCGGCGGTCTTCCGGGCGCCGAACACCGTGTGGGTCCAGTCCGGCCTGCCGCTGCGAGCCGAGTTCACCGGATCTCTGAGCCGGGCCGCCGCCGAACTGGCCGGCGCCGACTTCGCCGCCGCCCCCGAGGCGGCGCGGGCCGAGATCAACCGGGTGATCGCCAGCCAGACCGAGGGCAAGATCACCGGGCTGCTGCCGCCCGGCGCCATCACGACGGTGACCAGGCTGGTGCTGGCCAGCGCGGTGTACCTGAAGGCGGCGTGGGCCCAGCCGTTCCCAGAGCGCGCCACGGCGGACGCGCCGTTCTACCCGGACGGCCCGGACGGCCGGGGCCTGGCCGTGCCGATGATGCGCGGCACCGCGACGCGGAGCTACCTTCGCGGCGACGGCTACCAGGCCGTGCTGCTCCCGTACGGGGACGTCGGCCTGGCCATGGCCGTGCTGCTGCCCGACGGGCCGCTGACGGCGCTGCGGCCGAAGGTCGCGGCGGCCGGCCTGGGCGGCCTGCTGGCCGGGACGGCCCCGCACCAGGTCACGCTGTCGCTGCCCAGGTTCCGGCTGGAGGCGGCGTTCGACCTCATCCCGGCGCTGGAGCGCCTCGGCATCACCGAGGCGTTCGGCGGCGACGCGGACTTCGGCGGCATCACCAGCGCGGAGCCGCTGCAGATCGGCGCGGTCGCGCACAAGGCGTACATCGACGTCGACGAGCGAGGCACCGAAGCCGCGGCGGCTACGGGGGTGGTGATCAGGACGAGGGCCGCCGTGCGGCCGCAGCAGCCGGTCACGATGGTGGTGGACCGGCCGTTCCTGTTCGCGATCGTCGATACCCCGACCAGCCTGCCGGTGTTCCTCGGCCAGGTCGTCCGCCCGGGCGCCAGCTGATCAGGGTTATTCCGGGGCGGTCAATGGTCTTCGGGGGTGTGGCCGAGTTAGGCTTTTTTCCTGCGTCGTACCGCCTGGGAGGTGCCGGTGATGACAGGACCGGACGAGGGAACACGGGCGGGCCGCGGGCACCTGCGGGCGGCCCAGGCCGACCGCGAGCAGGCGGTCACGGTACTCAAGGCGGCGTACGCACAGGGCAGGCTGACCAAGGACGAACTCGAGGCGCGGGTAGGCCAGGCGTTCGAGTCACGGACCTACGCGGAGCTAGCCGCGCTGACCGCCGATATCCCCGCGGACTCGCCTACAGCCGCGGGGTCTACTGGCGCCGGGTCGCCGCGCAGCACGCCCGCCCGGACGATGGCGAAAGCGGCCGGCCGGTCGGGGATCTGCCTGCTCGTCGCGGTCGCCCTCGCCGAGGCTTCATTCCTGGCCGACAACTTCCTGCTGATCGTCGCGGCCTTCTTCGCGCTCATGGCGGCGTCGGGCTTCTTCGGGTACGGGATCCTCGACGCATGGCACGAGCGGCGCGCCCGTGCCCAGCTGCCTCTGGGGCGGGGTCAGGGGCACCGGGGATCCGGGGGCCGCCTGCCCGGCGAGGACGCGACTCCCACCGGATTCAGCCCTGCCCGCATCGACGGGCCCCGCGCCAACCGGACCCGCGCCGACGGGACCCGCGCCGACTCACGCGCCCGGCGGCCGGCCCGGGGGCGGCGTCACCCGTCCGGGCGAGGTATCCCGGTTCCGGTCCGGCCGCTGCCGACCGCTGCCTGGGGCGCCGGTTACGCACCGTGATATCTGGGATGCCTGTTCCGCCAGATGCATGATCGGTGAGGGCTCAGCGGCTCATTCATACGATGTGGATGCCTCGCTCATGTCGCAAGAACAACATGAACGAGGCATCCACGCCTTACAGGTGGGGGCGGGTGGGGCGGATGGGGGCGGGCGGCCATGTCGCAGATGGATTGTTGACAATTTTGTTAGACATTTTTAGGATCGCCACGTGGACGCGGCTGAGCCTTCGACGTCACTGCCGCCGGTAGCGGGCGCCACCGGACGGCGGCTGGCGGTCGAGCGGTTGCGGCAGGCGATCCTGACCGGGGACATGGCGCCCGGGCAGCGGCTGGTCGAGGAGGAGCTGGCCGGGACGCTCGGGGTGACCCGGGCCAGCCTGCGCGCGGCGCTATTCGACCTGGCGGCGGAGGGACTGGTCGAGCGGATACCGAACCGTGGTGCGCGGGTGCGGGCCGTGACCCTGGACGAGGCGGTCGCGATCACCGAGTGCCGGATGGTGCTCGAGGGACTGTGCGCGGCCAAGGCGGCCGAACGTGTCACCGAGCCCGACGCGGCCCGGCTGCGCCAGATCGGCGAGGAGATGGAGCGCAGCGTCGCAGAGGGCGAGCTGCTGAAGTACTCGGCGCTCAACCACGAGCTGCACCGGCTGGTGCGGGAGATCTCCGGCCAGGCGGTGGCGACCAGCCTGCTCGAGCGGCTGAACGGCCAGCTGGTCCGCCACCAGTTCCAGCTGTCGCTGCGCCCCGGCCGCCCGCAGGCCTCGCTGCCCGAGCACATGGCGATCATCGCCGCTGTCGCGGGCCACCGCCCGGCCGAGGCGGAACAGGCCATCCGCCGCCATCTGCGCAGCGTCATCTCCGCGCTGGCGGATCAGGACGCGCCGACAGCCCGGGAGGAAGCCAGGTGAGCCAGGTGAGCCAGCAGGAATCCATGCTCGTGGTCAGCGCGCACGCCGCCGACTTCGTCTGGCGGGCGGGTGGTGCCATCGCGCTGGCCACGTCGCGCGGCGACCGGGTCACCGTGCTGTGCCTGAGCTACGGCGAGCGCGGCGAGTCGGCCAGCGCCTGGCGGGCGGGCCAGACGCTCGAGGAGATCAAGGCACTGCGCCGGTCCGAGGCGGAGAGCGCCGCGGCCGCGCTGGGGGCCGGAATCGAGTTCCTCGACGCCGGGGACTATCCGCTGCGCGAGTCCGACGAGCTCATCGACCGGATCGTGCGGGTGTTCCGTGAGGTCAGCCCGTCGGTGGTGCTCACCCACACGCTCGCCGACCCGTACAACGGCGATCACCCGGCGGCCGGGCAGATGGCGCTGCGCGCCCGGGTGCTGGCCCAGGCGATCGGGTATCCCGCGCCCGGCGAGCCGATCGGCGCACCGCCGGTCTTCCTGTTCGAGCCGCATCAGCCGGAGATGTGCGGCTTCAAGCCGGAGGTCCTGCTGGATATCACGCCGGTCTTCGACGCCAAGCGCAAGGCGATGGAGTGCATGGGCGCCCAGCAGCACCTCTGGGAGTACTACACCGACCTGGCCAGACGGCGCGGCACGCAGCTCAGGCGCAACGCCGGGCCGAACCTGGGCCTGCCGTCCGCCACCATGGGCGAGGCCTACATGCGCGTGTTCCCGCAGGTCACGGACAGGCTGAGCTGATGCGCAACGTGATCGTCACCGGCGTGGCGCGCGCCGACCTCGGCGTGGTGGACCAGCTGGCCGAGCTCGGGGTGGCCACCGTGCACGAAGCGATCGGCCGGGCCGGGTACCTCGGGCCCGGCCTGCGCCCGATCCAGGACGGCGCCCGGATCGGCGGGACCGCGGTCACCGCGCTGTGCTGGCCCGGCGACAACCTGATGATCCACGCGGCGGTGGAGCAATGCCGGGCCGGGGACCTGCTGGTGGTCACGGCGACCTCGCCGTGCACCGACGGGATGTTCGGCGAGCTGCTGGCGACATCGCTAGCCGCGCGCGGGGTCCGCGGCCTGGTCATCGAGGCCGGCGTCCGGGACGTGGCCGAGCTGCGGGCGATGGGCTTCGGTGTCTGGTCCGCGGCGGTCAGCGCCCAGGGCACGGTCAAGGAGACGGCCGGTTCGGTCAACGTGCCAGTCTCGGTCGGCGGGCAGATCGTCCGGCCCGGCGACGCGATCATCGCCGACGACGACGGCGTGGTGTGCGTGCCGCGCGCCGACGTCGGCCAGGCGCTGAGGGCCGCGCGGGCCCGGGTGGCCAAGGAGGAGCAGAGCCGCAAGGCCCTGGCCGACGGCCAGCTCGGCCTGGACCTGTACGGCCTGCGCGACAAGCTCGCCGCGCGTGGCGTCGAGTACGTCGCCGCGGAGGAGGATGAAGGCTGATGAGCGCGGGCGGCGTGCGCTGCATGCTGATGCGGGGCGGGACGTCCAAGGGGGCTTACTTCCTGGCCGAAGACCTGCCCGCGGATCCGGCGGCCCGGGACGACCTGCTGCTGCGGATCATGGGCAGCCCGGACGCCAGGCAGATCGACGGGATCGGCGGGGCGCATCCACTCACCTCCAAGGTGGCGGTGATCTCGAAGTCCGTTCGGCCCGATGCGGACGTTGATTACCTCTTCCTGCAGGTCGGAGTCGACGAGGCCACCGTCTCGGACCGGCAGAACTGCGGCAACCTGCTCGCCGGCGTGGGCCCGTTCGCGGTCGAGCGCGGCCTGGCCGCGGCCTCGCCGGTCCGGATTCACATGGTCAACTCGGGCAGCGTGGCCACCGCGCGCTTCGCGGGAGCGGGCGGCGCCGTCGACTACGACGGCGACACCGCGATCGCCGGGGTGCCGGGGACGGCCGCGCCGATCGTGCTCGACTTCGCCGGGACCGAGGGCTCGGTCACCGGCGCGCTGCTGCCCACCGGCCATGTCACCGACGTCATCGAGGGCCTCACCGTCACCTGCATCGACAACGGCATGCCGGTGGTGATGCTGCCCGCCGCCGGGCTCGGCCGCAGCGGGTACGAGACCGTCGCCGAGCTCGAGGCCGACACCGCACTGGGCGAGCGGATCGGTGCGCTGCGGCTCGCGGCCGGCCAGCTGATGGGCCTGGGCGACGTGTCCGCGGCCTCGGTGCCGAAGATCTCGCTGGTCGCCTCGCCCGCGGACGGCGGGACGATCTGCACCAGGACCTTCATCCCGGTCCGCGTGCACGACTCGATCGGGGTGCTCGGCGCGGTCAGCGTCGCGACCGCGCTGCTGCTCGACGGCGCGGCCGGCGGCGGCCTGGCCGAGATCAAGCCGGGCCAGACCCGGTTCGACATCGAGCATCCCACTGGCCATCTGGAGGTCGAGGCCGAGGTCGACCAGGCCGGCCAGCCAGCCACGGTGATCCGCTCGGGCGTGGTGCGCACCGCGCGCAAGCTCTTCGACGGCACCGTCTTCCCACGGAGGTCCCGGTGACAAGCCCGCAGATCCGTTCCGGGCCGGCGGCGGCGACGAGGCCGCCGCTGCACGAGGTCGCGCACCTCGGGCACATCGAGCTGCTGACGCCCAAGTTGTGCGAGAGCCTGTGGTTCTTCGTAGAGGTGCTCGGCATGACCGAGACCTGCCGCGAGGGCAACTCGGTGTACCTGCGCACCTGGGACGACTACGAGCACCACACGGTCAAGCTCACCGCGCACGAGACCTCGGGCATCCGCCGGGTGGGGCTGCGGGCCTCCAGCCAGGCCGCCCTGGAGGCGCGGGTGGCAGCGATCGAGGCGGCCGGGCTCGGCAT
>Ga0335077_10008061_pt1 | contig 13055 bp, 12 predicted proteins | sample Lox_Sample_31_FD_207151 | JGI IMG/M metagenome (GOLD analysis project Ga0335077, IMG submission 207151) | Soil microbial communities from Loxahatchee National Wildlife Refuge, Florida, United States - Lox_Sample_3.1 | ecosystem: Environmental > Terrestrial > Soil > Wetlands | place: USA... | reverse complement strand
CCATCGGTGACCCCATCGGCAGCATCTATCCCAAAGGAGTATGCAACGATGAAGACAAGAATCGCCATCATTACGGGTGGAAGCCGTGGGTTGGGTCGCAACACTGCGATCAATCTGGCTCGCCGCGGCGTCGACATCATCTTCACCTATAGGGCTAATCAGGAAGAAGCGAATTCGCTGATCCGCGAAATCGAAGCGATGGGAAGGAAAGCGGCGGCGTTTCGCCTCGACACCGGCGAGACGCGAGCATTCGAGGGATTCGTTTCTGAAGTGCGCAAGACCGTGCAAAGTTGGGGACGCGAACGCTTCGACTATCTCGTAAATAATGCAGGCAATTCCCTGCATGAGAACTTCGCGGATACCACCGAGGAGCAATTCGACGGGATTGTGAATGTTCACTTCAAGGGCGTCTTCTTTTTAACGCAGAAGTTGTTACCTCTGATCAGTGATGGTGGCCGAATCGTGAATATTTCATCGGGACTGGCGCGGTTCACGGTCCCCGGCATTTCGGCATACGCAGCGGCGAAGGGAGCAGTTGAGGTGCTGACGCGCTATCTTGCGAAAGAACTCGGCTCCCGCCAGATTACGGTGAACACGGTTGCGCCGGGCGCGATCGCGACGGACTTTAGCGGAGGAATGGTCCGCGACAATCCCGAAGTCAACAAAATGGTCGCGGGGATGACGGCCCTCGGCCGCGTAGGCGTGCCCGATGATATAGGGCCAATGATCGCCATGTTTCTCTCTGACGAGAATCGGTGGGTGAATGGGCAGCGGATCGAAGTGTCTGGGGGAATGGGGCTATAAATTCCGGGGCTTTCTCCTAGGGCGCGATGACCGGAGGGGCTCTCGTTTTACGACTGTCTCAGCATCTCGGCAACTTCAGTCGCAAATAACTTTGCGACGCGAGCCGAGTCAAAGTTTTGCACGAATTCCCTTCCCGCCTGCCCAAGATCGTGCCGCATCGACGTGTTTTCGTGCAGTTCCTGTATGGCTTTGGCGATCTCTTCAACACTGTCCGGCGCGGTTAGAATTCCGTGCTTGACAACTTCCGGAACCGCCGCCGCCCGCGTCGCGATAATTGGTTTGGCAGACGCCATCGCTTCCAGAAAAACAATCCCAAAACCTTCCTGGACACTCGGGAGGCAGAAGACGTCGCAATTGCGATATTCCTGAACCAACTCCGATGGAGCGACATCTTCTCTGATCGTGACATTGGCGAGAGACATAGCCTCGCGAAGCTTGAGAAGTCTCCCACTCTCCGGCCCGCCCCCTACAATTCGAATCTCGAGAGCGCGAATTCGCTCTTGCAGCATATGCGCGGCATGCAGCAATAATTCAACTCGCTTCCTGGGATAGAACCGGCAAACGCAGAGCACGACGAATTTCTCGGGATCGCGCTTTCCATCGCACTCTGACAAAGCCATCCGCCACCGAGCCAGGTCAATCATCTCGGGAATGATGGCGTGAACTTTCGGGATGCCATACAAGTCTTTCAATCGAGAAGCAGAATAAAGACTCGTGGTGACGACAAAGTTTGCTCTCTTGACGTGTAGGCCTTCAAGGCGGGCCTGAAGCGCCATCGTGGCGCGCGTCAATCCTTTCTCAAAACGCATTTCGTCGGCAACCATACCTTTGATGCTGGCGATATGAGGTTTTCGGCGCAATGGGGCGGAAAGAGAGTAACCATCCAAGTCGAAACCCACGGATAAATCGGGTTCTTTCAGGTTTGGCGTGAACCGTAACGACTCATTGAAGAGGATGCGTTCGGCGGTATAAACAGGCAGGTGGAATTCGGGAGTGAGGATATCGATCGTCCAACCCAGTTCACGGAGAGATCTGGTCAGCGTATCGATGCCGACGAATGTCCCGCTTCCGCGCTCCACGTTCATCGGTGTCGAAGTGATGAAGGTTGCTTGCACTTCGGTTTATCCTCGCTTGTTCAGCCTCGCATGTTCATCCTCAGTGAAATGCGAGTTGTCGTCAATTTCAAAGCAACCGCTGGATAGCCTGATTGCAGGTGAACGCGTAACCCATGCCGATTCTGGGCCACGTGCCAGAGCGGGCGTAAAATGTCCCTGGAGAACTTTGATTGTGAACAGCACTTCTCGAAGCGAGTGGTGGATTCACAAGCACCCCCTGTTGGCAGCTCTTTTTATCCTCGCCACGGCCGGACTTCATGCGCAAACCTGCTTGAGTTCGCCTGATATGGACGCCTCAACACGGACCGCGCTCGAAAACGCGGCGAAACGCGACTTTGATCTGTCGGCGCGTGGCGATACGGCCGCGCTGAAACAAAGCGCGATCCCCTCGATCGCCGGAAACTTTGCCGGGGTTGAGAATGCAGTAAAGCAAAATCAGGCGAACTTTTCAGGGGCAAGTGGAACAGTTCGTCCTCCCTTTTTTCTGAATGCAGAGGGGACAGCACCGCTGGAACGAGCTGAATTTTTGTGCGGGGTGTTTGGACCCTCCGGCCAGACCAAAGACAGCGCGGTCTTCCTGCTGCATAATCTGCCGCCCGGAAAGTATGGCCTAGCGATCGTTGACGTGAGCGGAGGAAAGCAGCCGCGCACCTTGACACTCATCCTCCAACAATTACAGGGCGACTGGAAGCTTGCCGGTTACTACGTGACCGCACCGGAAGCGGCGGGACATGACAGCGCGTGGTTCGCTCAACGGGCGCGCGATTTCAAGGCAAAGTCGCAAATGCGCAATGCCTGGCTTTATTACCGGATGGCGATCTCGCTCGCTGTGCCCGTCGATTTTATGAGCACGCTGGCCACAGACAAACTATATGACGAGATACAAACTGTTCAACCCACCGATATCCCGACCAATGGGAATGCAGTCGACCTGAGCGTTGCCGGCAAGACAGTGCGGTGGACAGACGTCTTCGCCGTCGGCGTAGGAGACGATGTGGATCTTGTTTTGAAGTATGCGGTTCAGGATATTTCCAACAGCGCTAAGACCTACGAGCAGAATGTGCAAGTGACAAAGGCCGTGGTGATGAAATTTCCCGAACTGCGCGACGCCTTTGCGGGAGTGGTCGCGCGTGCGGTCGATCCATCGGGACAAGATTACGGTTCGCTGCAGCCAATGAAGGAGATTAAATAAGACGACTCGTCGTATTGGGTCGGCACGGCTCAACAGTCCCTAGCCCTGTTTGGGCAACGCATCTTCCAAGGTACATTCCTGCGATGATTTGTCAAAACGAAGTCCCATGAAAACCGGGGCTCGCAGTTTTTGCCCGCCTTCGGGCGTCTCATGGGTCCATTCTGAGAACTTAATCTCTGCTACCAGCTCAGGACGCACGAAGTGGACTTTTCTTAATCCACCAATTTCACCATAGAAAGGATTCTTACTGGTGGCAAGCGGCTGCAATTGGCTGAAAACATCCTTCAATGTTTTGTGGTCGAAGCCCGTTCCCGCCTGGCCGACGTGAATGAGCCGGCCCTGCTTGTCATAAAGCCCGAGCACGAGCGAGCCGAAATACGTGCGGCTGCCTTCTGGGTCGGTATAACCTCCGATGACGCATTCCTGACGCTGGGTGATTTTGATCTTCAGCCAATCGCGGGAGCGCGTTTCTTCGTAACAACTGCTGCGCTTTTTGGCGACGATACCCTCCAGGCCTTTCTGGGCAGCAGCATCGTAGAGAGCCAGACCGTGCTCGAGGTAATGATCGGAAAAGCGCAACAGATCGCCTGCAGTAATGTGTTGTTCAAGCAGTTGTTTTCTGTTTTCAAGCGTCACCCGATGCAGGTCGAAATCGTCGAGATAAAGAAGATCGAAGCAGTAATAGACAATGGGCAATCCCTGGCGTCGCATGCCTCGGCCTTTGCCGGGGCGGAAGCCGGTGCGTTGTTGCATGAGGCTGAAGGAAGGCCGGCCTTGATCGTCGAGCGCGACGATTTCTCCATCGAGAATGGCACGGCGCGCTTTTACGAAATTTGCGAGTGCGGCCAGCTCTGGAAATTCGTGCGAAAGATCGTTCTGATTGCGGGAAACCATGCGAGTCCGGCCATCCTCTATGAACGTTACGGCGCGGTAGCCGTCCCATTTGATTTCAAAAAACCATTCAGGATTATCGAATGGCTTCTCGATCGCGGTGGCCAGCATGGGGCACACCACGGTGGGCATGGATCGGTGTTCAGCACCCGGAACATTCTTGAGATTGTTGGAGCGTGAGACCGCGGAGGTTCTGGAATGATTTTCTGATTTCGTTTTCGCTTGTGTTCGCGTTTGAGAAGAGTTTAATGAGGCCGGCGACGAGTGTCGCTTGGTGGTCGGTCGATCTTGATCTTTATCTTTATCGTTACCCTTGCCCGTCAGCTCGCCCGTTTTCTGATCGGGACTTTTTTTTTACTGGCCGCTTTTTTGCGGTCGGCACGGGCCACGGCGTCAGCTAGCCAAGCGGCTTTTAATTTGCCGCGAGCTGCGGGACGGCTGCTGGTCCACTCAGCCGAGCCTTCATCCCCACCGATTTGCGCCAGCGTGCGACCGGTGAGGACCGACGTGTTGTATTTTTCGATGTCGTATCCAGGAACAACATCATTGTCTTTTTTTTTGATGAGGAGCCATTCATTTCCCTTGCTGCCCGATCGGCGCGACTTTATGTGCACGAGGGCAAAATCGCCGTTCAATCGCTTCCCTTTCAGCCGGAACTTCAGATCTCCTTTTGCCAGCATCTCAACGGCCTCTTTTTCCGTGCCGGGAACATATTCGCCATCCACCGGAACGGGCGAGAGCGGTTCCCATTTGCCGATATCCCACACCATGACCGTCCCTGCTCCGTAGTTGCCCTCGGGAATTGTGCCTTCGAAGTCGAAGTACGAGACGGGATGATCCTCGACCTGCATGGCGAGCCGCTTGTCCGCGGGATCGAGTGATGGACCCTTGGGAACCGCCCACGACTTCAAAACACCTTCCATCTCCAGTCGAAAATCATAGTGGAGCCGGGTAGCGCGGTGACATTGGACGACGAAGCGATGCTGCGATCGCTTTTCGAGCTTTGGAGGAGGCTCGGGCGTCTCTTCGAAGCGTCGTTTTCGCTTGTACTCGTCGAGTGGCATGGCGACTATTGTATTTCGAAGCTCCGATCCTGTCCGGCTCCGAACTGGTTTGGATGATCTTCGTGCCGGATGGGAAGCTTCTACTTTTTTTCGCTATCGTGCTGGAGTGCCACCATCCCGGTGCGCCAGTAGGAACAGAGCAGGTAGATCATATGAAACGCGAATATCCCGAACATCCTTTGATTGGCGTGGGCGCCGTCATCGTCAGCGACGGGCGAGCCCTCCTGATCCAGCGCGGGCAAGCGCCGCTCCTCGGCGAATGGTCGTTGCCAGGAGGGGTGCTGGAATGTGGAGAGACTTTGCGTGAGGCCGCCATCCGCGAAGCCCGCGAAGAGACCGGGCTCACGGTCGAAACGGCCGAAATGCTCGGAGTATATGAGCGTGTAATTCGCTCCGATGACGGCCGGGTGCGATACCACTACGTGATGATCGATTTTTTATGCCGTCCCGTCTCCGGTCAGGCGAAAGCCGGGGGTGACGCGGCGGCGGTAGGTTGGTTTACCGCCGAACAATTACCCGCGCTCGCACTCACTCGCGATGCAAACGACGTCGTGCTAAAAGGGCTGGCGCGAAACCAGTAGTTTGCTAAACAAACAGATTCGCTAAGACAAAATGCGAGTTTTTCTCCTACCTGCCAAGCTAATCTGCCATCTTGGCGATGTGAAGGGCAAAACCCGTCTTGGGTAACAGCGACGTCAGCTCAAAGACTTTGAAGCCGTCGCCGGTAAGTTCCGTCTGGCGATACACGCCAGGTTCAATGTCGGCGGTCTCGTGCCGGGCTTGAAGGTTGTCGAGAAATCCCTGGGCATCTTTGACTGAAACGATTCCACCTTTGGCACGTGTAATCACTGCCTCGGTTGCGTAGGAACGGATGAGTTTTGGCCAATACTTCTGCAGCAATTGCGAACTGGCGAAGATATCGGCCCAGATGATGTCGCCATTCAGGGCGACCACCACACCGACCGCATTCTTCTCGCGCAATTGGCGAATCACGCTCTCGTAGTTATGTTCAACTGGAGCGGCCACCTCATTTATTTTCTTCTCGACTTCGTTATTACTAATCACCGACGCGTAGGAGGTTTGGGCATTCACGGTTGGAACCGCTGCCGGAGATACCAGCGCCGCCATGGCTTCCTTGGATTTCCCAACCTCATTCCAAACTTCCTGTTGATTCTTGTCGGCCATTGCCTTGCTGCGCACAGCCGGCGCGGCGAATACTCCCGCTACAACTCCTACCGCCATTCCCCCGCCGGCCCCGCTGCCGTGGCCCGAGCCGAATTCGTACCTGCCATTGACGGCAGTCCAACGCCCAGGCTCGACACAGAACACGCCCAGATCAACCGGATCGCTTTCGGGCGGCACGATTCGATCTTTACCGATAACCCGGTCCTGCTTGCCTCCTGTGACCACTTCGCCCGCCAGCAAGAGAAGTGGACGTTTTGAGTTATTCACCAAGACGAGCTGATTGACTTGCGCGTCGCGCACCGGGGGACGAACGTTCGGTCCAGCAGGCGCGCGGCGGATCAGGCCTCGTGCCTGACCTGCTTCGGTAATCAGCACGTCGCCGGAGCGCAAGCCTTCGTCGAGCGTAAGAAATTCCGCGGTGTCGTACGACGTCCCCGCAGTCACAGGAAACACAGTGAGATTTCCACTGCGGATCGGATTGATTGGTACATAGTTTGAGGTCTGCGGCACTTCGCCTGCCCGCAGCGGCGCCACCGAGACCAAAATGACCAGACAAAAAAACGCGACAAGCACGACGAGAGGGCGCATAAGGCCTCCAACGACTGAAGACACCGCTTGCCTTGAACGTGTTCCACTTACCCAGGCCCGGCGCGCCAAGATGGAGCGTGCCGGGGTCTACTGTTGCGAGTGTTCCAGGAGTGTTTTTAGTTGCCTTGCTGGCGGAAGAACGCACAAATTTCCCAGACTTGCGTCTAATAAAATTGCTAGCATCATTCCGTAGATGCCATCACGCGCCCAACCTGAGAGGACCAATTCTGCTGCCGAGTTCTATCTTCGCAGCGGTGCCTCCGCCTATGGCATCAGCGCAGAACAGTTTTCGCACATTCTCGACGAAATTCAGCGGAAATACATTCCCCTCGCCTTACCTGATCAAAAGGCGGAATTTCTCGCAGCCCTGCGGCTGGAAGAATTGGCTCTCGCTCGCGCCTGCGCGGCTGGTAATGAGCGCGCGTGGGAAGACTTTGTCGAACGTTACCGGCAGAAGCTGCATGCGATGGCGTTTCATATCACGCGAGAAGCGGTCCAGGCCGCCGATCTTGCCGATTCTTTATTTGCCGATCTGTACGGCGTCAGCGCTCGGTCCACGGCTCGCAATTCAAAACTGCTTTTCTATACCGGTCGCGGTTCGCTTGAAGGTTGGCTGCGCACAGTCATGGCGCAGGAGTTCATCAACCGCTATCGTCGGCAAAAACGTACCGTGAGCCTGGAGGAGCAGACCGAAGAAGGCGTGCAGTTTGTCGCTCGTGTGCCTGAGCCGATAACGAACGAAGACCCGCGTCTTGCCGCAGTTACCGACAAAGCGCTCGCCGAGCTTTCGAACGAAGACAGGTTTACGCTTGCCTCCTATTACTTGGACGGACGAACCCTGGCCGACATTGCCCGGGCGCTTGGCATCCATGAGTCGAGCGTCAGCCGCCGCATGGACCGCCTCTCTATCGGGCTCCGCAAGCGTATCTTGGCGGGATTACGTGACTTAGGGATGAGTCACGCCCAAGCGGTGGAGGCGCTCGAAACCGATGTTCGCGACATGAACCTGAATTTGCGCTCTTCTTTGACGCAAGATTCCGATGCAACGACGTTCACTAGTAGAAGGGTTCCGGATGCAGGCAAAGCCAGCGATGAGTGACGAGCACCGATTGACGGGCAGTGACTGACAGACGCTGACCGAAAAGCAATGACTGAAACTCCCAAAATCGTGCACGGGCGGCTTCGGGCTGCCATGGCTGGCCAGGGCGCTGGCGGATCTCATCCCGACGCGAATGTGCTGAATGCGTTTGCTGAACAAGCCCTCTCCCTTCCTGAGCGGGAGGATGTGTTGGCTCACCTTGCGTTGTGCGCAATCTGCCGGGACGTATTACTGACAGCCCTCCCCGAAATCGTCGTTCCCGAGCCCATTGTTGCCGCGGAACCGCAGACCCTCTCCCTGCCAGTTTCCAGCTTCAGGGAGCGAAGAGCGCTCCTGTGGCCGAGTTTGCGCTGGGGAGTACTGGCTGCGGGAGTTATCACCGCTGTGCTGCTGGCTCGGCATGGTTTCGAACATGGATTTGGGCATTTGACCAATACAGCGAGCAATCAAGCCAGTTCCGCCCTTCAGCGGTCCGCTGATGCGAATCGGGGTTCTCAAGCACTTGGCTCCCAAACGACGCCTGCGAAAAGCGCCGTTCCTGGCGATGGAGTTCCTGGGAATGGAACCGGGGCGAAATCGGAATCCGCCGAGGCACTTAGCGCAACCAGTCCCATGCAGCAAGCAGCCGCACCCGCGCCGGTCACCAGCGGATCCAGGCTGCAATCAAACGGAACTCGAAAGCCTACTCAGCAGACCAGTGCGGCAGCTGCAAATCCTGTTGTCAGTGGGGCGGAAAACGCCGGGGCTCAGAAAAGCGAACCTCCCTTTATGATCGCGGGGAATCGCGCACCTTCGAACCCTCTGTCCCTCGCGGCCAACGGGCCGACGGCGATTGTCCGGGCAAAGCCACCCTTGGGAACTCAAGACCAATCTCAGCAGGTTCTCCCTCCTGGTAGGTCGCAGACGCAGGCAGGAGAGGCACTAGCCTCTCCTGCGGTTTTGAAGCAGAGCCCACAATGGGCGATCGAAGCTGGCACATTAAAGCGGACCCTGGACGGCGGCCAGAGCTGGCAGACGGTCCTACAGCCCGCGAAGTCTTTACTGTGCTTTGCCAGCCGGGGAGGTCAACTCTGGGCTGCAGGACGAAGCGGAACGCTTCTGCACTCGATCGATGGAGGAGCCAACTGGACTGCGATAACTGTGTCGATCGGAGGCCAAGCCTTCAACTCCGATATCAAGGACATCAGCGTCCAGGATCCCTCGCTCATCCTCCTGACTACAACCGCGGATAAACACTTGGTCAGCAAAGATGGCGGACAAACCTGGGAGCCGAAGGAAGCGAGCTTTCTACCTGGCTCGGCGCCAGATATGTGAAAGAAGCGCACCGGTAAATAGCCGAGCGCAAAAAAAGACGCCCTGAGAATTGTCCCAGGACGCCTTTGGCAGCCCTCCCCCAGAACTGCCTAACAACGAGTTCATCCTATGGCCAGATGGCCGTAGCGTAAATATCACTTCCGTAATATACGAACCGATCAAAAGGTAAGACACATTCTGGTCTCTGCAGTAACTGCCACCGATTACTAATTTCCGATAGCGTCCAAGCTCGATCCTCAGCTGGCCGCCTTTTTGGACGGTACGAACACAGAATCAACCAGATCGCAAATCTGGGGCATGCGGGCGTCCATATCGAGAACAAAGCGAACAAAATCAACATCCGCGAGTGAGGGATACGCGCTTCTTAGATTGTTCCAGGCTGAATTCTGCGCCAGCGTTACGGCCAAGATCTCGTCATATCCATAGGACAGATTACGCACCCGGCAAAGGAGATCGCTCAAATGAACCAGGCATACGAGCGCAGAAGGTCTTTGGATGCCATCTATTTGATGATGGCATGCTGCAACCTCTTGCAAAACCTCGGAGAAACCCCAGTGCTGGCAAAGAATGCCCCCGGAGTCTTGATGGTTGAATCCGAGAATGGACTCCTCAGCGACATGCATTGCACATTTATGAGCAACTGCAAATTCAAGACACTTTCGGAGCTTTGAGTTGTACAAGCAGGAATTTGCCAGAAATCCGATGTCATGAATTAGGCCGGCAAGATAAGCCTTCTCTGGTTCGGGATAGTTGATAACCTGGGCCATCGTCTGCGTTACCAGCGCACACCCCAACGAGTGCCGCCAGAATGAACTGCGATCAAGAACCCATTGACTAGCCGGAATTGTCTGATTCATACAAAGAGCAATCAGAAGAGAACGGATTCTCTCAATGCCGAGTGTCATTACGGCGGCACGGGCCGTTTCGATCTGGCGCCGAGCAAAAAGAGGCGAATTTGCCAGACGAACACAATACGCCGCGACCGCGGTATCGAGCGAAATCAACTGGACGACCTTTTCGATAGGGATCTGGTCGGCTGGAACGCGCAACATTTGAAGGAGAGGCGCCAAGAGAGCTGGTGCGGTCGAGACTGACTCGAGGGTTCCGATCTTAGCCTCAAGCTCCGCCCGTTGCTGTTGGTTCATGGCGTGCCTCCGGCGCTCGGTTTCCAATAGCCAGTCGTTCCGGGAAAATGCACCAATTGGAATGATTGATTCACGTGAAAAAGGGATTCGGCGTGTCCCAGAAAGAAGTAGCCGCCAGGAAGTAGATTGCTGAAAAAGTGCTGCACGACGCGGCTTTTCGAGACGAGATCAAAATAAATCAGAACGTTGCAGCAGAAAATTACGTCGATACCTTTAAGGAAGACCATCTTGCTGTCGTCGCTGAGATTGACACGATCAAAGCGGATCAGGGATTTCAGAAGCTGGTTTGCCTCGAGACTATGGTCCGCGATTTCTCTGAAATATTTCTGGCGCAGCGGCTCAGATACATTGCGCAGCGCGTAATTTCCGTAAATGCCAGTCCGCGCCGCTTCGAGGGAATTGCTGTTGAGGTCCGTAGCCAGAATATCGAAACTCCACCCCGCAAACTGTTTATTTTTTTCGAATTCTTCACGCAGAAAGATTGCAAGGGTGTAGGGTTCCTCACCTGTCGAGCAGCCTGCCGACCAGATTCGAATCCGGCGGATTCCGATCGCACTCTTAGATTTGATGAGTTGGGGCAGAATGACGTTGTGCAGCGCTTCAAGTTGCGCTGGATGGCGAAACATGTAGGTCTCGCCAATCGTGATTTCATTCAGTAGCTGGCGCAATTCGACATCTCCGGTGGTCCGGGAGGTTAGGCGTTGAAGGTATTCCGATAAGCTCTCGACTCCGGCAGCTTTCATCCTGCGAGCGCAGCTCGAAATCAGCAGATAAAGCTTCTGCTCGGCGTGGTAAATACCGGAAACGCGATAAACAAGGTCGCGAATGTTGATATAAGCCGGATCCGTCAGTGTTGCCAATTCAGGACCAGTCGCCGGCTGTTTTCTGGAGATTTCGACACCCATTTCGATTTTCGCTCTACGGCATGAATATTCGATCGATCTCCGGCCATCAGTTGTGCCTGAAACCGGCCGCCGCTATCCGAATTTCGGTGCGCGACAGAATCTCGGCGACAATTCCATCCAGAGGACAAATCTTGTTTGCCAAGCCAGCGGACACGATACTGCCTGGCATTCCCCAGACCACCGAACTGCTTTCATCCTGCACGATGACACTGCCGCCAGCCCGGCGGATAGCTTCGGCGCCGCGAGTGCCATCCGAGCCCATCCCAGTGAGCACGACCGCCAGCACATGGGATCCGAAACAGGCAGCCACGGAACGGAACAAACTGTCAACCGACGGACGGCAAGAGTTTTCGGGCGCATCTTTGTTAAGCACAATTTTGCGGTTGCCGCCGTCAGCGGAAACCACCATGTGGTAATCGCCTGGCGCAATCCAAACTTGGCCCTTTTTGAGTCCGTCCCCGTTTTTTGCTTCCTGCACGCCCAGCTTGCTCAACCCGTCGAGGCGAACCGCGAGCAGGCTCGTGAACATCGGCGGCATATGCTGCACTACCAGAATCGGCGCACGAAAGTCGGCAGGCAGCGACGGGATGACCTTCACCAGCGCGTTTGGCCCCCCGGTCGAGGCACCAACCGCGACAATATCGACGCTAGTATGCAACGGGGGCTCTGCAACCGGAGCCGTGGAGATATGACGCGATGGGATAAGCCGGCTGCAGAGGGCTTTGATCTTGGGCAGCAGCTCGTTTCTGACAAGCTCGTAGCCGTTCTGTGAGCTGGTCGGCTTGGTGACGTAGTCACTGGCACCGCGAGCCAGCGCCTCCACGGTCGCTGTCGCACCCCGTTCAGTCAAACTGCTGAACATAATTACGGGGAGCCTCGGAAATCGCTTACGAAACTCGACAAGCGTGGCGATACCGTCGATGCCTGGCATCTCCACGTCGAGAGTGACAAGATCCGGCTTGAGGTCGTCGATACGCTCCAGTGCTTGCTGGCCCGAACTGGCGACGCCGGCAACGACTAGTTCCGGATCGGAAGCCAGGATGTCACGGAGCATCCGGCGGACAACGGCGGAATCGTCAACGATCAGAACGCGAATTGGCGGCACGACAGACGCTCCCTTGGCGTTTATTGCAACGGCCACCTCCCACCTTCCGATGGGACTGCTGGCCGGGCGAACATCGCTTACCGCAGGCCGGCGGCGTGCGCTTTCGTCGCACCCGACGGAGCAGCGGCACTGTCCCCATCTCCGACCTTGAACCGACCGACGAGTTCGCGCAGCTCGTTGGCCATGCTCGCCAAGTGTTCCGTGGCCTTCTGTGCCTGACCGACGTTGGTGGATGTGTCCTGGGCTGCCTGAGCGACGCCCTGAATGTTGCTGGCAATCGTTGAGGCTCCGCGCGCCGCATCAGAAACGTTCCTCGCCATTTCTCCGGTGGTTGCGCTCTGCTCTTCGACTGCTGTGGCAATGACGGTAGAGATGTGACTGATCTTGTCGATCACCTCACGAATTCCACCGATCGCAGTTACGGCACCTGTGGTGTTTTCCTGGATGACCGTGATCTTGCCCTTGATCTCCTCGGTGGCTTTCGCCGTTTGCTTGGCCAGCTCTTTGACTTCGTTGGCGACGACGGCAAAACCCTTGCCGGCTTCTCCGGCACGAGCGGCTTCGATGGTGGCGTTTAACGCCAGCAGATTGGTCTGCTGAGCGATCGACGTAATCACCTCGATGACTTTTCCGATCTCGGCGCTCGAC
>Ga0335077_10008059_pt1 | contig 13056 bp, 8 predicted proteins | sample Lox_Sample_31_FD_207151 | JGI IMG/M metagenome (GOLD analysis project Ga0335077, IMG submission 207151) | Soil microbial communities from Loxahatchee National Wildlife Refuge, Florida, United States - Lox_Sample_3.1 | ecosystem: Environmental > Terrestrial > Soil > Wetlands | place: USA: Florida... | reverse complement strand
GAAGGTCGTCTGGTTGACGTCGACGCGGTCCTGGGAGCCCGCAGGCCCCGTCCCGTAGGTGCTCGCGAGGTTCTGCGCCTCGAGGTTCAGGCCCACCCAGGGAAGCGGTCGCCAGGTCCAGCCGAGCAGGAGCTCGAGCCCGCCCTGCGGCGAGGTGAGGCTGGAGCTCGACGCGGGGAGGAAGTAGCCGGCGCCGCCGTAGACCCCGAAGGTGCGGGCCGGGGGGTGCTCCGGCTCGACGGACTCGCTCGCCCGGGCGAGGGTGCGTCGCCCCTCGCCCCCAGCCTCCTCGGCGGCCCACGCCTTGGAGCCGCTCGCGGCGATGAAGGCGCGGGCCCCCGGGTTCTCGGAGAGGCCGCGCACGAAGCCCTCCGCCGCGCTCGAGAGCGCGGCCGCGGCCGCCTGCCCGCCGCACTGCACGATGGCGCCCCTCGGCTCCTCGCCGGTGCCGGAGGCGGTGAAGCTAGCGAGGACCGACCCCCGGCGATCGCGAAGCGTAAACGCCTGCTCTACGGTGACCTGGCAGGGCCGCGTCTCGAAGGCGCTCGGCAGCGCCAGGTCCACGCCGGCGAGGCCGACCTCGAGGACGGCGGACAGGTCCGACCCCTGGGGCGGGATCGGAGCGTAGACGCGCTCCACCCGCTGGAAGATCCGGGGGAGGAGCGCGGAGTACGTGTCGACCACGGCGTCGCCGATGGGGAGGCGGTAGTCCGTCGGCCCCTCGGCCCCGCCGATCTTCTGGGACGCCACGCGGCCGGGCACGTCCGGGCTGAAGTAGAGGCCAACCCCGGCCGCGATCTTGTGCGCGGGCTCGCTCAGGGGCGGCGCCGCCGGGGGGATGGTGAAGCTGCGCGTCCCGGCGCAGCCGCTCGAGGCGACCGCAAGGGCCACGGCCGTTCTCGCAAGGCGCCTTCGGACGACACGCTCGGACATGCAGAGCCTCGGATCGGGTCCGGCCGGGATCGTAACACCCGGCAGGCCTGCACCAGCTATATTCGTCGCCACCATGTCCGTCACCGTTCAGTCGGGCGCCACCGTGACCTTCGACCGCTTCTGGCGCTGGCTCAAGCAGCACGCGAATTGCATCCTGCGCGCCGGCACCTCGGAGGTCTGGCTCTACGACCACGACGACCTCCACTGGCACCTGGACGAGGATCCGGAGCGGAACCCGACGGTGCAGACGGTGCGCGGCAAGGAGGTGCTCTCCGAGATGGTCCTCGACGTGCGCGAGGCCCTCTTCGTCCAGGTCACCCGGGAGGGCGAGGGTTCGGAGGCGCAGTTCCTCTTCGAGGTGGTGGGCGGCGGGCGCGACGAACCCTACGCCGTCTACCACTTCCTGCTCGCCCACGGCCTCGACGACGAGGACACGCACCCCGGAAGCCTGAAGCACTGAGGGGGACCCGCCCCCGGGCCCTCACGGGGCCGCGGGCTTGGCCTGCGGGGGCCGCTGGGCCGCCACTGAGGCCTCCTCGGCCACGAGGCGCAGGCTCGCGAGCCCCTTCTCGAAGTCGCCGCCCACCATCTTGTCCATGTTCACGAAGACGCCGTAGGCCTTGCCGACGAAGTCCTGGTCCCCGGTCATCACCCAGGCGACCCGGGTCCCGCCCGCCTCCGGACGGAGGAGGAACTGGGTCCGGCTGGTCTGCGACCAGGGCTTCAAGAACTCGAGCTTGATGTCGACCGCCTCGGCGGGCTTCGAGTCCACGATGGACATCCGGCCCTGGCCCACCTTCTCGTTCCCGTTCCACTCGTAGACCGCGCCGCGGCCGGACGCCGCGCCGCTGTACTGGACGCTCATGTGCGGGTCGAGGTTGGCCCAGGGCGACCACGCCGGCCAGCGGTGGAAGTCGGCGATCTGGCCGTAGACGATCTCGGGCGGGGCGGCGATGGCGACCGTGCGCTCGATGCGGTAGGCGGAGGGCCGGGCGACGACGTAGAGCACGAAGAGGACGACCGCGGCGAGGACGGCGAGGAGGAGCTTCTTCAGCATGGCGGACCCCCGTTCAATCGTCGGCCTCCATCGCTAGCACGTCGGCCGTGAAACCGCTCGCGTGAAAGCGGGCCACCCCGAGAGAAGGGGCCGAGGCCCACTCGGGGGCCGCTCCGGGGGCTCCGGAGACCGCCGAGGCGCGCCTCGGGTCCGGGCACGCTCGTTACGAATGGTGAAGCGACCCGGCGGCCGCATGCGCGGTCGGGCGCTGTAGGAGCGCGCCGCACAACCGGGCGGAACCGATCGGCCCTTGCCCGGCGGGGCGGGTGATAGGCTCGCCGACGGTTCCGATGGAAGAGGAGGTGCCGAGGTGTCCCGCTACGCCGCCCTCGCCCTCGCCCTCGCCACTCTCGCCGGGTGCAAGGGCGGCTCCTCTCCGCCGCCCCCCGACGGCACCTTCGCCTCCCTCACCAAGGACGGCGTCACCTGGACCTTCGCGAGCCCGGTCCGGGCCGGCCAGTTCGTGAACGGAGACTGGTACGTCGTCGGACCGGTCACCGTGACCGCCATCGACCCCGCCCCCCAGACCTCCTCCCCCTACGAGAACGGGTCGGTCCTGAACCTCCCCACCGCGAACGGCAAGAGCGGCTTCGACTCCCGGCTGAACGACGGGACCGACGAGTCCTGGTGGTTCGACGCCACCCTGCGGAGCTACCCCCCGATCTCCCTCAAGGCCGGCGACGCGATCGTCTCGACGGTGAGCCTCCCGACCATCCACTCCGCTCCGGAGGTCATGCGCGCCTCCGACATGAGCGCGAGCCCGGTCGCGAGCGCGTCGGTCCTCACCGTGCTCGGCGCCCCGCCCCCCGCCGACACCTTCCGCCCCTCCTACTGCGATCGCTCCCAGACCCTTTACCGGGCCGGCGACGTGAACCGGAGCCTCCTCCCTTCGCTCCCGGCCCCGAACCCCTCCGCCACGCCGCCGCTGTCGGTGTTCGAGGACTGGTACCGTCGCCCCTGGATCGACACGAACCCGTTCCTCTTCGACGCGCCGGCCGACTACATGCCGAGCTACGGGCAGCACATCGCCTTCGCCGACTCGTACGCGGGGCTCCTCCTCGAGCTCGACTTCCCCGCCGAGCAGAAGGTGAACCTCACGAATTACTTCGTCCAGTACGGCATCGACCTCTACGGGTGCGTGCGCGCCGGCTACGGCTGGCCCGCCTTCGGCGGTCACCGCAGCGGGAGGAAGATGCCCGTGGTTTTCGCCGGGGTGCTCCTCGGCGACCCCGGCATGCAGAACGTCTCCGCCTCCTACCCGGACCAGTTCGGAGAGGACATGCAGGCGGTCTACGTCGACCAGATCCCGGGCGGCTACACCGCCGCCTGGCAGGGAGCGGCGGTCATCTACGGAGGACACTACGGCGTCCGCGCGGACGGGACGCCGGTCAGCCCCGGCCTCTACGGCCCCTACGAGCAGCTCGAGCCGGCCGAATGGCCCATCCTCACCCCCCCGGGGGAGCAGCTCGGCGAGGCCTACCGCCGCTGCTGCACCTCGGTGTCCTGGGTGGGAGAGGCGCTCGCGATCCGCATCCTCGGCGCCCGGGGCGTCTGGAACTACCCTCCCTTCTTCGACTATGTCGACCGATGGATGACCGAGGACGACGCGCAGGCGGTCGCGGACATCCTGAGCCAGACCGGCTTCGACTACAGCGCCGACTGGGAGCGCCAGGGGCAGACCGAATACTGGCTCCAGGGCGAGTTCCCCGAGTACTCCTTCGTCGACGACATGTGGCACGCCTACCGGTCCCAGTACTGAATCGGCGAAGGCGATGTCCACCGAGAGTCGCGACCCCTCCGAAGGGATTCCGGCACCGGACGCGGCGGGGACGCGACGCGTGGAGGAGCGAGGGAGTCCGAGTCCGGCCGTTGGCAACCGTCAGAGGCGCCTGGTATGAGACGAATCCCCAGACACGCGGGCGCCTTCCTTGGCCGACTTCGTCCACCTCCACCTCCACACCCTCTACTCGCTCCTCGACGGTGCCATCCGCATCGGCGACCTGCTGAAGACGGTGAAGGCCCGCGGCATGAGCTCGGTGGCGGTGACCGACCACGGAAACCTCTTCGGCGCCGTCGACTTCTACAAGGCGGCGAGGGCCGCTGGGGTGAAGCCCATCCTGGGGATGGAGGCCTACGTCGCCGGGGAGAAGGGGCGGCTCGACCGCACCGAGCGCGTCGGGCGCCACATCATCCTCCTCGCCAAGAACGCGGAGGGGTGGGCGAACCTCCGGTACCTCTCTTCCATGGCGTTCACGGAGGGGTACTACTACGACCCGCGCGTCGACAAGAAGCTCCTCAGGGAACACTCCCGGGGGCTCGTCGCCCTGACCGCCTGCCTCGCCGGCGAGGTGCCGAGGCTCGCGCGCCAGGGGGACATGGACGGCGCCCGCCGGGCGGCGCGCGAGTACCGGGACATCTTCGAGCCGGGGAGCTTCTTCCTCGAGGTCCAGTCGAACGGCATGCGCGAGCAGGTGGAGGTGAACGCGCGCCTCGCCGAGCTCTCCGAGTCGGAGGGCATCCCGCTCTGCGCCACCGCCGACGCGCACTACGTGAACCGGACCGACGCCAAGGCGCACGAAGTCCTGATGTGCATCGCGTCCAACAAGACCTTCAGCGACCCGAAGCGCCTGCGCCACGAGACCGACGGGCTCTACATCACCTCCCCCGACGACATGCGCGCGGCCCTGCCCCAGTACCGCGAGGCCATCGACAACACCCTGCGCATCGCCGAGATGTGCAACGTGGAGCTCGAGCTCGGGAAGAGCTACCTCCCCCGCTTCCAGCTCCCCGCCGGCGCCACCGAGGAGGACTACCTCCTCGAGCTCGCCCGCCAGGGCCTCCGCCGGCGCCTGAAGGAGGTGGAGGGCCGGTACCCGCACGACCCCGACCTCTACCGGGCCCGGCTCGAGGCCGAGGTCGGGATCATCCGGAAGATGGGGTTCGCTGGCTATTTCCTCATCGTCCAGGACTTCATCAACTGGGCGAAGGAGAGGAGCATCCCGGTGGGTCCGGGGCGCGGCTCGGGCGCGGGGTCCATCACCGCCTGGTCGCTCCGCATCACCGACCTCGACCCCATCCGCTGGAACCTGCTCTTCGAGCGCTTCCTGAACCCGGAGCGGGTCTCCATGCCCGACTTCGACGTCGACTTCTGCCAGGAGCGGCGGGACGAGGTCATCCGCTACGTCGCCGGCAAGTATGGCACCGACAACGTCGGCCAGATCATCACCTTCGGATCCCTCAAGGCCCGCTCGGTGATCCGGGACGTGGTGCGGGTCATGGGCCTGCCGTTCGCCGAGGGGGATCGCATCGCCAAGCTCGTCCCCGAGCCGGTCCAGGGCAAGGTGAAGCCCCTGCGGGAGTGCATCGAGATCGAGCCGCGCCTGAAAGAGCTCCACGAGAAGCCCTCGGTCGTGAAGGAGTGGGTGGACTCGAACGGCGTGGCCCAGAAGGTGACGACGAGGGACATCCTGGACGTGGCCCTGTCCCTCGAGGGCCTGAACCGACAGGCCGGGCTCCACGCCGCCGGGGTGGTCATCGCCGACAAGCCGCTGTGGGAGTACGTCCCCGTCTACAAGGACGACAAGTCGGACATGCTGGTCTCGCAGTTCTCCAAGGACGACGCGGAGAAGGCCGGCCTCGTGAAGTTCGACTTCCTGGGGCTCAAGACCCTCACCGTCATCGACGAGGCCATCAAGCTCGTCCGCCAGAACCATCCGGGCCGCTCCGACCTCACCGCCGAGTCCATCCCCATCGACGACCCGGCGGTCTACGACCTCATCGCGCGCGGCGACACCGCCGGCGTCTTCCAGATGGAGTCCGAGGGCTTCACGGCCATGGTGATGAAGATGAAGCCCTCGCGCTTCGAGGACGTCATCGCCGCCGGCGCCCTCTTCCGCCCCGGTCCCCTCGACCAGAAGCTCGAGGACGGCCGCACCATGGTGGACGTCTACATCGACCGCAAGCACGGGCGCGAGAAGGTCCGCTACCCGCACGACAAGCTCGAGCCCATCCTCCGGGACACCTACGGCGTCATCGTCTACCAGGAACAGGTGATGCAGATCTCCCAGGTGCTCGCCGGCTACAGCCTGGGGCGCGCCGACCTGCTCCGCCGCGCCATGGGAAAGAAGAAGGCCGAGGAGATGGCCAAGGAGCGGGCGGGCTTTCTCGAGGGCTGCCGGAAGAACGGCGTCGACGACGCGGTGGCCGGCTCCATCTTCGACATGATGGAGAAGTTCGCCGCCTACGGCTTCAACAAGTCCCACTCGGCGGCCTACGGCCTCCTCACCGTGCAGACCGCCTGGCTCAAGGCGCACTTCTCGGTGGAGTTCGTGGCGGCGCTCCTCACCAGCGAGGCCTCCAACACCGACAAGGTGGTGGCGCACATCTCCGAGGCCCGCCAGGGCGGGATCGAGGTCCTGCCGCCGGATGTGAACGAGTCCCGGAACTCCTTCACTGCGCTCAAGCCCGCGGCCTCCCAGACCCCGGCGGGGCCCCTCGGGCGCATCCGTTTCGGCCTCGGCGCCGTGAAGGGGGTCGGCGACTCGGCCATCGAGGCGGTGCGGGCGGCGCGGGAGGAGGGCGGCCCCTTCCGGAACCTCGTCGACTTCTGCGGCCGGGTCGACCCGCGCCGCATCAACAAGAAGGTCATCGAGGCGCTGGTGAGGAGTGGCGCCTTCGACTTCGAGGGCGCGCCGCGCTGGCAGCTCTTCGCCGGCATCGACGGCGCGCTCGCCGCCGGCTCCTCCGCCCAGGCCGACCGCCTGAGCGGTCAGGCGAGCCTCTTCGGGGCGGTGCTGCCGGCGGCGGAGTCGAGCCCCCGCTACCCGGCGGTCGGCGACGTCGTGGGCGAGGTCCGGGTGGAGGAGTGGCCGGAGCGCGTGCGGCTCGCCGCGGAGAAGGAGGCGCTCGGCTTTTACATCACCGGCCACCCGCTCCAGGGCTACGAGAAGGAGATCCGGCGCTACGCGTCCCTCACCTGCGCCCAGGTGGCCGGGAAGCGGCAGGGGGACAAGGCGGCGGTGGTGGGGGTCGTGAACCAGCTCCGGGAGAAGGCGAACAAGGAGAAGGGAACCCGCTTCGGCTTCTTCACGCTGGAGGACCTCTCCGGGACGGTCGAGGTGGTGTGCTGGGGGAGCCGGCCCGCTCAGGGGGGAAGGCCGGCGCAGCGGGGCTATGCGGACTGGGAGGGGATGCTGAAGAGCGACGAGCCCATCCTCGTCCACGGAGAGGTCCGCATCAACATGCGCGACGAGGACAACCCCCGCGCCGAGATCACCGCCACCGAGATCGAGCTCCTCTCCGCGGTGCGCAGCCAGAAGACCTCGGAGGTCTCCCTGCGCATCGACGCCGACCGCCTGGGGGAGGAGCTCGCGCGGGAGCTCAAGGCGCTACTCTCCCGCTTCCCCGGGACCTGCCCGGTGGTGCTCCGGGCCGTCATCCCCGAGGAGACCGAGACCCGCCTCAAGGTGCCGCAGAAGGTGGTTCCGTCCGACGAGCTCATCGAGGCGGCGCGCCGCCTGGGCTTCGAGCTGGAGCTGCGCTGAACCGGCGGACCCCGCTCCCCCAGACTGCGAGAGCAGCGGCGACGAAGGCAGCCCCAGTGAGCGATACCCCTCCCCAGCCGGCGCGCGTCCAGGCCTGGACTCCGAGCGAGGTCCCGAGCGCCCCGCCCAAGAAGTAGGTCACCATGTAGACGGTGTTCCTCCGGCTCCGCGCCGCCGAGTCGAGCGCGTGGATCCGGGCCAGGTTGGCGACGTGGGCCGACTGGACGCCCACGTCGAGGAGCACCACGCCGGCGACGAGGCCCACGAGCACCCGGCCGGCCACCGCGAAGACCGCGAAGGAGGAGAGCGCCACCGCGAGCGCCACCCCGGTGGCGAAGCGCGGTCCCTTCCGGTCGGAGAGGCGGCCGACGAGCGGCGCGGCGAGCGCCCCGGCCACGCCCACGAGCCCGAAGAGGCCGGCGGCCTGGGCCCCGGAGTGGTAGGGCGGGCCCTCGAGGAAAAAGGCGAGCGTGGTCCAGAAGGTGCTGAAGGCGCCGAAGACGAGCCCCCCGAGGAGCGACGCCTCCCGGAGCTCCCCCTCCTTTCGGACGAGGTCTCCGAGCGAGACGAGGAGGGCGGCGTACCCGTGCGCCCTCTCCGGAGGGCTCTCCGGAAGGAGCCTCCACAGGGCGACGCCGAGCGCCACCATGCCGAGCGAGGCGAGCGCGTACACGGTCCGCCAGCCCAGGTATCCCCCCACGAACCCCGATACTGTCCGCGCGAGCAGGATGCCGACCAGGACCCCGCCCATGACGAGTCCGATGACTCGGCCGCGCTCTCCAGGCGTGGCGAGGTGGGCGGCGAGCGGCACGGCGACGTGCGGGACCACCGTGAAGAAACCGACGAGGAAGCTCGAGGCCGCGAGCCACCACAGGCCGGGGGCGGCGGCGGTGGCGGCGAGGGCCGCCGCGGAGGCGCCCACCAGGGTGAGGATGAGCCGGCGGCGCTCCACCGCGTCGCCGAGGGGGATGAAGAGGAAGAGGCCAGACGCGTAGCCCATCTGCGTGAGCACGGGCACCCAGCCGATGGCCCGCGGCGTGGCGCCGAGCGCCCGGGCCACGTCCGGCAGGAGCGGCTGCACGTAGTAGAGGTTCGCGACGGTGGCCGCCGCAGCTACCGAGAGGAGCGCCACGAGCCCCGCCGAGATCCCCTCGCCGCCCGCCTTACCGCTCTCCGGCGCCATTGACCTGTTGGTAGCCCGCCCCGAAGCGACGCACAAGCTCCGCCTGCCTCCGCGAGCGCGTGGACGCCGCCGCATTCGCAAGGCAGCCGCGCCCTCCGGCTCGCCGAAGGCGGTGCGCAGGGGAGTGCCCCTTCCCTGCCATGCGGGCGGAGGCCGCTCCGCGAGGCTTGCGCGGAGGGGGCGGGGGCGCGCCCGGGACTCCGCCCGTGAAGGCGCGCCCTTCCGCGGCGAGGCCGGACGGAGCCGGAAGCGCCGACCGGAGAGCGGCTGGCCCCTTACGTACCGGGCGGGACGGCCTAGGGGTTACCTCCTTTGACCTGTTCGCCCCAAGGGGGCATACTTGACGCCTGTCACGGCGGTGGCTACCCCAGGGGGAGTAAATGCATGGTAAAGGGGAGGCGCAATCCGCTAGGCTTCGCGCGCGCTTGCACTCCTAGTCCTTGAGCAAGGTGGCGGGGCCGGAACGAGGCGGTACGATGGGGTCAGGGATGAGCCATCATCGGGCCCAGGGGGATTCATGATGATGCGTGCCAACGCACGTGTGCTGCCCAGGGGGTCGTCGGCCCAGTCTGACCCCACCGGCGCACTGCGCTGCGACAGGGCTGCAGAAGACATGTTGCGGTCTTTCTGGTCGGAGGCGGCGGACGGGGGTCCCCTCCCTGTGGAGCTCCGGGGCCTCTCGGAGGGCGCGCAGACCGGCGCGCCCGGCGTCCGGCGGACGCTCATCATCGAGCAGGCCGGCGAGCGGCTTCGCATCGAGGCCACGGCCGTGGGCAAGGGCCGGACCCAGTTCCACCTCTGGCGCGAGCTGTTGCCGGGCGTGCTCGAGAGCCCGGAAACCGTGGAGGAGGCGACCTCCGACGGCCTGACCCAGCGGGAACGCGAGGTGGCGCTCCTCGTGGCGGACGGACTGCGCAGCCGCGAGGTGGCCGAGCGGCTCGCCATCGCTCCGCAGACGGTGAAGAGCCACCTGAAGACCATCTTCGACAAGCTGGGCGTGCGAAACCGCGTCGAGCTCGCCCGAAGGCTCGCTCGCCGCTGACCGGTCGCTCCACGTGGTCCCCGGGGTAGCGAGCTACCCCGGGCCTCTATTCCCCATGGTCACCCTCGAAGACGTGCAGGCGGCGCGGCAGCGGATCCGCGATGCGGTCTACCTCTCCCCCTGCGCGCGCACCGAGACGCTCTCCCGGCTCTCGCGCACGCACGCCTACCTGAAGCTCGACAACCTGCAGATGACCGGCGCCTACAAGGAGCGCGGCGCCCTGAACAAGCTCCTCACCCTCGGCGAGGCCGAGCGGAGGCGCGGCCTCATCGCCGCGAGCGCCGGCAACCACGCCCAGGCGGTCGCCTACCACGCCGGTCGCCTGCGGGTGAAGGCGACCATCGTGATGCCGGAGACCACCCCCATCATGAAGGTCGCGAACACCCGCGGCCACGGCGCCCGGGTCGTGCTCCACGGCTCGAGCTACGACGAGGCCTACGGGGAGGCGCGGCGGCTGGAGCGCGAGGAGGGGCTCACCTTCGTCCACCCCTTCGACGACGAGGCGGTCATCGCCGGCCAGGGCACCATCGGCCCGGAGATCCTGGAGCAGGTCCCGGAGCTCGACGCGGTGGTGGTCCCGGTGGGCGGCGGCGGGCTCGTCTCGGGGGTCGCGGTGGCCGTGAAGGCCCTCGCCCCCTCGGTGAAGGTCATCGGCGTCCAGACCGAGGCCCTCCCCTGCATGCTGTCCGCGGTCGAGGCGGGCGAGATCGTCACCCTGGACGGTGCCTCCACCATCGCCGACGGCATCGCCGTGAAGCGGGCCGGCGACCTCACCTTCGAACACGTGCGCCGGCTCGTAGACGAGATCGTGACCGTGAGCGAGGAGGAGATCGCGAGCGCCATCCTCTACCTCCTGGAGAAGGAGAAGACGGTTGCCGAGGGCGCCGGGGCGGTGGGCGTCGCCGCCCTCATGCACCACCGGCTCGCGGGGGTCGAGGGCAAGCGGGTCTGCGCGGTGGTCTCGGGCGGGAACATCGACGTGAACGTGATCGCCCGCGTCATCGAGCGGGGCCTGGCAAAGGACGGCCGCCTCGTCCGCATCAACATCCGGCTCCTCGACAAGCCGGGCCAGCTCACCAAGGTCTCGGCGGTGATCTCCCACCACAAGGCGAACGTGATCGAGGTGCACCACTCGCGCGCTTTCACCGAGCGGCTCGGAGATACGACCCTTCTCCTCACCCTCGAGACCCGCGGGCCCGACCACGTCGACGAGATCCTCCGGGCGCTCCGCGAGCGGGGCTACCAGGTCGACCGGGTGTAGGGCCCCAGGGCTCCGCACTTCGCTTGCCCCTCGCCGGGAGGCCGGGCCGGGCGCGCCGGTTCAAGATCCCTGGGGTCTCGCCCCTTGGCCAGCCACCCTCGGCGACGAGGCAGGCGCGAGTACGAGGTCGAACTCCACCGAGACGAGGTCGTCCACGCCAATGGTCCCGAGCGCGGTGCTGTAGGGGCGGATCCCGAAGTCGCTCTGCAGGAAGCGCGCGCTCCCCGTCACTCGGAACCCGCCCCTCTCGACGCGGGCCCGGAACGGAACCTCGACCGGCCGGTGGACGCCGTGCAGGGCGAGCTCCCCGCGCAGGACCCCCTCGAGGGCGCCCGGGCCCGGGACCCGGAGGTCCTTCACCTCGGCGCCCCGGAAGCGGACCTCCGGGAACCGACGCGCGTCGAGGACCTCGGCCCCCGCCGCCTTCCGGTCCACCTCGGCGCGGCTCGCGGCGTTGAGGCGCCCCTCCCGGTCGTGCAGGGAGCCCGCATCCACCACCACCCACACCTCGGTGGCGGCGGGCCGGGCCGGATCGAACCGGGCCTCCGCCTGCCAGCTCTGGGGCACGAAGTGGTGCTCGTGGGAGACGCCCGAGAGGACCCCCGACTTGGCGACGTGGATGGCGAGGGCGCTCGCGGCGGGGTCGGCCCGCAAGAGCTCGACGGCGCCGGCGCGGCCGGCCCCGGCGGCGAGCGCCGCCGGGAGGAATACCAGGACCTGGAGTGCAAAGGATCGCAAGGGTCACCTCTTCCCATGCTGCCTTCCACACCCCGCAGCGCCGCCGCGGGACAGGAACCGCGGCCTCGCTCCGGCCTGGACCCTCATGGCGCGCCGGCGAGCAGCCGGGCACGCAGGAGGCGCGGGCCACGGGGAGGACCGCCGCGGAGCGGATTCGGAGAGGGGGGAGGTGCTGTCGGGCTAGAAGCCCCAGAGCACGAGGAGGAGGGCGGAGGCGGCGGGCCGCACCACGTTCTGGCTGTCGAGCTTGAACCCCTGAGCGCCCAGCGAGACGTCGACGCCGATCCGCAGAGGGCCGACCGGCGCGGTCACCAACGCCACTCCCCCCAGCCAGAGCACGCCGGAGGAGAAGCTCCGCCGGTCGGGGAGGGTCTCGGTGGCGTAGCCGTAGCCGGCCTCCGGCCCGGCCTCGACGAGGATGGCCCCGGTGTTGATGGGCCAGAGGAGAGCGGCCCCGCCGGAGAGGAAGGAGAAGTCGTAGTGCAGGCCCTGGTCGACGACCGAGTTCCATGCATAGTCGAAACGGACGCGGAGCCCCATGGGCCCGAGCTCCTTCCGGAGACCGATGCGCACGTCCGGGGCCACACCGAAGTGGGGGAGATCGATCCACTCGAGCCCCACCCCGGCGTAGAGGAGTCCGGGCTTCGGCCCTCCCTTGGCCCGGGCGAGCTCGTATCGGCTCGGCGTGAGGGGCGGCAGGTCCTTCGTGGTCCCCTCCAGGAGCGCGATCTCGGCGGTGGCCCTCCCCTCGGGCGCCCGCCGCTCCACCGTGTAGCGCCCGGCCGGAAGCGCGAGGGTGATGGGGCTCTCCCCGCCGGCCACCTCCGCGAGCAGCCCCTTCGGGCCTCGGAGGATGTAGACCGTGCCCCGGTCGGCGGGCAGGACGAGCTTCGACTCCGCCCTGCGGAGATCGGCGAGCACGATGTCCCCGCGGCCAGACATCCGGAACTCGTAGGTCGGGTGCTGCGGCCCCATGCGCGTGGCCGCGGTCCCGGAGACGGTCTGCGCCGCGGTGTAGCGGAAGGCCTCGCCCAGGGTGACGAGGCCGTCCCCGTCCGCATCGGCCGCGCCGCGCAGGCCGACCTCGAGGTGGTGGGTGAAGAAGCTCCCCCCGATGGCGGCCGACTCCTGGGCCGCCTCGCCCACCGCCGTGGAGGCCACGAAGGCGGTCCCCTTCACGGCGTCCTCCGGCAGGGCGAAGTTCAGGGCCGGCGCGGCCGAGGCCCCCTTCACCTGGGTGAGGAGGCCCGCCTCGCAGGCGTCGACGATGGCCACCTTGGCGTCCGCCGAGGAGCCGGC
>Ga0335077_10008057_pt1 | contig 13057 bp, 9 predicted proteins | sample Lox_Sample_31_FD_207151 | JGI IMG/M metagenome (GOLD analysis project Ga0335077, IMG submission 207151) | Soil microbial communities from Loxahatchee National Wildlife Refuge, Florida, United States - Lox_Sample_3.1 | ecosystem: Environmental > Terrestrial > Soil > Wetlands | place: USA: Florida... | reverse complement strand
ACCAACGCGGTCCGCTTCCAGATGATGCAGAACCGTCTCTATCTGAGCAATTACCTGCTGAGCGGCGATACGCGCGAAGTCGACCGGATGAACGAGGGGCTGCGCACGCTCAATGACAAGCTGGATTCGGCCTCGAAGATGGCAGCCTCAGACCAAGCCAAGACCGCCGTGGGCAAGGTTCAGCAACTGGAACAGTCGTGGGCTAAGGAATTCGCCCAGCCGTTGATCGATAAGCGGAAGGACGTCGACTCAGGCAACGCGACTGTCGCCGAATTGCAGATTTATTACCTGCAGAAAGATGCGTCCTCGTGGGTGAAAAACTCCACCGACGCACTGGACGTGGCTGACGGCGAGAGCCGCAAGTCCGACGAAACCGCGGCCAGGGCGACCATCATCATTTCCCTGTTGAGCACTCTGCTCGCACTATGCCTCGGCATCGTCATCGCCTTCCGTACCGCCAAGTCGATTACCCAGCCGCTGACGAACTTGATGAACGTGGCTCGCGCCATTGGCAACACCGGCGATCTAGAGCACAACATCGATCTGGGCCGCGATGACGAAATTGGCGAACTGGCGCGTACCTTCCACAAGATGGTCGCCTATCTGAAAGAGATGGCGGGGGTATCCGAAGCCATCGCCGGGGGCGATCTGACCCTGGAAGTGAAGCCGCGCTCCTCGCACGACACTCTGGGCAACGCCTTCGCAAAAATGGTGGAGGGCCTCGCCGGGCTAGTGCGCAGCGTGCGCGATTCGTCGTCTCAGGTGGCCAGCGCCTCGAATCAGGTCGCGGGCGCTTCCGACGATTCGGCCAAGATCGGCTTGCAGGCGTCTTCTGCCATCGACGAAGTCACCAGCACCATGCACGAGATGAGCGTGAACGTGCAGAACATGGTGAAGAGCACGCAGGTGCAGGCTTCGAGCGTGAGCGAAACCTCTGCTTCCATCGACCAGATGGTGGCTTCGATCCAGCGCGTGGCCGACACCGCCAAGGTGCTGCTCGACATCTCGAACCGGTCGCGGGAAGAAGTCCACAACGGCATCGGTACGATGGAAAAGGCGACCGATGGCCTCAACCGTATCAACACCACCATCAACTCTTCCGGCGAAATCATTGGTGCGCTAGGAGCGCGAGCCGATGACATCGGCAAGATCATCGAGGTAATCGACGATCTGGCCGAGCAGACCAACCTGCTGGCGCTGAACGCAGCGATTGAAGCGGCACGCGCCGGCGAACACGGCCTGGGATTTGCCGTGGTCGCCGATGAAGTCCGCAAACTGGCCGAAAAGTCGGCGCAATCGACCAAAGAAATCTCCGAACTGATCCAGAGCATTCAGAAAGAAGCGCGCAAGGCGGTCGAGAACATGGACCGTTCGACCTCCATCGTCAACGAAGGCCTGGAACTGGGTTCGGAACTCAATTCGGCGCTGAAAAAGATTTCGAACGTCGTAACCGAAGTCTACAAGTTCGCCCAGGAAATCGGGGCGGCCACCAACGAGCAGTCGCATGGCTCGTCGCAGATCGCGCGCGCGACCACGCGGCTGAACGAAATCACGCACGAGATCAACTCGGCCGTCGAGGAGCAGGCATCCGGCGCCCAGGCGGTGGTGAAAGCCATGGAGCGCATGCGCGAACTGGTGCAGCAGTCGACCTCGAGTTCGACCGAGCTGGCCGCATCGTCGGAGCAGATGTCGAAGATGTCGCGCAGCCTGCTGGAGTTCATCGACCGCTTCTCGCTCGAAAGCGGCCGCTCGCAGACGCAGGAGGCTTCCAGCCGTAACGCCCGCCGGGCGACGGCGGGAGCGCAGTAAGCCGGGTCGAGGAGCCCAACGCCATGAGCCGCGAACTTCACATCGTGGGTTTTCAGGTGGGCCGGGAGACCTACGGCGTGCCCATCACTTCCCTGCACGAGATCGTGCGGGTGCCGGAGATCACTGCCGTGCCCGACGCGCCCGACTATCTGGAGGGCGTGATCAACCTGCGCGGCAAGATCGTCTCGGTCATGGACCTGCGCAAGCGCTTCGGAGAAAAGCAGGCCGCCATCAAAAAGCATAATCGCATCCTGGTGGTCGAGCATGCGGGACGATTGGCGGGGCTGATCGTCGATGCGGCATCAGAAGTTCTGAAAATTCCGGCGGACGCGGTTGAGCCGCCGCCGGCCGTATTTCAGGATGGCGGGCTGAACTGCGTAACCGGCCTGGGCAAGGTAGGAGGACGGCTGGTCGTCCTGCTCGATATGAACAAGCTGCTGGCTCCCGCGAGCCTGCAGGCAGCGGCCAGTGAGACGGAAAACAAGTCGGCGCAAAAGAGCGAGGCGCGAGGGGTGGGGGCGAGATAGCGCATGAGCACATCCGGGGCGGCACCAGCTCCCATACTGACGGACGCGGAACTGAAGTTGCTGCAGGCGCTCGTGTACCAGGAGTGCGGCATGCACTTCGACGAACGCCGCACCCACTTCCTGCAGGACCGGCTGCTGCGCCGGCTGAAGGAATGCCGCGCCGATTCGTTCTATGCCTATTACCGGCTGCTGATCAGCCGCGAGGGCAAGGATGAGCTCGCCAAGCTGCTCGAAAATCTCACCGTAAACGAAACCAGCTTCTTCCGTCACAAGGCACAACTGGATCTTTTCCAGAAGACGGTGCTGGAAGAATTGCTGAAGCACAAGAGTTCGCGCCGGGAGTACTCGATCCGGGTCTGGAGTGCCGGATGTTCGACCGGACAGGAAGCTTATACCCTGGCCATGCTGGTCACCGACGCACTGGCCTACTACTACCTGCGCAATCCGCTGCCGGTGGAACTGCCTTTGCCTAAGCCTCTGGTGCCGCCGCCGTGGCGGGTGGAGATCCTGGCCAGCGACATCAGCTACTCCGTGCTGCGGCACGGCCAGGAAGGGACCTACAGCGAGCACCAGATGTCGATGGTCGATTATGGCTATCGCCTGCGCTATTTCGACAAAGTGGGCGACCGCTATGCGGTCAAGAAGCCGCTGAAGGAGATGGTGCACTTCGATTTTCACAATTTGAAGACGGAATATCTGCCGCAGCGCAATGACGTGATCTTCTGCCGCAACGTGATGATGTATTTCGACGAGGCCGAACAGAAGCGGCTGATTGAAAAGTTCTACCGCTGCTTGAACGCCAATGGATATCTCTTTGTTGGCCACGCAGAAAGCCTGCTGGGTCTGACCAAGAAATTCCAGATGGTGCACAAGGACAGCGGCACCGCCTATCAGCGGATTGAGGTAAGAGAGTGACCGAACATCACGACGAACCCGGGGCGGAACTGCGCGATCTGTTCTACGAGACCTCGCAGGAACTGCTGCAGGCCCTCAACGATGAGGCCTTGAAGCTGGAGAAGCGTCCCGGCGACGAGGAGATCGTGCGCTCGATCCGGCGCACAGTACACACGCTGAAGGGCGACTCGGCGGCCTGCGGCCTGCGCGAGTTGAGTGAACTGGCGCATCAGTTTGAGGATGCCCTGTCGCTCGAAGGCACGGCGTCACATGCCGCCGTGGCAGAGATCGCGTTCTCTGCAGCCGACGTATTCGCCGAGATGATCGCGGCCTATCACAAAAACGTCAAGCTGCCTTCCACCCGGAAGTTGAGCAAGCGGATTGAAGAACTGACTTCCGCACCGGCGGCCCGGAAATCGCGCAGGAAAGCAGCGCCGAAGAGGAAGACGGCATTGAAGTCTGCCGCCGACTGGACGGAATACGAAAAGTCGGCCATGGCGCAGGCACAGGCCAGCGGGCAAGACGTGCTGCATGTGGTGGTGAAGATCGATCCGCACTGCGCCATGCCGATTGCTGGCCGCCAACTGATCCAGAATGCCATCGCTGCCATGGGCCCGGTGCTCGCCGTGCGTCCGGACGCGAAATCGGCTGCGGCCGCGAAGCAGGTCGAGTTCGTCCTGGCCAGCGTTCAGACCGCCGAGCAGATCATTGCGAAGTGCAAGATTCCGACCATCGCCGAAGACGTGACCATCGATGTGCTGTGTCAGGGCGCGGCGCCGGGCGCACAGACTGCGCCGCGGCTTCCCGACGCAACGCCGCTGCCTGCCGAAAACCAGAAAGTGGCCGAGCCGGCCGCCGCACAATCATCTGTGACCAGCACGGAAACCGGGTCCCAAAACACGGTGGAAAACATCCTGCGCGTGGAAGCGGGGCGGATCGACAGCGTGCTCAACCTGGTGGGCGAGCTGATTATCGGCAAATCGATGTTGCAGCAGGCGCTGAACGAGTTCTCGAAACGCTATCCCAAAGAATTGTTGCGCGGCAAGTTTGCCGACGCCATGGCCTTCCAGGCGCGCGTGCTCAACGATCTGCAACGCTCGGTGATGAAGATTCGCATGGTGCCAGTCGATCAGCTGTTCCGGCGCTTCCCGCGCATGGTGCGCGATGTCGCCCGGGCCTGCAATCGCGAAGTCGAACTGGTGGTCAGCGGGCAGGACACCGATCTCGATAAAGGGATTCTCGACGCCATTGCTGAACCTTTGACGCACCTGGTGCGCAATGCCATCAGTCACGGCATTGAGTCTGCTGAAGAGCGCAAGCAGGCCGGGAAGCCAGCGCATGGCACGGTTCGTCTGAATGCCTATCACCAGGGCAACCAGGTAGTCGTCGAAGTCAGCGACGATGGCCGCGGGGTGGACGCACCGAAAATCCGCAGCAAGGCGATTGAACTCGGTCTGACTACTCCGGAAGAAGCCGCCAAGCTGACCGAAGCTGAGACTTTGAACTTCATTTTCCGCCCCGGATTCAGCACGGCCGAGCAGGTCACGGAGGTTTCTGGACGCGGCGTTGGCATGGATGTTGTGCAGAGCGTGCTGCACCGCCTGAAAGCATCGGTGAGCCTCGAAACCAGACCCGGGCAGGGCACGACCTTCCGCCTGAAGCTGCCCCTCACTTTGGCCATTATCAAGGCTCTGCTGTTCTGGGTGGAGCAGCGGCTGTATGCGATTCCACTGAATGCCGTTCTTGAAATTGCGCGCACCTTCGAAGCGGAAGTTCATCAGGTGGACAACTACGAAGTTCTGCAATTGCGCAATCAGGTGCTGCCGCTTCTGCGTCTTGGCCGCCCCGCGCCGCAGGACGAACGCAAATCGAAGTTGTTTGTGCTGGTCATTACGGTCGCAGAGAGGAAGTACGGATTGATTGTCGATGCGCTCGAAGGCGAAGAGGAGCTGGTCATCAAGGCGCTGGACGATCAGACCTTCTCGACCGATCTGGTTTCTGGGGCGTCCATTCTGGGCGACGGACGCGTGGTTTTAATCCTGAATCTGCCGGCGGTGGTCGAGCACGTCGCGAACTCCCGGCCGGAAACCATGGGACAGGCAAGTTCCGGGCTGCTGCTCACCCACACCGATCGCATGCGACTGGCGCTGGCTCCCGCCGTGGGAGGCCAGGCATGAGCAAGCGCGTGCGAGTTCTGGTGGTGGATGACTCGGCGCTGATGCGCAAGCTGATCCCGCAGATGCTGGCGGCCGATGAATCGATCGAAGTCGTTGGTACCGCGATGGACGGCTCCTTCTGCTTGAAAAAGATTGAAGAGTTGAATCCCAACGTGGTCACGCTCGATCTGGAAATGCCGGGCATGAACGGCATCGACACGCTGAAAGAGATCATGCGCAAGCAGCCGGTACCGGTGATCGTGGTCAGCTCGCACTCGACCGATGGGGCCAGTGTCACCATGAAGGCGCTAGGGCTGGGTGCATTTGATTTTGTCCCCAAGCCGAAAGATCCGACCGCACACATGGCGGAAACGGCGCGGGAATTGATCGCCAAGGTAAAGGCCGCCGCCGATTGCAAGCTGAAGCCCCGCATTCTTCCCGGCACCCGGCCGAAACCCGAGAAAGTTCCTGCTCCCGCGGGAGCTCCGAATAAAGTTGTTGCGATTGGGGTTTCCACCGGCGGACCGCAGGCGCTGGAATACGTTTTGTCGCAGTTGCCGGGGGACTTCCCGGCCGCGATCACCGTCGTGCAGCACATGCCGGATGGATTTACCGATATGTTCGCACGCCGGCTGGATGAAGTTTGTCCGCTGCGGGTGAAGGAAGCGCAGTCAGGCGATCTGCTGCAGCCCGGGCGTGTGCTGATCTGCCCAGGCAACCGGCACATGCGAGTAAAGCGGTTGCCGCTGGGAGATGTGGTTGTGCTGGGGGACGAGCCCCGGGTGAATGGACATCGCCCCAGCGCCGATGTGTTGTTAAGAAGCGCGGCTGACGAATACAAGGCCAATGCGGTGGGCGTACTGATGACCGGCATGGGCGACGACGGCGCTGAAGGATTAGGAGCAATTAAGAAAGAAGGCGGCATGACCGTGGCGCAGAACGAAGAATCCTGCGTTGTTTTCGGCATGCCAAAGGCGGCAATCGAACGTGGATACGCGATCCGCGTGGTTGGACTTGACGTTATGGGTTCGACACTACAGAGCATTTGCGGCCGCGTCGGTGAACTGGGACCGCATGGCAAAGCCGTGCGCGCCGGAAATTAAGATGGGGCCCGGGAAGCCAAGTGACCAGCGTCATCTGGTGACAGGCCGAACGGCCATGATATTGCAGTAGAAAAGGGAGGTCTGTATGGAACAGTTTGCACCAGTAAAGCGCAGCAAAGACGGGCAGCCGGTCCGCTACTTGATCGTGGACGACTCCGTTTTTGCCCGTAAGAATCTCGCCCGCATGATCGAAACGTTCGGCGGGCAGGTGGCCGCGGAAGCCGGCGACGGCCTCACTGCCATCAGCGAGTTCGACCGCACGCATCCGGACATCGTGCTCATGGATATCACCATGCCGCAGATGGAAGGCATTGAAGCGGCCGAACGGATCGTCCAACAGCATCCGGAAGCGCGCATCGTGATGGTTTCCTCCGTGGGATACCAGGAAAACATCGTCGCGGCGCTGCAGCGGGGCGCTCGCCATTTCGTACAGAAGCCGGTGAAGCCGGAAGTGCTGTATGAAGTCATCAAGTACGTGCTGGGCGAAGATGGCGCCGTGGCCAACGCCGCAGGAGCGGGAGCGTAAGTCCATGAAGATGGAGCTGATCCAGCCGTTTATCAACGCGGCGGACGCCGTTTTGTCGCAAGGTTTGCAGGGCACCACCAAGGTGGGCAATCTCACCATGGAAGAGGATGCCTATCGCCGCAAAGGCCTGGCGGGCATGATTGCGCTGACCGGCGACATCGAAGGCCGGATCATCCTCGACATGGAGCCCCAGACTGCAGTCAAGGTGGCCAGTCACTACGCCGGAGCCGACCTCCCCGAATCCGACGCGCTGATCAAGGAGACCATCTTCGAACTTGCGAACCAGGTCGTGGGCAATGCCATCTCGGCGCTCAACGACCAGGGCTTCCATTTCCGCGTCCATCCCCCGTTGCTGCTCACCGCCGAGCAAGGCGACAAAACGAGTGAAGACACAGAAGCGCTGATGATTTGCTTCGAGACCTCCCTGGGAAATGTCTTCATGAATGTTGCGCTGCGGTATAACCGCAAGAGACTGGCTGACCATGCGGCAGTGGGAGCGTAAAGGCGGGGGCTAGGGACTGGTGGTTAGTTAGTCCGTTGTACGTCTATTCCAGTTCTTTTCTCTTTCGGGAGTTCCCCACTCTTCATCTGAATTGCCCACCCTGTCTACGCAAAATGCGCGAAGATCAGGATGGGCTGGTCCGATGGAGTTAGTGTACGGTGATCGTTTCGCTCGCCTTTAGCGCACCGCCATTCTTCTCGTACGCGACGACACTCAGATGATGCGTTCCAGCCGATAGCGATACTGACGTCGACATCCTTGAGCCGCTCGCCGTGCTCGTCGAGATGCTGTCGACATAGAGACGGATCGAGGCGATCGAGGTTCCGCTTGCCGGACTCGACGCCGCTACCACCGAAACCGGCGAACTATCCGTCGATCCCGACGTCGGCGTGCAGATCCTCACTCCCGCGCTCGCCGGTGCGGTGCAGGAGATCGTTGTAAAGGAGATGCTCTTTTTCGCGACGTTGTTCAACACGTCTATGGTCGCAATGGTCAGCGTGTGCGAACCTACCGTAGTTGTGACGTTATTGCGCATTTGATTCGACAGAGCCTGATAGACCTTCTTGCCGTCGAGCCACTCTTCCATCCTCCAGATATCAAGCGGCCCATTGGCTGCGGCGCGCACCGGAAACGTCGAGTTCACTTTCTGTCCGGAGGCGAGCGAGCAGATCGTGCTCCCGACCGAACTCGAGCTGGGAGGGACACAGTCCGGCTTTGCCGAGGTATTCAGTTCGACCAATATGGAAGCTGAGTCAGTGGAAACAATGTCCATCAGGCCGTCGTTGTTGAGATCGTGCGCCAGGAGCGGAGTGTAGGAGTCAGAGTATTGGCCGTTGAGCGAACCCAACTGATGAACACTCCCAAACGTACCGTCGCCCTTGCCCAACGCATATTCCAGGGTGTTGTCAGCTTCGAACACCATATCGAGCTTGCCGTCATAGTTGAGATCGCCGAGAACTCCATAGGCATCGGAAGAGGCGTTTATCGGCTGCAGAGATTGTTTCAACGTGAAGTGTCCTGTGCCGTCGTTGACCCAGGAATCGAGCGATTTAATCCATCCGCAGCCCTCGCCGCAAAACTGGTTGTTGGTGAGAAATAGATCAGGCGCGGTATCGCCGTTCAGGCCCCCGATCGCTACCCAGACATACGTTCCGCCGTTCGGTACCGATATATTCTGCGCGGCAGTGAAGGTGGCCCCGCCACTGTTCAGGAAAACCGTTGTGGGGTTGGCGACATTCAAAAGATCGATTTTTCCATCCTGATTCAAATCGGCGGCTACGAGCTTGTATGTCGATTGCGGAACCGTAAACTGCGTGGCGGTGGTGAATGTTCCGTCGCCGTTGCCAAGGTAGATCTGAATGTAGTTCTTACTTAAGTTGATGCTGTAAGAAGACAAGGCAAAATCAAGCTTTCCATCGTTGTTGAAGTCACCGACTGCGAGGTAAGTGGGGAGATCGGGTGTGCTGATGGTGTTTTTTGAAAATGTGCGGCTGCCGTCATTGAGGAGCAGATCGACCTCATGGTTCCCCGCAATGGTGAGAATATCGAGCTTGCCGTCGCCATTGAAATCTCCAACTGCGAGGTCGCCAGTCGCGCCGTCTAGATTGCCCACGGTCGCGGGCGACCCGAACTTGCCCTCACCCGTGCCGTAATAAACGACGACCTGCGGATTGGAGCTGTCGCTGAGGATGAGGTCGGCGTTGCCGTCGCGGTCGATGTCTACAGCAGCCGGAAGATTCAATGATTGGTCCGGCGTGGAGGGATAGGTTGTACTGTTGAAGCTCACCTGAGCGGCGAGCGGAAGAGACAAACCGAGTACAAGAAGGCTTGGCAGAAAACCGCAGGATGACATGAGTCGACTCCGAGACAAGCGCGAGTAAGATGTCGGCCTGGGCTTGGCGGGTTGCTGCGGAATCGGCGTTATGCCGCGCTGGGCACGCTGTTTGAAAGACTGGGATTCGAAACCTGTGATGCAGGTTATGCCAGCAGCGGCATTTGCGGGTTGGACGGCCCAAAATCATCGGCCGGGTCGGCGAATTTGCGCAGCTCAGGATATTTTTGAATCAGGGTAGGAGGCGCGGCAACGCGTTTGCCGCTGATCATTGCCTTCAACTCCAGCGCATTCACGCCCGCCTTGCTTTCAAAGTGATTATTGGTGATCACATAAGTTGTCTGTGCCCGCTCGGCTACATTCTCGATCCGGTCTTTCCAGCCTTCCAGTTCGCGTTCTTTGTACAGATAGTTGTATCGGTCGTTGCGATTGTCGGAATCGAACCACTGATCATAGTTACGTCCGTGCAGGCGCACGTAGGCGATCGAGGCGGTCACGTGTTCGGTGGGCTCGAGCGATTTCCCGAGCTGAGGCTGATCGACATTGCAGAAGGCGACGTTCTTCTGCTCGAATGAGGCCAGTGTTTGCGCATTGTTCCAGCTCGAGTCGCGCACTTCAACCACCCTGGGATATTCAATGAACTGCCGCAGCAGGCGATCGAGATATTCGCGGTTGAGGGAAGTGTTTTTGAAAGAGACCGGGAACTGGATCAGCAGCGCGCCCAGCTTCCCTTCATTGGCTAGCGCATCCAATCCTTCGCGCGTCTGGATTTCGTCTTCGTCCGTCGGACGAATGCTGGCGGCCGAAGTAGGCTCCATCATCGCGAGCGGAGAGTGGGTGAAGGCGCGGTAGAGCTTGGCCGTAAAGAGAAATTGTGGATTCACCGCCGCGACTTTGCGGCACCACAGCTTGGCAAGCTCCGGCTTCAGCGGGCCGTAAAAGGAAGTATTGATCTCCGCGGTGTTGAAGAAGCGCGCGAGATATTCGAGCGGATGAACTTTGTTCCGCTGCATTCCAGAGGGATAGAAATATCCCTCCCAGTCTTTATAAGACCAACCGGCGGTGCCGATCCGAATCTGGTGTTCGGGTTGCACGGAAAAACGCAAGACGAAGGGCAGGCCCAGCGTAGCACAGCCGGTCGGCGGGCGCTCACAACGCAGACGTGCTAGCGATTACAGGCTGAAGGACGGTCATGGATGGCTGGCTTGGGCCGATTGCGCCGCGAGGGTCTGATTCAGTTCGTTGGCCAATGCCTGAACCTGCTCATTGGAGAGCTGCACGCTTCCGATCATCCTGAGCTTCAGGCGTCCGGCACTACTTTCAAAATTCAGACGGTCCAGTTGGGCGGCGCTTCGGATCGCAACCGGAAGAACGGCCTTGAAGTCACTGGAGCTGCGCACCAGCGTGAGCATGATATGCGCAACTTTCTCGCGCAATTCTTCGCCAAGAGTTCCTGAGCGTAAAGAACTTTCCATCATGCCATTGGCGTCGATCCGCTTCAGGTCGGCGTTGACCGTAAGAGAATTTGCCCGATCGACTGCAGGGGTCAGCTTGAGTTCCACACTGCCGTCGCTCTCGGCCAGTTCGTGTGAAAAACCTCCAATGCAGGACCAGCGTTCGTAATGCAATTGCAAAAGGAGCGCAGCGTCTGGAGGCAGCGAGGTCAGCGTGGCGTGCCGCACCTGAAGCCTCTCCCCGCAATTCTTCTCTTCGCTGAGCCCGGCCTTCATGATGGCGTCGACGTTCTGCTCCAGGTCTGACAGATCAGCCATCATGTCGATCTGGAATGTCCGCACGTTGCCTTCTATTCGAGATTGCGAGAGCGAGCCGGTGACACCCAGAGTTATCGTCTGGTTCGCGAGACTCACCTGCTTCCGGCTCTCAGGAAGCGTGAAGACCGAATCGTCAGCCAGGATGATGCTCATTTCCTTGGCGAGCGCGAGTTGATCGTTGGAGAATTCGGAGAGCGATTTGTTCACTTCGGTGACGGCGGCGGAGATTTCCGGTTCAGATCCCTCGTGTTGCGTAATTTGGTCGAGCCGTTTGGAAGTACGATCGAGCTCGGAATCGGAATGTTCGAGACGCTTGGTAACCTTCTTGAGACCGGACTTCTGAGCCTCGGAAAATCCCTCTTCGAATTTCTGCTCACCGGCGCGCAGGCTCTGGACCGCCTGATCCAGTGAGACCACGGCCGAGGGCGCAATCTTGCCGCTTGTACCCAGACCGGCAAGAGTAGCTTTCGCGTCGTCGACTGTTTTGAGGAGGCTCTGAAATTCCGTGACCTGCTGGCTTGTTGCCTGCACCGCGAGCAGGTGATGGTAGTCCTTCAGGTCATCTTTTTCTTCCACGGCGTCGGGCCGGCCAGGCGTATAGCCGATACTTATTCCGCGCCCGCCTCCGTGATGCTGCGCCAGTAGAGGCTTAGCCGCACCAAGAACGCCAGCAATCAAGAAAAACGCGTAGCCGAAAACGATGGGATGGTCCCGAAACATCGATGCAATCTCCGAGCAGTAAACCGATACGTAAGGTATCAGTAAGAAAGATACCAGCAGTGAATACAAAGAGTCCTGCGGTATCGGCAAGCGGCAAGCTAATGAGGTTGGCTTACCCGGCAGAAAAAAGCCAGAGTTTTTACAGTTCTTTGCAAAAACCGCCAGTCGGCGGCTGGAATTTACTCGGAAGTTTCAGGATGCCGCTGGCAGATTCCGGTAGCCTTCCGGCTAGTGATAGGCTAGTGCGTTGGGCGGGCATTGGTAAATCATCGTGTCGACAGAATTGGTGTTCAGCGCTGGAATCGGCATGTTAATGGGTGGTCTGCTGACGTGGCTCGCCTTGCGATCACGCACAGCGGCGCTGCAGGCTCGACTGATTTTGACGGATAAAGACCTGGCTGAATTGAGGGACCGCCTGCCAACCCTTCTACAGGAACAGCAGCGGCTTATCGCCGACCGCGCGCGTCTCGAATCAAGCCTGCAGGCGGAAACAAAAGCCAACAATGAGAAGATCGAACTGCTGACCAAAGCCGGCGAAGGTCTTCAGAACGCCTTCAAAGCTCTGGCGGCCGATGCTCTCCAGAACAATAATTCTTCCTTCCTGCAAATCGCGCAGGAGACGCTCAAACGGTTTCAGAGCGAAGCCAAAGGCGATTTGGAAGCGCGGCAAAGGGCCGTTGCTGATCTGGTGGCGCCCGTCCGCGAATCGCTGAGCAAAGTTGACGCGCAGATTCAGCAGATGGAAGTTGCCCGCGGCGAGGCTTATGGCGATCTGAAGGCGCAGGTGCAATCGCTGATCTCCACGCAAAAAGAATTGCAGTCGGAAACCGGCAACCTGGTTCGTGCCCTGCGAACACCCAACGTCCGGGGCCGCTGGGGAGAAATCCAACTGCGGCGCGTGGTCGAGATTGCCGGCATGCTTTCCTACTGCGATTTTGCCGAACAGGAAACGGTGACGGGTGAAACCGGTCGTTTCAGGCCCGATCTGGTCGTGAAATTGCCCGGGGGCAAGAACGTCGTGGTCGATGCGAAGACGCCGCTGCAAGCCTTCCTGGACGCTTTCGAGACGACCGATGAAGAGGCTCGGCGCACTTGCCTGGCCGCGCATGCGCGCCAGGTGCGAGACCACATCAACACCCTGGCGGGGAAAAAATACTGGGAGCAGTTTGAGGTCACTCCCGAGTTCGTCGTCATGTTTCTGCCGGGCGAGACGTTTT
>Ga0335077_10008054_pt1 | contig 13058 bp, 10 predicted proteins | sample Lox_Sample_31_FD_207151 | JGI IMG/M metagenome (GOLD analysis project Ga0335077, IMG submission 207151) | Soil microbial communities from Loxahatchee National Wildlife Refuge, Florida, United States - Lox_Sample_3.1 | ecosystem: Environmental > Terrestrial > Soil > Wetlands | place: USA... | reverse complement strand
GGTCATCTGGGGCCGCGACTGGGACCCGCTGCTGGCCCAGGACACCGACGGCGTGCTGGTCAACAAGATGAACACCACGCCGGACGGCCAGTTCCAGACCTACAGCGTGGAGTCCGGCGCGTACATCCGGGAGCACTTCTTCGGCGACGACCCGCGGCTGCGCGCGATGGTGGCGCACCTGTCGGACGACGAGCTCCGGAACCTGTCCCGGGGCGGGCACGACTACCGCAAGGTGTATGCGGCGTTCAAGGCGGCCCGCGAGCACACCGGGCAGCCGACGGTGATCCTGGCGCACACGATCAAGGGCTGGACGCTGGGCAAGGACTTCGAGGCACGCAACGCCACGCACCAGATGAAGAAGCTCACCGTGGCCGAGCTGAAGGAGTTCCGGGACCGGCTCTACCTGCCGATCCCGGACGCCGCCCTGGAGGCCGAACTGCCGCCGTACTACCACCCCGGCGAGGACTCCGACGAGATCCGGTACATGCGTGAGCGGCGGGCCGCGCTCGGCGGGGTGCTGCCGCGGCGGGTGGTCCGGGCCAAGCCGCTGCCGCAGCCGCCGGACTCGATCTACGACGAGCTGCGCAAGGGCTCGGGCAAGCAGGCGGTGGCCACCACGATGGCCTTCGTCCGGCTGCTCAAGGAACTGATGAAGGATCCCGAGATCGGAGGGCGGTTCGCGCCGATCATCCCGGACGAAGCCCGGACGTTCGGCATGGACTCACTTTTCCCCACGGCCAAGATCTACTCCCCGCACGGGCAGACCTACGAGGCGGTGGACCGCAACCTGCTGCTGTCCTACAAGGAGTCGGAGAAGGGCCAGATCCTGCACGAGGGCATCAGCGAGGCCGGCGCGATGGGCTCGGTGATAGCCGCCGGGACCTCGTACGCCACGCACGCCACGCACATGATCCCGGTGTACGTGTTCTACTCGATGTTCGGCTGGCAGCGGACCGGCGACCAGATGTGGGCGCTCGGCGACCAGCTCGGGCGCGGGTTCCTGCTGGGGGCGACCGCTGGCAGGACGACTTTGACGGGCGAGGGCCTGCAGCACAACGACGGGCACTCGCTGCTGCTGGCCTCGGTCAGCGAGGCGTGCGTGTCCTACGACTGCGCCTGGGCCTTCGAGCTGGCCTACGTCGTGCGGGACGCGCTGCGCCGGATGTACGACGCCACGCCGGAGCACCCGGACGGCGAGAACATCTTCTACTACCTCACCGTGTACAACGAGCCCTACCCTCAGCCGCCGGAGCCTTCGTCGTTCCCGGGCGGGCCCGCGGCGCTGGAACAGGGCATCCTGCGGGGCCTGTACCGCTACGCGCCCGCACCCGGGCCCACCGGCTGGTCCGAGGCCTCGGCTCCGGGCCCCAGGCCCCGGGCCCAGATCGTAGCCTCCGGGGTCGCGCTGCGGCAGGCACTCGCCGCGCAGGAGATGCTGGCCAGCGACTGGGGCGTATCGGCCGACATCTGGTCGGCCACGTCCTGGACCGAACTGCGCCGCGAGGCGCTCGCCTGCGAGTCGTGGAACGTCCTGCACCCCTCCGATCCGCCCCGCGTACCGTACGTGACCTCGGCGCTGGCCGACGCGCCGGGGCCGGTGGTCGCGGTGTCGGACTGGATCAAGGCGGTGCCGGACCAGATCGCCCGCTGGGTACCCGGGACGTTCGCCTCGCTGGGCACCGACGGGTTCGGCTTCTCCGACACGCGCCCCGCGGCCCGGCGGTTCTTCCACGTGGACGCGGAGTCGATCACGCTCGCGGTGCTGTGGGAACTGGCCCGCAGCGGCGCGGTCGACGCCGGGATCCCGGCCCAGGCCATCGCCCGGTACCGCCTGGATGTCTCAGTCAGTGAGGCGCTTGCCTAAAGGGTTAGCCGATGGCAGAGGCGCGGGCGGGCAGGCCGCGGGTGAACGGGGAGACCGTACGGCGGATGGAGCGGGCCACGGGAGCGCTCGGCACGGCCGCGATCTCCGCCATGGACGAGCGGCTGCCGTGGTACCGGAACATGTCGGCCGAGAACCGGTCCTGGCTCGGGCTGGTCGCGCAGGCCGGGATCGCGGCGTTCCTGGACTGGATCAGGCACCCGGAACGGAACCGGCCGGCGGTGACCGAGGTGTTCGGCACCGCGCCGCGCGAGCTGGCCCGGGCGGTCAGCCTGCAGCACGCGGTCGAGATGGTGCGGGTCATCATCGACGCGGTGGAAGCGCAGGTCGACGAGCTGGCCGCGCCGGGCGACGAGGCCGAGCTGCGGGAGGCGGTGCTGACGTACGCCCGGGAGATCGCCTTCAGTGCGGCGCTGGTGTACGCGCGGACCGCGGAGGTGCGGGGCGCGTGGGACGCTCGGCTGGAGGCGCTGGTGGTCGACTCCCTGGTAAGGGACGAGCCCGAGGACTCGCTGCGCTCCTGGGCCTCGGCGCTGAACTGGTCGTCCTCCCCCGTGACCGTGGTGGTCGGCACCATCGGCGACGACGAGGTCCCCGCCGGGGCAGAGCCGCTGATCGAGGAGCTGCGGGCGCAGGCCAGGCGCGCCCGGCTGGACCTGCTGGCCGGCGTGCACGGCAACCGCCTCATCCTGGTCGTGGGAGGCTGCGACGATCCCATCGCCGCCGCCGAGCGATTCGCCGGGCGGTTCGGGCCGGGACCGGTGATCGCCGGGCCGCTGGTCCGCGACCTGCGCACCGCGTCGGTCTCGGCGCGCGCGGCGCTGGCCGCGCTGCACGCGGCCCCGGCCTGGCCGGACGCGCCCCGGCCGGCGGGCGCGGACGACCTGCTGCCCGAGCGCGCGCTGGACGGCGACCCCGACGCCCGGGCCGCCCTGATCACCGAGGTCTACGAGCCGCTGCTGGGCGGCGGGCACGCCCTGCTCGACACCCTCACGACCTACCTGGAGCAGGGCTCGTCGCTGGAGGCCACCGCGCGCCTGCTGTTCGTGCATCCGAACACCGTGCGCTACCGGCTGCGGCGCGTCGCCGATCTCACCGAGTACACCCCCTCGGCCGGGCGGGACGGTTTCACCTTGTGGGTCGCGGTCGCGCTGGGTCGCCTGGCGGCCAGCCACTAGACGGCACTGAAACGCTCCGGGTAACGCCCCGGTAACGTTCACGTAAACATTAATTGTAGGAATGCGACAGAATTACTCGGGCCAACTTCGTACCGTTCGACACTCATGTGGCGGAGTCCTACAGGGCAACCTAAAGGGATGCTCATCATCACCGCCCCCGGACAAGGCGCGCAGACGCCGGGTTTCCTCGCGCCCTGGCTCGAGGTACCCGGTATCGCCGAGCGTCTCGGCGCCGCCTCCGAGCTGGTGGGCTGCGACCTGCTCAGGTACGGCACCACGGCCGGCGCGGATGAGATCAAGGACACGGCGATCGCGCAGCCGCTGCTGGTCGCCGCCGCGCTGGCGGTGGCGGGAGCGCTGGCGGATGAGGTCTGCGCTGACGCGGCCGCCGGGCACAGCGTCGGCGAGCTGACCGCCGGGGTCCTGGCCGGCGTGCTGAGCGCCGACGACGCCCTGCGCCTGGTCAGGGTGCGCGGCGCGGCGATGGCGGCGGCCGCGGCGGCGGAGCCGACCGGGATGACCGCCGTCCTGGGCGGCGACGAGGAGACGGTGCTGGCGGCCATCGCCCGCCACGGCCTGACCCCGGCCAACGTCAACGGCGCGGGGCAGATCGTGGCCGCCGGGGCCCTCGCGGACCTGGAGTCCTTCGCGGCCGATCCGCCGACCGGGGCGCGGCTGCGCCCGCTGCAGGTGGCCGGAGCCTTCCACACCCGGTACATGGCGCCGGCGGTCGAGGCGCTGCGCGAGGCGGCCGCGCAGGTCGCGGTCACCGATCCGCACCTTACGCTGCTGTGCGACGCCGACGGCGCCGCGGCTACCACGGGCAAGGAGTGGCTGGAGCGTATCGTGGCCCAGGTCGCCGCGCCGGTGCGCTGGGATCTGTGCATGCGGACGATGGCGGACCTGGGCGTGACGGCGCTCATCGAGCTGCCGCCGGCGGGCACGCTGACCGGCCTGGCGCGGCGGGCACTGCCCGGCGTCGTCCAACTGGCCATCAAGACCCCGGATCAGCTCGCGGCCGCGCGCGACCTGATCGACGAGCACCTGTCCGATACCTCTAGGCCCGACGGCCACGGCCACCTGCCGGACTGGCGGCTGATCGTGGCGCCGACCTCGGGTACGTTCCGCTCCCCCGCTGCCCCGGAACTGCTGGGTTGCGTCGTGACCCGGGGCGGGGAGCGCCCGCTGGCCGCGCCGTGGCCCGCCGAGATCATCGAGTGGCTGGTGGAAGACGGCGATCCGGTCAGCGAAGGTCAGCCCCTGGTGCGTGTGCTGCCTGAAGGCCAGGGGGGTCCGGGGGGATGGTTCCCCCTGGGAAAGGACAGCCCATGACATCGTTCACTTCGTTCCCGCCCGCCGCGGGAGCGCGAATCATGGCGTTCGGCGGCTACCAGCCCGGCAACGTGGTGACCAACGACTACCTCGCGGCCCGGGTCGACACGAGTGATGAGTGGATCCGCAGCCGGGTCGGGATCGTGAGCCGCCGTTTCGCCGGGCCTGACGAGAGCGTGGCCGACATGGCGGTGGTGGCCGGCGGCAAGGCCCTGGCTGGCAGCGGCCTGTCCCCCGCCGACATCGACCTGGTCATCGTGGCCACCTGCAGCGCCGAGGCCTTGATACCGAACACGTCCGCGGTGGTCGCCCACCGGCTCGGCATCGTCGCGCCCGGCGCCTACGACCTCAACGCCGCGTGCGCAGGGTTCTGCTACGCGCTGGCGAACGCCGCCGACGCGGTGCGGGCCGGCACGGCCCGGCACGTTCTGGTCATCGGGGCGGAGAAGATGACCGCGTGGATCGACCCTGACGACCGTTCCACCTGCATCATCTTCGCCGACGGGGCGGGCGCCGCGGTGGTCGGGCCGGTCGCGGACGGCGAGGCGCCGGGCATCGGGCCGGTGGTGTGGGGCAGCGCCGGTGACCTGGCCCACAAGATCGCGATACCGGACCGCCGCTCGTACATATACCAGGAGGGCCAGGCGGTGTTCCGGTGGGCCACCACCGCCATGCATCCCATCGCGGCCCAGGCCTGCGAGCGGGCCGGTGTCGCGGTGAGCGAGCTGACCGCGTTCGTGCCGCACCAGGCCAACCTGCGGATCGTCGAGGCCATCGCGCGCAGGCTGGGGGTGCCGCGGGAGCGCGTGGCGGACGACATCGTGCACGCGGGCAACACGTCCTCGGCGTCGATTCCGCTGGCGCTGGCCCGGATGGCCGAGCGCGGGGACCTCAAGGCGGGCTCCCCGGCGCTGCTGCTCGGCTTCGGCGCCGGGATGTGTTACGCCGCGCAGGTGATCACGGTACCCTGACCGCGCCCGCTGGGCGTCCTAGGGGCGGGCGGCGGGCGACACTTTCACGATAGGAGCAGAGAGCATGACAGAGCAGGAGATCCTCACCGGGCTGGGCGAGATCGTCGAGGAGATCGCCGGCGTGCCCGCGGACGAGGTGACCCCGAACAAGAGCTTCGTCGACGACCTGGACATCGACTCGCTGTCCATGGTCGAGATCGCCGTCGCGGCCCAGGACAAGTTCGGCGTGGAGATCCCTGACGACCAGCTGAAGGACCTCACCACCGTCCAGGACGTGGTGAACTACGTGGCCAAAAACGCCAAGGGATCGGCGTGACGATGGAGGCCGTCGTCGTCACCGGGCTCGGCGCGACCACCCCGCTCGGCGGGGATGTCGCGTCGACCTGGGCGGCGATGCTGGCCGGGCGAAGCGGCGTGCGACGCCTGACCGACCCGTGGGCCGAGCAGCTGCCGGTGCGTATCGCCGCACCGGCAGCCGCCGACCCGGCGGAGGCCGTAGGCCGCGTACAGGCCCGCCGGATGGACCGCTGCGAGCAGTTCGCGCTCATGGCCGCGCGCGAGGCATGGGCCGACGCGGGCGCGCCGAAGCTGGACCCGGAACGCCTCGGGGTGGCGGTCACCAGCGGGATCGGCGGCATCGGGTCGACGCTGGCCGGGTACGACACCCTCAAGGAGAAGGGCTGGCAGCGCATCTCGCCGTACACGGTGCCGATGCTCATGCCCAACGGGTCGGCCGGCTGGATCAGTATGGAGCTCGGCGCTCACGCCGGGGCGCACTCGGTGGTCAGCGCCTGCGCGTCCGGCGCGGAAGCGATCGGGTACGGCATCGACATGATCCGTTACGGGCGGGCCGACGTGGTGGTGGCCGGCGGCACGGAGGCGGCGATCATGGCGCTGAACATCGCCGCGTTCGCCGTCATGCGCGCCATGTCCACCCGCAACGAGGAGCCGGAACGGGCCTCCCGGCCGTTCGACAAGGCTCGGGACGGGTTCGTGCTCGGCGAGGGGGCCGGCATGCTGGTGCTGGAGTCGCTGTCGCACGCACGGCGGCGCGGTGCCCGGGTATATGCGGTCGCGGCCGGGGCCGGCTACTCCTCGGACGCTTATCACATCGCTCACCCGGCGCCTGACGGAGCGGGGGTGACCGCCGCGATCGGCCGGGCGCTGGCCGACGCACGGGTCGACCCGGAGCAGGTGGTGCACGTGAACGCGCACGCCACCTCCACCCCGGAGGGCGATCCGCTCGAGGCCCAGGCCCTGGTCAAGGCGCTGGGATCGGCGGCCGACGGTGTGATCGTCACGTCCACCAAGTCGATGACCGGGCACCTGCTCGGCGGCGCGGGCGCGATCGAGTCGGTGGCCGCCGTCCTCGCGCTGCGCGACCTGGTGGCTCCGCCCACGATCAACCTCGAAGAACTCGATGACGACGTGCCCGTCGAAGTGGCCCGCGAGCCGAGGCCGCTGGCCAAGCGCGGCACCGGCCCGATCGCGGTGCTGAACAACGCGTTCGGGTTCGGCGGCCACAACGTGTCACTGGTGTTCACCAAGGAGACCTGAGTTGACTACCACCCTGGACCTGACCGCCGTCGCGCCTGCTGAGCTGCCGCGTGATCCGCGGGAGCGGCTGGCGGCACTGTTCGACCCCGGCACGCTGGAAGTGCTGCCGACGGACGCAGAAGAGCGGAGCGGGGTGGTCGCGGGCGTCGGGCTGGTGCACGGGGCGAGCGCGGTGGCGTTCGCCTCCGACCCGCGGGTCCAAGGGGGCGCCATGGGCAGCGCGGGCTGCACCGCGATCGTCGGGGCGTACGCGGAGGCGATCTCCCGCGGCGTTCCGATCGTAGGGCTGTGGCATTCGGGCGGCGCGCGGCTCGCGGAGGGCGTGGCCAGCCTGCACGCGGTGGGAACGGTGTTCGCGGCGATGACCGCCGCCTCCGGGCGGGTGCTGCAGATCTCCGTGGTCCTCGGCCCGGCCGCGGGCGGCGCCGCCTACGGCCCTGCGCTGACCGACATCGTGATCCTGTCCGGCCAGGGCCGCATCTTCGTCACCGGCCCGGACGTGGTGCGCTCGGTGACCGGCGAGGACGTGGACATGGAGCGGCTCGGCGGCCCCGAGCCGCACAGCCGCCGCTCCGGCGTGGTGCACGTGGTGACCGAGAACGACGCCGGGGCGCTGGAGGCGGCGCGCCAGCTCGCGGCGCTGTTCAGTGACCAGGGGAAGATCGCCGAAGACGCCGAGGACCGTGACCTGTCCGGCCTGCTGCCCGATTCGGCTCGCCGCGCCTACGACGTGCACGTGCTGACCGGCAAGCTGCTCGATTCCCCCGGCGTGGAGCTGCACCCGCGGTGGGCGCCGAACATCGTCACGATCCTGGGCCGGCTGGCCGGGCGCACGGTCGGCGTCGTGGCCAGCAACCCGATGCGGCTCGGCGGCTGCCTGGACGCCGCATCGGCCGAGAAGGCGGCGCGTTTCGTGCGGATGTGCGACGCGTTCGGCGTGCCGCTGGTCGTGCTGGTGGACGTGCCGGGCTACCTGCCCGGGGTCGGCCAGGAGTGGGACGGCGTGGTCCGCCGCGGCGCCAAGCTGCTGCACGCCTTCGCCGAGGCGTCTGTCCCCCGGGTGACGCTGGTGCTCCGCAAGGCGATCGGCGGGGCCTATATCGCGATGAACTCCCGGTCGCTCGGCGCGACCCGGGTATTCGCCTGGCCGGGCGCCGAGGTGGCCGTCATGGGCGCGGTCGCGGCGGTGCGCATCCTGCACCGGCGCGCGCTGGCCTCGGTGCCGCCCGAGCGGCTGCACGAGGCCGAGGCGGAACTGGCCGCCGAGCACGAGGCCACCGCTGGCGGCCTGTGCCGCGCGGTCGAGATCGGCGTCATCGACGCGGTCATCGAACCCAGCCGGACGCGGCGCGAGCTGGCCCGGGCCATCGCCGAGGCACCGCAGCGCAAGGGGGTGCACGCCAACATCCCGCTGTTAAGAAAGCGGTGCCGGTCAGGTCGGGTCGGACGGCGCTTCCGAGGCCTTCGGGCCACCTGAGCGGCTCTCGCTGATCAGCTCCTCGAGCCGGGCCGCGCGGATGCGGCGGAACGTGCGGTGATCCCGGCTGCGGTCCAGGATGGCCACTTCGAGCTGGCTCGCCGCCGGCTCGGTGCGCTCGCCGTTGCCACTGGCCTGCAGCGCGGCCAGCGCGGCGGCGAACGCCTCGGTGAGGGACATCCCAGGGGAGTAGCGTTCCTTCAGCACCGCGGAGACCTGATCGGCCTGCCCGCCGAAGGCGACGAAGCCCGGCTCGTCGGTGACCGAGCCGTCGAAGGTGATCCGGTAGATCTGGTCGGCCTCCGGCTCCGCGCCGACCTCGGCGACGACGATCTCCACCTCGAACGGCTTGAGGTTCTCGGTGAAGATCGTGCCCAGGTTCTGGGCGTAGTAGTTGGCGATGCCGCGCGCCGTCACGTCGTGCCGGTCGAACTGGTACCCGGTGATGTCCGCGTAGGTGATCCCGGCCTTACGGAGGTTCTCGTATTCGTTGTAACGGCCCACGGCGGCGAACGCGATCCGGTCGTAGATCTCGCTGATCTTGTGCAGCGCGCTGGACGGGTTGGGCGCCATCATCAAGATGCCGCCCTCGTACTGCAGCGTGACGCAGCTGCGGCCGCGCGCGATCCCCTGGCGCGCGTATTCGGCCTTGTCCCGCATGGCCTGTGCGGGTGAGACGTAACCGAACGGCATGGACACCGGGGGCGCTCCTAGGTAGGGGGCTAGCTGGCCGCGTGCAGCGGGGCGTGCGGGCCGTCGGGGGCTGTCATCCGCTCCTGCACGACCTGCTCGGCGTAATGTTCGGATTCGGCCTCGGACAGCTTGTGGAAGCCGTCGGCCGTCACCGTAGCGATGACCGGGAAGATCCGCCGGGGCAGGTCCGGGCCGCCGGTCGCCGAATCGTCGTCGGCCGCGTCGTAGAGCGCCTGGACGCCGGCCAGCACCGCGTCGCGCACCGGCATGTCGTCGGCGTACAGCTTCTTCAGCGCGCCGCGCGCGAACACCGACCCGGAGCCGATGGAGAAGAACCGCTGCTCCTCGTACGGGCCGCCGGCCACGTCGTAGCTGAAGATCCGCCCCTGGCCGGTGTCCTCGTCATACCCGACGAACAGCGGCACGACGATGAGCCCCTGCATGGCCGCGCCCAGGTTGCCCCTGATCATCCAGGCGAGCCGGTTGGCCCTGCCTTCCAGCGACAGCGGGCGGCCTTCCATCTTCTCGTAGTGCTCGAGCTCGACCTGGAACAGGCGGACGAACTCGATCCCCACGCTGCCGGTGCCCGCGTAGCCGATGGCGGAGAACTCGTCGCTGCGGAACACCTTCTCCACGTCCCGCTTGGCGATCATGCTCCCGGCGGTGGCCCGGCGGTCGCCCGCCAGCACCACACCGTGGCGGCAAACCACGGCGACGATCGTCGTGGCGTGCGGCAGATCCCGCAGCACCGGGGAGTCGGCGGCCGGGCCAGGTACCCGGCCGGGCAGCAGCTCCGGGGAGTAAGAGGCGAGGAAATCCGCGAACGACGAGGTCTGCCGGTCCATGAAGCCATCTGGCGGTCTGACGCGGTCCCCGGCGAACGAGCCGGGCAGGCCGCCGTCGAAATACGAGCCCAACGCGAACCTCCTCCCGAGGTGGTCACCCTGAACAGACCCTACTGCCGCGCCTGAGCGAGACAGCACGCCGAGGCCGCCGGCGTGTCCGCCTACGGCGAACCAGCGCCTGTTACTGGCCGCCCTTCTGCACGTAGGACCGGACGAACTCCTCCGCGTTCTCCTCGAGGACCTCGTCGATCTCGTCGAGGATCGCGTCGACGTCGTCGGAGAGCTTCTCGTGCCGCTCCCGGACCTCCTCGGTTGTCCCGGCCTCGGCCTCCTCGGCCTCCTCGGCACGCCTGGTGGTCTGCCGCTGACCGCCCTTGTCGTTCGTTGCCATGTTCGCTACCTCCGTCTATCCCAACGCTATCGTCACCCGTGGCAGTCCCGTCCAATCCCGCCGGGCCGAAATCGGTACGAACTCGCGACTACGGGCTGGTCCTGGCCGGTCAGTCTTGGCCAGTCAGGGCAGCCACCAGCTCGGCTGCGGTACGGCAGCGGTCCAGCAGCTCGCCGACGTGCGCCCTGGTGCCCCGTAGCGGCTCGAGGGTCGGGACGCGCTGCAGCGACTCCCGGCCGGGGATGTCGAAGATGACGGAATCCCACGAGGCGGCGGCGACCGACTCAGGGTACTGCCGCAGGCAGCGGCCGCGGAAGTAGGCCCGGGTGTCCTCCGGCGGGTTCTCGATGGCCCGGTCGACGGTCGCGTCGTCGGTCAGCCGCACCATCCGGCCCCGGGCGGCCAGGCGGTTGTACAGGCCGCGATCCTGGCGCACGTCGGAATACTGCAGGTCGAAGAGCTGAAGTTTCGGATGATCCCAGCTCAGGCCGTCCCGGGTCCGGTATCCCTCGAGCAGCTCCAGCTTGGCCACCCAGTCGAGCTCCCTGGCCAGCAGCATCGGATCCTCGGCCAGCCGGTTCAGCACCGACTCCCACCGGTCCAGGACGTCGGTGGTGATGTCGTCGACGTCGTCGCCATACCGGTCCTCGGTGTACTTGCGGGCCAGTTCGAGGTATTCGTGCTGGAGCTGGACGGCGGTCATCTTCCGGCCGTCCTTGAGCGCGACCAGACGGCGGCAGGCGGGATCGTGCGAGATCGCGCGGAGCTCGGCCACGGGTGCCTCGATGGACAGATCGGAGCCGAGGAACTTGTCCTCGATCATCGAGAGCACCAGTGAGGTCGTCCCGACCTTGAGGTAGGTACTCACCTCGCTCATGTTGGCGTCGCCGATGATCACGTGCAGCCGCCGGTACTTCTCCGGATCGGCGTGCGGCTCGTCCCGGGTGTTGATGATGGGCCGCTTCAGCGTGGTCTCCAGGCCCACCTCGACCTCGAAGAAGTCGGCCCGCTGACTGATCTGGAAACCCGAGCCCCGGCCATCGGCCCCGATGCCGACCCGCCCGGCCCCGCAGATCACCTGGCGGGACACGAAGAACGGGACCAGGAACTTGACGATGTCGGCGAACGGTGTCGCCCTCCGCATCAGGTAGTTCTCGTGCGAGCCGTAGGAGGCACCCTTGTTGTCGGTGTTGTTCTTGTACAGCTGGATCGGCGCGCTGCCCGGTATGGTCGCGGCCTTGGCCGCGGCCTCCGCCATGACCCGCTCGCCCGCCTTGTCCCAGATGACCATCGACAGCGGGTTGGTGCACTCGGGTGCCGAGTACTCCGGATGCGCATGATCGACGTACAGCCGCCCGCCGTTGGTGAGGATGACGTTGGCCAGGCCCAGGTCCTCGTCGGTCAGCTGGGAGGAATCCGCCGCCTCACGGGTGAGGTCGAACCCGCGGGCGTCCCGGAGCGGGTTCTCCTCCTCGAAGTCCCATCGCGCCCGCCGGGCCCGCGCGGCGGTGGCCGCCTGGTAGGCGTTGACGATCTGCGAAGAGGTCACCATCGCGTTGGCACCGGGCTGACCGGGCACGGAGATGCCATATTCCGTCTCAGTACCCATCACGCGCAGAACGCTCATAGTGTGTCCCTCGCGCGGTTCCGGGGCGCCTCCAGCTCACTCACCTTTGCAAGCCTAATGCTCTATCGCCCCGGGGAGCGACCCGCCGGGCCCCCCGGTAGGTGCCGCGCGATGGGGAACGCGCGTCACAGGTACTGCCCGGTGTTCGCCACGGTGTCGATCGAGCGACCTGCCTCGGTGCCGGTCTTGCCGGAGACCAGGGTCCTGATGTAGACGATACGCTCGCCCTTCTTGCCGGAGATGCGGGCCCAGTCGTCCGGGTTCGTGGTGTTCGGCAGATCCTCGTTCTCGCTGAACTCGTCGACGCACGCGGCCAGCAGATGACTGACCCGCATGCCCTTCTGCCCGGTGTCCAGGAACTCCTTGATGGCCATCTTCTTGGCCCGGGCCACGATGTTCTCGATCATCGCTCCGGAGTTGAAGTCCTTGAAGTACAGGACTTCCTTGTCGCCGTTGGCGTAGGTGACCTCGAGGAACCGGTTCTCCTCGGACTCGGTGTACATCCGCTCGACCGTGCGCTGGATCATCGCCTCGACGGTGGCCTGCGCCGAGCTCTGGTGCTCGGCCAGGTCGTCGGGGTGCAGCGGCAGTTCCTTGAGCACGTACTTGGAGAAGATGTCCTTGGCCGCCTCGGCATCCGGCCGTTCGATCTTGATCTTGACGTCGAGCCGGCCCGGCCGCAGGATGGCCGGGTCGATCATGTCCTCGCGGTTCGAGGCGCCGATGACGATGACGTTCTCCAGGCCCTCCACCCCGTCGATCTCGGACAGCAACTGCGGCACGATCGTGTTCTCCACGTCGGAGGACACGCCCGAGCCGCGGGTGCGGAAGATCGAGTCCATCTCGTCGAAGAACACGATGACCGGCATGCCCTCGCTGGCCTTCTCCCGGGCCCGCTGGAAGACCAGCCGGATGTGCCGTTCGGTCTCGCCCACGTACTTGTTCAGCAGCTCGGGGCCCTTGATGTTGAGGAAGAAGCTCTTGCCCTCCTTGGCCCCCTCGTCGGCCGCGGTCTTGGCCGCGACCTGCTTTGCCAGCGAGTTCGCGACCGCCTTGGCGATCAGCGTCTTGCCGCAGCCGGGCGGGCCGTAGAGCAGGACCCCCT
>Ga0335077_10008051_pt1 | contig 13066 bp, 11 predicted proteins | sample Lox_Sample_31_FD_207151 | JGI IMG/M metagenome (GOLD analysis project Ga0335077, IMG submission 207151) | Soil microbial communities from Loxahatchee National Wildlife Refuge, Florida, United States - Lox_Sample_3.1 | ecosystem: Environmental > Terrestrial > Soil > Wetlands | place: USA... | reverse complement strand
CAAGCGCTGTCTCCATCGAGACGCCGTCCTTCAATCGGGCCACGCCGAATATGCCGTGGCAGCTACGCCGGAGATCGCAGTTCCCGGAGGGATGCAGCGTCGTCCAGAACTCGGGTTCGCCGACGGGCGGAAAGTAAAAGTCGGGCGGCAAGACTCCGATGATGACGTGCGAGTCGCCATCCAAAGTAACGGTCTCGCCCAGCACGTCGCGCCTGCCTCCGTAACGGGCCTGCCAGGCGGAATAACTCAGCAGGACGGTCCTTGGCGCTGCCGCGAGGTCCTCGCCGGCATAGAAATCCCGCCCCAACACCGGGGCGACGCCCAGAGTCCGAAAGAATCCGTCGCTCACGCGCCCGCTTCGGACTACCTGGACACCGCTTTTGTCCGCCAGCACGTTCCCGTTCGCCTGGTACGCGTCTAGGGAACTAAGAACCGTGTTGAGCTTCTTGAAATCGAGGTAATCAGGAATGGAGAGATTGGATTGAGAGAAAAGCGGGATGCTGCCGAACACGCCGACCAGCCGGGCTGGCTCGCGGTATGGCAAAGGCTTGATCAAGGCCGCATCCACAAATGCAAAAATCGCGACGCTCGCCGCCATTCCGAGCGCCAGGACCGTAATCGCCGTACTGGTGAACGCCCAACTCCTGCGGAACTGCCGTATGGAGAAGCGCGCATCTTGAAATGCGTTCTCAAAGATGCTCATACATCCTCGTAGACTTTACCGAGGCCGGCGGGTTTGGTTACTTCCGCAAGCGACTGAGGCAGCAGGAAATAAATAGCGCGCCTTTTGCGCGATTAGTCACATTGAACGAAGCGCTCCGCGCAGCCTATAATCCGAGCGATGAGCGCCGCCAATCCTTTTGTCGACTTCCGAATTCGGGTAGTCCGTCTTCGACCGGGTGTTGCTCACGCTGAGAAATCGACTCAATCCCCATAAAGCAATCGTCGTTCAACACCGTTCGTCGCTTCCTTGAACGTGGTGTTATCGGCATGTAACCGCGTACAGCATGATCACTGGTAAGATTGCATCGCGGACGCTGGACAACGAATCGGGGTTGTGGCATAGTAAGTCAACACCACGCTGTGCCTCAGCCGCTCCGTTCGCGGACTTCAGTCTCGAATCAGGAGATGCAAATGAGCAAACGGATTGTCATGCTGGCTTTCGCCGCAGGATTAGCCGGCGGGCTTCTCTCGCGTTATGTGGAACCGCAACTGGCGCGCGCGGATTCTTTCCCGAGGGAAGTCCGGGCGCAGAGTTTCGTTCTGATCAATGACCAGGGAAAAGTGCTCGGGACCTTTGCGCAAGAAGCCGGAGGGTCTGTGTTGAAACTGTACGATGCCGGTGGCCAAGAAATCTGGAGGGCCGGCGGCAAGAAAGGCGTGTCCACGGCCGTTCTCGGTAAATAAGATCCGATCCCGTCGTGCGACCGTGCGTTCGCAGGATTTAGCCGCGTCGTGCTTCAGGACACCATGCAGTAAAGCCGTGACTGCTCGCCGCGAGAGCGAAATTGTCGCGACTTCATCTCGGAGTTGCGCCTGATGTCCGCCATTAACGCCCAACTGGAAGGGCAGATTCGAGATAACTTTTGAGTTACCCGACCATACATCCCCTATCCACCGCCAGGCCGTAATCCGAGGTGCGCGATGATGAGTGAGGCACTTTACCGGATTTAAAAGTCCTGCCGGCACCGGAACCGCCCTGGGGCGTTGCGTCATCCCAGGAGCCAATGATAAGCTTCGTCAGACGCTGTGGACCCAACGCCGACCATCACGATCCATGTCCCTGGCCCGTTGCGCGCGTACTGCGCGGGCGCAGCGCAACTCTCGATCTCGGCCAACACCGTGCGCGAAGCACTCCGGGACCTGGAGCGGAGTCAGTCCGCTTTGTATCGCAATGTGTGTGATGAAACCGGTACCGTGCGCCGCCACCTGAACGTGTTCGTGAACTCGGACAATGTCCGCGACCTCGACGGGGTCGACACGACGCTGACGCCGGGCGACGTGGTCACGATCCTGCCGGCGGTCTCAGGAGGTTGAAGATGGCGGATCGAGTCATTCTCACCATCGGCACCAAGAAGGGCGTGTTTGTCGCCGAGGCCGCGAAGCCGCGGCGCAGCTTCGCGCTGCGCGGGCCCTTCGGTCCCGGCATTCCTGTATACTCGACGCTAATCGACGTGCGCGGCACACCGCGCCTGTATGCATCGAGCTGCAATCCTTTCTTCGGTATGAAGGTGTTGCGTTCGACGAACATGGGGAAGAGCTTCACGGAGACGAAGTCGGCGCCGGCATTCCCCAAAGAGGACGGACGTGCGCTCGCCAACATATGGTCGCTCGAGGCGGGCGGCGGCAAGAAGGACCTGTGGTGCGGCGTGGAGCCGGCGGCCTTGTTTAAGAGCGATGACGGCGGCGATTCATGGGAGATGTCGCCCGGCATCAGCAACCACGAGCACGCGCGCAAGTGGCAGCCCGGCGGCGGCGGGCTCTGCATGCACACGATCATTCGTGACGGGAATCGCGTGCACATCGGCATCTCGACGGGCGGCCATTATCTCAGCGAGGACGGTGGCGAAACGTTCAGGGCGTCCAATCAAGGCGTCGGCGCCGGCTTCGCGCCCGATCCCTATCCAGAGTTCGGTCAATGCGTGCACAAGATTGCGCGGCACGACGACGCGCCCGGCAGGCTCTACATGCAGAACCACGGCGGATGGGCGGATTGGACTGGGCCCGGGGGGCCGCGGCCGGGCATCGGCGTATTGCGCAGCGACGACTACGGCCGCTCGTGGCGATCGATCGCCAAGGGCTTGCCGTCAGACTTCGGATTTCCCATCGTGGTCCACCCGAACGACGCCGACACGGTGTACGTCATGCCCCTGGAGCCGGCAACGCGCTCCTGCCCAGGCGGCGCGCCCGCGGTATGGCGCAGCGAGAATGGCGGCGATTCGTGGAGCCGGCTCGCGCGTGGGCTACCGAAGAAGGAGAGCTACTTCACTGTCCTGCGCGACGCGATGGACATTGACCGGCTCAAGACACCGGCGCTCTACTTCGGAACGACGACTGGGCAGCTCTGGATCGGGAGAGAGGGCGGTGAGCAGTGGGACTGCCTGTTCGATTCGTTGCCCCCGATCCACAACGTTAAGGTCGGGGTCGTGTGAGTATCGGATCCGGCGACTCGGCGCGACCTTCGTTGGAAGCCGCCTGATGCGGGGCATTATCGGACTCGCGAAGTTCTACCTACTAGGACCTGGCAACGAACGCGATCAGCAGGGCCATACCGCGTGAGAGATACGGAGAGCGGGTTTCTCCGCGCGTAGGGGTTTGTGTTGGCGGGTTGATGCCGCCCTTCCCGGCGTTCCATGATGATCAAATATGACCGCGTACATTCTGGGAGCGGGCGCCTCTGCCCACGCCGGGTATCCGCTTGCCTCGCGGCTTCTGCAGGCGCTTTCGAATTGGCTCGACTGCAAGGACGATGTGGAGCATTGGGTGCGTGACTGTCGCAACCGCATCGTTCGGGTGCGGGAGACGTTCGGGTCGCTCGATGATTTCGAGGGCATTCTCGGGAAGCTCGAAGAGTACGGGCACAGTCGCGTGAAGCCGTCCGGCCCGACCACCTACCGGCAAGACGCGAAGGACATATTTCACGACTGCGCTGAACGCATGCGCGGGGTCGATCTCGGGAACGCGGACCGGCCGGCGACGGGGTTCTATCCGCAATATCTGCGCAGTGACCTGATCTCAGCATTCCGCGAGTACTTCCTGGAGATCGAGACGAACCGATCTGGGGAGATTGCCTATGACAGCTTCGCGCGCAGGATCGATCCCGAGCCCCTGATTATCACCTTGAACTATGACGTAGCGTTGGAACGCAGCCTCGCGAAAGCCGGCAAATGGGACATTGGCACCGGCTATGGATATACGGCCTTCGCCGCGCGCGAAGCATCGGAGACGACAATCTACAAGCTACACGGGAGCGTGAACTGGTTTCAGGCGCTGATGCAGGATCAGCCGCCCCCGGTCCTGTTCACCCGCGATTTGAAGCTGTTGGGGCATGAAAATCTGGCCGATCCGCGCGTCGGCCCGAACGGGATTGGAGTCAACAATAGCGGTACCTTCGTGTTGCCCGACCCGCGAAAGCGGTTCTATTGGGAGCATTTCTGGCAACCTCTGTGGGCCGCGGCGGCGCAGCAGCTTCGCGAAGCGACTGAGGTCTTCGTCCACGGATACAGCATGCCTGCCGCCGACGAGAGAGTTCGCGAGTTGCTCTTTGGAGGTATCAGCCGCGATTCAGTCATCAATATCTACAGCCGCAGCATCAGCGATCGGCTGGCAGAGGAGTTTCGTGGGCGCGGCTTTGCTAGGGTGAACTCATTCCCGACCATCGGATTCGAGACATGGGCAAGCTGAGCGCCGAGCTGATCGCGGAGTATTTCGCGATCCACCTGCCCTATCGCACGCGGATTATGGTGGCGCACTACCGGATGACTCGCCAGGCGTGGCATGGCGACCTTGCGCAGCTCGAAGCCGCTTTCGAAGCCTCGCTGATTACGGGCAGGATGTATCTGAATGTGCTCGGCGTTGCCAAGAACCGGCACGATATTCTCGTGCCGTTCAGGCCGAAGGACGACGATGTGAGCGCCGCCGATCTGGGCGGCACACTGGTTGATGTTTCGGCGTTGACGCCGGACGACGTGGCGGTGCTGACCGGATTTCTGAAGATGGCCGACAAGGGCGCGGCCCACCTGACCCTGCCGATGCCGCACCCGGTGGACCAGACTCATATCGCGCTCGCGCGGATCTGCGAGCTGGTCAAGGAGCATCTTTACGACGCGACCGGCAGGACCTTCGAGCTAACGATCTCGCGGAGTGCGCCCGCCTGATCACGGCACCAGGCTGACCGAACCGCTCGTGACCTTCAGGCGCCCGAATAACTGCTCCGCCAGCTCGTAGTCGGTCACCGTCGGCTGGCAGCCGGGACGCGACAGGCCGACCTCGTAACCTGCGGAATCGCGGTCGACGACGATGAAGCAACGCGTCTTGCCGTAGGCCGTCATCGCACCTTTCACTTTCGAATGGGGTACCGCTGCCGGCCGTATCTGCGCGACTCGGTCACGCGGACGTGAACGTCACGGCGCGAATCTACAGCCACGCGATACCAGATGATGACCGACGGGCGGATGATGCGTGGGATGATTTAGTGGGAACGACTCGAATCCAGTGACAGCGGAGCCATCGCCCCTTAAACTGCTTTATCATTACACCACGCAATCGGGCTTCCTTGGAATTGTGAAGTCGAAAGAACTTTGGGCAACTCACACCCAACATCTGAATGATAGGCAAGAATTCCTACACGCTATCGCCATCGCTCGTGAGGAGATCAATTCTGCTCTGATCGCGGCCGGTACAGATGATGAAAAGAAAAAACTGATCAGCCGAATGCAGGATGCTGTGAGCAATAATGCGGTCGCAGATATCAACGTCTGCGTAGCTTCATTTTCAGAAGCGCCCGATTCCCTGGCACAATGGAGAGCCTACGGAGGGAACGGAGGTTTCTGCTTAGGGTTCAGTAGCGCCTATCTGCAAAGTTTGATCGAGCGCCAAGAAGGATTCGTTCTAACACCTTGCATTTATGACCCGGATCAGCAAAGGAACTTAATGCGAGCGCAAGTGGACAGCTTGATCGACAAGTTCACTGACCTTGATGCTGCGAATCGCATTCCTATGACGTACATTCGGACATTAGCGATGCTTCTTAAGTGGGCTCCCCGAATGAAGCATCCTTCGTTTGTGGAAGAGCTGGAGTGGCGCATAATCACGCCCCCACTACCGACCAAGGACAATGTTGATTTCGATTTCCGTGTTGGGGATACTATGCCGACACCGTTTTACCGATTCGCGCTCCGAGCCGACGGGATTGCGTTCCAGATTGAAGAAGTGATGGTTGGTCCGACCTCGCATCCTGACCGGTCAGCAGAATCTACAAGAAGTTTTTTGTTGAGTCAGGGTTTGGAACCGTTGATAATCAACTCAAACGTTCCGTACCGACACTGGTAAGGAGCTGATGCGGATGTCACCAGATGTCATCCAGAGTCTCGTTAGGGCTGGCAACTCTCGTTAAATCAGCGTGATACATGGTAGCGCTAACGGGAATCGAACCCGATTCGCGGCGGTCTGTTCCAGTTCAACCGGGTGTAAGTAGTTTTGTTTTCGGTCCAGTTCAGTCGCCCACCAAGGCGTTTAAAGCCTCACGGGAGCCCGACGTGCTGCCCTGGTGCTGCCCTGTGGCAAGGATTCGGTCGCTCAGATCCCGCTCCTCAGTTTGCAACTAGCGATCGCCCTTGCTCAGCAATCAGCTTCCGATGCTTGTTGTCCGGCGATGTCCTTGTTCCAGGCTAGAGGCCTGGGGAAGTTAGGGGATGGGGCGAGTAGGCCTACTCATAGCGCAGCGCGATGATCGGATCGATTTTAGATGCCCGTCGGGCGGGCAAATAGCCGGCGAGCATTCCCACTATCGTTAACACGATCGCGGCCGCGATGAGGGAAACGGGATCGAACGCGCTCAGTCCAAAAAAAAGGCTTCGAATGAGGCGGCCGAAAACGAAGGCGCACGCAATTCCCGCCGCACCGCCGATCGCCAGAAGCAGGCCGGCTTCGCGCACAATCATCGCGATGACCTCGGACCGGTTCGCGCCGAGCGCCATCCGGATTCCGATCTCGCGGGTTCGACGCGCGACTGCATAGGACATCACACCGTAGAGCCCGATGGCCGCCAGCAGAATCGCGAGCGGGCCGAAGAACGACGAGAGCCATGCGATCAGGCGCTCAGCCACCAAGGAATCTTCCATCAACTCGCGAACTTCGTGGACCCGCGGCATGGGGAGATTCCGGTCGAAGCTGCGGACCTCCGCACGTAGCTCCGTCATCACAGGTCCGGGATCTCCGGCGCTGCGGATTTCGAAATTCGCGGTGGTGATTCCGTCGATCGGCTGGAAGTAAGAAACGTAGAAACGGCGCGCCGGCGTGTCCCGGAAGTCGTGATCTTGGGCATCCCGCGCCACGCCGACGATTTCCATCTGGCCAACTCCATCGGTTGTCATATGCCCGCCGATGGGATTGGCGCCATGGAAATAGAACTTCGCCATGGTCTCGTTGATCACGGCGACGCGCGTTGCGCCGGGCCGGTCGCGCTCGTCGATTTCGCGGCCAAGCAGAATAGGAATTCCGAGGCTGCTGAAGTATCCGGGACCGATCTGATCGAAGCGCGCTTCCAGATCGTCGTGCGAGCCCGGCGTGTATCCTTCGACCTCCTTTAGATCCTCGCCGGAGTCGGTCCCGGAAAATAAGCCGTTCTCGGAGAACGTCGCTTGCCGCACGCCGGGCAAGACACGAATGCGCTGGAGCAGCGTCTCCATCGATCGGCCGACGGCGTCGCCCCTGTATCCGGCGCCGATCGGATCGACGCGCAGGATGATCAGGTGATGGGGATCGTATCCGACATTTTCGTTCTCGAGGTTGTAAAGCGTACGCAAGAACAATCCCGCGCCCACCAACAGTAGAGTCGAAACCGCGATCTGCATCGCAACCAAAGCCTTCGCCATTCGAGAGCGCGCCGACGCGCTGCGCCCGGCCGCCTGCAATGTCTGGGAAAGTTGGACGCGCGTGGCGCTGATGGCCGGGGCGAGCCCGAAAATGAAGCCCGTCGCCAGCGAAATCGCCGCCATGAATCCGAGCGTGCGGGAATCGGTTTCAAACGGAAGCGCGATCGGCTGGCCGAGGCCGCGAAGCATCGCGACCAGGAGTTGGTTGCCCGCGTATGCGAACGCAATCCCGGCCGCACCTCCCGCGGCCGCCAGCACCAGGCTTTCGGTGAGCAACTGCCGGATCAGGCGCAACCGGCCGGCACCGAGCGAAAGGCGCATCGCGATTTCGTGACGTCGCGTGGTGGCGCGCGCCAGGAGAAGATTGGCGATGTTCAGGCACGCGATCAGCAGAACCAGGCCGACCACCCCCATTAGAACGGACAGCGGAGCAACCACCTGCTTGCGAATACGGTCGAATCCGCGCGCACCGGATTGAATGGAGCCGGCAAGATTCAGCTGGGCAATTTCGCGTCGGCGCTGGGCGGTGACGCTACCGCCCTCTTCATCGATGAGGATCTGGCGCCAGATCGCGGCAAATGACGCACGCGCGGCGAATTCGGGGATGTCCGGTCCGCGCCGACCGATGACGCTGACCCAGACCGCGTTCGGAGCCGTAAGGAACGGGCGGCCTGGAATCACCGCGGGCTGCATGGTGATGGGAATCCAGATTTCCGGATAATGGCCGGGCTGGTCGCCAAAGAATCCCGGCGGCGCGACCCCGACGATGGTCAGCACCGCTCCGTCCGATTGGCGCGGAGCCTTTCCGAATACAGTTAGACCCGACGTGCCCGAGTTTCCGATGCGGCCGCGAACCAGGATCTTTTTGCCGAGAACGCCGGGCGAAGCGCCGAACTGCCGCTTCCAGTACGCATCGCTAATCACGGCGGCGGAGCCAGATTCGGCCGAGCGATCATCCTCGGTGAGCAGCGTGCGACCGATAGAGGCCTTCACTCCGAGCAGGGCGAAATAGTTTCCCGAAACCAGCTCGCCGGAAGTGAGGCCCGTGGCCGCGCCGTCGATCGTCACCTCCATTTCCGGCATGTAATGCACGCCGGCGATGGAGGAAAAAACCCGGTTGCGTTCCCGCATCGCTTCGAATCGCGGGTAGGATTGGATCGCGTCGATCACCATCAGCTGTTCGGGATGCGAGACAGGGAGCTGGCGCAACAGCAGGTGATCGATCAAGCCGAAGATCGCCGTGTTCGCGCCGATTCCGAACGCGAGCGACAGAATCGCGATAGTGGCGAAAGCGGGCGCAGCCGCCAGCTGGCGCACGGCAAAGCGCGCATCGTAAAACAGCCGTTCGATCGAGCTCCACCCCCACATTTCCCGGCTGACCTCCTTGAGCGTTGTGACGTTGCCAAACTTGCGGCGCGCCGAATCGCGGCTGCCGCGCGACGCTTCGAGTTGATCGAGATGGAAGCGCGTCTCTTCGCTTAGCTCGCGCTCAAAGCGGTTTCGACCGATTAAGTAAACGATTCGGCGCCACAGCTCGGCGATCATACTTTAGGCCGGTTGAATCACTTTGTGAATCGCGCCCATCACCTTTGCAAATTCCGAGATGTCGGCGTGCAACTGTTTGCGCCCCGCCGGCGTCAGCTTGTAATAGCGCGCGCGGCGATTATTAGCGGTCTGCGACCATTCCGCCGTCACCCATCCTTTGAGAAGCATTCGCTGAAGCGCTGGATAGAGCGAGCCTTCCTCCACTTGGAGCACGTCGTCCGAAATCTGCTGAATATGTTCTGCGATTCCGTAGCCGTGCATTGGTCCGAGCCGCGCGAGTGTCTTCAAGACCAACATGGAAAGCGTTCCAGGAGGAATCTCCGAGCGGCGTTCCCGTTCCATAGGGAGACTATACCATAGATAATCTATGGAAACAATTTCACGAGTTACCTCGATGACCGCCCCTTTCAAGGTCTAGTGAAAGGCCGGTGACGTGCCCGACGCATGCCGTGATGAAGAACGGCTGGATGAGCCCACCATCGCCTCGAAGTAACGCTTTCGCGCCGCAGTCTGATCGGTTTTCGCACTACCGAAGCGAAACCGGGATATCATACCAACCATGCGCCGCTTCGCCACCGCCTGGATCGCCCTTCTTCTTCCCGCTGCTCTGCTTCCTGCCGACACCCTGGAAGGCCGCTGGAAGTTGGTTGCCGCGGAGGACGTGCGCGCCAACGGCGAGGTCGTCCGAAAGCCCTGGGGCGAGCATCCTGTCGGCTCCATCGTCGTCCAGGCCGGCCCTCAAGGATCTGCCTGCTACCTCCAGATCATGTCCACCGACACCCCGCAGTTCAACCCCTCCCAGCCAATGATGGAACAGATGAGAGCGAAGCTCCAGACTTCCTACATCGCTTATTCCGGCCTTTGCACCTACACTGATGCGGACGGAACGCTAAGCCTGAAAGTTGACGCCGCCTGGCAGCCGAACTACGTCGGCACCGATCGAAAGCGAATCTTTCACTTCGAAAACGGCAGGCTCATTTTCGGCACCTTGCCCAACACCATCCGTATGAGGTCAGAGCGCCTTACCCGCCGGCTCAGCCTCGAACGGGTACCGTGGTGGTTGGTCGTTAATGGCGGTTGTCGTCTCCTATCTTGAACGCAGAACGCCACCGGGCAAACATTGTCCCGTCCCCGATCCCTCGCTAAACATTGGATGCTGTCATCGCCGATTGGGTTCGATAGGGACGGTGAAGTTGTCCACGTCGCGATCCACTGTGGTTTCGAGAACGCGCTGGTTGTCCTGCAGACGGTAACCGCGGACCGACGGGAAAATCTCGTACTTGCCGGACGCCAGGCTCGAAAACTCGAAACTGCCGTCGCTTGCAAGCGCCACGGTTTGGCTGTCCCAGGCGCGCGTGCTCGAAATGGTCACGCGCATTCCGCTGCGCAGCGACGCGCCGTCGCTCAATGTGACCTTTCCGCGCAGAAGATGGCCCGGATGGATCTCGATTACGCCGGCGTCCACGTCCTCGCCGTCGGCTCCGCTGGAGATTTCCTTCGGCTCCGTCGCTCCAAGCGCGCCGATCGATTCCATCTTGCCGTACAAGTACCAATCTACGTGTGCGGGCACGTTAGTGATGACGAATGTCCCGTCCGGCTGCGTTCCGATTCGGATCTCGTCATACGGATCGCCGAAAACTTTGAGATGTCCGCCGAATCCGCCCCGCCAGCGCGGCATGAGTCCAACCAGCGCTCCCGCGACGGGCTGGCCGTGATTCATCAGGCGGCCCCGAATGACGCCGCCGAGCGCCACCGTGACCGTAGTGGGCTCCGGCCCGGTTTGCGCCGTGATCACTTTTTGAGCCATGGCGCGCGCTTCCACGCGCAGCAGCATGCCCATCGCCGGACTGGCGTAGGCGAGTTCAAATTCGCCTGAAACATTGGTGACCGCCATCGGCTCCAGTCCCTCGATGGTTCCATATGTGCTGAGCAGCCCGCGGTGCTCGTCGATGTATTCGATTCCGATGGGTTCGATGACGGCTGCGCGGACCGGCTGGCCGTCGGAATCGAGCACGCGTCCGTGCACGACGCGGGCCGGATCGGTCACCTTCACTCGCGGCGCGAGCGCGGCGGTCGGCGGGGGCCCCGCGGACGGATCGACGTTGGGCACCAATTTAGCCAGGTACCCGTCGCGGACCACCAGGAGCTCAAACTTCAGATCGGAATCGAGGCCCTTGATTGTAAACGCGCCGGTTTGATCCGTATCCGCATGTTTACCGCAGTCAATGTAGCAACTGGGGCAGAAGGTGCTGTAGCCGTGCTTGACGCCAGCGTGGTAAATCATCACCAAAGCGTCGGGGAGCGGCTTGCCGAGGCTGTCAGTGACTTTACCGGTGAGCGTGACGGGATCGGCCGCGAGCGATAAGCCGGCAGCGAGGACCAGACTGATGACAGGGCTGCGCATGGCGGGGCCCTCCCTGCTGACAGTCTATCCCTTTGATCGGGTGCGCGGTCAAAGTTCGCGAGGGGCGATGACTGCCGTTGCCAGCGTGGTTAAATTAGGCGATATCGCCACGCATCTGGCGCGGAAACGCTCGTAGCGCGTGTTTCTTTCGATGAGATCGCGGCGCCCTCGGTGCCGTCAGCACTCTGGCAGACAATAGACTATGGGCACCGTGAGGCCTCCTTGCGACGAAGCCGTGATTCTCGCCGGTTCATGCGTGCAGCCAACTACGAGAAACGGCCCCTGGATTCTCGCCGCGGCCATTCTGGGTTCGAGCATGGCGTTCATCGACGGCACGGTGGTGAACATTGCGCTGCCAAGGCTGCAAAAGGACCTACATGCAACGCTGGCGAACCTGCAATGGGTCGTGGAATCTTATGCACTTTTCCTGGCAGCACTTCTTCTCATAGGCGGATCTTTAGGAGATCGGTACGGTCGCCGCAAAATCTTTACGGCTGGGGTCGTGCTCTTCTTGGGAGCGTCAGCCTACTGCGGATTCGCGCCTAAGATCGGCCACCTTATCTTCGCAAGGGCCGTTCAAGGGATCGGTGCAGCGCTGCTCGTGCCGGGCAGCCTGGCTTTGATCAGCGCTAATTTTCCCGAGCAGGAACGCGGCCGCGCCATCGGAACATGGTCGGGGTTCACATCGATCACGGCCGCACTCGGTCCGGTGCTCGGCGGGTGGTTCACCGAGCACGGCTCCTGGAGGTGGGTCTTTTTCATCAACGTACCGATCGGGCTACTGGTCGTGCTCCTCACGCTCTGGAAGGTCCCGGAAAGCAGCGCGGGAAGCCAAAACCAGTCCTTCGATTGGGCCGGAGGTGCGCTGGCTGCCCTCGGCTTCGGCGGAGTGACTTATGCACTGATTGAATCCAAGCCGATTGCCGGCGCGGCTGGGGCAATCACGCTTGTGGCGCTGTTTTACTGGGAAGCTCGCGCTTCTTTTCCGATGGTGCCGCTTGGTCTGTTCCGTTCCAGAAATTTCAGCGGAGCCAACCTGCTCACCTTTTTTCTGTATGCGGCGTTGAGCGCCATTCTGTTCTTTCTTCCATTGGATTTGATCCAGGTACAAAACTACTCGCCCACCCAGGCTGGAGGGGCCCTGCTGCCTTTTATATTGCTGATGTTCGTGCTGTCGCGCTGGTCCGGCGGACTTGCCGATCGATACGGCGCCAGGCTTCCGCTGGTCGCGGGTCCGTTGCTCGCAGCCGCAGGATTCGCGCTGTTTGCCAAGCCTGGGATTGGCGGTTCCTACTGGGCGACGTTCTTCCCGGCGGCAGTGGTGCTGGGGCTCGGCATGGCCATCAGCGTTGCTCCCCTGACCACGACGGTAATGAATGCTGTGGACCAGAGCGAAGCGGGAGCGGCTTCCGGCATCAACAACGCAGTGTCCCGCATCGCAGCCCTTCTCTCGGTAGCCGTTTTCGGAGCAATACTCAGCACGGTTTTCGACACCGCTCTGGGGCGGCGCCTGGACAGTCTC
>Ga0335077_10008050_pt1 | contig 13066 bp, 8 predicted proteins | sample Lox_Sample_31_FD_207151 | JGI IMG/M metagenome (GOLD analysis project Ga0335077, IMG submission 207151) | Soil microbial communities from Loxahatchee National Wildlife Refuge, Florida, United States - Lox_Sample_3.1 | ecosystem: Environmental > Terrestrial > Soil > Wetlands | place: USA: Florida... | reverse complement strand
GGCGGTCGGCGCCTGTCACGATGAGCTTGGCGATCAATGAGTCGAATGCCTGCGGCACGGTCATGCCCTCGCGGTACCCGGCGTCGAGGCGGACGCCGGGACCGGACGGGGCCTGCCAGTGTGTGATCTTCCCAGGCGCGGGCATGAAGTTGCGTCCCGGATCCTCGGCGTTGATCCGGAACTCGATCGAGTGAGCCCGCGGCGACGGATCCTCGTAGCCGATCCGCTCACCGTCGGAGAGCCTGAACATCTCCCGCACCAGGTCGATCCCGGTGACCTCCTCGGTGACCGGATGCTCGACCTGTAGCCGGGTGTTCACCTCGAGGAAGGAGACGATTCCGTCCGTGCCGACGAGGAATTCGCAGGTTCCCGCGCCCACGTAGCCGGCCGCGCGCAGGATCGCCTTGGACGACTCGTAGAGCACCTGTGTCTGCTCGGGATCCAGGAACGGCGCCGGCGCCTCCTCGACCAGCTTCTGGTGGCGGCGCTGCAGTGAGCAGTCGCGCGTCGAGATCACGACGACGCCGCCGTGGGCGTCGGCCAGACACTGGGTCTCGACGTGCCGCGGCCGGTCCAGATACCGCTCGGCGAAGCACTCGCCACGGCCGAACGCCGCGACCGCCTCCCGGACCGCCGATTCGTACTGGTGCTCGATCTCGTCGAGCGTGCGTGCCACCTTGAGGCCGCGGCCGCCGCCGCCGTAGGCGGCCTTGATGGCGACGGGCAGGCCGTGCTCGCGGGCGAACGCGACCACATCCGCGGCGCCGGCAACCGGGTCGGCCGTACCCGGCGCGAGCGGCGCGCCGGCGGCCAGCGCGATGTGCCGCGCGCTGACCTTGTCACCAAGCGCGTGGATGGCCGCGGGGGGCGGGCCGATCCAGGTCAGGCCGGCGTCAATGACGGCTTGCGCGAAAGCCGCGTTCTCCGCGAGGAAGCCGTAGCCAGGATGGATCGCGTCCGCGCCCGCCTGTGCCGCTACCTTGAGGATCTTCCCGGTGTCCAGGTAGGACTCGGCCGCGGTCTGCCCGCCGAGGGCGTATGCCTCGTCTGCCATCGTCACGTGCAGCCCGTCAACGTCGGGCTCCGCATAGACGGCAACGCTGACCATGCCCGCATCGCGGCAGGCACGGGCGATACGGATCGCGATCTCGCCGCGGTTAGCGATGAGGACCTTGCGCACGGTATGCCTCCTCTCAGCCGCAAGGAGTCTAAACGGTGCGGCCCGTCCTGCCGTAGGGCCGGCCGCCCCGATTAGCCGATCAGCGGGGCCGCGCGCTCGCGCGCCACCCGCCTGGCCCGTGCGGCACCGGCGCGGGCAACAGCCGCGACCGGTCACACCAGCCGGACATGGCCCGGGCGTCGGCGCGCCCCGAGCGCGGGCCGGCGCGGCCGGCGGCCTGCCTGGCGGCGACGCGAGTGATCGCGAGCGCTGCCACAAGGGCCGCGGTCTCCTCAGCGTTCGCGTCGCCTCGTACCACCCGCAGCAGTGGCCGCATGGACGCCTCAGTCACGTGCGATCCTCCAAGAGTTCGGGGTGCCGGTGTCAGGTCCGCGTCGTTCCCTATGCGCGCGTCTTCCCAATGCCGATACCGAATTCACGGTGCACGCGCTCCCAGAACGCGTCCCTGAGCCACTCCCTGGCCTCCTGGTAAGGACGCAGCGAGAGGCCGAGTTCCTTCTCCGCCTCGACGAGCAGCTCCTTGTCGATAACCGGCGGCAGGATTGGCCCGGGCAGCAGGTCGCGGATGTTGTCACTGCCGCGGGTGAGGATCCACTTCTGGGCCACGTGCTCGCCTGCCTCTTCGACCCGGTCACGGTCCGGGCCCAGACGCGTCGCCTGCGCGGTCATCAAGCTCTGCCCGAAAACCCTGGCGCGCGGCGGCCTGTCGCCGAACAGCTGGGCGGGTGAGGGTGCGACGTGGGTGACCACATTGTCGGGCCGCACCGGGTCGGTCACCGCGATCTGGTGCTTGGTGAAGTACGTCTTAAGGAAGCCGGCGTCAAGCACGTCAACGGTGTCGGATTCCCAGACCAGCCGCTCCGCCTGGTTGGTGCCGTACGGTGGTTCGACTCCCCACAGGTGGACCCGCACGCCGAACGCCTGCGCGGCCTCCACTGCGGGAACCATATCTTCGTCGCCGGCCACGAGCACGGCGTCCGTGATCGCCCGGTGCCTGGCAAGCGCCTCCATATCGGCGCGGATCTGCGCGTCCACGCCCTTTTGCTGGCCGCGTGCGTTGAGGTTGCCAAGACGCAACTTGACCCACGACATCTGGGCGATGACGCGCTGGTCGATCGTGGGAACCCGGTCCTTGGCGGCGTCGTACCAGTACACCCGCAGCAACTCGCCGCGAAGCTGGCTCGCGGCGAGCTGCGTCAGTGACTTGATGAGCTTGTCGGCGTCCACCCGGTACTCGCGCCGTGACCTCGCCTCGAAGAGGAGTTCGCCGGCCGCGGCGTAGATGTACCCGACATCCACCATGATCGCATAGCGCGCGACGAGGGGCAGCGGGCTCGCGAACTCTGTCATGGTGCCTTCGACTCTATGGCAGCACTTCCTGTCCCCGTGCCGTCACAGCGGGATGTTGCCGTGTTTCTTGGGTGGCAGCGTCTGCCGTTTGGTTCGCAGCGTGCGCAGCGCGCGAACCACATGACCACGGGTTTCTGCCGGGCTTATCACGGCGTCGACGTAGCCACGTTCCGCGGCACTGAAGGGATTGGCCAGTGCGTCCTCATATTCGGTGATTCGCTTCGCGCGCAGGCTGTCCGGGTCGTCCGCTCCGGCGAGTTCGCGCCTATGCAGAATGTTGACCGCGCCCTGCGCTCCCATCACGGCGATTTGTGCGGTGGGCCAGGCCAGGTTGATGTCGCCGCCGAGGTGCTTGGACCCCATGACGACGTAGGCGCCGCCGTACCCCTTGCGGGTGATCACGGTGATCTTGGGCACGGTCGCTTCGGCGTAGGCGTAGATAAGCTTGGCGCCGCGCCTGATGATGCCACCCCATTCCTGGCCGGTGCCCGGGAGGAATCCCGGCACGTCCACGAAGGTAAGTACGGGGATGTTGAACGCGTCACAGGTCCGCACGAATCTGGCGGCTTTCTCGGCTGCGTCGATGTCGAGGCAGCCCGCGAGGTGCATCGGCTGGTTGGCGACGACGCCGACGCTGCTGCCCTGCACCCGTCCGAACCCGACGATCAGGTTGGCCGCGAATCCCGCGTGCACTTCGAGGAACTCGCCGTCGTCGAGCACGTGCTCGATCACCGTGTGCATGTCGTATGGCTGATTCGTTGAGTCGGGTATGAGGACGTCGAGTTCGGCGTCCGCCTCGGTGATCTCGGCGTCAGCTTCGGTAATCGCGGCGTGGGCGTAGCTAGGTGGGTCTTCGAGGTTGTTGGACGGCAGGTAAGAGAGCAGGGCGCGGGCAAAGTCGAGGCAGTCGGCCTCGTCCGCGGCCTGGTAATGCGCCACGCCCGATTTGGTGTTGTGTGCGTGCGCGCCGCCGAGCTCTTCGAAGCTGACTTCCTCGCCGGTCACGGTCTTGATGACGTCGGGTCCGGTGATGAACATGTGCGACGTGTGATCCACCATCAGCGTGAAGTCGGTGATGGCGGGCGAGTAGACCGCACCACCGGCACACGGTCCCATGATCAGGGAGATCTGCGGGATCACCCCGGACGCGATCACGTTGCGGTAGAAGATCTCGCCGAACAGGCCGAGCGCGACCACCCCTTCCTGAATGCGCGCCCCGCCGCCGTCGTTGATCCCGACGATCGGGCAGCCGGTCTTGAGCGCGTGGTCCATTACCTTGACGATCTTGTTGCCGTAGACCTCGCCGAGTGAGCCGCCGAAGACGGTGAAGTCCTGGCTGAACACGCAGACGGGACGCCCGTCGACGGTGCCGAAACCGGTGACCACCCCGTCGCCGTAAGGCCGGTTCTCCTCGACGCCGAATCCGGTGGCGCGATGCCTGGCGTGCTCATCGAGTTCGGTAAACGAACCCGGGTCGAGAAACTGATCGATCCGCTCGCGTGCCGTCAGCTTGCCCCTGTCATGCTGTTTGGCGACGGCGCGCTGTGATCCGGCGTGGATCGCTTCGTTCCTCCGCCGGTCAAGGTCGGCGATTTTCTCCGCGGTCGTATGCGGTGCGGGTTCAGCGGACCCGCTGGATTCGGGTGTCTCGTCTTCCTCTTCTACCTCTTCCGCCTCTTCTGCCTCGACTGCCTCGATTGCCTCGGCTGTCTGCAATGTCTCGGGTGTCTCGGGTGTTTCGTCGGGATCGGGTTCGTGGCCGACGACAGGCGTATCTTCCGAGCTGGGTCGCGGACCGGTCGTGTCGCTGCGCATGGGTGCTTCGCTGGGCATGGGCTCAGGGTAACCACGTCACGTGCGGACGCTACCGGTTGCCATCCCTATATCAACAGTGACATCTCACATTAGAGATACCATGGAACGTATGGACGGCACGACACCAGAGCCGCAGCAGGTACAGTCGCGGCAGGCCGGGCCGCGGGAGGCGGAGCCGCGGGAGGCGCAGCCGCGGGAGGCGCAGCCGCGGGAGGCGCAGCCGCGGCGGGCGCAGCCACAGCAGGCGCAGCCGCGGGAGGCAGAGCCGCGGCGGGCGCAGCCACAGCAGGCGCAGCCGCGGCAGGCACCACAGACGCCGGGGCTGTTGCCGCTGTTGCCTGGCTTCCGCGAGATCGCGATGCGGCGCATGTCGGAGGAACGGCGCAAACTGATCACGGACCTGGCGGCCCAGCGTCATGCGGCCAGGCTCTCCCAGACTGAGGTCGCCGCGCGGATGGGAACGTCGCAATCGGCGGTGGCGCGGCTGGAGACCGGTGCGGCCGACGTGCGGGCCTCCACGCTGGAACGCTACGCGGCGGCGATTGGCTGCGAGATCACCTGGCGGCTGCGGGATTGAAGGTCCCAGGGAGCCGTCAGGACGTACCGCCACGATGGGCGAAGCGCGACGGCCGCGACGACGAGCTACGGACCGCGACGATGAGCGAGGGACAGCAATGATGAGCGAGGGACAGCGATGACGAATTCAGCGGCGGGATATCCGTTCCCACCAGAGGTGCCCGGAGTGCCAGGCACTCCCTCCACTCCGCGATGGCCTGGCCACCCGGCCCCGCCTCCTGGCACACCGCTGCCGCCACGCTATCCGCCGCACCCACGGTCGCCCAGCCCGCGGCCGCGTCAGGAACCGTCACCCCTGGTCACGCCGGGACGCGCATGGATTGACTCCGGCGACTGGCAGAGCCGGCTGAACGAGCGACTGCTCGAACAGCGTGTCGTGATGGCACACGGCCATCTCGACGACACCGCGGCGACTGTGCTCTGTGCGCAGCTGCTCACCCTGGACGCGGAGAGTACCGACAGGACGGCGCCGATCCGGCTGCATATGCAAGGCCTGAGCGCGGACCTGGCGGCCGCCCTGACCGTGATGGACGCGCTCGACGCGGTCGGCGTTCCCGTGCACGCCATCGCGCGCGGCCACCTCAGTGGCCCCGCGCTGGGCGTGCTCGCAGCTGCGGGTCGCCGCGTCGGTTATCCAAATTCGGGCTTCCTGCTCGCCGAGCCTGAGGCTGCCTTCGAGGGCACGTCCGCCGACCTGGTCAGCCGGCAGCGGCAGTTCGAAACGATGCTTGATGCGCTGTACTTCCGGCTTGCCGACGTCACCTGCCGCGAGGTCGACGAGATCAGGGACGATGCACGGCGCGGCCGGTTCCTGACCGCCGATGAGGCCGTCGCCTACGGCCTGCTTCAGGAGGTGGCGCAGGCATCCCGTGGGTCCTGAAAGGTGTCACCAGTGCAGTGCCTGCTGGAGCACGCCGGCACCCGGCGTGCGACCTCCGCCAAGGTCCACGGGACGCCGGCTAAGCGTGGCCAGGAGTGCGGTGGGTAGGGCGGCTGGGTCATGGCGCGGGTGAGCAGCCAGCCCGATAATGGGGCTGTGACCAGTGCTCGGGCGGCGGAACGCAATGCGGCGCGCATGGAGATGCCCGCCCGGATGCGCCGTGACGTGCGGTTGCTCGGCGATCTGCTCGGCGAGGTGCTGAGCGAAACCGATGGTAAGGATCTGCTTGACGACGTCGAGCGGCTGCGCAGACTCGCGATCGCGGCGCGGGCGGGCAGCGCCGACGGTGCAGGTCAGGAGGGCGCTGGTCAGGAGGGCGCTGGTCAGGAGGGCGCTGGTCGCGAGGGTGCTGATTACCAGGGTGCTGATTACCAGGGTGCTGATAACCAGCGTGCTGGTCACGACCGGATCGCCGCGCTCGTCGCGAGCTGGCCGCTGCAGCGCGCCGAATTGGTCGCGCGCGCTTTCACAGTCTATTTTCATCTCGTCAACCTCGCGGAAGAGCTTCAGCGGATCCGCACGCTGCGCGAGCGCGGCGCCGATGGCATGCCGGTTCGCGAGTCACTCGCGGCTGCCGTCGCCGAGATCAGCCATGATCACGGTCCGGATCGGCTGCACGAGCTGTTCCAGGCTCTTGAGGTCCACCCGGTATTCACCGCGCATCCCACGGAGGCCCGGCGCCGCGCGGTGGTTACGGCGCTGCAGCGGATCACCGGCCTGTTGTGGGATCTCGATGACGAAAGGCGCGGTGCGCACGAAACAGCCGAGACGCGGCGCCGCCTGCGCGAAGAAGTCGACCTGCTATGGCGCACCTCACCGCTGCGGGTGAAGGCGATGGGCCCGCTTGACGAGGTGCGCACGGTGATGGCGGTCTTCGATGAGACGATCTTCCGTGTCGTGCCTGCCTTCTACCGCGCGGTCGACCAGGTGCTGGCCGGCCCGCAGACCGGCGCCGTCGTGCCCTCGATGCGCGCGTTCCTGCGGTTCGGCAGCTGGGTGGGCGGCGACCGGGACGGCAACCCGTTCGTGACCGCGCAGGTCACCAGGGAGGCTGCGCTCATCCAGGCCGATCACGTGCTGCGCGCGCTCGAGAACGCCACCACCAGGATCGGCCGCGAGCTGACCACGCACTCCTCGACCACTCCGGCCTCGGACGCCCTGCGTCGCGGCCTCGCGGTAGCCGAGTCCGCGCACCCGGAACCGCTCGGGGAAATCGTTGCGAGGTCCCCGCAGGAGGCACATCGCCAGTACCTTCTTTACGCCGCGCAGCGGCTGCGCGCGACCCGCTTGAGGCATGCTGACCTCGCCTACCCGGGTGCGGCCGAGTTCCTGGCCGATCTCCGCCTGGTGCAGGAGTCGTTTGCCATGGCGGGTGCACACCGCCAGGCGTTCGGGGAATTGCAGCATTTGATCTGGCAAGCGGAGACGTTCGGGTTCCATCTGGCCGAGCTGGAGATCCGCCAGCACAGCGCCGTTCATGCGCGGGCGGTCGCGGAACTGCGCGCGGGCGGCCCGCGGTCGGCGCAGACCGAGGAGGTACTTGCCACTCTTCGGGTCGCTGGCTGGATCCAGGATCGGTTCGGAGCCGATGCCTGCCGCAGGTACGTGGTGAGCTTCACTCGTTCGGCGGCCGACATCGCGGCGGTCTACGAACTTGCCGCGCTCGCGATGCCGGACGGCCGCACGCTCTCGCTCGACGTGGTGCCGCTCCTTGAGAGCGGCGAAGATCTGCGCCGGGGCACCGATGTGCTCGACGAGATGCTCGCGCTGCCACCCGTGCGGAGCCGCCTTGGCGCCAATGGCCGGCGGATGGAGGTGATGCTGGGCTACTCGGACTCGGCGAAGGAACTCGGGCCGGTTACGGCGACGCTGCTGCTCTACGACACGCAGGAAGCGCTGACCCGCTGGGCGGCCGCGAACGACGTGCGGATGACGCTCTTCCACGGCAGGGGCGGTGCGCTGGGCCGTGGCGGCGGGCCGGCCGGGCGGGCCGTGCTCGCTCAGGCTCCAGGCTCCGTCGCCGGCCGGTTCAAGGTGACCGAGCAGGGCGAGGTGGTGCTGGCCAGGTACGGTCATCTGGCCATCGCCCAGCGGCACCTCGAGCAGGTGACGTCGGCGGTGTTGCTCGCGGAGACACCAGCCGCGGCCGGCCGCATCGCCGCGGCGGCGCAGCGATTCCGTGGCGTGGCCGACCAGATCGGGGCCGCGGCGCTGAGCGCTTACCGGGATCTGGTCGAGGCCGACGGCTTCGCGCAGTGGTTCGCGAGGATCAGCCCGCTGCATGAGATCGGTGGCCTGCGCATCGGCTCGCGACCAGCGAGGCGGGGTGCCGCGACCGGGCTTGAAGATCTGCGCGCCATCCCATGGGTGTTCGCGTGGACGCAGACCAGGGTGAACCTGCCTGGCTGGTACGGGCTGGGCAGCGGGATTGCGGCGGTCGCAGCGGAGCCGGGGGGAATGGACTTGCTAAGTGCGGCGTACCGCGAGTGGCCGTTGCTGCGGGTGCTCCTGGACAACGCGGAGATGAGCCTCGCCAAGACCGACCGCCACATTGCCGCGAGGTATCTCGCCCTCGGCGGCAGGGAGGACCTGACGGCGCTCGTGCTCGCCGAGTATGACACCACGATGGCGATGACGGCCGAGGTCACTGGACACGAGCGCCTGCTGGCCGGGCGCCCGGTCCTTTCACGAGCCGTAGCGTTGCGCAACCCCTACGTGGATGCGCTGTCACATCTTCAGTTGCGGGCGCTGGCAGCATTGCGCGGCCCTGGCGGCGCCATAGCCGGTGGCGGCCCGGCAGATGGCGGCCCGGCAGATGGCGGCCCGGCCGGTGGCGGCCCGGCCGGTGGCGGCCCGGCAGATGGCGGCCCGGCCGGTGGCGGCCCGGCCGGTGGTGGCCCGGCCGATGACCTAGTCGATGGGGAGCCGCTCAGCCGCGGCCTACTTGAGCGGCTGCTGCTGCTGACCGTGAGCGGTGTCGCGGCCGGGCTGCAGAACACCGGCTGAGCGTGCCACATCGACGACCCGCCGCACCACACGTGGTTACGGTTGGGGCTGCGGCTGCGTCGTGGTCTTCTGGCCGGTTTCGCGCGGGCTGCCGGGTGCGCCTTCGGTGCCCTGGCCGCCAAGGCGAACGAAGGCGAGCGCGGCGGCGATGCAGGCGACAGGCACGGACGGAATCGTGTATCGCAGGTCGAAGTCGGCCGTCGCCACGGGGACGAGGAGCAGGCCGACAGCGGTGAGCCAGGGCAGCAGGGCGGGCCCGCCCCAGTCGCGCAGCCGCCGGATGCCGCCGTCGAGCCACGACCTGACGATGGCGGCGAAGCCGATGAGCAGGATGATCCCGAGGAGCGTGCCCCGCAGGTAGACGAAGCGCTGATATCCGCGCATGAAACCGGCGTAGGGCTCAATCGCCTTGGTCGCCGAGGACGGCGATCCCGAGTAGGCGCGCTGATCGGCGCGCAGGGTGCCACCGCCAGGGGTGCGCAAGTTTGGCGATACCCAGAGCCGCTCGGCCGCCGCGAACTGGTACTTGTCCGCGGTGTAGGAGCTCGGATGCTGCGGCCGGTTCCAGTAGAAGCTCAGGGTGAAGTCATGCAGGACGGCAGTGGCGTAGCCGACCGGCTGCGCCGTGATCGCGCGCAACGCGAAATTCTGCGCGAGGCTGTTGTTCTTGGTGGAGAACCTCCCACCAGGCATCTTGTTCAGCGGGGATTGCGGCACCCAGATGTAGCTCGACGCGCCCAGCCGGTGGGTGGTGGTTGGGCAGAGCGCGGCCTCGTCGGCGGGTGGCTTGATTACCGAGCAGTTGGCGAAGCTCATGGTCCTCGACCACAAAAAGATCCCGCTGCTCCTGGTGAAGTTCACGGACTGGAAGGTGGAACTGAACCAGGCGAGGTACATCACGAGCGGGATCGCCGCAGCGACAAGCGCGGCGCCAAAGACCCGCCAGCGGGCCCGGCGCAGCAGCAGATAGCAAAGGTAAAGCGCGACGAGCGGCAGCCCGATCGGCCGGATTATCGCGGAGACCGCGAGCAGCAGGCCGGCGGTGACGTCGGCCCAGGCGGGGCGATCCCCGCGCCACCACAACGCGACGATGATGGCCGCGGCCACGAGAGCCTCGAATACGACATCGGACAGGATCTCGTGTTCGAGCTGGATCTGGTAGGCGTCGAAGAGCACGGGCACCGCGGCGAGCGTGGCCCCCCACGCGGGCAGCAGGAAGCGCTGTCGCAGCAGCAGGTAGATGGCGAGCCCGATCAGCAGGCCGAGCAGATGCTGCACCGCCACGACCAGCATGAAGCTGTGGAAGGGGTGAAGGAGCCGCAAGAACAGCCCGTAACCTGATATTCGGCTGAGATCGGGCTTGTGCCGCAGCGCGACGGCCACGTAGCTCGCCGAGTCCCCGCCGAACCAGATCGCGGGCCTGAATGCGAGCATCGTCACCACCCGAACGGCTGCCGCGAGCAGGAATGCGACAGTGAAGGTGCGGTTGTGACCTGGGAATTCCCGGATCGCCTGCAGGCCCTTCATGATCTCCCATCGCGTCAGGTCCGCTAACCACCGGTCGCCGACGTCGCGCCCATGAAGTGCGCGACTGCTGGCTGCGGGCGGGGTGCCGCCGCCTGGCGATGTTCCCATCCGCTCGGCACCATGGGTGGCCAACATGATGGCGACCGCGAGTGCCCACGCTAGCATCGCTGCTTCCCAGGTCGGAGCATTGCCGCGGAACGTGGGGACGATAGGAACGGCGAATGGCCTTGTTGTCCCGATGAGCCCACATGCGGTCTGCGCCGTCGATCTTGGTCGCCTGAGCGGGGCGGCATGAGCGATCGCGGGTGGCGGATCGAGCCTGGCGATTTCAGATGATGTCGATGCCCAGTATCTCGATGGCAGGCCGACCCGCGGGGCGTGGTGGTGCAGTTCGGCTCGCCATTTCCGCGCCGCTGGACATGTCCGCGCCGCTGGACATGTCTGCGCCGCTGGACATGTCTGCGCCGCTGGACATGTCTGCGCCGCCGGCGATGTCGGCGCCTTCCGGCCGGTCGCGGCCGACGGTGCCCGGCGGTATGGGCTGAGGTGAACCCCGGCGGATGCGTGCCGGTATGGTCGCGAGGCCAGCCGCGATGCACGCGCAAGGAATGGCCGCGAGTACGTATCGGTAGCTGAAGCCAGCCGTGGCGGGCGGCACGACGACGAGCGTGACCGCCGCGCACCACGGCAGCAGGCCCGGCGCCCCACGCCGGCGTCCGCTGACCACCCAGGCCGCGCCGATCAGGAGGGTAATCAGCAGCAGTGGCCCGCGGAAGTAGACGTAACGCTGGTAACTGACAAGCAGCGATGAGTACGGTCGGTGGACGCGGGTGGTCAGGTTACCCGGCTCGTACGTGTGCAGGTCGGCGATCGGCGCCCACCCAGGCGGCGACGTGTCGCGGGTGCCGAACTGGTACTGCAGGGCTGTCGCAGGATCCGGGAATTGCAGGGAGCGGGTCCAGGCGAATGTGCGCCCCAGGTCCTTCGCCGTCGCCCACAGGTAGCCCGTCGGTTGCTTGCGGACCGCGAGCCACGCGAAGTCGCCGCCGAGCTTGCTCGCAGCCGGGCTCCACGGATCTCCCGTGTACGTGCGCAGCGGGTTCGCTTCCCAGATGTAGTCGGCCGAGGGCGGCCGTGCTGACGGCGGCCGGCTGTCGCACAGCGGCCGCAGGCGCGCGGGCGGGTTCAGCTTCGCGCACTCCGCGAAGGCCATCGCCCGGCTGTACAGGAAGGACCCGTCGCCCTGAGTGATGGTGTATTCCCCACGAGTGGCGTGGAACCAGCCAATGTAGGCAGCAATCGGCAGCAGTCCGGCCATGAGCAGGGCGGTGACCGGGCGCCAGCCGGCCCGCCGGACGATCAGGCATACGGCGGCTACCACAAGCAGTGGCCGTCCATCTGTGCGGACGATCGCCGATCCACCGAGCAACAGGCCTGCCGCCGCGGCTGCGATCCATCGGGGCTGGTTACGCAGGCAGAGGAGCACGATCGCGACCGTGATCAGGAACATGAACAAGGTGTCGGCCATCACCAGGTGCTCAAGCTGAATCTCGTAGGCATCCAACAGCACTGGTACGGCGGCGAGCGCCGCCACCCACGTCCGTACCCCCCGCACCCGGAGCACCGCGTACACGGCAATGCCGGTGGCAAGCCCGAGCAGATGCTGCGCGACAGTCACAAGCGCGAAGCTATGTAGCGGCTCAAGGGCCGCAAGAAACAACGCGTACCCGCTCGGCCGGATCGTTTCAGGGACAAGTGCCACGGCGGCGGTGACGTAGCTGTAGGAGTCGTTGAACCACTCCACCGGCCGGTACGCGAGGACCGCGAGCGCCCGCAGCACCCCGGCGAGCGCGAGCACCCCGGCGATCAACCAGTGGCGTGCCGCGAAGGAGCGGACGCGGTCACGTGCCGACACCGGCGTAACCGCCGGTGCATTCGGGACCACGGCCACCTCCGCGGCGTCCTCTGGCACAAGCCTCCTCCGCAGCGAGCTTCCCCGGTGAACACTTCGATCCCGACCACGCTACTAGAGCCGCAGCCGAACGATCTGAGCCTAAGGGTCACAATGGCGGGGAGCCGGAAAGGGGGAGCGATGACCAACGACCCAGTGGATGGGGAGCCGCCGCCGCTCGTGGCTGCCGACCTGGCGCAGGCGCTCATCCGGCCTGGTGGGCTGTGGCGGGAGATCCGGGTAGTGGCCGCCACGGGTTCGACCAACACGGGCCTGCTCAAGGCCGCCGCGGCCGGAGCCGCCGAGGGCGTGGTTCTGGCGGCCGAGACGCAGACCGCAGGTCGCGGGCGGATGGGCCGTAGCTGGGTGAGCCCGCCGCGAGCAGCGCTGATCTTCTCGGTGCTGCTGCGCCCCGCGGACGTGCCCGCGAGCCGCCGCGGCTGGGTGCCGCTGCTTACCGGTGTCGCCGCGGTGTCCGCACTGCGCCGGGTGGCCTCCGTCGACGCCGTCTTGAAATGGCCCAACGACGTGCTCGTGCGGCACAAGAAGCTGGCGGGCATCCTCGCGGAGCAAAACGGCGGTGCCATCGTCGCTGGCATCGGCATCAATGTCCACGCGTCGCCGCCGGGTCCGGCGGGCGCCGCTGCCACCTCGCTCGAGGCGGAAGGAGCGCCGGTGTCAAGGGACCGGTTGCTGGCGGCCGTGCTTTCCGAACTCGAGC
>Ga0335077_10008049_pt1 | contig 13067 bp, 9 predicted proteins | sample Lox_Sample_31_FD_207151 | JGI IMG/M metagenome (GOLD analysis project Ga0335077, IMG submission 207151) | Soil microbial communities from Loxahatchee National Wildlife Refuge, Florida, United States - Lox_Sample_3.1 | ecosystem: Environmental > Terrestrial > Soil > Wetlands | place: USA: Florida... | reverse complement strand
GTTGGACACTAGCCAAGAGCGACTTCAGCGATGATGCTTGGGCTGGGATTCTAGTAGCCTTTCGGCGGGCGTGTCGGGTCCGCCTGCTGAACCTTCGCTGCGAAGTCAGAACCGTCCAGCGATACCTGATAACGGTCGCGAACGTACCGGCTCGCTGCCGCGATGTTCGCGACCGGGTCATAGATGGCGACCGACGTGCCGGCGACGTGATAGGCGGCAAACGTCTGCGGTATGCACTGCGCGACGCCGCGGGAGCAGTTCTGGGGGTGGCCATCCCCGACCGTGGGACCGGTCGCGTTGCCGTCCGTCGTGTTCACCGCGTTGGGCATATCGGAAGACTCACGGAAGCACAGCGTCACGAAACCCTGCACCCAGCCATCGGTGTACGGCAGGCCGGCCGCCTGGCAGGCCTGGGAGATCCAGGAGTAGATGTCGCCTGTGCCGCCACTCGGGCTGTACTCCACATCTTCGATACCTATGACACCAGGTGTGCCCGCTGATATCCAGATATCATTGCTGCCCGCTGCCCATAGAGCGTTGTTCGCGGTCTGAGTGGCAGAACCCGCCCGGTACACCACGAGATTGCCGTCATCCTGGACATTGAGGAACGCGCTCGGGTTGCCCTCCGTTTTACTTGCCCAGTGCGGCTGACCGGAGGTATCGTAAAGTACCAGGTTGCCGTCGGTTTGCATGATGAAGTCACGCGGCTCGATTAGCCCGCCGGTGTTCGTCGACCACAGCGGCTGCGACTGGCTGTTGTACAGGACAGCATTCCCGTCGGTCTGCATAATGAGCGTATGCAGCATATTGTCCGATTTCAGGCTCTGCCCGGGTAGCAGGGATTGACCTGGAAAAAGAGTTGACATGGTTTCCTCGACTTGTCCTTTTCCTAAAAAGATCTGAGCGTAGACACACGACGCAGCCGTGTTCGCGCGTTATGCGTACGTACGTCTCAGCCTGGCTGCGGCGCAGGTCCTGCGCCGATCCGAACACCGGATGAGCTCGCCCGTCCTTTCTTTTGCATGTGGCTCATGCATATTCGGAGGCCCGCTCAGGCCAGCTGATACACCGCGAGGCGGCGGACGGCCCCAAATCTCCGGCAACAGGACATCTGTGAGGCCTGTGACCAGGGCCGACTGACATAAAAAGATCGGCTATACAGCGCTGGGCGGACCCTTGACCTGGTAGCGCAGGTAGCGCTGAGGCGGATGAGCCTGGAGGGAATGGACTTCAGCATGGTTGGCCGTCGTGGCTGCGTTCTTGATAGGCGTGTCTGTCTTGGACTGTGGTTGCGCAGCGTGATGGCATGCGGGATAGCCGGCTGGCGCTCCCGGCAGGCGGCCGGTTCCACCTGGCGCCGGCTGCCTGCCTCGCCGAGCTCGCGGACCTGGTCAAGACCGGTAGATGCCGATCTCGTCTCCCGGCAGCCGCTCCAGGCACCCTGCGGACGGATCCGGCGCGATCGTTTCAAGCCGCTTCGCGCCCGGCCCCGGAATCCTGGACCGGCGGCCCGGTTTTTCCAAGGATTTCCGGCCTTCTTCGGCGTGTCGCACATGGTCGAATACACGTTCGCTCTATAGTTGACCTGACGGCAGTGATCCCGGCCGCCGGCGCCGCGGATCACGGTCCACGAGATCCCCGCGGACGGAGCGGAACGGCGCGCACGGAAATGTCGGTGGCGGCGCGTAGCGTATCCACCGATCCGCCGGGGATGACCGGCGGGACCACGACGAAGACGACCTGGGCGGTGCGGGAAGGTGCCCGCAGGCCCCTTACCCGGCAGGGAGTCCACAGATGGCAACGAACACCAGGCCGAGCGTCGAGCGGGCGAGCGACAAGGAGAAGGCTCTGGAGACCGCCCTGCTCCAGATCGAGCGGCAGTTCGGCAAGGGCTCGGTCATGCGCCTCGGTGAGGAGACGCGCGTGCCGGTCGAGGTGATCCCGACCGGTTCGATCGCGCTGGACGTCGCGCTGGGTCTCGGCGGCCTGCCGCGTGGTCGCATAGTCGAGATATACGGACCGGAGAGCAGCGGGAAGTGTTTGACCGCCGAAACTTACGTATGGTCCGATCGAGGGCTGGAGACTATAGCCGAAGTCTTCGAACGCGCGGGCATGAAGGCGAGTTGCACATCGCGCGTCACCGACGTCAGCGAGTCTGGCATCCGCCTCGTCAATGAGAATGGTGAGCTCGAGACGGTCGCCGCGCTGACGCACAACAACCGCAAGCCGGTTCTCCGTCTCAAGCTGCGTTCGGGCCGGACCGTCAGCGTCACTCACAACCACCCGCTCCGTGTCGTCAGTGATCGCGGATTCATAGTGTGGCGCAAGGCCGGGGAAGTGCAGGTCGGCGACACGGTCGTCTCAGCCGAGTTCGGCGCCGTGGCGGCCGCGGCCGGCGACGGGCTCAGCGAGGACGAGGCCGTCCTACTGGGATATCTCGTGGCAGAGGGAACTCTCTGCTACGAGAACTGCGTTCGGTTCACCAACTGTGATCCTGAGGTGAGCGGAGAGTTCACCCGGCTCATGGAGCACATCGCCGGAGTCCCGGTCCGCAACTACGGTGATAAAGAGTTCTCGGCCCAGGGCAAGAAAGTCCGGGAACAGTTCGCCAAGGGATACGGCTTGGATTACGTGAGGGCGGCAGGCAAGAAGGTTCCTCTGTGCGTCCGCGTGTCCGGGCACAAGGCGCAGCGTGCCTTCCTTTCGGCGCTCTTCGAGGGCGATGGGTGGATTGACCCGACGTCAACGATCGGGCTGGGCACCGCATCCGGGGAGCTAGCGCGGCAGGTCCAGCTGATGCTCTACGGCCTGGGGATCCCGGCGACCGTCTCGTCGAAGTACAACCCTAAATATGAGCGCGACTACTGGTCGGTGACGGTAAATCCCGCAGTGGTAGGCAGGTTCCTGTCCGAAGTAGGGTTCCGCTCGGCCCGCCGCAGAGCCCAAGTAGAGAGATGCTTCAAGCCGTCTCCACGAGACCCGCAGTTCGAGAATATCCCGCATCTGTCAGGTTTGCTCCGAGACCTGCGCGATGACTGCGGCGGCGACAGAGGATTCGACAGGGCCACGGGTGATATCTTCCGCAAGGACACGGATCTCTCATGCTCTCGGCAGCGCCTGGCGAAGATCGTCGAGTGGTGTGATCGCCAGGAAGACCGGTTCTCGGCGGGAGCCAAGACGATCGTGAAATACCTGCGGATCCTCTCAGCACTTCCGTACACCTACGAAGAAGTTGTCGCGGTCGAGAACGCGGGACTTCAGCCGACCTTCGATGTGGTCCTCCCGTACACCCACAGTTTCATCGCCAACGGCATGCTTTCCCACAACACCACCGTGGCGCTGCATGCCGTGGCGAACGCACAGAAGGTGGGCGGCATCGCCGCGTTCATCGACGCCGAGCACGCGCTCGACCCGGACTATGCCAAGAATCTCGGCGTGGACACCGACGCACTGCTGGTCTCCCAGCCGGACACCGGCGAGCAGGCACTCGAGATCGCGGACATGCTCATCCGCTCCGGGGCCATCGATATCGTCGTCATCGACTCGGTTGCTGCGCTCGTCCCGAAGGCTGAGATCGAGGGCGAGATGGGGGACAGTCACGTGGGGCTCCAGGCTCGTCTCATGTCCCAGGCACTCCGCAAGATCACTGGCGCGCTGAGCCAGACCAAGACCACCGCGATTTTCATCAACCAGCTTCGGGAAAAGGTAGGCGTTTTGTTCGGCTCGCCTGAGACCACCTCAGGCGGACAGGCGCTCAAATTCTACGCTTCTATCCGTCTCGACATACGGCGAATCGAAACCCTGAAAGATGGTACCGAGGCGGTCGGTAATAGAACAAAAGTAAAAGTGGTAAAGAATAAGTGCGCGCCTCCATTCCGCAGCGCTGAAATGGATATCCTATATGGTATCGGAATCAGCCGGGAAGGCGGCCTTATAGACCTCGGCGTAGAGCAGGGCATCGTCCGCAAGTCCGGGGCCTGGTACACCTACGAAGGCGACCAGCTCGGCCAGGGCAAGGAGAACGCCCGTAATTTCCTGCGCGAAAACGAGGACATGGCCAACGAGATCGAGAAGCGGATCAAGGAGAAGCTCGGCGTCGGGGCCCGCCTCGACGCGGACGCCAACCCCGGCACCTCCGGCGGGCCCGTCCCCTCGGCTCCGTCGCGCCCCACGATCCCCACGGCCCCAGCCAAGGTCGGCAACGGGGCCGGCGTGCCCCGGAACCTCACCCCGGTGCCGCCGTCTAGCCGGTAATGGCCCGGGGCAACCAGGCTTCAGGGTCACCGTCCCGGGCGGCCGGGACGCCACCGCCCGACAGCGAGACCGGTGACCCTGAAGCTCAGGCCAGGCAGATCTGCCTGCGCCTGCTGACGGCCGCTCCCCGGACCCGGGCCCAGCTGGCCACCGCGCTGCGCCGCCACGGGATTCCGGCCGGGGCCGCCGAGGTCATGCTCGGCCGCTTCACCGACGTCGGCCTGATCGACGACGCGGCGTTCGCCCGGGCCTGGGTGGAGTCCCGGCATTACAGCCGCGGCCTGTCCCGGCGCTCGCTGTCCGCCGAGCTCCGCCGTCAGGGCGTCGAGACCGAGGAGATCCGCGAGGCGGTGGGCACCCTCGACCCTGAGCAGGAGGTCGCCACTGCCCGGCGCCTGGTCGAGCAGAAGATGGCGGCCACTCGCGGCCAGCCGCCGGAAGCCCGCGTCCGGCGCGCGGCGGGCACGCTGGCCCGGAAGGGCTATCCGCCCGGTCTGGTCTTCCGCCTGATCAAGGAAGTCCTGGAGCAAGAGGGCGCTCACGGCACCCCCGAGCTGGATCCCGACCAGTACCTGGACCCGGACGGCGAGTAGTCACTCTCGGTAGCCCAGCCCCCTCGCGCCAGCGCACCTTCCATGCGCGAAACGCCCCGTCAGCGCCGGTCGGCCACGCTTTGCTTGATAAAAAGGTTATCAAGCCTTAACCTCACGGCAGCGAGATGTTGTTCCATTCTGCACCGAAACCGGCGTCACGCGCCCGGGACAGTATCAGTGGAGGAGAAGCAGGGATACACACTACGTAACCAGAGGCTGGGCCGGATAACAGCCGGCGGATCGCCGCGTGCGGCCGCCCGCGCCAGGGCATAAACCCTGGAACCGGACCGAGAGTCACAACACAAGGGTCCCCCCCGAGGGCTATGGACGGAAAGGGGTGACCGTGAGCAGCGGATTGTCGCTCGCGTTCATGGTGATCGGGTTGCTCGCAGTAGTGTTCGCGCTGGTCGTCGTCTGGCGCAGGACCGCGGCCACCACAAGTCCCCAGCTCAGGCCGGCCCAGGACCTTGACCAGGAAGCCGAGCACATCCGCGCGCGCGCCGAGACCGAAGCCGCCGGGATCCTCGAGCGAGCCCGCGAGGAGGCCGAACAGGCCGCCCAGGGCCGCCGGGAAGTCGAGGAGGAGATCCGCGCGGTCAAGGACGAGGTCCGTGAGCTGCGCGGGGACCTCGAGCGCCGCGAGGTGCGCCTGGCCGATCGCGAGCAGCGGCTGGACGAGGAGCTCAAGCGGATCGAGGAGCGGGCCCAGGCCCTGGCCGCCCGCACGCAGGATCTCGACCGCCGCGCCGCCGAGCTTGACCAGATGGACGCGGAACGCAAGAGCGAACTCGAGCGCGTCGCCGCCCTCACCGCCGAGGCGGCCAAGGCCGAACTGGTCACCGCCATCGAGAACCAGGCCAAGCGGGAGGCGGCGCTCATCGTCAGGGACATCGAGCACGAGGCGAAGATCGAGGGCGAGAAGCGCGCGCGCAAGATCGTCACCCTGGCCATCCAGCGGGTCGCCACCGAGCAGACCAGCGAGTCCGTGGTGTCGGTCCTGCACCTGCCCGGCGACGAGATGAAGGGCCGTATCATCGGCCGCGAGGGCCGCAACATCAGGGCCTTCGAGTCGGTGACCGGCGTCAACCTGATCATCGACGACACGCCCGAGGCCGTGCTGCTGTCTTGCTTTGATCCGGTGAGACGAGAGATCGCCCGGCTCACCCTGGACCGGCTGATCGCGGACGGCCGGATCCACCCGCAGCGGATCGAGGACGCCTACGAGCGCGGCAAGGCCGAGATCGAGCAGCTGTGCAAGCGGGCCGGGGAGGACGCCCTGGTCGAGCTGGGCCTCACCGACATGCACCCCGAACTGGTCGACCTCCTCGGCCGACTGCGTTACCGCACCTCCTACGGGCAGAACGTGCTGCGGCACCTGGTCGAGTCGGCGCACATCGCGGGCATGATGGCCAGCGAGCTGCGGATGGACCCGCTGCTGCTCAAGCGCTGCACGGTACTGCACGATATCGGCAAGGCGCTCACCCACGAGGTCGAGGGCAGCCACGCGCTGATCGGCGCCGAGATCGCCCGCCGCTACGGCGAGCCGGACGACGTGGTACACGCGATCGAGGCCCACCACAACGAGGTCGAGGTCCGCACCGTCGAGGCCGTGCTCACCCAGGCCGCGGACGCGATCAGCGGCGGCCGGCCGGGCGCGCGGCGCGAGTCGCTCGAGATGTACGTCAAGCGCCTGGAGCGCCTGGAGCAGATCGCCGGCGATCACGAGGGCGTCGAGAAGGTCTTCGCCATGCAGGCGGGCCGCGAGATCAGGGTCATGGTCAAGCCCGACCGGATCGACGACATCCAGGCCCAGGTGATCGCGCGCGACATCGCCAAGCAGGTGGAGGAGGAGCTGACCTACCCGGGCCAGATCCGCATCACCGTGGTCCGCGAGTCCAGGGCCACGGAATTCGCCCGCTGACGCCCCTATCCTGTTCATGTGACAGCAGCCGGCCGCACCTACCAGATCCGCACCTACGGGTGCCAGATGAACGCGCACGACTCCGAGCGCCTGGCCGGCCTGCTGGACGAGGCGGGTTACCAGCCCGCGCGCGAGGGCCAGACCCCGGACGTCATCGTGTTCAACACCTGCGCGGTCCGCGAGAACGCGGCCGACCGGCTGTACGGGAACCTGGGTCATCTGCTGCCGCAGAAGCGCAACGGCATGCAGATCGCGGTGGGCGGCTGCCTGGCCCAGATGGAGCGCACCAGGATCACGCAGCGCGCCCCGTGGGTCGACGTGGTGTACGGCACCCACAACATGGCCTCGCTGCCGGCGCTGCTCGAGCGGGCCCGGATCAGGAACGAGGCTCAGGTCGAGTTCGCCGAGACGCTGGAGACCTTCCCCTCGCTGCTGCCGGCCCGGCGTCAGTCCGCCTATTCCGCCTGGGTGTCGATCTCGGTCGGCTGCAACAACACCTGCACCTTCTGCATCGTGCCGAGCCTGCGCGGCAGGGAGCGGGACCGCCGTCCCGGCGACATCCTGGCTGAGATCGCCACGCTGGCCGCGGACGGGGTCCTCGAGGTCACGCTGCTCGGCCAGAACGTGAACTCCTACGGCGCCGAGTTCGGTGACCGGCGGGCGTTCGGCAAACTGCTGCGCAGCTGCGGGGAGATCGAGGGGCTGGAGCGTGTCCGCTTCACGTCCCCGCACCCTAGGGACTTCACCGACGACGTCATCGACGCGATGGCGCAGACCCCGAACGTCATGCCCAGCCTGCACATGCCGCTGCAGTCCGGCTCGGACACCGTGCTGAAGGCGATGCGCCGCGCCTACCGGCGGGAGCGCTATCTGGCCATCCTGGACCGGGTCCGGGCCAGCATCCCCGACGCGGCCATCACCACCGACATCATCGTAGGCTTCCCCGGCGAGACCGACCAGGACTTCGAGGACACCCTTGACCTGGTCCGGCGGGCCCAGTTCGCGGGCGCGTTCACGTTCCGATACTCGATCCGCCCGGGCACCCCCGCCGCCACCATGGACGGCCAGGTTCCCGCGAGCGTCGTGCAGGAGCGCTACGAGCGCCTGGTCGCCCTGGTCGAAGAGACCACCTTCGCGGGGAACCGCAAACTGACCGGCGCGACGGTCGAGGTGCTGGTCGCCGAGGGCGAGGGCCGCAAGGACGCCGCCACCCACCGCATGTCCGGCCGGGCCCGTGACAACCGCCTGGTGCACTTCGCACCGCACCAGACCTCCCCGCGCCCCGGCGACGTCGTCACCGTGACCGTCACCCGCGCCGCCCCGCACTACCTGCTGTCCGACGCCGCGCCGCTGTCGCTGCGCCGCACCCGCGCCGGCGACGCCTGGCATGCCGCGGCCACGCTCCCCGCGCCCGCCGCGGCCGCGCCCGTCCTGCTCGGCATGCCCGCGCCCCGCCCCTAACCCGTCCCTGCGGTGGTCAGCCGGTGCCGGGCGGGAGTCGGCCGCCGCTGCCCAGGGCGGCGATGCCGCCGCTGCCGCTGGCGTCCCGTCTCATGGTGGCTACCGCGCCCGCGCGGCCGAGGACGTACCGGCCGAAGAAGGCCAGGGTGACGCGGGCGACGAACCGCTCCACCGGATTGTCCCCCGTGTACGGGACCATGTGGTCGGCCCCGTACAGGTCCAGGTAATACCGGGGGCTGGCCCGGTCCGCACGGTACAGCTGCACGCTCGTCCACGGCGGGTTGATCGTGTCCGCGCTGCCCTGCACGAACAGCATCGGCGGCGGCGCCTGGCCCGCGAAGTACGTCCCCGGCATCGGCGGCCATTCGGCCCCGGACAGGACCGCCACGGCCTTGAGCCGGTGATCCTGGCAGCACGGGTTGGCCGCCAGCGCGGCCACTGTGTCCCCGCCGTCGGACTGGCCCGTCGCGGCGACCTCGCGGGGGTTGAGCCGGCCGGACAGGAACCCGCCGGGCTGCGCGTTCAGCGCCAGCAGCCTGCTGAGCACGTAGGACACGTCCCCGGGCTGGTTCACCAGGTCCGGCTCGTACGCGGCCGCACCGACCAGGCAGTCGGTGCGCGGGAAGTCCACCACCGCCACCACGTAGCCGGCGCTGGCCCAGGACTGCAGCAGGTGCTCGTACGTGTCGCTGCACTGCCGGAACCCGGGGGCGAACATGAGCAGCGGGAACGGGCCGCCGGACGGCCAGGACCCCGACCTGGTCACCGGGTACCGGATCAGGGTCAGCACGGAACGCTCGCCGAGATGCTGGCCGGTCACCCCGGCGTGCGCGGGCTCGCTGAAGGTCATCCGCCGCTCACCGACCCGGTATGTGCCGGCCGTGCCGACCGCGGCGGCCCGTACCGGCGCGGCCGAAGCCGTCCTGCTCGGGCTGGTCGGGCTGCTCACCGCCGGCCTCGCCGGCGGCGCGGACCGCGCCGCCGTCCCCGCGACGTGCTCCGGCGCGCCCCCGCAGGCAGCGGCCAGCATCGCGGTCGCGACCACGACCGCGACCCTGGTCAGCCGAGACCGCCGGGTAGCCGGTGCCACCGCTGCATCCTATGCTTCGCCGGGGTCTCCGGCGGCGTGGTCGCGACAAGGCGTTAGAGTGCAGCCGTGGTCGTACGCGCCTACCCGGGGCCCCGGTGACGGCCCGGCTCACCCGGCAGCCAGGGCCATGATCCAGGCGGCTGAGCGGAAAGCGGCCCAGATGGGCCACGCCTTCGTGATCGCGATCGTGGACGACAGCGGAGTGCTGAAGGCGCTCAGCCGCATGGACGGCGCGCCGTTGCTGTCCGTCCAGATAGCCCAGGACAAGGCGTACACCGCGGTCGGTTTCGGCCTGGCCACCGATGGCTGGCACGACTTCGTCAAGGACGATCCGCCGCTGGCCATGGGCGCGGCCCCGGGGATCGATCGCCTGATCGTGTTCGGCGGCGGCTATCCGATCAAGGTCGGCGAGGCGGTGGCCGGCGGGATCGGCGTCAGCGGCGGCCATTACAGCCAGGACATGGAGGTGGCCCAGGCCGGGCTGTCGGCTCTCGCCTCCTTCTGAGCCGACCGGCCGTCTCACCTGCATCTTCCCCCGAATCGGGACCTTCTGCTCTGGCCTGACGGCCTGGGCGTGCCTAGCGTCTGGAACTGAGGACCGCTCGTGAAGGGGGCATCGATGCAGGAATTCTCCGTGCCCGTGGCGTATGTCGTCAGGCCGGGTGACAACGTCACGGATGACGTCTTCGCGCACGAGAAGACGTGGCCCGATGAGGTCGGGCTCAGGCGCCGGGTGAACGGTAGCTGGGCGCCGGTGACCTGGCGTGAGTTCGCCGGGCAGGTCCGCGGCCTGGCCGCCGGCTTGATCGGGGCCGGCATCCGGCCGGGCGACCGCGTGGCGCTGATGTCGCGTACCCGGTTCGAGTGGACGCTGCTGGACTACGCGATCCTGACCGCCGGAGCCGTCACCGTCCCGATCTACCCCACCTCCTCCCTGGAGCAGGTCGAGTGGATCCTCGGTGACTCCGGGGCGGTAGCCGTCGTGGTGGAGACCGACGAGCATGCCGAGATGGTCGCCTCGGCGCGGCCCGGCCTGCCCGCGCTGGCCCACGTGTGGCAGATCGACGGCGGCGGGCTGCCCCAGATCACGGCCCGCGGCGCGGCGGTGACGCCGGAGCAGGTCGAGCAACGGCGCCGGACCCGCGGGGCCCGGGCCCTGGCCGAGATCGTCTACACCTCCGGCACGACCGGCCGCCCCAAGGGCTGCATGCTCAGCCACGGCAACATCGTGGCCAACACCCGCAACTGCATGCTCAACGACGGCTTCCGGCGGGTGTTCAGCGAGCACCATTCGACGCTGCTGTTCCTCCCGCTGTCGCACAGCTACGCCCAGCTCATCCAGTACGGCGCCATCTACTCGCGCACCGTCCTGGGCCTGGCCGACATGGCTGACGCCGTCGCCGAACTGCCCGCGTACCAGCCGACCGCCGTGCTGTCGGTGCCGCGGCTGTGGGAGAAGGCATACAACAGTGCCCGGCACCAGGCCGCCGCCGAGGGACACGGCCGGATCTTCGCCTGGGCCGAAGCCACCGCCATCGACTACAGCCGCGCGCTGGAGAACGGCGGTCCCTCGCTCACGCTGCGCCTGAGGCACGCGCTGTTCGACCGGCTCGTCTACGCCAAACTGCGCGCGGCGCTCGGCGGCCGGGTGCAGTACGCCTGGAGCGCGGCCGCGCCGCTCAGCACAAAGCTCGGGCACTTCTTCCGCGGCTGCGGCCTCAACGTCCTGGAAGGCTACGGGCTGACCGAGACCAGCCCCGCGACCAACTCCAACACCCCCGACGCGCAGAAGATCGGCACCGTGGGCCGGCCGATCCCCGGCTGCACGATCCGGATCGCGCCCGACGGCGAGGTCCTGGTCAAAGGGCACATGGTCTTCCAGGGCTACTGGAACAACGACAGCGCCACCAAGGAGATGATCGACTCCGACGGCTGGCTGCACACCGGCGACACCGGCGCCCTGGACGACGAGGGGTTCCTCGCCATCACGGGGCGGAAGAAGGACCTCATCATCACCGCCGCCGGCAAGAACGTCGCGCCCGCCGTGCTGGAAGACCGGCTGCGGGCCCACTGGCTCGTCAGCCAGTGCCTGATCGTCGGCGAGGCCAGGCCCTTCATCGCGGCGCTCGTGGCCATCGACCCGGAGACGTTCGTCCAGTGGAAAGCCGACCACGGCCAGCCGCAGACGGCGACCATAGCCGGTCTTCGCGACGACCCCGCTCTGCGGGCCGAGATCCAGGCGGCCATCGACGACGCCAACCAGGCGGTCTCGCGCGCCGAGGCGATCAAGAAGTTCGCGCTCCTCGACCAGGACTTCACCGAAGCCGGCGGCCAGCTGACGCCCACGCTGAAAGTCCGCCGCCACGTCATCATGAAGCAGTACGCCGTCCAGATCGACGCCCTGTACGAAGAGCGCCCCTAACCTGATCCACACCGGGCGGTCACCCACACCGATCAGCCGTCCAGGACGGTGCGCAGGGTGGCGGCGAAGGCATCGGGCTTGCCCATGCCGCCGTACTCGCCGCCCAGGAACCCGTCGTGACCGCCAGGGAACGTGACGGGCGCCGTCCCCAGCCGCTCGGCCACCGCCACGCCCCCGCGACCCGCCACCATCTGCGCGGATTCCTCCCCGACCGCGAGGATGACGCGGGTCGGCGCCGCGCGCAGCGCGCCGAAATCGAGCCGGTAGTGCGACAGCGGGATCATGTTCAGCCCCACAAGCGGGTCGGCCCGCGAGCCGTCGTCCTCGGCCGGCAACCCGAAAGCGGCGGGATCGGGGGCGGGCCGGTCCAGGTAATCGGCCGGGAGCGGGCCCTGGTGGCTGACCAGCGCGATGAACTTCGCCATGGCCGGGCCGAAGCCGCTGCGCTGGTACGTCTCGTGCATGTCCACGCACGCGGCCACCACGGTCTGGGCGTCCGGCAGCTCGGCCATCGCGGGCGGCTCGTGGGCCACCAGGGTCCGGACCTGCTCGGGGTGCCTGGCCACCAGGGCCAGCGCGTTGACCGCGCCGCCGCTGCTGGCGAAGAGATCCACCGGCCCCGCGTCCAGCGCCGAGATCAGCCGGTCCAGGTCGTCCGCGTGCTCCTCGACCGTGGTCTGGCTGGCGCCGTCGGTCCGCGGGCTGCGCCCGGCTCCGCGCGGGTCGTAAGTCACGACCCGACGGTCAGTGAAATGCCCGGCCAGGGTCACGAATCCCATGGCCCCCATCGGTGAGCCGATGATCAGCAGGACCGGCAGGGTACTGGCGTCGTTGGCCCGGACGTCGTAGTGCAGCACGGCACCGGGCGCGTCAAACGTGTGCGTCTTCGGTTCGGTCATACCTGTTCGACGTCTCTCGGGGGCGAAACTCATTGGTCGGCGGGACCTAGCCAGGCCGCGATGCTGTGAGCCAGGGCCGGCATCGGCAGCGAGCCGTGGTCCAGGACGGCGGCGTGGAAGGCGGGCAGCGAGAACGCCGGTCCCAGGCGCCGCTGGGCGTCCTCGCGGATCCGGATGATCTCGAGCTTGCCGGTGAGATAGGACAGCGCCTGTCCCGGCGCGACCACGTACCGGTCGACCTCGGCGGCCAGGAACACCCGCGGCATCGGGACGTGATCGGCCAGGAACTCCAGGGCCTGCTCCCGGCTCCAGCCGTAGAAGTGCAGGCCGGTGTCCACCACCAGCCGGGCGGCGCGCATCAGCGACGTGCTGATCGAGCCGAGCAGGCCGCGGTCGTCGGTGTACAGCCCGGCTTCCTCGGCGAGCT
>Ga0335077_10008047_pt1 | contig 13068 bp, 8 predicted proteins | sample Lox_Sample_31_FD_207151 | JGI IMG/M metagenome (GOLD analysis project Ga0335077, IMG submission 207151) | Soil microbial communities from Loxahatchee National Wildlife Refuge, Florida, United States - Lox_Sample_3.1 | ecosystem: Environmental > Terrestrial > Soil > Wetlands | place: USA: Florida... | reverse complement strand
TCGGACGAAACAACGGTTCGAGAATCGCCCATTGGGCGTCGGTAATGTCCATGTTCTCGATTTACGCCATTCGCCATAAGTTTCAACTGTTCAGTACGTTCAAAGTGTTTATGAGATAACTTCTAGTCTTTCCGCACGGAAATTACGGATGCTGTGTACCGGTCGCCGCGCAAAACCGAGACGCTGTATTCAATTGGCGTCTCGCGGCTGTCGTAGGTGGTCTCTTTGATCAGCAGCACCGCGCTTCCCACAGCTGCTTGCAACACCTTCGCGTCTTCTTCATTCGCCGTTGCCGCGCCGATTACTTCTTCCGCCCAACGCAGCCGTCGTTTGTAGTTCTGTTCAAAGATACGATACAGAGACTGCCCTTCCAGGTCCTGCTTCTGAATCTCCGGGAAAATCGTTGCCGGCAAGTAGCTCGTAACCACAGCCACGGGCTCATTATCCACGTAGCGCAGTCTCTTGACGCAATACACTTTGCCGCCCTCACCCAGTTTCAGCGCCTGCGCCACGGCCGCGTCGGGCGTTCGCAGATCGAGCGACAGAACCTTGGCGGAGGGTTGCAGGCCGCGCCGCTTCATCTCTTCACTGAAGCCGCGCAATTCCTGGAAATTCCACGGTAGCTTTCCCGAGCCGACCACGGGACGCTTGCCTCGCGCGATGACCAGAAGTCCTTCCGAGCGAAGCTTCTGAAATGCCTGGCGAACCGGCATTTTACTGATCGCCAGCATGCGGGCCACTTCGCCTTCGGAATAGAAGGTCTGCCCCTGTACCAGCTTTTGCTCCTTGATTAGGGTGCGGATGTGCGTGGCGATTTGTTCGTAATAAGGTACGAAGCTGGCAACATCAAGCATCAATCGCAGCGACGGTGCCGCCTCTGGGGGAGGGGAACTCCGCGATTTTTGCACCGTAGTCATTTCGATCTGCCCAATGTAATACGTGAACAAAGTATATAACGTGTATAGGTCATGGGGAAGAGGGTTTTGCCGCGGGGACAACACCTCAGGAGGAAGGCAGACTAAGTATATTCGTGTCTATAAATTAATGGGTAGGTCCACAGGTTGTCTCGCGTAAACCTTCCGAGCCGAATTTAGGCCTTGACAACAATTATACATATGATGTTATGTTGAGCCATCCTGCCGGGCACTCTTTTCCGGCCCCTGGATTCGGGGAGGTCCTCAGATGTTTCGCCGCCCATCGTGCATTGCCGTTCGTCGGTTCTTGCTTTTTCTATCGATCGGAATCTCGCTGTTCGGGTGCCGCGAATTGGTCGCGCAAGTTGAATCCGGCACGTTCGTCGGAACGGTGCGCGATTCGTCCGGAGCGGTTGTGACTGGCGCGAGCGTTACGGTCACCAGTGTCGAGACCAACGTTTCGCACCAGACCATCACCAACGAACAGGGCGACTACAACGTCAGCCACCTCAAGCCGGGCGTGTACATCGTCTCGGTCGAAGCCACGGGTTTCAAGACTGGGGTCGAGAAAAACGTCAAGCTCGACATCAATCAGGTTGTTCGCGTTGACGTCAATCTGGTGCCGGGCGTGGTCACCGAGCGCATAGAGGTTTCTACCGTCGAGCCCCTCGTCGAGTCGCAAACCTCTTCGATCGGACAAGTGATCGAACAGACCCAGGTTCACGAGTTACCCCTAAACGGACGCAACTTCCTCCAACTTGCGTATCTCAGCCCTGGTGTGAACCAGGGGCCTGCCGGGATCGTCCAGCAAGGTGGCATTCCGGAAAATGAGCGCGGCAATGGCGCGATTCAGGTGAATGGCCTGATGGCCACGAATAACAATTTCCTGTTGAACGGTTTCGACAACAATGAGCAGCAGATTGGTTTCGAAGTGCTTCAACCGCCCGTCGAAGCCATCGACGAATTCAAGGTGCAAACGAGCAACTTCGGCGCCGATATCGGCAAGGGCGGCGCCGTCGTCAACGTCGTCATCAAGTCAGGCTCCAACAATATTCATGGCAGCGCCTTTGAGTTTCTCCGCAATGCCGCCATGGACGCCAAGAACTTTTTCGACGATCCCAGCGCTCCCATCCCGCCCTTTAAGCAAAATCAGTTTGGCGGAACCATCGGCGGTCCGATCATCAAAAACAACACCTTCTTCTTTGTCGATTATCAGGGCACGCGCGTCAGTGAATCGCAGACCTTTATTTCCACCGTTCCTACCGGCGCCGAAAGAAGCGGCGATTTCTCCGACCTGTATGTTCGCGACGGCGAGGGGAACATCATCGGTGGACAGCTCTACGATCCGCTTACAATGGACCCGCTCACCAACGTCCGTCAACCGTTCCCAGGCAACATCATTCCGGCTTGTGTTGGTTCCACGCGCCGCAGCGCCACGGGCGGCAGTTGCCTGGATCCCGCGTCGCTGAACGTTATGAACCTGTACCCGCAACCGAATATCCCGGACGCTGGCTCGGCAAATAATTACCTCTACAATCCGCTGGCGACCAATAACCAGAATTCGGTCGATGCCCGCGTCGATCATCAGTGGCGCTCGGATAGCATTTCCGCCGTGTTCAGCTACGGCTCGGTCGCCTCGGTGCATCCGGATCCATTCCCGGGGAAGGCCGGAGGGGGCTCGTTTTCCGGCAACATCAACAACGATGCCTACGTGGCCGGCATCACCGACGCGCATTCCTTTTCCCCCACTAAAGTGAACGAACTGAAAATCGGCTACACCCGATATGTGGTGAATGCCATTCCGTTTTTCTCCAACGAGCCGCTGGCCACGCAACTTGGCATACCGGGCATCAACGTCAACGGCATCGGGGGCATGCCCAACATCATGATTGCCGGTTACAGCCCGTTGGGGAATCAGGACTGGTTCCCGGAAAACTTGAAAGAGAACAACTATCAGTTAAAGGACAGTTTCACCTGGACGCATGGCCGGCACTCGTTCAAAACCGGCGGGGACCTGATTCGCCGCCAGCATGGCTTCTACCAAACGCAAAATCCGCGTGGCGACTTCTCATTCGATCAGCAATTCACCGAAAACGTTAATGACACCACCAACGACCCCGGCAGCGCCCTGGCGAGCTTCCTGATCGGCAATCCCATCTATTCTTTCCGCGATGGCCTCGGCGGATCGTTCGGCATGAGCTGGTGGGAAATCAGCGCGTACTTCATGGATGATTTCCGTGTCTCACCTAAACTCACGCTGAATCTCGGGCTGCGCTATGACATCTTCACACCGATGGTCGAGCAGCATGACCGGATCGCCAATTTCGATTTCGCTACCGGCCAGTTTATTGCTCCGGGAATGCCAGGCGTCAGCGACACGGGCAATGTACAGACCAATTACAAGAATTTTGCGCCGCGCATCGGCTTTGCCTACACGCCGTTCGGCGATGGAAAAACCGTGATCCGCGGCGGCTACGGCATTTTCTACAGCCTACAGGCGGATCAGAACGATGCCGAGTTAGCCTACAATCCCACCGGCCTGTTCAGCAATCAAACCGTGCAGTTCAACGCCAACTCCGTTCCCAACGTCTTTCTCTCCACCGGCTTTGCCACGCCGTCGAATCCGGCCGGATCGCTGCCGCCTTCGGATATTGCAAATCCCAGTGGCCGAGCCAGCGCCATTCCGTTTCACAATCCCACGCCTTCGATCCAGGAATGGAATCTCAACATCGAGCGCCAACTGGCGAAAGATACCATCCTTCAAGTCGCCTATGTCGGCGTTCACGCTACGCATCTCACCTATTTGCGGAATCTGAACCAGGCCACGCAGCCCTTGGATTCCAACTTCGAAGTTTGTCCGACTCTCGCTGATCCCTACTGTGCCGACGGGTTAGGTTCCAACTTTGGCCGGCCCTACTACGACACCGTAGCGCAGATTGCCGCCATCCGAACTTCGGTCAACGATGTCAGTAACAGTTCCAACAGCCTTCAGGTGCGTTTCGAAAAGCGTTTTTCCGCCGGTTGGAGCGTGCTTGCGGCGTACACCTATCAGCACACCATCGGCATCACGGAAGAAGATGAATCAGCCGCGGGTTCCGCCGAGCCGCAGAACACTTATAACATGAGGGCCGAACGCGGCAACGTTGCCCCCGATTTTCGCCATCAGTTCACAGCTGCGTGGACGTACGAGTTGCCCTTCGGCCCGGGAAGACGCTTCTTGAATTCGAATGGCCCCGGGCGCTGGATCGCGGGCGGCTGGCAACTGAACGGCATCGTTACCATGTACTCCGGCCAATCGTTCACTCCGCTACTTTCGTACGACGATACCAACACAGGTTCGAATGGCGCGCGCCCCGACATCTACCAGAATCCTTACAACTTCACGGGCGCTACGCTTGCGGGCTGCCCGTCCGACAAGCAGTCCCTGCAGTGTTGGTACAATCCGTTTGCCTTCGGCCAGGTCAGTACTAGCAACTTCGTTTATCCCGCACTCGCTGCGGGCCAGACGTTCGCTCGCCTTTACGGCAACGCGGGGCGGGGCATTTTGCGCGGTCCGGCTCAGTACAACTTCGATTTCTCCATCTTTAAGGACTTCCAGTTTACAGAATCGATGAAGCTCGAGCTTCGCGGCGAAGCTTTCAATCTGTTCAATACCCCCGAGTTCGCGATTCCCAGCAATACCGTCGACATCCCTGGCCTGTCCGGTTCGATCAGCAGCACCGTTCATTCGTCCCGGCAGTTGCAGATCGCCGTGCTGTTCAAGTTTTGAGAGAATTGTCGTACGTGGTTCGCGAGAGGTCCATGAAGATGCATAGAGTGTGTAATCGCGCGGGGATTCTTTTTGCTGCGTTGGTTATCTCTTCGGGATTCGCAGCCTTCGCTCAGGAAAAGAAGGAAGCAGCAGGCTCTAAGCTGCCGGCCGTTCATCTCGATGGTGGATATTTCTCCGCAAACGGAAAGCGCTTTGTGCCTGTAGGTGCGCACTGGGTGCCGGCGAAAGCCGCGATGCAATGGAACGTCGAGTGGGATCCCAAAGACATCGAAGCCGACTTCGCCAAGATGCACGAACTTGGCTATACCATTGTTCGCTTCGACATTATGTGGCCGTGGTTCGAGCCGCGCCCGGGTGATTACAATCCCGCCGCGTTTCAGCAACTCGATTACCTTGTCTCCCTGGCCCACAAATACAAAATCTACCTGCACCCGAGTTTGTTTATCGGCGGGGAAGTGGGCGAAGCGTATTGGGACGTGCCATGGCGCATGGGACGTCACCCGCACGCCGATCCGGAGATGTTACGCCTGGAAACGAATTTCGCTGCCGAGTTCGGGCGCCGCTACGCCAACGAAACCGCCATCATCGCCTGGGACCTGACCGACGAACCGCCTTTCTGGATTGTTCCCAGTCCACAAACCAATGACGCCATGGCCATCAACTGGACACGGCTCATCGTTGATGGCATTCGCGAGCAGGACAAACTCCACCCCATCGTTGTTGGCACCAGCGGGGAAGAGATTACTCACGGCCCATTTCGCGCCGACAATATTGGGAAATTCGTCGATTTCTTCAGCGTCCATCCCTTCACTCTTTACGCGCCGGATCTGTTTCCCGATGCGCTACTCTCCGCGCGCGGCACATATGGCGCGGCCTTCCAAATTACGCTTTCCCAGGGCGCCGGCCATCCCGTCATGATTCACGAAATGGGCGCGTCCACGGCGCAGTTCTCTCCGGAGCGCGTCGCGGCCTATGATCGCGCGCAGATCTATTCCGGCCTGGGCGCGGGCAGTATCGGTGTCGATCTCTGGTGCTACACGGATGCGTCGCCCGCGCAATTCCACAAAGCGCCTTATTTGCGCACTCCGCAAGAAACCGGCTGGGGCATGATCACGTGGGATCGCCAAGACAAGCCGCTCGCGCGAGAGTTCAAGAAGATCTCACAAGTGGTTTCGCGCCTCGATCTTACCGGCGTCGCTCCGGCACCGGCCGACATCGCCATCGTGATTCCGGATGAGTGGGTGAAACCGCATGGCGACTATTCTCGATTTGGGTTGACAGGGCCAGCAGTCACGCCGTACCTTTCCCAATTCGATGCCGGTGCCGTCCCCGGTCGTCTTCCACCAGATGCCGCCGCGGCGAATCTTTGGCTGATGTCCTCCGCACTGAACTCCTTCATCCTTGCGCGACGAGTTGGCTTGAAAGCCGATTTTCCGCGGGAATACGCGGACTGGGAAAAGCGGCCGATGGTTTTCCTGCCTTCACCAATCACCAGCACATCGGATCCTTTCCTGGCGCACGTCCACTCGGATTTCTACGAAAAGGCTCGAAAATATGTTGAAAAAGGCGGCTTCCTGTACGCTTCGCTGGCCTCCGACGGCGCGATTCCGGAAATGTCTTCGCTTTTCGGCGCGCGCATCGTGGATCGGGCCATCGGTTCCGAAGTAACCATCAAAATCACCGAACCTTTCGGCAGTCTCAAGCCCGGCGACACATTTCATTACTCTGTGCCGAGCCAATCCATCCAGTCGTGGGGCGTCATCCTCGAGGTTTCCACGGGAAAAGTGATCGCCGTGGATCAGGACGGCCGTCCGGCACTTGTAACCAACACCATCGGCGCCGGCAAAACGTTACTGAGTGCCTATCCGATCGAACACTATCTCGCCGACGTGCCCGCGGTGTTCGATCAGCCCGAGAATACGCATCGAATCTACGATGCATTCCGTGAATGGGTTGGAATCCAGCCCGCTTTTGGTTCAAATCGGCCCGAAGTCGAAGTCTCGGGGCTGACGGCGGGAAGTCGCGGCTATCTCGTTGTGGCGAATCATTCTGGCCAGGCGCAAGACACAACGATTTCCGCGAAGGCGCCGATCAACTCGCTGGGCCTGGTCGCGCCCGACGGGGTAAAATCCCTGGAATTTCGCGATTCAAAGACCACGCTGCACTTGAACGCGTTCGAAGGCGCGATTCTGGAATGGAAAAAGTGACTGGCGTTCCCGTCACGCTGCCGATTCGGAGACTACTATGATTGGCGCTGTTGATATCGGCGGAACGAAGATTGCCGCGGGTCTGGTGGACGACCAGGGACGCGTGCTTGCGCGCGCTCAAGTCCCTACAAACGCGGAAGCCGGATACCGCAGCGCCATCGATGCCGTGATTCTCATGCTCCGCACCGCCGAAAAAAATACTGGCCACAAAATTTCGGGCATCGGCATCGGTTCGACAGGTCCGATCTACCCGCTCACCGGAGAAATCGGCGACGTCAATTTCTTCCCCAACTGGAAGGGCGAAAATCCCGTCAAAGATCTGGAGCGCGCCTTCGGCGTAAACGTAGCGATCGAAAATGACGCGGATGCCGCCGCCCTCGGTGAAGCCGGCTGGGGCGCTGGACGAAACAAGACGCGCCTGATATACGTTACCGTCGGCACGGGTATCGGGGTTGGGCTGATTTTCGACGGCAAAATCTACCGCGGCGTGGACTACTCGCATCCCGAAATCGGCCACTACCTGATCGACCCGACTGGTCCCTCGTGTTACTGCGGTTTCAATGGCTGTTGGGAATCCATGGCCACTGGGCCGGCAATGGAGAACTGGCTCGCGGAAAATAGAGCTGGCGGCAAGCCGCGCGAGAAGCAGTCCGCGAAGCAAATCTGCGACCTGGCCCGCGCAGGCGATCCGCTTGCCCGGCGCGCCGTGGAGCGCGAAGCGCGCTATCTTGGCTGGGGCCTGGCCAATCTCGTGACTCTCTTCGTGCCGGATGCCATCGTGTTGGGCGGCAGCGTTATGAAAAGCGCCGATCTTTTTCTCGACGCCGCGCGCACGATCATCGCATCCAGTTGCCGCTTTGTGCCCTGGGAGCGCGCCGAACTTGCCCTCGCCTCGCTCGGCGAAGACGCCAACCTGATCGGCGCCGCCAGAGTATGGCACCACCGTTTTGCGCCGGAGGGAGGCGCTCATGCCCGTTGATCTCTCGGTCATCGAGGGGAATTACTTCAAGGATTTGCTGGAGCAACCCAAGGCTTTGCAAGATACGCTCGACGGGCTGGAAAACTCCAAACCACTGGGCGCTCTGGCCGGCCGTTTACGACAAGGAAAATTCCGCTCCCTCGTTCTTACGGGCATGGGTTCGTCATTTCATGGATTGAATCCCCTGCTTCTCCAACTCACCGAAGCAGGAATTCCCGTGACCCTGGCCGAAACCTCGGAACTCATCTATTACCGGCGCACGCTGCTCGACCCCAAATCCCTGGTGGTGGCCGTGTCGCAGTCGGGGCACAGCGCGGAAATCATTCGTCTCCTCGAAATCAATCGCGGGCGTTCTCCGATCATCGCCGTGACCAACACCGCGGACAGCCCGCTGGCGCGGCGCAGCGAAGCGGCGCTCTTCACCCGTGCTGGCGAAGAATTCTCCGTTTCCTGCAAGACGTACGTCAGCGCGCTACTGGCACTGAGGTTTCTGGGCGATCAACTCTGCGGTGTGCCGCTTACTCGCACGCGAAGAGAACTAACGTCCGTGATCTCCCCGCTAGCACACTACCTCGCAGCCTGGAAACTAAACGTTGAGCAGATGCTCGGCAAACTCGCTGGAATCCGCCAGCTCTTCCTTGCGGGACGCGGTCCTTCGCTCGCCGCGGTCGGCACTGGCGCACTGATCTTGAAAGAGTCGACGCAGTTTCCGTCGGAGGGCATGAGCAGCGCCGCATTCCGCCATGGCCCTTTCGAAATGCTCGGCGCAGAGACGTTTGTCCTCATTTTTGCCGGCCCGGCCAAGACTCAATCACTGAACAAGAAGCTCTTTGACGACGTACGCCAACGCGACGGTCGCGCCGAGTATGTTGACCAACGCGCTGCGGATTCTCCTTTCGCGGTTCCCAAAGTTTCACCTGGCCTATTGCCTATCATCGAGATCCTGCCGGTCCAGATGCTCACGCTTGCTTTGGCTGCGATGACAGGCCGCCAGCCCGGTCAGTTTCGTTTTGCTACGAAGATCACTTCGACGGAATGAATGAGCAGGTCCACACGCGAGGCCTTATTCCATGACGCGCAGCCGCTATATCGTCGCCCTCATCCTGCTCATCTTCTTCGTCATGTCGTTTCTGACGAACATTCCGGGAGCAATCATTCCCGACATCATCACCAACTTCAATGTGAGCTTGACGGTCGTCGCTCTTCTTCCATTCTTCTTCTTTAGCGCCTACGGCGTGATGTCGATTCCTGCTGGCTTTCTGGTGGAGCGCTACTCCGAAAAGCCAGTGATGGTTCTTTCGTTTGTTGCCGGACTTCTGGGATCGGTGAGTATCGCGCTGCATCCTTCGTTCCTGGTCATCATTGTGGCGTCTTTTGGGATTGGCGCCGGCATGGCGTCGCTGCAAGTCGCGATCAATCCGCTCTTGCGCGTGGCCGGGGGTGAGGAGCATTTCGCGTTCAACTCAGCCTTCGCCCAATTGGTATTTGGCGCGGCTTCCTTTCTGAGTCCCCGGGTATATTCCTACATCGTGGAACATCGGGGCGATGTTCCGAGTACCGCGAATCCCCTCTTAGGACTTCTTGATCGCATCACTCCGGCGGGGTTGCCCTGGGTCGCCATCTACTGGATTTTCGCGGCCGCAACCGTTTTCATGATCGCCATCATTGGCTTCTCTCACATGCCACGCGTGGAGCGCAAAGAAGACGAACGCGCCGGCACGCTGAGTATGTACCGCGACCTGTTGCACAAGCGCGTTGTCTGGGCCTTCTTCGGCTGCGTATTCGCCTATGTGGCTTCTGAGCAGGGAACCGCCAACTGGATCTCGCAATTCCTGGTCACCTATCATCATGCCGATCCCCACACCACCGGCGCCAACGCCGTCTCCTGGTTCTGGGGACTGCTGACCGTGGGCTGCCTGGTGGGCATGTTGCTGCTAAAACTTTTTGACAGTCGTCACGTCCTGATCGGGTTCAGCACCGCAACACTCATTTGCCTGACGGTTGCTCTATTTGGTCCGGCATCAGTCTCCATTATTGCGTTTCCGCTGGTTGGTCTGTTCGCGTCCATAATGTGGCCTGTGGTTTCTTCGCTGGCGCTGAACTCCGTTGCCGAGCATCACGGTTCCTTCGCTGGCATTCTCTGCACCGCGATTGTGGGAGGAGCGTTTGGCCCGGTGATCATCGGCCGCCTTGGCGATCTATTCGGTCTGCGCGCCGGCATGTCATTCCTCTATTTGACCTTTGGTTGTGTTCTGAGCGTCGGGTTCTGGGCCAAGCCGCTCATCAGCAACGCAACGATCCTCCAGAAAAAGGAGACGTAAGATGCATTCGAAAGCGATGCAGATTCTGTTCCCGCTGGTATTTGTCGTGTGTTGTGCGTTGAAGCCATCGCCGGCCTTGGCGCAACAGAATGACGCGAGTTCCGTACCATATCTCCAGCTTACCAAGCCTGAGCACGTCTTAAGTGATGCTCAGCCGTGGGAAGGCAAGGAGTTTCCTCACACCATGAGCGTTCTCGAATTGCATCGCAACGGTTTCCGCTACTGGGGATGGTACGGATTGAACGAGGGGAAGGGAATCGGGCTTGCCCGCAGCAACGATCTCGTGCATTGGACCAAGTACGAAAAGAATCCGTTGTGGCTCAACGCCCGTTGGCCCACGGTTCTCGAAAAAGCCGATTCCAGGGATCCCGGCCTTCTCTATTTTGCGATTACGCGCAATTACGATACGCCGGGCAGCTACGTCGTGCTCGCCACTTCGCGTGATGGCATCAATTTGCAAGAGGAGAAGACGCTCGTCGCCGCGGTTCCGAATCAGCGCAATCAGAACTCCAATTTATTCCGTGATCCTGCTTCCGGACGCTTCTACCTCACGTTCTATCGCGGCAATGACAAAGACCACTTCGAAATCATCAGCCGCAGCGCAAACTCCGTGACCGACCTCGACAAGGGTCCCGACAAAATCCTGATTCGCTCCTCCGACACTGTTGCGGCTCCCACGCTTCTGTACATCAAAGGGAAGGGGAGGGACAAAGGCGTCTATTATCTCGCCACGGAGATCTATCCGCACCGATACACCGATGATCCCGAGGGCGAGTGGCAGGTCAAAGTTTTCGTTGCCGATTCACCGGACGGCAACTTTCAGCCGGTTGCCGGCAATCCCGTCATGCGTGGCCAGCGCGCGTGCCTGTTCCAGCACATCTTCAACGGACGATTCTACGGCTACGACTGCCATCTTGAATCCAACGACAAGTGGGTGCTCGAAGAGGTCGAGGCGCCTGTACCGTAATTATTATTTGCCGCGATTTACCAACTGGCCGTGCTGATTGATTTTGCTGGTGCGGTCAAGTGTAACGTCTTACCCTTGAACTCCAGGTTGACGTCCTTGTTTTCGTCAGCGCTGTTCAGGATTTCCGCTACGTACCCGCCCTCCAGCGTCTGAAACGCCATAACTCGCACGCCATCGGCCTTGCCGGCGGTTTCAATGCGCACGGCGCCCGGCCGCACAAACTTGCTGAAATGCGCCAGATAATAGTAAGTACCGGTGTACGTGATTTCGTGCGTGTGTTTATTGACGATCACCACGGGATGCTGCGCATTGGGATCCGGATTTCCATGAACCGGCGACACCGCCCAAGGCCCGCCAGTTTCATCCAGAATCGCATTCCAATACAGCCATGCCGAAGTGCCCGCCTCCAGATCGTTGAATATAACGTTGCCCCAGTTGTCGCCATCGTCAAACTCGTAAATGGGCAGCATCTTGTTGGCCGGATAGCTTGCCTCGTAGGCGTAACACAACTCATCCATCCAGAAGGGGAAGTCGGTGTACTTCTTCTCCAGTTCCGCGATCTTGTCGTAATTCTTGAAGTCGTAGCCGTGGTAGGCCACCACCGAAATGAACTTGCGGGTCGCGGGATCATCCAGCACTTCGTGGTAACGCTCGTAGGCCACGATGCGTTCCGGCGCTTCGCTCATCATCAGCTTGGTGCTCAGTCCGGACTGCCGCAACGCCGGACCCACGAAATCGCGGATTAGTACGTTGATCTCCGGATAGGAGATCTTTGTGTAGACCTCCTCCGGCTCATTGAACAGGCTCAGATAGTCCACTACGATCCCGCGTTTCTTATACTCCTCCAGGTACTTGATGAAATATTTCGCGAGCGCGGGATAGTATTTCGGCTGTACGGATTGATGGGTGTTTACGTTATAGAGCATCCAGTCCGGCGGATAATCGATGGGAGCCTGAAGGGCGAAATTACCGTATCTACGAGCGCGCAGAATATAGGTCCCTACCCCATTCGGTCCGAAGTCGCGATCCACTGAAAAGTTCTTTAGCTCCACATCGTCTGTTATATCGTCGTAGGTGAACCAGGGCCCCGCCGACTGAAAATCCGTTCCGCCCAGCGGTGTCTTCATCGCTGTATAACCGGCTCCCGTCTTCGCATCGAATAGCGACCGCAGCAAATCCTCCTGCTTGTCGGCTGGCAATGAGTTCAGCACCAAGAGGCCTGCCTCCATAATCGAAGCGCCGAACCCGTGGATCTTCTGAAATTTCACTGCGTCGTTGATCTGAAATGTTGCCCCGCCGCTTGGCTTTGTGGCGGAGAACAGAACATCGGGTTTCTCCGTTATCCGGTCACCGGCCTTTGACGATACGTGCAGCTTCACTGTCTGAGCCGGAGCCACGGCGGCAATTGTCAGCGACGCGGCTAAAAACACAACGCTTTTCAGATATTTCGTGCTCATAGAGGCTCTCCTGAATCTTGCAAAACCGCTAGAACGTGTACTTCAAGGCAAATTCGATCTGCCGGTTGTCGGTAGAAGTATTGGTGATGGCCGCGCCGCCGGGAACGTCTGGATTTACCGCGGGCAGGCCAAAGTTCGGGTGGTTGAAAATATTGAAAAATTCCGATCGAAATTCAAGTTGTTGGGATTCGTGGATCTTGAAGTTCTTTTGCAATACAACATCGAAATTCACCAGATTTGGCCCACGCAGGTTTCCGATCGAAGAATTGCCCCAGTTCGTCGCAAACGTCTGCCCCGGTGCGAGTGCCGGAATTGCGAAGGCCGCCTGGTTATACCAACAGTCCAACGTCTGATGGCCAGGATTGGAACATCCCAGGCTGGCCTGCCCCATGGGGTTGTACGAGAAATCGTAAGGATTGTGAATTTGGTCGGGCCGAGGGCTGTAGCTGCC
>Ga0335077_10008046_pt1 | contig 13073 bp, 11 predicted proteins | sample Lox_Sample_31_FD_207151 | JGI IMG/M metagenome (GOLD analysis project Ga0335077, IMG submission 207151) | Soil microbial communities from Loxahatchee National Wildlife Refuge, Florida, United States - Lox_Sample_3.1 | ecosystem: Environmental > Terrestrial > Soil > Wetlands | place: USA... | reverse complement strand
GAGACACTGCACCCGTCGGCGGGATGCGCAGCAACCTGGCAATACCCTCGATCGGCGGGGGGGCCGTTTTCTTTTCGCTCGCTTGCGCCATCGCGGCGCTGACCGGCTGCGCTACGGCGCCGCTGGCGGAGCTCCCGGCTCCGGCGGCTCCGGCGGCCCCAGCGCCCCCGGTACCGCCTCCGGCACAACGCCCCGCAGCTCCCCTCCCGAAGGCAAGCACGGACCGGGTCGTCGCCAGGGACCAGCACTTCGTCGTCTACAAACCGCGCAGCGGCGACACGCTGCGCTCGCTGGCGCGCGACTACCTCGGCGACGCGGAGCGCTACTGGGAGATCGCCGACTTCAACGGCATACGAGCTGTCGAGCCGGAGCAGACCTTGGTGATACCGCTGCAGGCCAGCAACCCGCTGGGGGTCTTCAGCGGCGGATACCGGACCGTTCCGATCCTGGCTTACCACCGCTTCGGGCAGCAGCCGTCGAAGATGGAGGTGCCCGTCGCATCCTTCGCCGCACAGCTGGATTACCTGGCGGACAATGACTATCGCGTCGTGCGGCTGAGAGACCTCGAGGATTTCTTGGCCGGCAAGCGGGCTTTGCCCAACCGTGCCGTGGTCATCACGATGGACGACGGCTACGCCTCCACCTACAAGTACGCTTTCCCGCTCCTGAAGCAGCACGGCTTTCCGGCCACCGTGTTCGTCTACACCGACTTCATCGGCGCCAAGGACGCGCTCTCCTGGAGCCAGATGCGGGAAATGGTGGCCTCGGGCCTCATCGACATCCAGGCGCATTCGAAGACGCACGCCAACCTCGCCTATCGCCTGCCGGCAGAGGGCGACGAGCGCTACCGGGAGCGGTTGGACACCGAAGCGCGCGTGCCGCGCGAGGTGCTGGAGCGCATGTTGCCGGTGACGGTCGATGCTTTCGCTTATCCGTACGGCGATGCGAGCGAGATCCTGATCGAACGGCTGCGCAAACGGGATTATCGCTTGGCGGTAACCGTCAACCCGGGGGCAAACGCCTTCTTCGCCGACCCGCTGCTGCTTCAGCGCAGCATGGTCCTGGGGGATCAGGATCTGGAGGCGTTCAAGGCCAAGTTGCACGTGCGCCGCGACGTGGACTTGCGATGAGCAGGCGGCGCGGGGCGCGGCGCGTGATCGCGCCTTTCGGTGCCCTGATCCTGTCCTCGTGCGCGCCTGCGCCGGCACCGCAGGCGCCGAATGAACCGCCCGCTCCGTCTTCCACGCCGGCACACGTCCTTCGGCCCCGCCCAGCCTCCCCTCCACCCGAGCTTCCTCTGGAGCAACGCGAGCGTCAACGCGCAGAAAGCCTGATGCAGGAAGGCCGCTGGGCCGAGGCGGTTCCACACTGGGAGGTCCTGCACTTGCTGCACCCTGACCAGTCGGCTTACGCAAAGAAGCTGACCGAAGCGCAATCGCTCGCCAGTCACGCAGCGGCGGAGCATCTCCAGGAGGCGCAGCAAGCACGCCAAGAGGGTCAAACCGAGCGCGCCGCCTTGCTTTACCTGAAGGCGTTAAGCGCGGATCCGGCCAACGCCGAGGCGGCCCAGGCGCTGCGCGACATCGAGATGGAAAGCGCGCGCAAGGCCTACGCTGGCGCGGGCCGTGCCGGAAACGGCGAAACGGCCATGCGCGGCGGCCCGAAGCCCGCGCCGCTGCCTCCCGCGGCGGAACGTCGCGACCTCGACTCGGGGATCATGCTGCTGCACCAGGGCGATTACTCCGCCGCCGTCCAGACGCTGGAAAAGTATCTACGCAAGTATCCCCGCGATGACCTGGGCAGAAGAACGCTGCAGGACGCCTACGTTGGTCAGGCGCGGCGCCTGGCTCAGGAGGGAAAGAAGGACGAAGCCGTGGCTTACCTGGAGGCGCATGTCGCGAGGGAAAAGAGCGGCCCCGAACCAGCTCCTGCCATGCTGGCGCTGCGCAAGGAAATTGCCGAGGATTACTACCAGCAGGCCCTGCGCGCGCAGCCCACCGATCTGGGCGAAGCGATCCGTCTGTTTGAAAAGTGCCTGAAATACGACCCGGACCATGTCCAGGCCGCGCGGCGCCTGGAGCGGGCGCGCCGCATGGAGCAGAACCTGCGCGAGATCCCGAATTCCAACAGCAAGCCTTGATGGCGAGCGGCTTCCAGTCCGCTGCCGTCATTGGACCGATTTCAGATGCTCGTTCAGTTCCTCGGCCCTGCGCCGTTCGAGTCGCGCGGTCCCGTTGTTGGGGTCCAGCTCGAGGACCCTGTCCCACTCCTTGATCGTCGTGTTCAGATCCTGCCGGCGGTACGCCTCCCTCGCTTTCCGATCATGCGAGGCGACCAGCTCCGGCCTGAGCTGGTCGGCCGCAGCGCGCGCGCGCTGATCCCGGGGATCCGCTTTCGCCGCCTGCATGTAAAAGTCATAGGCCTTGTCCTTGTCTCCGTCCCTGGCCGCCTGCTGACCCTCCTGATAAAGACGCTCGCCCGACGAGGTTTTCGGTGCTGGTTCAGGGACAGGGGGCACAGCTTGGACCGCGGGTGCCGCCCCGGGGACCTGTATGACCTGGCCCAGCCGCAGGCTGCGCGGCACGCTAATGTTGTTGTAGCGCGCGAGGATGTAGAACTTGTACTGGTCCTTGAGGAACGCCTCCGCGATCTTGGACAGAGTGTCCCCCTGCCGCACGGTGTACTTGAAAGATTTCGCGCCCAACGTCGTACCCGGGTCCGCGGTGATCTGGTTCATCAAGCTTTCCGCCAGCGCGTTGTTGCGGTCCAGGGTCAGGGCCTTCTGAAGCTCGGCCTTTGCCTCGCCCTCCCTGCCTTCGTCCAACAAGTTGACCGCACGCAGCGCCAACTCCTGCGCCTGTGCCTTGTCGGCAGCGCTGGGTGTCGGCTGCGCACCCGGCTTCGGGCCTGACGGACCCGTTGTCTGCGCGCTCTGTTGCGCGGGCTTCTGGGTTGAGGAATCCGGCGTCTCGGCGGTCTGTTGCCCGGGGGCACCGGTCGGTTGTGTCGTCTGCTGGCCTGGCGGGCGAGCGGCACACGCTGCAAGCAGAAGCGCGCCGATGAGCAAAATGGCTGAGGACCGCATCCTCTGACTTCTAATGTCGTACTCGATCGCCCTTGGGGTTGGGCACACCACGACTCAAGACACGCGGCTCGACTTCGTCGAGCTATTGGAATGGTTGGCGGCAGGCGGCATCACGTCCGCATGTTCATTCTGGCCGCGATGAGCCGCATTCTAGTCTAGGATCGCGAAGCCACGCGATCGAATGTGTCTGCTCCCCCGGGAGGATCCGCCGGCTCGCGCCGTTCACATTTGTCATTGCGTTCACCATATCGGCAGACCGCCTCGGTCGCGCGCTCGACGCCGGAGGCGCGCCGCGATGATACGTCACCGAGTCTGGAAAGTCCCGTCGTGCGCTGGAGCGACGCGACCGGCGGCGATCGCCTCGAGGCGCGCCGGTGATGCGTCCGGGAGCGCATATCTACTCCACGCGATGGCCCCTGCCAACCTATCCAAAGCAATATGCGATTCGGAAGGTTGCATGCTCGTCCGATCGCGGATTCAATCGCCTTAGTCCGCCGCGACTCTCCCAGGCGATGGCTTGCAATTTGTCCGGGAAGGGTGAAAATACTTGAACACAATGGGGTAGTGTGTCGCTACGAAATCGAGGGCTCCGGTGCATGATCAGGCGAGTGAACAGCTCTGGAGGGGGGCGTTTCGCGCCGCGCACTTGGGATTCGGCTGTCCGCGCTGGATGCCGAGGTTCAATAGATGAAGGGACAGAGCCGTGAGTGTGGTCGCAGTCGAGTCCCTTCTGCAGCCGATCTCGCCCGACATGCCGTGCGGCGAAAATCTGGAGTATCGAGAAGTCCGCGACCTCGAGACGCTGGCTGCGGGCAAGCCCGAACGGCAGCAGGGGGAGAAGTTCATTCCCGCCGAAGAGCCAAGCTGGGGCGAGGTCAAGCAACAGGCGATCGACCTGTTTTCCAAGACCAAGGATCTGCGAGTTGCCGCACTGCTCGCCCAGGCGCTGGTGCGCACCGACGGGCTCCAGGGGCTGAGCGACGGGCTGGAAGTCATATCGCAGCTGCTGGGTTCGCACTGGGCCGGCGTGCATCCGCAGCCCGACGCCGCGGACGACTACACGATACGGCTGAGCGCATTGACCTTTCTTTCGGATCTGCAAAGCTTGCTGAACCCGATTCGACGCGCTGAGCTGGTCAGCACCCCGGCACATGGCCGCGTCAGCTTGCGCGACATTCAGATCGCTGCCGGCAAAACAAAAGCCGCGCAGGATGAGACCTCCCCTCCTGCTGCCGCCATCGAAGCGACCTTCCGAGAGTGCGATGTCGGACGGCTGAGAGCGGTGCTCCAGGCTGTGGAGCGGTCGCTGCAACACGCGGGCGAGATCGAAGCGCTGTGGGCAGCCAACGCGAACTCGCGTGACCTGGAGGTGAGCAGGCTGACCGGCGTGCTGCAGGAGATCCGCAAGGAGCTCCAGCCGGCGCTGGCGAGTCATCCAGACGCCATCGCGCAGGCCGCTGAGGACATTGCCGGGGCCGGCGAAGAGGGAGGCGCAGCGCGTGCGGGAGCTGCGCCGTTCGCAGGCGCGATACGCAACCGGGAGGACATCATCCGGGTACTCGACAGCGCCTGCGACTATTTGACGCGGCATGAGCCGTCGAGCCCGGTTCCGCTTCTGCTGCAACGGGCCAAGAGGCTCATGGTGAAAGACTTCCTGCAGATCATCCAGGATCTGGCCCCGGACGCTGCCGACCAGGTCGCCAAGATCGGGGGAATAGACAGCCAATCCTCGAGTTGAGATCGCATTGCACCGCTATGCCAACCTGACACAGGAGAGCAACCATGGCACAAAGCAGCCAGAAATTCATCGCGCGCAACCGGGCGCCTCGGGTACAGATCGAATACGACGTCGAGCTCTACGGCGCGGAGAAGAAGATCCAGCTCCCCTTCGTGATGGGGATCCTGGCCGACCTGTCGGGCAAGCCCGCGGAACCGCTGGCACCGGTGGCGGAACGCAAGTTCCTGGACATCGACGTGGACAATTTCGACAGCCGCATGAAGGCGCTCAAACCGCGCGTTGCATTCCAGGTACCCAACACGCTCACCGGCGAAGGCAATATCAGCCTGGACATCACGTTCGAGAGCATGGACGACTTCTCGCCGGCGGCGATCGCGCGTAAAGTGGATGCGCTCAACAAGCTGCTGGAGGCCAGGCAGCAACTGTCCAACCTGATCACCTACATGGACGGCAAGAGCGGCGCGGAGGATCTCGTGGCCAAGGTCCTGCAGGATCCGGCGCTGCTCAAATCGCTTGCGGCGAGCGAAAAGCCCGCCGACAGCGCGTCTTCATAAATCAATTCTCACGACCAGGAGAGTGACCCATGGCTGAACCCCAGAGCTCAGTTGCACAGCCGGAATCCGCAGCCCTGGAGGTAGGCGAGTTCTCCTCTTTGCTGCAGAAGGAGTTCAAGCCTAAGACCGACGAAGCGAAGGCTGCGGTCGAGCAGGCGGTCAAGACGCTCGCCGAGCAGGCCTTGTCGCAGACTCAGCTGATTGGCGCGGACGTCGTCAAATCGATATCCGCGATCATCGCCGAGCTGGACCGCAAGCTTTCCGAGCAGATCAACCTGATCCTGCACCACCCCGACTTCCAGCAGGTGGAAGGGGCATGGCGCGGACTGCACTACCTCGTCAACAATACCGAGACCGACGAGATGCTGAAGATCCGCTTCATGAACATCACCAAGACCGACCTCGGCAAGACGCTGAAGCGCTACAAAGGCACCAACTGGGACCAGAGCCCGTTGTTCAAGCGCGTTTACGAGGAGGAGTACGGCCAGTTCGGCGGCGAGCCCTTCGGCTGCCTGGTGGGCGATTATTATTTTGATCACACAGCGCCAGACGTCGAGCTGCTCGGCGAGATGAGCAAGGTCGCGGCGGCCGCCCACACGCCGTTCATTGCCGGCGCCTCCCCGCGGGGCATGCAGATGGATTCCTGGCGCGAGCTCGCCAACCCGCGCGATCTGACCAAGATCTTCACCACACCCGAGTACGCGGCGTGGCGCTCGCTGCGCGAGTCGGAGGATTCCCGCTACATCGGGCTCGCCATGCCGCGCTTCTTGTCGCGGCTGCCCTACGGACCCAAAACGAATCCCGTCGAAGAGTTCGACTTCGAAGAGGAAACCGGCGCTGCGGACCACAACAAGTACACGTGGGGCAACGCGGCCTATGCGATGGCCGTCAACATAAACCGCTCTTTCAAGCTCTATGGCTGGTGCTCCCGCATTCGCGGCATCGAATCGGGCGGCGCGGTCGAGGGGCTGCCCGTGCATACGTTCCCGACCGACGACGGCGGGGTGGACATGAAATGCCCTACCGAGATCGCCATCAGCGACCGGCGCGAGGCCGAGCTCGCGAAGAACGGGTTCATGCCGCTCATCCACCGCAAGAACTCGGACTTCGCCGCCTTCATCGGCGCCCAGTCGCTGCAGAAACCGTTCGAGTACGACGACCCGGACGCGACCGCAAACGCCAATCTATCGGCGCGGCTGCCGTATCTTTTCGCGTGCTGCCGCTTCGCGCACTACCTCAAGTGCATCGTGCGCGACAAGATCGGCTCGTTCAAAGAGCGCGCCGACATGCAGATATGGCTGCAGAACTGGATCATGAATTACGTCGATGGCGATCCGGCGCATTCGTCCGAAACCACCAAGGCGCGCAAGCCCTTGGCCGCAGCCGAGGTGACCGTGGAAGAGGTCGAAGGCAATCCGGGCTACTACACGTCGAGATTCTTCCTGCGCCCGCACTATCAGCTGGAAGGCCTTACGGTGTCGCTGCGCCTGGTATCCAAGCTGCCGTCCGTCAAGGGGCCGTGAGCCACGGCGCGGTATACCTTTAGGCAGGTTGCATGACTCGCGGGCGGCAGGTTTAATGAACTCCAAGACCAGCGGCTCAACTACACGAGGGGGACCGCCGCTCTGTCGCCGCAAAGTACAGGTTGAGCCTGCCTCAGGCAGGTGAAGCGCCCCACATACAGGCAATACCCATGACGTTCCAAACTACAGGAGATCAGCCATGGCTGTGGACATGTTCTTGAAGTTAGCCGATCTAAAGGGCGAGTCGCGCGACTCCAAGCATAAGGACGAGACAGAGGTGCTCGCCTGGAGCTGGGGGATGAGTCAGTCTGGGACGACTCACAGCGGGACCGGCGGCGGTGCCGGCAAAGTGGCCGTCCAGGACCTGTCGATAACGAAATATGTCGACAAGGCCACGCCGATGCTGATGCTGGCCTGCTGCAATGGCAAGCACTTCGATCAGGGCTTGCTGACGGTGCGCAAGGCCGGCGAAAAGCCGCTCGAGTACCTCAAGATCACGATGAAAGAGGTGATCATCACCTCCATATCGACCGGCGGCAGCGGCGGGGAAGATCGCCTGACCGAGAACATCACGCTCAACTTCGCCGAGTTCAAGACGGAATACACGCCGCAGAAAGCGGACGGCTCCGGCGACGCGGCAATCGAAGCGGCCTACCACATTGCGGAGATGCAAAAAGTCTAGGCCCCTAGCGGTCTGGTGCTCGGGCGGAGTTGGGTTCTCCGCCCTCCACGAGAGCGCGCATCTCGACCCAGCACGCGCATCAAGACCTTGACGCACTGCCATGGCCCGAAGCGACATGTTCCTCAAGATCGAGGGGGCGAAGCAGGGACCCATCAAGGGAGAGTCTCGGGATTCCGCACACCCCGACGAGATCGAGGTGGTGTCCTGGTCCTGGGGCATGGAAGCCCACACCAGCCTTCAGTCCGGCCTTCCGGCGGGGAAGACGTCCATCGATCAGCTGAAGATCACCAAGCGTGTAGACAAGGCTTCGACCGCGATCATGTCGTCGCTGCGTGCCAACGAGATCATCAAGAAGGCCACGCTCACCGTGCGCAAGGCCGGCGAGAACCCTCTCGAATACCTGAAGATCACGCTCCAGCAGGCCCGCATCGTTTCCTACTCCACTACCGGCGGCAGCGCCGATGGCGGCCCGGAGGTGACGGAAGACGTGGGTATCGCGTTCAAGAAGATCACGGTTGACTATACGCCGCAGGGCGAAGACGGCCAGGCCCGGGGTGGCACCATGTTCGAAACAGAAGTCTAGACCGCCCGCACGAGCGTCCGTGCCAGGCAGTCCCGAATTGGAAGGGAGGATAACGACATGGGCCTCACCGGCACTGCGGAAGAGAACCTGCGCGACGGCGACACCGCAACCGCCCTGAAGCTGCTGCAGGAGCAGGTGCGGACCCGGCCCGCGGACCCCAAGCTGCGCATCTTCCTGTTCCAGTTGTTGGCGGTAATCGGGCAATGGGAGCGGGCGCTCAACCAGCTCGACGTCGCCGCCACACTCGATCCCGGCGCGCTCGCGATGGCGCAGATGTACCGCGAGGCATTGCGCTGCGAGCTGTTGCGCGCCGAGGTCTTTGCCGGCAAGCGCTCACCCATGGTGTTCGGAGAGCCGGAGCAATGGCTGGCGCTGCTCGTCGAATCGATGCTGCTCGCGGGGCGCGGCCAAGCGGCCCAGGCGCGCAAGCTGCGGGACGACAGCTTCGAAGCCGCCCCGGAGTCGCCTGGGACGATCGACGGCGTCGCGTTCCAGTGGATCGCTGACGCGGACGTGCGCCTCGGCCCGGTCCTCGAGGCGATCGTGAATGGACGCTACTACTGGATTCCCTTCAGCCGGCTGAGCCGCATCGACATCGACGAGCCGACCGACCTGCGCGACGTGGTGTGGATGCCTACACATTTCCAGTTCACCAACGGCGGTGAGGTCGTTGGGCTCATCCCCACCCGCTATCCGGGTTCGGAGACGAGCGCGGACGGCGCCATCTGTCTCGCGCGCAAGACCGTATGGCAAGAGATCTCGGCGGGCATCTTCCACGGCTTCGGCCAACGGCTGCTCGCGACCCCGGCCGGCGAGCATCCGATCATGGACGTGCGCGGTATCTGCTTGGGCGCGGCCGCCGCGGCGGACGATCGCACTGCGGAGGGCGCGAGTGCGTGAGCTCGCCGCTCAGGAGCGGCTCCAGCCCGCTCTGCTCGACCGGCTTACGGATGACGAGCCGGACAAGAAGGTAGAGGGCCCGGACAAGCGGGTGCTGAGCAAATCGCAGCTGAGGCAGGCGGTGCTGCGCGACCTCGTGTGGCTCATGAACACCACGCGGCTGGAATCCAGCGAGGATCTGTCCAGCGCGCCGAGCGTGCAGCGCTCCGTGCTCAATTTCGGCCTGCCCGCGCTGTCCGGCGAGACCGCCTCTACGCTCGACCCGACCGACCTGGAGCGCGCTGTCCGCGACGCCATCCTCGCCTACGAGCCGAGGATCCTGCCCCAGTCGCTGCGCGTGCAGGCCATCGTCAGCGACACGCAGCTCGACCAGCACAACGTCATCAGCGTAGAGATCGAAGGGCAGCTGTGGGCCCAGCCGGTGCCGCTCGAATTGTTGCTGCGCACCGAGGTGGATCTCGAGACCGGCGAGGTCGAGATCACGGAGCTGTCAGCTTCGCAGGTGACCTGATGGACCCGCGACTGCGCGACTACTACGAGCGCGAGCTCCAGCACCTGCACGAAATGGGAGCGGAGTTTGCGCAGCAGCATCCCAAGATCGCTGCCCGCCTCGGGATGCGCGGCATCGAGGTCGCCGATCCTTACGTGGAGCGGCTGCTGGAAGGCGTGGGCTTCCTGGCGGCGCGCATCCAGCTCAGGCTGGATGCCGAGTTCCCGCGCTTCACCCAGCACCTGCTGGAGATGGTGTACCCGCACTATCTCGCACCGACCCCGGCGATGCTCGTCGCGCAGCTCAACCCGGAGCTCACCGAGACCAACCTCGCGGGCGGCCACACGGTGCCCCGCGGCAGTCTCATGCACGCGATGACAGCCACGGACGACTCCACCGCGTGCGATTTCCGCACCGCGCACGACGTGACCTTGTGGCCGCTGCAGATCGTCGAAGCCAAGTACTTCTCGTATGCACCGGACTTGCCGCTCAACGCCCTGCCGGCCGGACCGTCGGTCAAAGGTGGCGTGCGCATCAAGCTCAAGACCACCGCCGGACTCGCGTTCAGCCAGATCGGCCTCGACCGGCTGCGCATTTATTTCTCCGGCGCAGACGATGTGGCCCGCAAGCTGTACGAGCTGGCGCTCGCCTCCACCGCGGGCATCATGGTTGCGCCGACGCCGCGGCCGATGCCCTGGTTCGAATTCCTGCGCGCCGAGCAGCTCAAGCGCGTCGGCTTTGCCGACGAAGAGGCGTTGCTGCCCGTGACCTGGCGTTCGTTCCAGGGCTACCGCCTGCTGCAGGAATATTTTTCCTTCCCGCAGCGCTTCCTGTTTGTCGATATCGTCGGGCTGAAGGGCAAGGTGCAGCGCTGCCGGACGGACGAGCTGGAGATCGTCTTGCTGTTCGGCCGCGGCGAGCCGGTCCTGGAAAAGATCGTGGATGCCTCGAACTTCTCGCTGTTCTGCACTCCCGCCGTCAACCTGTTTCCCAAGCGGGCGGACCGCATTCCCGTCACCGACAGCACGCATGAGTTCCATGTGGTCCCGGACCGCACCCGCCCCATGGACTTCGAGGTATACGAGGTCAGCAGCGTGACCGGTCACGGTGTAGGTGCCGACAGCGAAGAGGCGTTCCTGCCGTTCTACGCTGCCACCAGCACGCAATCCAATGCCGCCAGCGGCTACTTTACGCTGCGGCGTGAACCGCGCCTGCTGTCGGAGAACCAGAGGCGCAGCGGGACACGCACCAGCTACGTCGGCACTGAAGTCTTCATCTCCCTGGTCGATCCCGGCGAGGCGCCGTACGCGGCCGACCTGCGGCAACTCTCCGTAACGACTCTCTGCACGAACCGCGATCTGTCGCTGCAGATGCGCCTCGGGCTCGGCAAGAGCGACTTCGTCCTCGATGCAGCGGCGCCGGTGTCCAGCATCCGCGCGCTCAAGGGCCCTTCGCGGCCCTACTCGCCGCTGGCCGACGGCGCGATCGGCTGGCGCTTCGTGAGCCATCTCTCGCTCAACTATCTCCCGCTCATGGGCGGCGACCCGGGGCAGGATGCCGGGGCCCTGCGCGAGATTCTGGAACTGTACGCGGCGCGCGGCGAGCCGGCCCTAACGCGGCAGATCGAAGGCATCCAGTCCGTGCGCGTGCAGCCGGTCACCCGCCGGCTTCCCTCGCCTGGGCCGATCACGTTCGGCCGGGGCCTGGAGATTCAGCTCGAGGTCGACGAGCTCGCCTTCGAAGGCGGGAGCGCGTTTCTGCTCGGCTCGGTGCTCGAGCAGTTCTTCGCGCGCCACGTCTCCATCAACTCCTTCACCGAAACCGCGCTGCGGTCCTCCCGCCGCGGCGAGGTCATGCGCTGGCTACCGCGATGGGGCGAGCGGCCGATCCTCTAGCCTTCTTCGAGGCGCTGCGCCGCCAGCCTTACGCCTATGACTTCTATCAGGCGATGCGGCGGCTCGAGAATCTGCATCTCGACAAGCCGCGGCTCGGCGAGGCGCTGCGGCCCGCCGACGAGCCGGTGCGGCTCGGTCAGGAGCCTTCGCTCTCGTTCGCGCCCGCACCCCTGTCGGCCTTCGAGCCCGGCCGCGACGGAAAGCCCGCGCGGTTGCAGGTGCGCTTCTTCGGGCTTCTGGGCCCGAACGGTCCGCTCCCGCTGCACCTCACCGAATACGCGCGCGATCGGCTGCGCCACGCGGCAGATGCGAGCTTCCCGCACTTTCTCGATCTGCTTCAGCACCGCTTCCTCGTGCTGTTCTACCGCGCGTGGGCCCAGGCGCAGCCGACGGTCAGCCTGGACCGGCCTCAGGATGACCGTTTCAGCCGTTACATCGGCTCGCTGGTGGGGCTGGGACTTCCCGCGCTGCGCGGCCGCGACAGCGTGCACGACTTCGCGAAGTTCTTCCGCGCGCAGTGGCTCGTGCGCCAGGTCCGCAACGTGGATGGCCTGCGTGCCATTCTCTCCAGCTACTTCCGAGTTCCCGCCTGGATCGAGCAGTTCGTCGGCCACTGGATGAAGCTCCCCGAATCGCAGCGCTCACGGCTGGGCGTGCCAGGCGGCACAACGCTGGGCCGCGATGCCGTGATCGGCCAGCAGGTCTGGGATCGCCAGCACAAGTTCCGCATTCATCTCGGGCCGCTCACGCTGCCTCAATACGAGAGCTTCCTGCCCGGCGGGGCCAACCTCCGCAAGCTTCTCGATTGGGTACGCACCTATCTCTGCTTTGAGTTCCAGTGGGACATGCGGCTGACCCTGGAGAATCGCGAGGTCCCGGTGAGCCGGCTGGGGAGATACGGTCGGCTCGGTTGGACCACTTGGATCGGACGGCCAGGCACGCCGGTCGATGCCGAGGACCTCGTGCTGGATGCAGAGGCCATCGCCGCACGCTCCGCTTCATTCGAAGACGGCATGACACAAAGGTGAGGAAGCCATGAGCGAGATCAGTCGCGTCGCCCTCTTCGGCAAGCTCAACCCGCTGGCTTACAAGGCGATCGAGGGCGCCACCGTGTTCTGCAAGCTGCGCGGCAATCCTTACGTCGAGCTCGAGCACTGGCTGCAGCAGATCCTGCAGACGCAGGACTCGGACCTGCACCGCATCGTCCGGCACTTCGAGCTGGACGGCTCGAAGCTCGCGGCCGACATGACCACTGCGCTCGACCGCCTGCCGCGCGGTGCGACGTCGATCTCCGACCTGTCCACTCACGTCGAGAACGCAGTTGAGCGCGGCTGGGTGTACGGGACGCTGATGTTCGGCGAATCCCAGGTGCGCACCGGACATTTGGTGGTAGGCCTGCTGAAGACGCCATCGCTGCGCAACGCGCTGCTCAACATCTCGCGCCAGTTCGAGCGGGTGAAGCCCGACGTGCTGAGCGACGAGTTCTCCAAGATCGTTTCGGGCTCGCCCGAGGAAGGCCAGCGCGCCACCGACGGCTCCACCGCCGGGGCCGCGCCCGGAGAGGCGAGCGGTGCCATCGCGCCGGCACAGATGGGAAAGCAGGAGGCGCTGAAACGCTTCTCG
>Ga0335077_10008045_pt1 | contig 13073 bp, 11 predicted proteins | sample Lox_Sample_31_FD_207151 | JGI IMG/M metagenome (GOLD analysis project Ga0335077, IMG submission 207151) | Soil microbial communities from Loxahatchee National Wildlife Refuge, Florida, United States - Lox_Sample_3.1 | ecosystem: Environmental > Terrestrial > Soil > Wetlands | place: USA... | reverse complement strand
CATAGCCCTTGGTCAGGGCCTTGGTCGTGTTCCCCACCGCGTCGAGCCGGTCCGTCTTCTTGCGGATCTCCTCGGGCTGCTTCGACATCTCGATGATGCCGCCGGCGTTGTCGGTGATGGGCCCGAAGGTGTCCATCGCGAGGATGTAGGCCGCGGTTCCCAGCATGCCCATGGTCGCGACCGCCGTGCCGAACAGGCCGCCGCCCGGCACCGCGCTCTTGCCGAGGTGGTAGGAGGCGATGATCGCCAGTCCGATCACGAACGCCGGCAGCGCCGTGCACTCCAACGCCACCGCGAAGCCCGAGATGATGTTGGTCGCCGGGCCGGTCACCGACGCCGCCGCGATCGTCTTCACCGGGCGGTAGCGGTACTCGGTGTAGTACTGGGTGATGTACACGAACGCGACGGAGGTCGCGATGCCGATCACCCCCGCCGCGGCGAAGTGCCACCACGCGTCGGGATTGCCCGGGAACTGGAGCAGCCAGTACGTGCCGCCGACGAAGCCGACGGCCGCGAGCACCGCGGCGGTCCAGTAGCCGCGGTTCAGCGCCTTCATCGGGTCCTCGGCCTCCTTCGCCTTCACCGTCACGATGCCGACGATGGAGGCGATGAGGCCGAAGGCGCGGACCACCAGCGGGAAGAGCATCACGCCGATGATCGAGAACGCCGCTCCCGGATTGGCCAGCTGCACCCGCAGCGCGAGGGTGGCACCCAGAATCATTGCGCCGATGTTTTCGGCCGCCGTGGACTCGAACAGGTCGGCGCCGCGGCCGGCGCAGTCGCCGACGTTGTCGCCCACCAGATCGGCGATCACCGCCGGGTTGCGGGGGTCGTCCTCGGGGATGCCGGCCTCGACCTTCCCCACCAGGTCCGCGCCGACGTCGGCGGCCTTGGTGTAGATGCCGCCGCCGAGCTGCGCGAACAGCGCCACGAAGGAGGCGCCGAAGCCGTAGCCGACGATGATCAACGGGATCTTGGTGTCGGGGATGCTGGTCAGGCTGTGCACGAGGAAGTACAGCCCGCCCACGCCCAGCAGGCTCATCGCCACCACGAACAGGCCGGACACCGCGCCGCCCCGGAGCGCGGCCTGCAGCGCGCGGTTGAGGCTGGTACGGGCCGCGCTGGCCGCACGGATGTTGGAGCGGATCGAGACGAACATCCCCACGTACCCGGCGACGCCGGAGCACAGCGCACCGAAGAAGAACGACGCGGTCGTGGCCAGCGTGAGCCAGAGCCGCGACACCTCGTGCGGATCGTTCGGGCTCGGCGCGCGCACCAGCTGGTAGATCAGGAAGATGATGAGTCCCACGACCACCGACAGCAGCGCGATGGTGCGGTACTGGCGCTTGAGGAAGGCTTCCGCGCCTTCCTGGATGGCGTCGGAGATGGTGCGCATCTCCGGGGTGCCGTTGTCCATCTTGAGCACCCAGCGCGCGAGGCCGAGGGCGACGAGGAGCGCCAAGACGCTCACGATCAGGACCAGGCTGATGATCATGGGTTTCCAGAGTCCAAGCGGGTGGTCGGATTTCCGGCTGCCGAGAGCCGCGAAAAGTAGCGGCGACGCGTCCGATTTACAACGTGATGGTGATCCGGAACAGCGCCGCGACCGGATGGCCGTCCAGAGTGTAGGCCGGGGTGAAGGTGAAGCGGCGCAGCCGCTCGAGGAACTCGTTGGCGAAGCGATGGTCCTTCGGGGACGGATCGAGGGCGACGTGCAGCACCTCGCCGGTGGCGGAGATCTCGAAGACCGCCGTCACCGTCGTCCCGCGCAGCGAGGAAGGCCGGTCGGGCGGCGGCAGGATGATGCCCTGCGGCTGCGGCGGGTAGACGCGGCCGCCCCCGCCGCCCGAGTCGGGGCCCATGCCGGGGCCGGTGCCCGAGCCCACGCCCCCGCCGGTGCCCGATCCCGAGCCGGGCCCCGTGCCCGGGCCCTTCCCCGCCCCCTCGCCGGGTCCGGCGCCGGCGGCGACGGCGGGGGTCGGGGCGCGCGGCGTCGTGTCGGTCGGCTGCGGGACGGGGATCACGACGGCCGGCACGGTCGGCATCACGACGGCCGGGGCCGCGGGCGGCGGCGCAGGTGCCTCGGCCGCCGGCGCCACGTACAGCACCAGGGTGCGGTTGCCGCCCCCGCCGCCCCCGCCCCCGCGGCCGTGCCCCGGCCCCGGCGCGCGCTCGTCCAGCGCCAGCCGCGCCCCGCTCCACACCAGCAGGGCCACCACGGCCAGATGCACCACGGCCGACAGGATCACGGCGCGCGTACCCCCGCGCTCGTGCGCCAGTCGGCCGAATGGTGTGGCGAGCGGTATCGGTCGCATCGCGCCGGCCGAGGCCTGAGCTGCTGCCGTCGCGGTCGTCGCGCCGCCCGCTCGATCCGCGCCTACCACGGTTTCATCGCCCCGGGCTCGCTAGGCATTCCCTGCCGTCCCTACGCCCGGCGAGCGCCGATGTTCCACCGCCCAGGGCTGCGGCGGGTCAGGATCCTCCCGCCGGCACGGCCGCCGTGTTCCCCGGCGCGAGGCCGAACACCTGCACGCCGGCGCCGCGGGCGACGTCGATCACGTTGATCACCTGCGCATACGGCCGCGAGTCGTCCGCCTTGATGAACAGCAGCTTGTCGGGCCGGATGTTGTAGATCTCGTACAGCCGCTGCGCCAGGCCGGCGGAATCCACCGGCTGGGTGTTGATCGCCATCGAGCCGTCGGCCTTGATCTCCAGGATGATCTGGTTGGCGTTCGGCTGCTGCTTGGTCTTCTCCTCGCGGGGCACCTGGATGTCCAGGGCCTTCCGCGCCAGCGGCAGCGTGATCATGAAGATGACCAGCAGCACCAGCAGCACGTCGATGAGCGGCGTGATGTTGATGTTGGAGTTCATGCTGCTGCTGCTCGAGACCGCCATGGCCATGGTCAGCTCCCTCCCGCCTTGGGCCGCTCCGCCGACACCAGCGGCTCCGATCCGGGGGTCTGGTCGGTGATGGCCGAGACGACGGCCACGCCCGCCTTGCGCGCCATGGTGATGGCGTCCTGGATGACCGACATCTTCAGGTTCTTGTCGGCCTTGAGGAACAGAATCTTGTCCTTGGTCCGGTTGGCATAGATGTTGGTCAGCTCCGTCTGCGCGTCCGTCGGCGAGCGCGGGTGCGTGTTGACGAAGTAGTGACCGTTCACGTCGATGCCGAGCACCACGTCGTCGGGCTTCTCCTCGGACTTGATGAGGTTGACGCCGTTGGGCATGGTCGCATAGAAGCCGGCGGCGATCAGGGGCGCCGTGATCATGAAGATGATCAACAGCACCAGCATCACGTCCGCCATCGGCGTGACGTTGATGTCGGCGTTGACGCCGCCCTTGGTGCTACTTGTTGATATGGCCACTGCCCGAGGTCACCTTAGCCGGGAAGTCCTTCGTGAAGGTCGAACGGCCAAACTCGTGCCCCACACCCTTGATCAGGTAGTCGATCAGCTCCTTCGAGGTGTAGGTCATCTCGACGATGAGGAACTCGAGCTTGGTCTGGAAGTAGTTGAACAGCCACACCGCCGGGATCGCGACGATCAGACCGAACGCGGTCGTGATCAGCGCCTCGGCGATGCCGCCGGCCACCGCCGCCAGGCCGCCCGACCCGCCGCCGGCCGCCATGCCGGTGAACGCGTTCACGATGCCCAGCGTCGTGCCCAGCAGGCCCACGAACGGCGCCGTCGCGCCCACCGTGGCCAGGATGCCCAGGCCGCGCTTCAGCTCGGCCTGGATGATCATCATGTTGCGCTCGATCGCCCGCTCGGCCGAGTTGATGTCCGCCACCGTGATCTGGTTGTCGGTCAGCAGCGGCTTGATCTCCTCCAGCGCGCCGACCAGCGTCCGCGCCACGTGGCTCTTCTTGTACTTCCCGGCCAGCGCGATCGCGCCGTCCATCTGCTCTTCCTGCAGGAAGCGCGAGAACTCGGGGGCGAACTTCCGCGTCTCCTTCTGCGCCTTCCGGATTCTCCACCACTTGTTCATGGCGATGCCGAGCGACCACACCGACATGATCACCATGACGAACACGATGCCCCGGGGAAACCAGCTCATCGAGTTCCACAGCTCGAGCAACGAGAGGTGCTGCATTACGTTGGCCCTCCGAGACCGGTGTACGTGACCGACGCCCCAACAGCGCGGCCGGTGAAGTTATTGACCGCCCAATCCACCCTTGACCACCGTGAAGTTCAGCGGAACCTGCACCCGCACCCGCACCGACCGGCCCGAGATCTTGCCCGGGCGGTACACCGACGCCGCCACCACTTCCTTCGACGGCTGCTCGAACAGCGGGTTCGTGCTCGACAGAATACGGATGGAGCCGTGCTCCGCGTGGCCCGTGGTGTCGATGATCGCCTCGACCACCACGTGCCCCTCGATCCCCGCCTGCTTCAGGATCTCCGGGTAGTGCACCGGCGGATGGCTGATCAGCTCCGGCCGCTCCTCCACCACCGACTCCAGGTACGGCTGGTCGGTCCGCACCGCCGGCCCCGTCTGCGTGATGCCCCGCGCCACCCCGCCCTCGACGCCCACCCCGGAGAAGTCGGCCGCGTTGAAGCTGCTGTTCGAAGACGGCGGCGGGATGTTGATCGGGATGTTGGTCGGCATCGACAGCGTCTGGAAGCCCTTGGGCGGGGCCACGACCGTGGCCAGCTCCTGCTTGGGCGGCGGAGGCTCCGCCTTCTTCTCCTGGGTCTGCAGCGTCACGTCGAAGGTGTGGCGCACCTGCTTCACCACTTCCTTGGCGTGCATCGTCGCGTACACGGCCAGCGAGATCACCACCGCGTGCAGCGAGATCGAGAAGGCGCCGCCGCCGAACGCGCCGCCGTACGCCGCGCTCTTCTTCGACTCGATCAACTGGTCAAACACGGTTACCTCCGGGGACCACTTCCACGATTACCATACTCGCCGGGGATGAAACCCGGATGAGGCCCACATTACGATTCGATGACATCTGCCAGTTCCCAGGCGGCAGGTTGCCAGTTGGAAGTGGTTACCAGTTACAGGCCTGGCGGAACCAGACCCATGTCCAGTACGTACTTGCGACTGGGCTGCAGTCCGGCCCCTCGAACCTGGTAACCACTGCTCGCTTGCCGCTGGCAGCTCAACTGCCTTCTGCCCGCTTCACCTCTGCCACCGCCGCGCTCGTCCGCGGCAGCGTCACCGTGAAGGTGCTCCCCCGCCCGGGCCGGCTGGTGACGGCGATCGAGCCGCCGTGCGCCTCCGCGACCCACCGGCAGATGGACAGCCCCAGCCCGAACCCGGGCCGCTCCCCGGTGCGCGATCGCGCCGCGTCGGCCCGCCAGAACCGGTCGAACACCCGGTCCACGTCGCCGGGCGCGATGCCGATCCCGGTGTCGCGGACGGATATCGTGGCAGCCTCCGAGCGCGCGGTCAAGGTCAGCCAGACGTGCCCCCCGGGGGGCGTGTACTTGACTGCGTTGGAGAGCAGGTTGAGCAGCAGCTGGCGCAGCCGGGCCCGGTCGGCCTGCACGATGACCGGCTCGGGCGGCGACTCGAGCGTCACCTCGACGTGGGCCTCCTCGCCCAGCATCTGCGCGGTCTCGTACGTCTCGGCCGCCAGCGCGCCGAGCTCGACGGGCTCGGTGTGCAGCTCCATGCGGCCCTCGTCCACGCGCGCCAGGGTGAGCAGCGTGTCCACCAGCTCCGTCATCCGCCGCACCTCCTGGAGGGTCTCGTCCAGGGCCGGGAGGGTCTCGGGCCGGGTCCGCGGGTCGGTGAGCGAGTGCTCCACGCCCACCCGCATGACCGTGAGCGGCGTCTTCAGCTCGTGGCTGGCGTCGGCGATGAAGCGGCGCAGGGCGGTGAAGCTCGTCTCCAGGCGCGCCAGCATCGCGTTGAGCGTGTGACCGAGCCGGTCCATCTCGTCGCCCGCCTCGGCGGGCGCGGGGAGGCGGCGGTGCAGGCTGCGGCCGTCGGTGATGGCCTCCAGCTCGTCGATCATCCGGCCCAGCGGGCGGAGCGCGCGGGCCGACAACACCCAGCCCACGGCGATGGAGAACAGCAGGATGAGCGGGGCGACGAACAGCATCGAGGCGAGGATGCGCTGCGGCGCGACGTCGAGGTCGCGGGTGGGCGCGCCGACGGCGACGCCGACCAGGACGGTGGGCACCGCCGCGGACCGGGGCACCGGGACCGCCACGAAGTGCAGGGCGACCCCGTCCAGCGTGAGATCGAAGCTCTCGTGCTCGCGGCTGGTGCCGAACACCCGCAGCCGGAGGGTGTCGGACGCGGCCGGCGAGAACCGGCGCGTCTCGACGGAGCTGAACACGATCCGGGAGGCCGAGTCCACGACCACCAGGTAGTCGGTCACGAGATCCAGGGGTGCCTGGAGGTCGAGCCGCAACGACGCCAGCGTCGAGTTCACCTCGTCGAGGACGTGGCCGCCCGACGCCTGGTCCCGGCCCATCGTCTGGGCGGCGAGGACCGCCTCGTTGGTGAGCCGTCGGTCGAGGTCCTCGTAGCGGGCCCGGCGGTCCACCAGCGCGGCGGTGACGCCGAAGGCAAGCACGGTCGCCACGAGGGCGACCGTGTACCAGAGCGCGAGCTGGGAGCGGATGCTGCTCACGACGCCTTCGCCACGTAACCCACGCCGCGCACCGTATGGATCAGCTTGGGCTCGCGCCCCTGGTCGATCTTCTTGCGCAGCCGGTTGATGACCACGTCGACGATGTTGGTGCCGGGATCGAAGTGGTAATCCCACACGTACTCGGTGATCAGGGTCCGGCTCATCACGCGGCCCGGGTGCGAGACCAGGTAGACGAGCACCTCGTACTCCTTGGGGGTCAGCTCGATGCGGGTGCCGCCCCGCCGCACCTCGCGGCTCGCCGCGTTGATGGCGAGATCCGCCAGCTGGAGCACCGACGGGGCGAGGTCCTTGGGCCGCCGCCCGATGGCCTCGACCCGCGCGATCAGCTCTTCCATCGCGAACGGCTTGGTGACGTAGTCGTCCGCGCCGGCCCGCAGCGCGTCAACCTTGCCCTCCACCGAGTCCTGCGCGGTCAGCACCAGGATCGGCGTGCCGATCCCGCCGTCGCGCAGGTTGTGCAGCACCTCCAGCCCCGGCAGGCCCGGGAGCCGCAGGTCCAGGACGATCAGGTCCCAGTGGCCGCCGCGCGCGGCCTCCAGACCGGCCCGGCCGTCGGTCACGAGCTCGGCCGTGTAGTGGTGCTCTTCCAGGCCGCGGGTCACGTACTGCCCCACGGTCCGGTCGTCTTCAATGACGAGGATCTTCACCGGTCGGCAGGATGACCTTGAACGTGGAGCCGCGGCCGAGCTGCGAGTCCACCTCGATGCGCCCCCGGTGGTCCGCGACGATGCCGTAGCAGATGGACAGCCCCAGGCCGGTGCCGCGGCCCTGGGGCTTGGTGGTGTAGAACGGCTCGAAGATCTTCTGGATGTCGTGGCCGGCGATGCCCGTGCCCGTGTCGGAGAACGCGATGACCACCTCGTCGACCCGCTCGGTGCTGAGCCCCGTGTGGATGGTGAGGGTGCCCCGGGCGTCCATCGCGTCCATCGCGTTGAGCATCAGCGCCATGAACACCTGGATGAGCTGCTCGCTGTTGGCCCGCACGCCCGGCAGGCCGGGGGCCAGGTCGCGCTGCAGCGCGACGCGCTTGAACCGCTCGTGGTGCTTGAGCAGGAACAGGGTGTCCTCGACCACCTTGTTGACGTCGGTCGGCTCGCGCGCGCCCGAGCGCGGGCGGCTCACGTCGAGCAGGCCCTCGACGATGCGCTTGCACCGCTGCACCTCGGTCTCCATGATCTTCACGTACTCGGCGATGCCCGACTGCACGGCCTGCGGGGCGTCGCCGGCCACGGCGCTCACGGCCTCGCAGCAGGCGCCGATGGTGGCGAGCGGGTTGTTGATCTCGTGCATCACGCCGGCCGCGAGCTGGCCGATGGCCGCCAGCTTCTCGGACTGCGCGATCTGGCGCTGCACGTTCTTCCACTCGGTGATGTCCTCGCCGGTCGCGATGACGTGGGTGACCTCGTCGTCGTTCAGGCGCAGCGGGATCTTGGTGATCCGGTAGTGGCGAACCTCGCCGGAGGCGTGGGATTCCTGCTCGAGCACCTGCATCTTGCCGGACGCGAGCACCTCGTCGAATTCGCGCTGCAGCATGTCGCGCGGCTGCCGGCTCAGCACCTCGAAGATCGGCCGGCCGATGGCCTCCTCGCGGGGCACGCCCTGGGTGCCGGTCTCGCGCTTGCGGTTCCAGGCCTGGATCCGGTAGTCGCGGTCGATCACGTACAGCCCGACCGGGAGCGCGTCGATCACCTTGGCTGTGAAGCGGCGCTGGTCGTCGATCTCCCGCGCGCGCCGGGCGACCTCGAACGCCAGGTCTTGCGAGAGCTCCTTGGAGGCCAGCAGCGGGGAGAGCACGCTCGCCACCACCGTGAGGACGTCGCGCTCCATCGCCTCGCGGCCGTCGCGCGGGACCCGGACCTGCAGCAGCCCGAGCCGCTCCTCCTGGTGGACCAGCGGCACGCTGAGGTCGAGCGCGTTCCAGGTGTCGGCCGGCGTGAGGGCGCTGGTGCGGAGCGCTTCCGCCACGCGCGCCGCCTCTTCGGGCGACGGCTCGTCGCCCGGGGTGGCGATGGCGCGGAAGGACACGCCGTCCTCTTCCCGGATCCACAGGCGGCACTGCAGGGCGTCGAAGCCGCGCCGCAGCGTGTTCACGACCGAGGCCATCACGACCTCGGAGAACACGCCGGCCGAGAGGGCCGCGCTCACGTCGGCCAGGAGCCGAAGCCCGGGGTGCGCGGGGACCGCGGCGTTCAGGCCCGCGAGCCCGGCGCCCGGGGACGGTGGCTGCGCCATGAGTGCCGAACCTAGAGCACGAGAATGGAGACAGCAAGCGTGCGGAGCCGTTCCGTGACCTTCGGGCGCCCGTGAGGCGCCGCGACTTTCTGGCCGCGGTGGCCGCCGGGGTGCTGTCCGCGCCGGCGCTCGCCGCCCGCCCGCGCCGCCGCCGCCCGAGCGACTGGTCGTTCCGGCTCGACGGCGAGCAGCGCTGGAGCCTGCTCTCGCGCGCCGGCGTGCCCGCGGTCGCGGGCGCCGACATCGTGGTGCTGCTCGACGGCGGAGAGCCCACGCCGCTCGGCGCCCTGGAGGAGGTCCGCCGCTTCCGTCTCACGCCCCCGGACGGCGGGAGCGCCGGGTGGCAGGTGATCGGCGCGCTCGCCGGCGTCGAGGTGTCGGCCCTGCTGCTCGACGGCCCCCCGCCGCGCATCACCGTGACCGTGCGTGGCCTGGGCGACGAGCGGGCCCTCACCGAGATCCGGTTCCTCGACCGGCACACCGCGCGCATCGCGGCCCTCGAGGCCGCGGGCCGGGACGCGCCGCGCCTGCTGGTCAACGGCTACCAGTCGGACAGCGACTGCCGCATCGTCGCGCTCGATGGCAGCGTGGAGGCCACGGGCCACTGGCAGGCGGCCATTCTCACCGGCGGCGCCCGATCCCCGGCCGCCGGGCTCGCCCTCTCGTTCGGCAGCGACGACGGCGGCGAGGGGCGGTTCGCCGTGTCGGGCGGCCTCGCCGCGTCCGCGGTGTTCGGACGGCGCGCCGTGAGCATGGCGCTGTCGCCGGCGTCGGCCAGCCTCGCCGTCGTGCCGGGCGCCGATCCCCTGGCCGAGCTGGGGCGCCTCGCCGCGGTCGCGCCGGGCGCCCCCGTGACCCCGAGCGGCTGGTCGTCCGGCCACGCCCTCGGCGCCGGGGCCACCGAGGCGGAGTTCCTCGCCAGCCTCGAGGCCGCGCTGAGCCGCTTCGACGCCGGCGCCTTCCGCCTGATGCGGCTCGACGACGGCTACGAGCGCTCGGCCGGCGACTGGGACACCAACGACCGGTTCCCGCACGGTCACCGCTGGCTCACCGACCGGATCCACGCGGCGGGCCTCCGGGCCGGCCTGTGGCTCGCGCCGTTCGCGGCCGCGCAGCACTCGGGGATTCCCGCCGCCCACCCGGAGTGGTTGCTGCAGACGCCCGACGGCCAGCCGCTGGTCGTGGCGGAGCGCGCCGACTGGGGCGGGACGGTCTACGGTCTCGACGCCGCCCTGGCGCCGGTGCGCGACTACCTGCGCGAGCTGTCCCGGCATGCGGTGAGGACCTGGGGTTACGACCACCTCGAGCTCGGCGCGCTGCACATCGCCACGGCGGGAACCCGGCCGGGCCGTCGGGTCGGCGCGGCCGAGGCCTACCGGGCGGGGCTGGGAGCGCTGCGCGAGGGCGCCGGTCACGCGTTCGTCGCGGCCTCGGGAGCGCCGTTGCAGCACGCGGCGGGCCTGGTGGACGGCATGCGAACCACGCCCGACGTCGCGTCGAGCTTCGTCAGCCTGGCGGGGGCGGCGCGCGGTGCGCTGCTCCGGGCACACCTGCACGGCGCCGCCTGGATCAACGACGCCGACGCGGCGCTCGTCGGCGAGGCGCTCACGCTGGACGAGGCCCGGACCTGGGCGTCGGTGGTCGCGCTGTCCGGCGACATGGCGCTGGCCTCGGAGCCGCTCGACGGTCTGCCCGACGAGCGGCTGGCCATCCTGCGGCGCGTGATGCCGGCGGCGCCGGTGCGCGGCCGGGCGCTCGATCTGGCGGCGGAGGGCTGGAGCGGGACTCCGGAGGGCGGCGCGCCGGCCTGGCTGCTGGCCGAGGTGCAGGACGACTGGTGGATGCTGGCGGCGCTGAACTGGGACGACGGGCCGCAGCGCCTGACGCTCGACCTCGCGGATCACGGACTCCGCGGGCCGCTCGCCGCCTACGACGTCTGGCAGGACGCCCGGCGCGCCGACGTCGCCGGCCGGCTGACGCTGTCGCTGCCGCCCCACGCCGCCACGGTGCTCGCCCTGCGGCGGCCGCGTCGCGCGCCGTTCGTCCTCGGGTCCACGCGGCACGTCGTGCAGGGCCTGCTGGACATCGAGGACGAGCGGTGGGATGCGCGGCGCCGGGTGCTGTCGGCGCGGTCGGTCCAGCTCGACGGGCAGCCGTACGCGGTGACCGTCGCGCTGCCGAGGGGCTTCGAGCCCCGCGACGCGAGCGCGGAGCCCGCGACGGACGTGGTGGTGGAGGCGGCGGCGGGCGGAGCCGCGCGGCTGGTGTTCCCGCAGCCGCCGCGCGAGGGCATCGACTGGGAGATGGCCTTCTAGCGGCTGCGCCTGCCTACCGCCGCGACACCGCCATCCGGAACCGCAGCGCGAATTCGCCGTGCGTGGAGGTGGTGCGCCCGAGCAGCACGGCGGGCCCGTAGTACAGGCCGACCGACTGTCCGAGGGGATCGGAGCCGCCGAAGGAGAGCCCGAGCAGCAGGGCCGCGCGCGCCCCCCAGGGACCCTGCGGCAGCGGAGTGTGGATGTCGGCCGTGCCCGCCGCGTCGACGGACGCCTCGAGCCTGAGCGTCGCCGGAGTCCGCTCCGATCCCACGTCCGCGATGTTCACCAGCGGCCGCCGGAGCGTGCCGCCCAGGGTGACGAAGAAGCCCTGCGACTGGCCGAACAGCACGGCCTGATCCTGGATGAAGCTGCCCAGGGCGAGGGTGGCGCCGACCGCCGTGGACGAGTGGTCGCTCAGCCGCCACAGCATCGCGACCTCGAACCCGGACGGCTGCCACGTCCCTCCGGTGTAGGCGAGGATGCCGATGCCGTAGGCGCGGCGCGCCGGCGGCGCGAGCGAGTCCTGGTCGAAGTACCCCGGATGCCGGCGGGGACCCTGATCCGGCGGCCCGCCCGAGTCCTTCTGGGCCAGGGCCACCGACGGGACGAGCAGCAGCAACGGCAGCAGTCGTTTCACGCGAACCCCGAGTCTGTCAGATCAGTACCCAGCGCGGCGGCCAAGGTGCCGGGCGAGCCGCTCAGGGAGCGCGGCTCAGCGGCTGGTCGGGCGTTTCCATGGTGAAGGTGAGACCCGTCACGCGCCACTCGCCGTGGTGTTTCATCAGGTGGAACGCGTCCATCCCGTAATGGATCGCGACGGAGTCGGGCCGGACGCCGCAGTGCGCGCGATAGACCACCCACGCGTCGGCGAGGGGCCCGTAGGTCACCACGTTGGCCCGGGCGATCTCGTCCGAGAAGCTCGCCGGACAGTCGTGGATGCCGACCTTGGTCGCGCGCGCCACCAGGTCCTCGATGGACGTGGGGTACACGCTGTCGGCGGTGGCCCCGGCGGGCCGCATGATGGTCGTGATGGTCGCCCTCGGCCAGAAGCTCTCGGCCAGCACCTTCCAGTCACGGGACGTGAGGCGCGCGTAGTAGAGGCGCAGCGCCGCGTCCACCTCCGCGGTGGCGACGGAATCGGCGGCCGCGGAAGCCGGCGTGACGCCGGGGCGGCCGGAGGCGGCGCGCTCCACCCGGCAGGCGGCGACGGGGAGCGCGCCGAAGCAGACCAGCACCAGGAAGCGGCCACGTCGCATGCCGCAATGTCACCCGGGCTCCGGGCGCGGGCAAGCGGTCTGGCGACCCGGTTGCCCGGGCCGCATATTCGCCGCCGATCCCTCTCCGCGAGTCCGACTCATGCTCGACCGCCGCACGTTCCTCGGATCCTTCGCCTCGGTCGCCCTGCTCGCCCGCGCGGGCCGTACCGCACCCGTGGCGGCCGCGCCGCCCGCGGGAGCGGGCTGGCCGCCGCCGGTCTTCCAGGACGACGAGAGCTACTGGCGCGCGCTGCGCCGGGAGTTCCTCATCCCCGCCGACGAGGCGTTCTTCAACACCGGCACGCTCGGCAGCATGCCGCGCGTGGTGGTCCAGGCCGTGGCCGACGACATGAACCAGGTGGCCGGCACCATCGCGCACTGGAACTACAAGCCCGGCACGCCCGACTACATCGCGGGCTACAACCCGGAGACCGATCTCAGGACCGCGCTGGCAGCGCTGATCGGCGCGTCGCCCGACGAGGTCGCCCTCACCCAGAACGCGACGCTCGGGATGAACTACGTGGCCAACGGGCTGCCGCTCGAGCCGGGCCACGAGATCATCCTCACCAACCTGGAGCATCCGGGCGGCCGGATGGGCTGGGAGCTGAAGTCGAAGCGCTACGGGATCTACGTCAAGCAGGTGACGGTGCCGGT
>Ga0335077_10008044_pt1 | contig 13075 bp, 12 predicted proteins | sample Lox_Sample_31_FD_207151 | JGI IMG/M metagenome (GOLD analysis project Ga0335077, IMG submission 207151) | Soil microbial communities from Loxahatchee National Wildlife Refuge, Florida, United States - Lox_Sample_3.1 | ecosystem: Environmental > Terrestrial > Soil > Wetlands | place: USA... | reverse complement strand
AGGCGATCCATGACGAGCTGCGCCGCCGGGTGCGCCGGGCGGCGGGCCGCACAGAGCAGCCGTCGGCGGCGCTCATCGACGCGCAGTCGATCCGGACCTCGGCCAATGTGGCGGAGTCGTCGCAGGGCATCGATGCCGCGAAGAAGATCAAGGGCCGTTATCTCGCGCTCTTGCCGGCGTGTCCATGACGTACATCACGAGGGCTGAGGGCTTCCCGATCATCGTGGTGGATGCGATTACCTTCCGCTGTCCATCACGCAAGCGGGAGGTTCGATGCGCGTACACCGGGTGCTCATGCCGGGCTCGGGTGAGGAGTCGTGGACCCTGCTCGGGGACGACCACGTCCCGGTCGAGCCGGTCGAGCGGTTCTTGTCCTATCTGGCTTTGGCGGAGAAGTCCCCGAACACGGTCAAGGCCTACGCCCACGATCTGAAGGATTGGTTCACCTACCTGGCCGGTCACCGGCTCGACTGGCGGGCGGCCACGCTGGAGGACGTCGCCGGGTTCGTGGCGTGGCTGCGGCTCCCACCGGCGGCCCGTGACGGGAAGGTCGCAGTGCTGCCCACGGTGGAGCATCACTGTTCGGCGGCGAGTGTGAACCGCAAGCTGGCCGCCCTGATCTCGTTCTGTGAGTTCCATGCCCGCCACGGGGTGGCGCTCGCCGGATTGCTGGTCACGATGCAGCCCGCGGGCCGTCGCGGATCTGCGGTGTCCTACAAGCCGTTTCTGCACCACGTCACCAAAAACGAGCAGCGGCGGCGCCGGGCGATCACGCTGAAAACGTCCCGGCCGCGGCCGAAGGTCCTGACCGCCGAGCAGGCGCAGACGATCCTGGACGCCTGCGACCATCTGCGGGATCGCCTGCTCTTTGGCGTTTTGCTGGACTGCGGCATCCGGATCGGCGAGGCCCTCGGCCTGCGTCACGAGGACATGGGGATCGCCGAACGGGCCGTCACCGTCACCCCGCGGGCGAACGACAACCGGGCCCGCGCCAAGGCCGGCGTCTGGCGGACGATCCCGGCCAGCGCCGAGCTGATGCGGCTGTATGCGGACTACCTCACCTGCGAATACGGCGCCCTCGATTCGGACTACGTCTTCGTCAACTTGTGGGCCGGGCCGCATGGCCGTCCGCTGACTTACCCCGCCGTCTACGACCTGGTGCTGCGACTGCGCCGCCGTACCGGCATCGATTTCGAGCCTCATTTTTATCGTCACACGTACGCGACCTGGCTGTTGCGCAGGGGTGCCGGGATGGAGAGCGTGAAGGAGCTCCTCGGGCACGCCTCGATCACCACCACGATCGACACGTATGGCCACCTCACCGTCGAGGACGCCCGCCAGACCCTCGAGGCAGCCGGGTGGTTCACCGGACGGGAGGTCCGGTTGTGACGCTGATCACCCGCGCGGAGCGGGCGCTGTGGCAGCGCCGCGCCGCCGCCGAACTCGGCAGGATTCTGGCTGCCCACCCGGACCTGCCGTGTATCAGCTGGACGGTCGGGCCGGCCGGGTCAGTCGTGGCCGGGCAGGTCAGCGGCATGGCCCCGGCGGGCCAGGTACGCCACATCTTCACGACCTGGCGGTCGGCGCTGGAGCTGGAAGGGTACCGGGAGCAGCGTATGAGCGGCGGGACGGCGTGGCTGCATGCGGCGGTCCGCCGCTGCGAAGTGACGGTCCGGCTGACCGCGACCGTCTTCGACGGCGAAGGCCGGGAACCATGAGCCGGCCAGGCGATCAAGCCGTCGCCGCCGACAGCGCGGGCCAGGAGCACAGGACAGGGAACTCTGGCCTGCTGGGGAAGCTGATGGCCACGGTCCGGCCGGAGTTCCGAACGGAGATCTACATCCCCGCCCCGGATGACCTGGTCTTCGCTGCCGGGGAGTGTGCGGTCGGTGGCTGCGACCGCGCCGCATCCCAGCACGGGCTGTGCAACGGCCACACCATCCGGTGGCGGCAGCGCGGCCGCCCGGCCATGGAAGAGTTTCTCGCCGGTCCCGGGCGGCCGGTCCGGGGCCGGAACCCGCTGACGCCCTGCGCCGTGGACGGCTGCCGCTACGGTGGCAGTAGCGGCGGAATGTGCTCCCGGCACCGCGACCGGTGGAAGCGGGCCGGCAAGCCCGGCCTGGCCGCCTGGGCCGCACCGCCGCTAGTCACACCAGGGCCGGCACCGTCGGAGTGCCGGCTGCCTTTTTGCACGTTGTGGACCGAAAACCCCTCGAAGATCTTCTGCAAAAGCCACGATGAGCGCTGGGCCAATGCCGGCCGGCCCGATCCCGGCCGGTTCATCGCCGACTGCGAGCTCACCGGCACCGCCCACATCGATCTGCGCGACCTGTGCCCGCAGCTGAGGATGGAGTTTCAGTACGCGCTGCAATGCCGGCACGATACCCGGGCCCGCACTGCCCCGCCACGCCTGGTGATGCAAGCGGTGCGGCAGGCCAAGGCTGCGCACGTGACCTCGCTGCTGGAACGCTCGGAGCAGCAGTGGCGGCAGACTGCTGGTTCCCGGGTCCGCGAGCCGGTGCTGTTCCTGCTCGATGCCCGCGACGCGCTGGAGTCCCTGCGGGACGGGACCGGCTGGGAGACCGAGTATGGCCGGGACGTCTGGCGGCTGCACAAGCTGCCCGGGATCGCCGCCCCAGCCGGGCGGCCCTGCCCGCGCGCCCGCCTGCGGTTCGACCGCATCGCCCAGCCCTGGCTGCGGGAGCTCGGCAAACGGTGGCTTCGGCTGCGGCTGACCTCTGGTCTGAGCATCGCCGCGGCAACGGCCGGGCTGGACGCGCTGACCTGCTTCAGCCAGTTCCTCACCCTGGCCGGCATCGACCGGCTCGCCGACGCCGGCCGTCCGCTGCTGGAACGACACCTGGCCTGGGTGGCGTCGCGGCCCGGCGGGCCAGGCGTCAAGAAAGCCCGGATCGGCGGGCTGAACCTGTTCTTCCAGGCCGTGCGGCAGCACCGCTGGGACGACACCTTGCCGGGCACCGCGGCCTTCTACCCCGGCGACACCCCTCCGGTCCCCGAACGCGTCTCCCGCCAGCTGGCCGAGTACGTCATGACCCAGGTCGAGTCGCCGGCCAGCCTGAACCGCTGGCCCAACCCCGCCGGACGGCTGGTCACCGTCATCCTCACCCGCTGCGGCCTGCGGATCTCCAGCGCCCTCGCCCTCGACTTCGACTGTCTCCTCCACGACGGCCAGCAAGCCCCCTACCTGCGGTACTTCAACACCAAGATGAAACGCGAGGCAGCCGTCCCCATCGACGAAGAGCTCCAGGCCGCCATCCGCGAGCAGCAGCGCCGCGTGCTGGACCGCTGGCCAGACGGCACCGGCTGCCTGTTCCCCCGGCCCCACGCGAACGTCTCCGGGAACCTCCCGCTGCCGGACAGCAGTTACCGCCGCATGCTCGGCCGGTGGCTGGCGGCCTGCGACATCCACGACGAGCACGGCCGCCCGGTGCATCTGACACCCCATCAATGGCGCCATACCTTCGCCTGCCGCCTGATCAACCGGGACGTCCCGCAAGAAGTGGTCCGGGTCCTGCTCGACCACGACTCGCACCGGATGACCTCGCACTACGCGAAGATCACCGACCAGACAGTGCGGCGCCGCTGGGAGCAGGCCACCAAGGTCAACATCAAGGGCGAACGCGTCACCCTCGACCCGGACGGCCCACTCGGCCAGGCCCAGTGGGCCAAGACCCGGTACGGCATGGCCACCCAGACCCTGGCCAACGGCTACTGCGGGCTGCCTGTCCAGAAGAGCTGCCCGCACGCCAACGCTTGTCTCACCTGCCCGGTCTTCCTCTCCGGCCCGGAGTTCCTGCCGGAACTGCGCGAGCAACGTCACCGCACGCTCACCTTGATCGACATTTCCGGCAGCAAGGGCCAGGCCCGCGTGGCAGAGATGAACCAGCAGGTCCTCACCAACCTGGACCGCATGATCAGCGAGATCGGCAAGGACCAAGACGAGGCCGCCGATGCGGGCTGACAACTCCCACCACCTCGTCGCAGCCGCCCGGCGCCGGGCCGAACAGACCCGCGGACGCGCTATCGCCGCGTTGCGGCGCATGGACGCCACCGGCCAGCGGATCAATTTCGACACCGTCGCCCGCGAGGCCGGTGTCTCCCGATCCTGGCTCTACACCCAAGACGACCTGCGAGCTGAAATAGAGGGCATCCGCCAGCGGCGCCCGGCCGCATCGCCTGCACCACCTCCTCAACGGCAGCGCGCCTCGGATGTCTCGCTGCTGCGCCGCCTGGAAGCAGCCACCGCCCGCGTCCAACGCCTGGAGGCAGACAACCAGCAACTCCGCGATGCTGTCGCCCGGGCACTCGGGCAGCGCCGGGCCGCCGAAGTGCTGGGACCGACGGCCGGTCGCGACACGCCGAAGGAAAGTTTCCCGAAACTCATTGAACCTTGCTGACGGGCAGCCCCGCATGATCCGTCAACGACACTGTCCACGTCGGATCAGCGCAGGTCAAAGCAATGATCACGGACAGGGCTCAAGATAAGGGCCGCAAGCGGCATATCGCCGCGGACGTTACCGGCCTGCTGCTGACCGTGCTGGTCACCGCGGCCAGCGTGCAGGACCGGACGCGGCCAGGCCGCTGCTGTGGAACCTGCGCAAGGCGTTCCCCAAGATCAGGCTTGCCTGGGCCGACGGCATCTACGCCGGCAAGCTGGTCACCTGGGCCAAGACCGCGCTCAAGCTCACCCTGGCCATCGTCCGGCGCCCCGATGACCTGCATGCCTTCCAGGTGCTGCCGCGCCGCTGGGTCGTCGAGCGCACCCTGGCCTGGATCACCCGCTGCCGTCGCACCGTCCGCGACTATGAGCGGCTGACCGAACACCACGAGACCATCGTCTACTGGGCCATGATCATCACCATGAGCCGCCGCCTGGCCCGGGCGTCCGCCCAGCCCTCGCATCAGGATTATCCCGCTGGCGATGTCCTGTCTCGCGGGTAGCTTGCCTGGCATGACCAGCGCGCACGAAACGGCTCAGATGGAAGTCGGCTGTGTCACGAGTGCAGCGAGTATCTGCTGACGGGTCGGCTGAGCGATCCCCGGATCTAGATGCCCGCGAGGTTGGAGAACGTCCATGCCCCTCGACCTCAGGGCGGCCTGGGTGCGAGCGACGATATGCGGGTCGCGGTAGACGTCATCGGGTTGGCAGAGCATGAACATCAGCTTCCAGAAAGCGCGGAAGGCGGTGGGGTCGAACGAGGCCGCTACCCGCAGTTGCGTGAAGCTGATCCGGTCCGGGTCGAGTGGTGGTGGCGGCGGGGCGGGGTCGCCCAAGATGGCATGGCGCAGGGTCGCCAGGCGGGCGGAGTCGACCGCGGCCTGTTCTTCGTAATACGGCGCGACATGCTCGGCGGTTCGCTCATCCATCGCGATTGTTTGCTCGGCCCGGTCGTCGTGCTTGGCGATCACGTCGACAAGGTCGGCCGCGCCCCACATGGCCAGGCTCAGGCCGCGTCCGAAGGTCGGATTGGTGGTGCACACCGAGTCCCCGATGCCGTGCAACCCGGTGGCAACGGGCCTGCCGCCGGCGACCAGGCGGCGCAGCGTGTTGCGTGGCCCGGTCATCGGGAACACTGGGCTGATCGGCTCGAGCACCTCCCGCCAGGCTGCACATGCGGGGATGGTCCGCAGGACGGCGGTGAACACGTCTGGCTCTTTGACCTGCCGGAAGCGTCGGTCGGCGGCGAGGGGGACGATGGCTAGCTGCATCGTACCGTTGTCGGCGCCGAAGACGGCGAGGGTGAACTCCTCGAGGCCGGTCACGATCCGGGTGGTCGCAGGGCCGGGCAACTGTCTCCCCGGGCGTATCCGGTAGTGACGGCTGTAATAGGCCACTCCGCAGTCCGCCGACCACCTCGCCGCCGGGGCAGCGCCGATGTCCTGCAGCCACCGGTCGACCGGCGTGCGACGGCCGGCCGCGTCGACCACCAGATCCGACGAAAGCTCTCCCTGGCCGGTCCGGACCCCGGTCACGCGGGGCGGCCGGCCAGGCCGGCCAAGCAGACCGGTGACCCGCACGCCATCTCGGACCGTGACGCCCGGTTCGGCCAGCACCGCCTGCTGCAGCACCCAGTCCAGGGTCGACCGCCGGGTCATCAGCGGGGACAGGCGCTCATCGCCAGGCCACGCGGACCGATCGGCCAAGGTGCCGGGCATCCAGTCCGATATCGGCACCTCGACTACGCCCGCGGCCAGCAGGCTCTCATAGACATCTGGCAGCCGGTCGCGGACAAGCTCCCGGCACCGGGCCATCACGGCATGCGGCTGGACGATCTGCGGCGCGGCCGGCCGGTACGCCGAGCCGGCCGCCGACTCCGCGTCCGCTGCCGGCTCCACACGATCCTGCTCCAGCACCACCACCTCGTGGCCGGCCCGAGCCAGCAGGAGCGCCGCGAACAAACCTCCCGCACCCCCGCCGATGATGGTGATCTTCATCCCGCCTCCCCCGGCAATCCATAGAGGATCACTCAATTCATATAGTGCAACTCTATAGATAGACTCTGCTGACATGAAGGAGCCTGTCAAGCCCGCCCCTGGCCGTCGCGCCCGCAAGGCCCTCGCCACCCGGCATCGCGTGCTCGACGCCGCGGACACCCTCTTCGCCCGTGATGGCTACGCGGCTACAACCATCGCGGCCATCGCCGAGGAAGCAGACGTGGCTGTTCAGACCGTCTATGCCGTGTTCGGGAACAAGCGCGCCATCCTCAGCGAGCTACTCGCCATCCGCGTCGTCGGCGCCGACGACGCCATCCCCCTGCAAAGCCGGGAGCAATGGCAGGCCATCGAGCGTGAGCCCGACCCCCGCCAGCAACTCGCCCTCCTGGCCGCGCTGGCAACCCAGATCGGCAACCGCATCGGGGGCCTCTACCAAGTCCTCGCCGGGGCCGCCGGGTCCGACCCCGAAATGGCCGAGCTGCACCGGAAACAACAGCAGGCCCGGTACAAAGACCAACAGCGCCTCGCCAGATCCCTGGCCCGAAAAGGCGCGCTGAAAGAAGGCCTGCCGGAGGCAACCGCCACCGACATCATGTGGGCGATCGCAAACCCGAACACCCACCACGCCCTGATCAGCGAACGACGGTGGACGCCAGGCCAGTACGAGCAATGGCTCGCCGACATGCTGACCTGCGCCCTGCTCGCTAGCGGAACCATGAGCCAGCCCCGCAGCTAGAACAGACGCCGACTCCCACCTCGCCCGGCTGGCTGCCGGCCGGACCGGCCGGGTCGCGGGCGGCGGTCAGCACGCAGCCAGCAGGACCGAGATCAGCGGGCGAGAAGGCCCGCAGCCCGGCCTGTGCTTCGTCGATCCCGGAGACGATGACAAGATCACCCAGATCACCGACTTCCAGCCCGAGCCATGCGAGCTTCCAGCCAGACATGCTCATCTGGTCGAACGCCACTGAGTTTCCAAACAGGCTCTAAAGACCCGGCTGGCAGCGGCTTGGGCGGGTACCTGATAGCCGGTCCGAAGGACCCGGCGGTCAGGATCACCGGCGCACAGCCAGGTACCGCGCGAGGTGATCGATCACCTCACGCGCGTCGTCCTCGATACCGTAGATGAACGTGGACTTGCGCCGCCGCAGCACGGGCAGCCCCAGGGCGTACAGTCCCGGGCTGTCGACCACACCGCCCTCGTGGTTCAGCTGGCCCTTCGCGTCGACCACCGGCACGTCGAGCCACCCGTAGTCAGGCCGGGAACCCGTCGCCCACACGATCGTGCGAATCTCGCCACTTCGCAGGTCAAGCTGCAACCGCGTCGAGTCGGGCACGCGTGTCGCCGCGAAGCGCTCGGGAGGGCCGACCTCAGCGTCATACCCCTCCGTCTTGGCCCGCTCGTCGAACGTGTCCAGCAGGCGCTCCATCTTGAGGTCCGCGAGCGAGCACACGTTGCGCAGGCCACCGGAGAACAGCGCGCGGCTGTCACGAACCGCGGCCAAGCGGCCCACCAGCTCGACGCCCATCGAGGCGAGCGCGTTGAGATCCAGCGTCGTCCGCTCAGGGGTCCCGACGAGCTGGGGCGACGGCAGCCGCCGGGCCCGGGTGAGATCCTCAACCTCGTCGTACCGCTGGTCCCACACGCCCGACGCGTTCATCCACCACAGCACATCGCGTCCGCGGTAGGTGCGCGGCAACCGCACGTGCTCCCCCACCGAGAGCGTCACCGGCCGGCCCGACCGCCTCAGCTCGGCGGCCAGCTGCACGCCCGTCGCCGACGCACCCACGACGAGCACGCCGCCGTCGGGTAGCTGGGCGGGGTCGCGGTAGCCGCACGGCATCAGTTGCTCGACGGACGCCGGCACCGCGTCGCGCAGCGGCGGCACCGCTGGCTGATTGCAGGCGCCGCTCGCGATGACCACGGTCCTGGAGTGAATCCCGCCGTGGCTTGTCGTCACGTGGTGTCCATCGTCGGCCTGCCGCACCGACGTGACGTTCACGCCAGTCCGGACGGGAGCGCGCGAGACCTTGGCGAAGTGCTCGATGAACTCGGTCACTTCGCCCACCGTCATGTAGCCGTCCGGATCCGGGCCTTCATAGCGGAGGCCCGGCAGGCGGCTCTGCCAGTTGGGAGTGAGCAGCCGCAGGGAGTCCCAGCGTTCGCGCCGCCAGGAGTTGGCCACCTCTCCGCGCTCAAGAACGACGTGGTCAATCGACCGGTCGCTGAGGAAGTAGCTCGCGGCGAGGCCCGCGTGCCCCCCGCCGATGACGACCGTGGTGGTGCGCTCGATGGCTCGGCCCCTCAGGCGACTTCGACGGTGACGTTCGTAGGATTGGTGAGAGCGTCGAACACGGCGGAGCGCTTCTGGGACTGGGCGACCAGCGCCTCGATCTCCTGCCTCGACGCGTCCGCGTCGATGGTGAACGTCACCTTGACGTCGTTGAAGCCGTTGCGGACGTCGCTGTCGGCGCCGAGAATCCCGCGGATGTCGTGCGCGCCCTCGACGGTGGACTCGACCGAGCGCAGCTGGATGCCGCGGTTCTGCGCGACGGACGCCACACCCGCCGTCAGGCAGCTCGCCAGGCCGACGAGGAGGTACTCGATCGGCGTGATGCCGTTGTCCTCCGCCGCGAAGACCTCGGGGTGGTCGGCTTCGAACACCCAATCTTCCTTGTGGCTCTGCTCCTGCCCAAGGCCGAAGAAGCTCTGGACCTTGATCGTGCTGTGGACGCCGCCCTGCCACTTGGCGGACGCGCGCCAGCTGAACTGAGCGGCCTCAGGCGCACCCTTCAGCGCTTCGCGCGCGTCGAGCAGTGCCTGCACGTTGACTCCGTTGGCGACTGTAGTCATGTCGCGATGCCCCTTTGCCCTCTTCGCATTATTTCCTATGGAGATGGTTGACAATACACTGGACGGGCCAAGCTACCATAGCCCCCATGGCGGAGCCAGCCTCGACGCTCGCGGCCGGCTCGGTCGGCACGGTCGAAACGCAGTACCTCGACCTGCCGGAGCCGGTGCGGCTCGACTGCGGGCGGGAGCTGCACCCGGTTCGGGTGGCGTACGAGACCTACGGTGCCCTCTCACCCCGACGCGACAACGTCATCCTGGTGTGCCATGCGCTCAGCGGCGACGCCCATGCGGCGGGCTTCGCGAAGACGCCGCCCGAAGACAGCACGCGCGACGGGTTCGGGGCCGAGGATCGCGACGGCGCAGCCCGCAGGGGGCTCGGCTGGTGGGACGGGATGATCGGCCCCGGCAAGGCGTTCGACACTGACCGCTTCTTCGTCGTCTCCACGAATCTGCTCGGCGGCTGCCGCGGGACGACGGGGCCGTCGTCGATCGACCCGGCGACAGGCGAGCCGTACGGGCCGGATTTCCCCGTGATTACTGTCGCGGACATGGTGCGGACCGAGCGCGCGTTCCTGAACGCTCTCGGTGTCGAGCGGCTCGCGGCGGTAGCCGGCGGCTCGCTCGGCGGGATGCAGGCGTTCGAGTGGGCGATCCTGTTTCCTGACCAGGTCGATGCCGTCGTGGCGATCGCCAGCACGCACGCCCTCCACCCGCAGGGCGTGGCCTGGAACGCGATCGCGCGTGGCGCGATCATGCGCGACCCCGCCTGGCAAGGCGGCCACTACTACGGCACGGGCCGCACGCCCGATGCCGGCATGGGAGTGGCGCGGATGGTCGGCCACGTCACGTACCTGTCCGCCCTGGCGCTGAGCGACAAGTTCGGCCGGCGGCTGCAGTTCGCCGACGACATCCGCTATACGATCACCGAACCAGAGTTCCAGGTCGAGAGCTACCTGCGCCACCAGGCCGACTCGTTCGTCAGGCGCTTCGACGCTAACACCTATCTCTACACGTCGCGCGCGCTGACGTATTTCGATCTCGCGCGGCAGCACGGCAGCGGATCGCTCGCGCAGGCGCTCGAAGGCGTTTCGGCGCGCACACTGCTGATCGCGTTCAGTTCCGACTGGCTGTACCCGCCGTCTGCGTCGAGGGAGGTCGATGAGGCGCTTCGCGCTCTCGGCAAGCGGACCGAGTTCCATGTGATCGAGGCACCGTACGGCCACGACTGCTTCCTGCTTGAGGAAGCCCGGCAGACGCCCATTATCCGCCAGTTCTTGAGCGAGCACAGCCTGGCCCAAGGCGGGGCCGGCGGGTGACGTCGAGGAAAGAGAGGCCTGCGTGACCGGCGAACCCTCCCGTGCCGAGGAAGCCCGCGCGTTCGGATTCGAGACACGGCAGCTGCATGCGGGGCAACGGCCCGACCCGAACACGGGCGCGCGTGCGGTGCCGATCTTCCAGACGACCAGCTACGTGTTCGAGGACCCGGAATCAGCGGCAGCGTACTTCAACCTGCAAGAGTACGGGAACACGTACTCGCGCATCATGAACCCGACCGTCGCGGTGTTCGAGGAGCGCGTGGCGAACCTCGAGGGCGGCTGTGGCGCGGTAGCGTTCGCCAGCGGGATCGCCGCGCAGGCAGCCGCGCTCTTCACGCTGCTGCAGCCGGGCGACCACGTCGTCTCGTCCTCGGCGCTCTACGGCGGGACGGTGAACCAGCTCAAGCACCTGCTGCGCAAGATGAGCGTGCAGCTGACGTGGGTCGATCCCGACGATCCGGACGCGTGGCGGCAGGCGGTCCGCGCGAACACGAAGGCGTTCTTCGGCGAGACGATCGGCAACCCTGCCGGGAACGTGCTTGACATAGAGACTGTGGCGTCCATCGCGCACTCCCGCGAGCTGCCGCTGGTCGTGGACAACACGTTCGCGACGCCGTACCTGTGCCGCCCGATCGAATGGGGCGCCGACATCGTGATCCACTCGGCGACCAAGTTCATCGGCGGCCATGGCACGAGCATCGGCGGCGTCGTCGTCGATGCTGGCACGTTCAACTGGTCGAACGGCCGGTTTCCCGTGGTCGCGGATCCGTCGCCGGCCTACCACGGCCTGCAATTCCACGAGACGTTCGGGACGTACGGCTATTTGATGAAGCTCCGGGCCGAGACCCTGCGCGATCTCGGGGGGACGCTCGCTCCGCTCAACGCCTTCCTGTTCCTGCAGGGGCTCGAGACGCTGTCGCTGCGGATGGAACGCCACGTCGGCAACGCGCGGGCGGTCGCGGCGTTCCTCGAGTCGCATGAGCTGGCGTCGAATGTGACCTACCCTGGCCTGCCAGGGAGCAGGTACCAGCCGCTCGTGGAGAAGTACCTGCCGCGCGGTGCCGGCGCGGTGTTCTCGTTCGACTGCGCCGGTGGCCGGACCGGCGGGCAGGACCTCATCCGCGGCGTGACGCTCTGGTCCCACTTGGCGAACGTCGGCGACGCGAAGAGCCTGATCATCCACCCCGCCAGCACAACGCACCGCCAGCTGAGCGACGACGAACTGCGGGCGGCCGGCGTCGGGCCAGGGACGGTGCGGCTATCGGTCGGGACTGAGTCCGTCGAGGATCTGATCTGGGATCTGGAGCAGGGTTTCGCCCGCGCCGCCGCGACAGCGGGAAAGAATGTGGCGACGGCATGATCGATCTCGCCCGATACCAGGACTCGTTGACGATCCAGCGCGTGCTCCACACCGCCAGGACGATCGCGATCGTGGGCCTGTCGAACAACCCGCTGCGGGCCAGCTACTTCGTTGGCTACTACCTCAAGCGGCACGGCTACCGCGTGATCCCGGTGAATCCCCGCGAGGCGGAGATCCTCGGGGAGACCTGCCATGCGAGCCTGCTGGACGTACCCGTGCCGGTGGACGTCGTGAATGTCTTCCGCGCGCCGGACGCACTGCCGGGGATCGCGGAGGAGGCTGTGGTGATCCACGCCGGCGCCCTCTGGTGCCAGTTCGGCGTGATCAACGCCGACGGCGCGCGGATCGCCGAGGAAGGTGGCGTAACGGTGATCATGGACCGCTGCCTCAAGGTTGAGCACGCGCGCTACGTCGGCCGGATGCACTGGCTCGGCTTCAACACGCAGCGCATCACGTCCGTCCGCGCCGGGCTCCAGTAGCTGGCGACGGACGGGTGACAAGGCTCGCGCGGAACGCCCCTGGTCAGCTGCGACGGTAGGCCGTCGCGGGTGGTGGGCAGAGCGCTACCGCGGCGGGCCGGCCGGGTAACGCGGCGAGAACACGACGGCCTGCGACACGCCGCCTGCCACCACCGCGAGGCTGGTCAGGCGGACGCTGCCCAGGCCGCCGCTGGTGGTGCCGCTGGTGATGACGGCGATCGCCAGCGTGTTCTCGCCCCGCAACTCGAGGATGCCGCCTGGCAGCACGAACGTGGACTGCGGTCCCACGCCGCACGCGTACTGGCCGACGTTCCAGCCGTTGAGGAAGATCTGCGCACGATAAGCCTTCGACGGGTCGTCGCTGATGGTCAGGCCGACGGATGCGTCGGTGCCTGGCGGCACGTGGAGGCGGAACGTTGTCCGGTACCACGCCACACCAGGACGCTGATCGGTGGCGGGCAGCGACACGTCCGCCCAGTCGCCGTCCGGATAGCCAGGCAGGTACCAGCCCTGACGCTCGCCGTACAACCCGCCGTTGTTGAGGGGGCCGCGCACGCGCGCGCTGCTGGCCGCCGCACCGCCCGGTGTGTTCGCCGCGCCTTGAATGCGCCAG
>Ga0335077_10008039_pt1 | contig 13077 bp, 9 predicted proteins | sample Lox_Sample_31_FD_207151 | JGI IMG/M metagenome (GOLD analysis project Ga0335077, IMG submission 207151) | Soil microbial communities from Loxahatchee National Wildlife Refuge, Florida, United States - Lox_Sample_3.1 | ecosystem: Environmental > Terrestrial > Soil > Wetlands | place: USA: Florida... | reverse complement strand
CCCAAGAAAAGGATTGGGAGGAGGCCGATTAGCGTAATGCTGGAGAACTTCAAGGCAAGCGCCAGGCCCATCGCCAAGCCCAGCACGAGCATTCGATCGACTGTGGGTCGGGCCAGATACCTGTATGAAGCATAGATCGCGAGCAGGAACCCAAGCGCTGCCGGGACATCGGTGGTGACCAACCCACCGTGGCCAATCAGGTTCGGTTCGAGGGCGATCAATGCGCTAGCGATGAAAGCTACTTGAGTGCCGAACAGCGCACGAGCAAAGGACCATGTCCCGATCAGCAATAATATTGCGAACAGGGAAGCTGCTGTCCGTGCAGCCATGAGTACCGACTCACTGTTCGCGAATAAAAAGGCATGTCCAATGCGGAAGTCGAGCTCTTTGTTGCCCTGCAGATTGCATGCATTCGGAATGGGATCGTTGATTCGCATAACTAGCAACGGCAATGCGTCGACGATCTTCGCCAGCGGTGGGTGCTCGGGATTCCATCCAAAGTCGTTACACTGCAAGTAGCGATAGCCCGCGTGTAAATGATCTATTTCATCCGATGTCACAGAAAGCTGCCTGACGCTGGCCCACATCTGTGCAGCCATGACAACCGCCAGAAGAAACAATAGAATCCATTCCCGAGATCTTCGCTGGTCCGAACTTGTGATTGAAGTAGCGAGCGGTGTCGCTGGCGGTAGGACGTGTTCTGGATCGACGGTCACTTGAGGACAACATTACCTCAGCGGCTAAAGCCGAATCTCATGCTGCCCTTTACGGCACGCCTAAGAGGCGCGCCCCTTCACATGACCCGTATAACTATTGCGAATCTGCTCTAAGTCTTGGGGGCGTTGGCTACGACCGTGCGATCATGCTGTTTGGCTTCAGCAATCAACTGCTGGACCACTGCTTTTCGTTCATAGTTCGGATAAAGGCTCAGGAGCTTCTCCCAGGCTGCTATGGCCCCCGGTGCATCCGACTTGCCCTTCCACCTGATCATTCCCAGGTTGAACAAGGTGCCGGCATGTTTCGGGTCGTACTTCAGGGACTGCTGCAACTGGGCAATCGCCTTATCCACGTCGCCGGTATAGTACAGACATGACGCCATCTCGGTGCGAGCGGCTACGTTCTTAGGGTCGATCTGCAAGGATCGGTCGAAATAGGAAGCAGCATCTTTGAACTGGTGGGCGGCCTTGTAGACGTAAGCGACCTGCATAAGGAGCTCCGCATTCTTAGGATCGCCTTGTAGTTGCTGGAGCAGAGGTGCCGCCGTCTTGTCAGCCATCTGCTTCATCTGCTCCGGGGTCGGCATTTGCTGCGGCATGCCGGGAGGCATATTGCCTGGCGCCTGCATCTGCGGACCTTGTACGGCCGACACGGTGGCCGCCGATGTTGCCGGGCTGTGCAGCAGGTATCCAATCAGAATGCCCAGGGCAAAACACAGGGCAGCCATGACGTAGACCTGCGAAGCACCCCACGTGGATGCTGAATTTTCTGTCGTATTCGGTTGGTCGGCCATTTGAACTAGCTCCTCAACAATGTGTCGTGCCTGTGGTCCGCTAACTTCCCATCAGCTCCGAAGCGCTCATGTCTCACCTGGTCCGGGGGAGCTTCACCGGCGTGTTCGGAGCCGTCCCCGCCAAATTATGCGCATGCCCGTGGCAAGTCAGGCTGCATGAATTCGAGGACCGTCGGTATGCGATCGGAGTAGTGCCGTTGGGGGCGACCACGTTGACATCGAAGTTCACCATTCGCTCCCCTGAAACAGTGGCTGTCTGGCCCCCCATTCCGTGTGCCGTGTGGCAGACGGAGCAGGAGAAGCCATCGTTGATGTGGCGCGCATGTTCGCGGAAGCTGGCATTGCTGACGACATTGGCCAGGTCGTGACACTTGGCACAAAGGGCGTAATTCCCCATCGTAGTCAGGTTGGGAGGCTGGTTCAGATTCGTGATTGACTGGCCTGGCGCCGCCGCCTGGCTCATATCGTAGCGGCGCTCCAGGATATGGGTGTACTTCGAGCCGTGGGGGCCGTTCGGTCCTGTGCCGCCGAATTCCCGGTTGTCGTCGCTGTTATGGCAGTCGGTGCACAGGATGCGGATCCCCATGCTGCGTGCCTGCCTGCTGCCATCAAGATTCAGCATGTTAAATCGCAAACTGGGCTGCGGGAACGGGCTGCTGCGATCATGCGTAACCGGATGGCTTGAGGTCGAACTGGCGCTGAACTGCGGGATCACATTCAGAGGATCGGGGGCGGATACTACCCAGTTCGGCAAATACCCAAACAGCGCCGGATTGACCGATTTTCCCGTGCTGGCGCCATGACAGCGCAAGCAGTTCTCATACTGGTTGTTGGCCGGAGAGACGACGCTCTGACCGTCCGAGGCGCTGATTCCCACTACCCCCTGTTGCGAAGCACGAACTGCCGGCGCCGCGGGAAAACTTATTCCCACCTGATTCGCGGCATGAGGATTATGGCAATCGGCGCAGGTGGCGTGGCGGTTGTGATTCAACAACTCGCTTTCACGGGCGTTGTGCGAGTTGTTCCCACTTGCCGCGAATAAGTGGCCCGTCTTAGGCGAAGCCATCTCGGCATAGATATTGGCGGCGGGAGGAGAAATGGTCGGGCCCCCGCTGTGGCAAGTCAGGCAGGCCTGGTCGTCGGCTCCCCGAAGCAGCGATTTCGGAACGGCGTTGTGATTTGTGTGACAGGACAAGCAGCCGTTTTTCCTAACGGTCTCGTAGCCGCCAAGGGATGCCTGCTTCCCGATCATCCTTGCCACTACCGAGTTGCCGCCACCGGGCACCTGGCCGGTGACCCTGTTGGCTGCCGTGGCATGGATGCTGCCAGCCCACTGTGCAAGCGGGTTTACCCGATTTGCCACCTTCGGGGTAGCCTGCGTGCTCATGCTCATCTTGGCCTGGGCGGTCAGGCCCATCCCCGCCCCGGTCGGGACAGTATTGTGACAGGCCAGGCAGAGCGCACTGCTCGAATTGTTAATAACCAGGAAATCACCGCTCGAGTCGATGTTCTGCACGTGAGCATTGTGACAGCTCGTGCACTCGACGTTGCCCTTGATGAGCCGCACTGCCCCGGTGGCATCGGCAGTCTGTGGCGGGTTGGAGGTCAAGGACGGCAACAAGTCAGTAGAAGACTGCAGCGGCAGGACCAGACTGAAAGGATGCGTCGATTGCAAGTTAGTTCCAAGGTCGGTGGGACTGGTGCTCATGGGCTGGTTCAGCGGCACGATATTGTAGGGTCGGAGCGTTCCCGGCGCCACAGTGCCATCATGGCAGCTCAAACAAAGTGTGCTGTCAGAGCCCAGAGGGGGTGAGGGGTTGCCCTTATTCACCATCGTGGGGCTCGTGTAAACCTGGTAGGTGGCGCTGGAGAGCTTTTGACTCCACAGCGGCGTCCCAGTAACCCCCGGGGTGCCATTTATGCCGGAGTGAGGAGCATGGCAATACAGACAGGGTCCGGAGAGGCTACCCTTGATGGTGGATGCGCCACCTGGCGATAAATCATGCGCCCCGAGTACGTCGGTCGCGATCTGTTGTGCCAGCGCCATACCAGCCGCTAACACCACCACTGCCCCTACGGAAATGAATCTAGCCCTCAATGCTTAACTCCTTCGGCCTGCTTCGCCAGTCCGAAGTAGCGAAAGACCTGAACCCGGCGGTTGTAGGAATCCACTACGAAAACCCGGTCATTGCGATCAATAAATAAACCGGTGGGCAATTGAAATTCTCCGAACCCGGTGCCCTTCTGCCCGAAGTAGTACAGAAGATTTCCCTCCTGGTCGAACACCTGCACCAGGCCGCTCAACCCTTCCACCACGTAGAGATGGCCTTCCGAGTCCACCCCCACTCCCTTCGGCCTGAACATCTCGCCCCGTTCCTCGCCCACGCGTCCGATGGCATAACGGAAATTTCCGGAACGGTCCAGTACCTGGACACGGAAGTTCATCGCATCCACGACGATTAGATTGTCGCCGTACAGACGCAACTCCGTGGGAAAGTTGAATTCGCCGTTGCCGGCGCCGCTTTTGCCAATCGTCTGCAATACGCTGCCCTGCATATCGAGGACGAAGATTTGGTTTCGCAGCGTGTCGGTCACGTAGATACGCTGCGCCTGTGAATCCACCGCGATTCCGGTGGGCCGCTTGAAGAAGCCTTCGCCGCCCTTCAGGCTGCCGATCACGCGCTGGAATTTTCCGCTGGGCTCGAAAATAAAAATCTTGCCCGACTCGGAATCCGTCGCGTAGATATTGTCCGCGGCATCCACGGCAACGCATTGCGGCGTCTGCAGTCCGTCCTTCTCCTTGTCGCGGGAGATGAACTTGTACTTCTGCTGCCCAAAATCGAAAATATGGATTCCACCGGCTGCCGGATCGGTCACGATGATGCGGTCATGGGCATCGGTGACCACGCCGTAGGGACTGACCAGACCGTGAAACTCCGGTTCGCCCGCCACGATGTCGATCAGCTTGCTCCAGAAGCCGCGCTTCAGCTTCACTTCGCGCTCGGACCAGAAGCTGCGCTCGAAGGTGAGCCGGCGCCCGCCTTCCAGTTGCAACTCAGGGACAACCGCTGGTTGCGGCTTGGGCGACTTGGCGGCCGCGCCCTGAGCCAGCGCCAGGGCCATGGCGCAGACTAGCAACCATCCCGGCTTGCCGCAAAAAATCGTCTTTAGAAAAACTTGAACCACCTGGAGACCCCTATGAAGAACGACGAGCCCGAAGTCGGCGGCCCGCCGATGATGCTGAAGCCCTGTGTCAGCTTTATGTAGCCGCCCGTGATCCACAACTGACGCAATTTGTACTGTAACATCGCGTACTGTTGTTGTGTGTTGTTCTGGGAGTTGGCGGAGGCCGCCAGGGTATTGCTGTCCGCCTTCGACCAGCCGGCCGAGAGGGTCAGCCCGCGAATCGGGGTGGTGGCGGCGCCAAGCGAGTACGATTTGCCGCCAAACATGATCAACTGCCCCGGGGTCACGATGGGAACGGGAACCGACACTGGCGTGAGGCCGGTGGGGGTGAGTATCGAAGTCCCATCGGCCTTCGAATAAGCGGCGCTGAAGCTGAATCTTTTCAGCGACATCGCGGTCGAATAGGTCTGGTTGAAGTTTCCCGAGCCGGGTACATTGTTGAAGGTGGATTTCGACCCGCTGGCGTTGACGCTCCAATGGGAATAGGTTCCGATGTTGCGGCCGATCCCGGCCGAGTAGCCGTAGCCCGAGGAGGTGTAACCCACCAGCACCGACTGCGCGTTGCGCGAGTAGTTCAAGGAGCCGCTCAGGTTCCACCGTTGGACGCGGCGCGTATAGGTGATGGTCTCAAAAAAACCCTGGGTGCTTGGGTTGTTAGCTGTGTCCACCGATGTCTGTGTAAGTCCCCCGGTAGCATTGAAGAAACCACCCAGCAGGGCGCTGCCGTAACTCACCATCTCGGTGAAACTATTCGAAGCAATCGAAATCCCCAGCGCCGTTTGCTCCACGCGGTCGGCAGTGACGCCAAAAGTGAGGTGCAGCGCGGGCACCACATAATTGACGTGGCTGTCGATGCCCAGCGAGTGGGTCGAATACTCCAGCAACGACGGCGGCACCACGCCCCCGGCGGCGATGATCGACTGGTAAAGCGTCCCCCCGAGGTTGTCCGTGTACTGGGTGTTGACCCCAAGATTCAGATTGCGGATGGGCTGGAAACCGGCGCCGGCGTTGAACGTGTCGATGGTAGCATTGTAGCTGCCGCCGCTGTATTCCGAGCTGACATCGGACCTGCTGGCCGCTCCTGAAATCGAGCCATTCAACGGCAGGCTGTGACTGACGCCAAAGTTGAAGGAATTGCTGGAAGAGTCCGAGGCCAGCGGCGCCTGGCCGGTGAGGAAGTCAGGAGTCACTGCGTTAAGTTTGTTGTAGTTGTAGCCGCCGTTGAGGTGGAACCCGGCCAAAGTGTGAGATACGTTGACGCCGAATACGTCGGAATGGGAGGTGCCTTCCGAATTTGTTCCGAACACCGAGTTGCTATTGTTGCCATCCATGAACTGGAACGAAACGCTGGGATAATCGGGGACATGGATCCCCCAGCCAATGCCAAGGTTTTCGTTGTTCCCGTGGGTGGTGATGTTCCCCAGTTCTGGCACAACAAATCCGCCCTCGCTGTTGTAGGCCTTGCTATAGGTGATCGTTCCCGGGAAATTGCTGCCGCCGAAAATGGACGCGCTGGCGCCCACGCCGCTGGTGTTGAAGATCGACTGGAAATTGGAGTTTTCCCGCGACTGGTTGTAGAAGGGCTGAATGTCGAAGGAGAGGAAGCTGGGGGTATAGTAAAAGCCAGTCAGATCGGCATTGCCGCCGACATAGATGCCGTGGTCGGAGGAAGTGTAGTTGGAGAAATCGCCGGTGTATCCCGTTGACAGCGTGCCGTTCAGGTTCATGTTGACGTTGTCGCCCACCTGAACCTGCGCCCGCGCAGGCAGCACCAGTGTCAGCAACCAGATGCTCGCTACGAAAATCCCGCGTTTGTTCACTACTGCCTCGCCATCCTTACTGTTGAAGAAGTAAGCATTCGAGCTTCCATTAGGCTTTGGCCACCATGGTTTATCGTCTTTGAAATCAGTCGATTGCAGAATGAATTCGGTATCGGAAGGCAAGGCCGCTCCAGCTTGCGGAATACGCCACTGGAATCTGCGCGGTTTGGCGCAATGGCCGTCCAAGCTGGATTGGCCTCAGCAAGCTGTTGTGAAGGAGCGCGGCTTTCAGCCGCGCCGTTCAGCGCTCTTCCTACTGTCATCCTGAGGAAGCGCGAGCCGTCAGGCGAGCGCGACGAAGGATCTTGATACTGCCTGTCAACCCCGCCGCAGTTTTTGCCTGCTGCCCTCACCGTCCTCACCCCATCCTCAAAGCTCCTCAGAGCTCTTCCACTTTTGCGTTCTTCCTTAACCGCTTGTCCAGGTTGCGGCGTAGTTCCTCCGTCTTGTTCTTTGCCAGTTGCTCGCGAAGGGAATCTTTTACATCCGCGAATTTTCGCGGGCCCGGGGAAACGTGAGCATTCAGCCGCACAATCGTATAGGCGTGGTTATCCAGCTCGATCAGGCCACTGACCTGGCCCGGCTGCATGGCCAAAACAGCTTGTAGTACCGGCGGCGGCAGGTTGGCGCGATCCGCGGCCTTGTGGTCGCCCATCATCACCCGGTAGTCATCCTGGGAAATTTTTTCCGCCAGCAATCCGAACTCTTCATAATCCTTGGTCGCCTTGGCCTGGCGCAGCGCATCCTCCGCCCGCTTGCGCGCTTCTTTCAACTGCTCGGGCGCCGCGTTGTTCGGAGGGATAATCGAAATGGTTTGGATGGCGAACGACTCTGGAATGCGGAACTGATCCGGGTTCTTGTCGTAGTAGGCTCGGGCTTGCGCAACCGAGATGACCGACTTATCTTCTACTTCCTGCTTCAACAAGGCTTCAATCAGCAGCGAACGCTCGATCTTGGCGCGCAGCAGTTTCGGTGAACCCTTGAATTCCGTATTCAGCAGGTTTTCGAACTCTTCCCGGCTGGCGAACTGCTTGCGGAAGTCGGACTCGGCGCGCTGCATGCGAGCCGGCGACACCGTCATCTTGCGGCGCACGGCTTCCTGATAAACCAGCTCTTCGAAAATCATCATTTTCATGGCGCCATTGCGGATGTCAGCTTCCATCGCCTTGGGAACGCTGCCGTTATGCTGGCGGGCATAAGGAAAAATCGTGTACATCTCGCGCAGCAGGTCGCGGTCGGTCAGCACCGCCCCGTTCACCCGGACCACCGGCTTGCCCGCCGGCTGCAGCGCCGCGCTGGATTGTCTCGCCACCGCGGTGGGAGCGTGGGAACTGGCAAGCTGGGCCCAAGCCGAGGAAAATGCGACCAGGAGTATGGTCCCGGCCAAGAGCCCGCGGGACACGGGAAACAACCTGCCCTGCCTCCTGCTTCCTGCGTCCTGCTTCCTGTACTTCATGATCTCTCTCCGAAAAAATGGGGGAGGGAACTCCCTCCCCCAGGTTAAGAGACAAACGACTAGGTGGTCGGGACGCCGTACTGCCCCTTGCTCTCATTGGCCTCGCCGCCGTGGCACTGACGGCAGAACTGCGCCGTGGAGTTGCCGCCGGTGGCTGGGTTGTAGTAGCCGCGCAGGAAGAACATCGTCTTGTAGTAGCCCTTTACGCCGCCCATGGTGCCGGCGTAGACGTTCTGGCTGTGCTGATCGTGGCAGCTCGTGCAGGTCACTGCGGTTTTCACGGTACCGAACGTGGCCAAGCTGACCGCGAAGCCATAGTTGTTATTCGCGAACTGGCTTGAGTTCGGCCCGTTCATGCTGATTGCTGTGGTGTTGCCACCGGTGCAATCCCAGTTGTACGCGCCGCCGCAGGTAACGACTGCAGCGCCGCCCACCGGGTGGTCGTTTTGATACATGTTGGTCGCTCCGGTGCCATCGGCGCCGAGCAGCGTGGGAGCATTGCCGCCGACGATGGGCAGAGTCTCAACCGTCTGGCCGTGCATCATGCCTACCTTCGCCAGGTTGCCGTCATGGCAGCTCAGGCAGAAGAGGATGATGGTGTTGGCATCATGGGCGCTGGTGATCGTGCCCTTGGCAGGCAAGGTCACCGCGTAGGTGGCTAGGCCGTCGCCGCTGAAGGTCAGGGGTTGCCCGTAGAGAGGGGTAAGGTCTTGTCCCCACAGAGCATACTCGCCGGCTTGAGGATCGTTGACGGCTTTGTTGTTGCCGGCAGGGCCGCTATGTGGCGCGTGACACATCACGCATCCACGGCCGTAGCCGAGGTGGGCGCCCAGGATATCGGTAGTTTCGCCGGTATCCTGAGGTATTGCGGCCATCGCTACCGCAGCGGCAGCGAGGACCACGAGCAGGATTAACATTACTTTCTTCATAAAATGAAAAACCTCCTGATTTGTGTTGCAACACCTTGCTGCTGGGCCCAGAGACGGGTGGTTGCCCGTCTCCCGTTCTTGGCAGCCCGCGGACTGCCAAATTGGTTGCGGCTACTTAGCCGCAGAATCCGTTCCTGCCACGCTCACCGGGTTCGTTGGTGACGCGGCTGCCGGCTTCTGCTCCGCGGAAGCACTGGCCGGCTTCTGATCTCCGCCTTCACGCCGCTTCTTCTCCGCCTCGAACTCGGCATCGGTCACGTAACGGAACACTTGTACGCGGCCGGGAAACGTCTCGGAGGTGATAACCCGGTTGTTCTTGTCGATGGTGACTCCGTAAATCCCCATGAACCTGCCGGGATATTCGCCATGCTGGCCGAAGTAGATCAGCAGGCGTCCCTCTTGATTGAAGACCTTGACCATGTCCTGGGCGGCATCCGCCACCCAGATGTGGCCGTCGCAGTCCACCGCGATCCCCTTGGGCCGCTCAAAATCCGCCGGCCCATCGCCGTTCTTGCCGAAGGTGCGGATGAAGCCGCCGTCGGCATCGAAGATCTCGACCCGGTCGTTGAAGGTGTCCGTGACGTAAACGTTTCCGTCCTTGTCCACCGCAACCCCCTCGGGCAGAGAGAAGGTCCCGGGCGCGGTCAGCGTGTGCTTCTGGCCGGGGGTGCCGAGCTTGCGCAGCAGCTTGAAGTTGTCCGCGTCGAACACGTCCACTACGTCGTTCTGCGTGTCCACGACATAAACGAACCGGTTCTCGGTGTCGATGGCGATGCTGGCGGGGGTTGCCAGCACCTCGGCGCCGAACGCCGCCTCCAACTGGCGCTTGGCATTGAAGACATCCACCCGGTGCAGCTTCACGTCGGCGACGAACAGGCGGTCGTTGTCGTCCATGGCCAGGCCACTGATCATCCCCAAGTGCGCCTGCTTGCCGTTGGCGATCAGCTCGACCGCCTTGGTTTCCGGGTTGAAGATGAAGATGGCGCCCACGCCCTGGTCCGCGGCGTAGATCAGGCCCTTGGAATCCACCGCCACTCCGTAGGTGCGAATCAGTTGGAAGGGCAGTTCCTTGACCCGGATATCCTCTACAGGCCTGCTGCCGGCCAGGCGGTCCATCCACTTCTGCTTCGGTTGGTCTTTCTTCTTGGAGAAGAGGTCGGGATCGACCTTCTCGCCGGTGAACAAGTCAACGAAACGGATGCGCGCGATGGCCGGCGGGTTCGGCCACACGATTTTGCTGGTGTCGAAGTAGCCTTTCGAGCGCTGATCGCCCAGCTTCGGCTCCTCCGCGGCTGGAGCGGGCTTCTTCTTGCCGGCGTAGGCCGGACCGGCGTAAGCGAGAGCCAGCGCGAGCAGCGCAACAACGGCTGCCGAGAGCTTGCGAGTGAGCTCTGATTTGCAAGGTGCGGACATTACTTTTTGCCTCCGCCGAATTTGCCTCCGGATTCCATGGCCTTCAGATCCAGTGGATTGTTGTGGCAGCCTCTGCAGAAAGCCAGGTTGGGCGCCTGATCCTTCACCAGCATCCCGTTGTCCGAGCCGGCGTGCGGCTGATGGCAGGTCAGGCAGTTCATGGGCGTGACCGCCTTCGTGACCAGGTTCCGGACATCGGAAATGGGATGGCGTTCGGTGGGGTGACCGGCGCCATACTCGAGCGGCAACACCGGCGGACGCTTGGTGCGGAAATAGTCTTCGGGCAGCTTCACCTTGCCGTCGAAGAGGGTCAGCAGGTGCTCGCTCTCCAGCTTGCCCGGGCTGCGCTCCGGACCGTGGCACTCCAGGCACAACGTGTTCACATTGGCCGCGCGCAGCAGGTGTTGGTTATCCCCGCCATGGGGCTCGTGGCAGGTGGCGCAGCCCTGCTCGAAGGCGGGCTGGTGCAGGTGCTGCTTCTTGTGCAACTCCGCCTGCTCGGCATGGCAGTTCAGGCAGGCGCTGACGGGGTTCGGCTGTACAAACCCCGGGGTGCGGCCGGCGTGCGGGTTGTGGCAGTCGGTGCAATCGCCCGCCGCGCCCGGATGCTGGACTGTTGCTTTTTCAATCTGGGCGGCCTTCTCAGCGTGGCAGGTGACGCACAGCGCCTTGGCGCTGGCCTGTGTCAGTACAACCTTGCCGTCCTTGGCCGGCGCGTGACAGGTGTCGCACGACTTCGACTCGAAGGGGTTGTGCTGGAAAGCCTGCATCAGCTTGGGCGATCTCGACTGGTGGGGATCGTGGCAGGTCAGACAATCGGCCTTTCCAAAAGGCTGGTTCTGGTGCGCCTTCTGCAAACTCGCATCCTTGGGGTCGTGACAGTCGATGCACAGCGCGGGAGCATCTTTTTTCAAGTGGAAATCAAATTCGCGCTTGCCCCGGTCACCCGTCTTGTGCGTGACGTGGCAGGTGTCGCAGCCCATGTCAAGGGCGGCATGGCGGCTGCCCTTGTCCGGGGTGTTCAGGCCCATGTTGTGGCATTGCAGACAGAGATTGTCATTCTTCGCGGCGCCGGAGGTGGGCTTCAGGAGCTGGTTCTTATTCTCAGAAACGTGAGGATCGTGACACTTAACGCAATCCCGAACTGCGGGGCTGTGGACGTGCCCCTTGATCTGGCTCGCGTCCTTGTCGCTGTGGCATTGCAGACAAAGCTTGACCGGAGTGGTTGTAATCAGCTTGATGCGGGTAACGTCCTTGGTCGTGCGGATCTCGTGACAGCTCGTACACCCCATCGCGATGGCCGAGTGGACTGCCTTGCCTTTGGTCTTGTCTGCGTGACACTCGGCGCATTTGGCGGAATCGGTCTTGGGGTCCAGCGGCACCGGATGCTGCTTCGCCATCGCAGGAACGACGAGCGCGGCCAGGAGTGCCAGCCCCTGAGCCGCTTTCCGTATGAACCGTGTTGTGGTTAAGCTTCCCACATCCCGCCCTAACCTTTGGTTAATGCACGACGGTAACCGCTGGGGACCGGCCACCATGCCAAACTCTGTCTTCCAACTAGTTGAAAACAAATGCTCTTCCGGCGGCTGATTTTGAGCCGCCGCAGACCCCGCTCCGGTCTGGGACAATTCACTCATGGGCAGCCGTGAATTCACACAGTCTGGTATCAACCCCAACCCCTCGCCGTGATCTGGCTCACAGAACACCGTGATCCCTCCACAAATGAGCACCCTTGTTCGGCCCAACGGCACCTTCTTGCACATCGCTAGACTATGTAGGGGCGGGGCTGCAAGCTGTGGCACTCAACACACATCAATGTGAGGTTAGTCACACGGCTCGGCTCCCGGTCCCAGTGCGGGATAGTCCAAAGTCTGAGGAATTGCGGGCGGGGCAGTCGGTGCTAAAGGACGAAGCGGTCGCCAAACCCGCCGTAGTGGAAGGCACACCGGTTTGCGTAGGAGACCAGAACCGCGGTTGCGAAGTCGCTGATGCTCAGCCCTTCAAGCGTCGAACCTAAGGTATGCCCCGCGACGGCGCGGTAGAGAGAGGTCACCAGTCTAGGCCTGCTTGAACACGTGTGAAACGTAGCCAGCTACGTCTCTACGGGTGAGATGAGGGTGGCTCCGCGGAGGAGGTGCGCCCCTGAATTTCTGGCAAAAATCAGTGGAAAGCACTTCAGAGCTTTCACATCGGATGGGAAGCAACTCGAACCGCCGCGGCGTGCCGCGATCGCTGTAGCCAGTCCCGGGTCACGGACTTGTCAGGTCACGGATCAACTGACACCTCGCGCCGCAGGAACGCGATCCCCTTCGCTTCCGGGCCAAACTTGATTACCAGCAGCAACACTGTCAGCACTACTGCCATCGAGAAGCCCATAGACCGCGAGTACGTGAAGTGTTCTCCGGCGCGCGCTTCGATATAAGAAATGCTGGAAGCACACAGCACGCCCATCTGGTAGACAAAACCGGGCAGAAACCCTCGCAATTGTGGCGGGGACAGCTCGTTGATATGAGCGGGTATGACGCCCCAAGCACCGGACACCATAAAACCCATCAGGAAAGCGCCCAGCATGATTGTGGGGACGGTGGGCATCAGGATCCAAAGTGGGATCAGCAAAAGGCCCACCCCCACCAGTGTCATCATGGTGCGCCGCCGGCCCATTCGCTCGGAGAAGTGCCCGCCGCTCAGCGCCCCCGACAGATTGCCCAAGGTGGCAACCATGGTGATCACGGCCACCGTATGCGGCAGGAAATGTCTTTGACG
>Ga0335077_10008038_pt1 | contig 13078 bp, 11 predicted proteins | sample Lox_Sample_31_FD_207151 | JGI IMG/M metagenome (GOLD analysis project Ga0335077, IMG submission 207151) | Soil microbial communities from Loxahatchee National Wildlife Refuge, Florida, United States - Lox_Sample_3.1 | ecosystem: Environmental > Terrestrial > Soil > Wetlands | place: USA... | reverse complement strand
CTCGTCGGGTCGATGATTGTCTTATGGCTTCGTTTTCCCGGTTACGTTCGGGGAAAGCAGTTGGAGCAACAGACGGAACTTGCCCGCCAGGTCCAGAAAGACTTTCCACCCTCTGCGAACGTGGCGCTCGATACTCTGGACTTTGCCGCCGACTGCGCCCCGGCGCAACAAGTCGGCGGTGATTTTTATCGGTTTGCGAGCTTGTTCTGGGGCTACTACGACCGCACTGCTCACGTGCTCCGCTACGTTAACGCCGGCCATTTGTCTCCGATGCTCATCCGGCGAAATGGCGGCGGCGAACTCGAGATTGGGCGCTTGACGGAGGGCGGGCCGGTGTTGGGTTTGCTCAAGGATGCCGATTACCGGCAAGGCCATACCGTAGTTCGCCCCGGAGACCTGCTCCTTCTGTATTCTGATGGAGTTGTAGAAGCGAAGAGTGCTTCTGGCGAGCAGTTCGATGAAGCTCGCCTCCTTGAGGTCCTGAGAGATAACTGGGGCAGACCGGCGGCGGAAATTCGAGATGAAATTCTCCGGCGGGTTCATAGGTTTCTCGATAAGGGGCAGGCTCAGGATGATGTCACCTTGGTTGTCGTGCGGATCGCCTTTCCGCGCGTGGACGACCATTCCCAAATACCCGAGCACGCTGTGCTGACGGAGGTGCTATAAAGTGTTGTTCGCACGGTGTCCGCATTGCCGATCTGTCGATTTCAGGGGCGTGGCCGACCGGAACTCCTTGGAGACAGCTCTCCGCTGGCTGCTTCTGCCCTTCCGGTGCACGCTCTGTGGCCGCCACTTCTTCGTCCTTCGCTGGCTCGCTCCGGCTGATGAAACGACCTGAGACGCTTCCTCACCGGCGGCACTTTTATTAGATTGTGCGGCGTTGCCGGAGCGCAACTAGGGTCTTTACGAGGTACCCGGCTGGAGTGTATCCGTGAACTATGTCAGGCCCGGAAACGGGCACACGGCGGTACGTACGCCACCGTGATGGGAGCTCTATGGCCACAGGGAACGGCTTCGGACGATGGGGTGGAGTTCCTCAATCAAGTGGCCGGAGCGTTGCGCCTGCCCGGTTGTGTCGCAGAGTTCAAAGGTGAAACCAGTCACCGAACGGAAATCGGGGGTCGGGTTGCGCTCGTTCACGTGATCGAGCAAAGCGGCGCGAATATCGTCGACCGCATGGATGTAGATCCAGGCTTGAACGTTGGACAGCCCATAGAGGCCTCGGGAAGCCGCGCGTTGTTTCTTATCGAGAATGCTGTGAAGGAATAACCACTATGACCCACAAACGGCATCTGCTGCGATCACATTCCGAAGTTGCGCCAGGGCGACTTCTGTTGTGTTTCGGCCGGTACTCCGAACCGCCGGCGGGGCGCACTGTGAGCGCGCGCGCATTCGGCATCGGCAAGGGCTTTGGCATCGGCATGGGTGCGGACATCGGCGTCGGTCAATTCGTGCTCGCCCTCCCAGCCTCGCCCCAGGTCGGCGGTCAACTTGTTTCCGGAAAGGAAAGGGCCTTCTTGAACGCCGACCCGATGGTCGCGGAAGACTACCATGTCGGCACTGACCGACATTTCTTTCGTCGGCTATCCGCCAGTCTAAACGTCGAACCGATACACGCGCGAGTTCTCCCTCTGGTCAAAGCCGAGATACCGGATCTCCACGAGATTTCGTTTAACGGCCATCAAGGATCACTTGGTCCATCCTGGATGGATCTGCCGGCGGATCGGATGCCGGGCTGTGGTCGGTTGTTGAGATGTCGGCATGTGACCCGATTGTGATGCCGCTGGCCTTGCGAGCATTGATTGCAATGCGTTTGGCGGCCTTATCCCGCTGGCGTTCCAACCGCCGGATTTCCTTTTGGCGCTTTTGGAAGGTCTCCATGGTGGTCTCCTCCTCGCAGCCGCGCAAAGTGTTGAACGGAGCGGCCGTCTGGACGGACGGCCGCTGTCTCGAAAGTTGATTACCAGCGCGGTTCGCGCCGTTGACGCGCGTAGCCGCCGCCGCTTCCCTGGGTCTTGGGACGAGCTTCATTGACGTTCAGCGCGCGGCCTTCGAAATTCGTGCCATTCAGGCCGGCGATGGCCCGGTCGGCTTCCGCTGTTTGGCTCATTTCAACGAACGCGAAGCCGCGGGAGCGGCCGGTGTCACGATCCGTCACCAGGTTGACGCGATCAACCGTTCCATACTGTTCGAACATCGAACGCACAGACGAATCGGTAGCGGCAAAATCCAGATTACCTACAAAAATATTCTTCACTTTTTACTCTTTCTGTCTTTCAATTGGCGGGCTAGACGAGGCAGATCAGGACAACCAAGCTCTGGCGGGACTTTTAAAAGGCCCTTTGAGGATACCATGAATCGAAGTCTTGTGCGGCTAAGCCGAGCTCATCTGGACGGCCGAGTACGAATTTATTTCCGCAGTGGCGCATCGTTGAGTGTAAACGATGCGGAAGCTGTAACGACACGCGTGAACTGAATGATGGGCAGTCTGACGATGCCCCTCGAAAAACCCGACCTCGTGAACTCGGGTCGCGCAGGAGGTCGGTAATGGCATTCCGATTGCACCACTGTTCGTAGTTCTGTTTGACACGCTCAGACGCACGGCCGATAATAAAGGAGAAGTGAGCATTTCCGCTCACTCGCAGATTGCCTGAACTAAGGCAGACGATCCGCCCCCCCGCTCTTAGCTACCCACCACACCGGGAGGCTCAATGCGTATACGCGTTGTGAAGTGGCTTTGTATCGCGGTGCTCTTCGTCGCGTTCGTTCTTTGGCGATGGATCGCGGACTACGAGTTCCCGTTAAAGACAGTCATATGCTCGGGCGCCGCTGTTGTGGCCGTTCAGGCATTCCATTCGGCCAGGCATCGTTGGACGATCTGTTTTCTCGCAATCGCGCTTCTTTTCAATCCAGCAATTCCCGTTCTTCTGCTTGCCAACACGCTGGGCCTCGTTGCGATCGTGCTCGCCGCTGCAGCGTTCGCAGCTTCATTGACCAAGCTGAAGTCGCTACCCCTGCTCTCCATACCGTCCATCACGGATCGGAATCCAGGCAGTGAATCGCTGTGACACGGCGGCGGGATTTGTCCAGCTCGAACGAGCGGTGGCAGTCTCTTAAAACTCTTGGGTGCCATTTGTCTAGGGGTGCGCAGCGCGCCGCGTCGATGGCACGCGTGTGAGCAGACGGCTGAGGGCTGAGCGCGTCGAATATGGGACAGGATTTCCAGCCCAGGAGGAGCCGACCATTATGAAGAACATCAAAATCGAAGTGACCCTTGACGAGCTATTACTCTTGACCACTCTGACGTCGGATCAGTTGTTCCGTCGGGAGTTCATCGATCCGAAGATGCCCGGTTATAAGAGAGACCCAGTGGAATTGGCAATGGGCAAGGACCTCGTCCTTCGCTTGAAGTCCATAGCTCGCGAAGCTTCCGGCTCGGCATTTATTGGCCAGCCGAGGCACGCCTCCAGCCAGTTGTCCGCTAATCGGAATGGAACTCCCGATGCCATTTGAACAGTTCACTCCCCTGGAGTACGAGCCCGTGTGTAACCGGCGATTGTTGGGGGACGAAATGGGTGGAACGATATGATCGACAGCTCGACGGCGCCAAAGCAAGAAGGTCGGAAGGCCCAATACTTTCTCACCGGATATACCCAGGCCGCTGGGATTCGGATCTACGCCTTTCAGGGCAGGGTCGATGCCACTCGGATGGACTACACGGTCGAAGTGGATTTGGCTCTGATTCCAGGCTATGGAATCCGAATTCAGGATCTTCCGCTGTTGTGCCGGGAACTTCTGCAGCAGCAGGCGCAGCCCGATGAAATAACCGCTGTTGTATTCACGGAACAGCGAATGCGCAGCCACGCAGAAAATCTTGCAGCAGCCCGACATGAGGCCGAACACAAGAAAAAGCAGCCAAAACATCTCGGGACCGCTGACGCCGACACTTCTTGGCGGCCCATTTGCGATAGGCAATGAACAAAGGGGCGTCGCTGTTTTTGTGCGCGGCGCATTTCGCACCGGCAGCATGGTTTACGGCCGTCCTGACAATCCGAAGACCGGTGCTCATCGAATTCCTCGAAGCAGGAAGCCAGATGGTGAAACCAGTTACGACGGAGGCTGCCGATAAGATCGAACTGAAGCCGGAGACATTGCGGGCATATGAGTCACACCTCGACTCAATTGACTCCGTCGTGGAGCAGATTCAACCCGAAGACCAGCATTTTCTCTGGGCGGAGACCCATCCCGAGATGATCGCCCAGTTGCGCAACGGGACTATTATCGCAGAACTCTATTCCGGCAAACGACCAATTCCGGTGCCCGACGGCTTGATTCATGACTGGGTCGGCGCAGTTTGCATTCCTGGCGTCACAATCGAAAAGACTCTGGCCGTATTGCAGGATTACGATAACCACAAGAATACTTACCAGCCCGAAGTGACTGGCTCAAAGCTGATCGGTCGCCAGGAAAACGATTTTCAGATTTACCTGCGGCTCCGGAAGAAGAAGATCATCACCGTGATACTCGACACGTACCACGACGTGCGATATCTCTCCATCAATTCAAAACGCTGGGTTTGCCACTCCCGCACCACTCGAATCTCTGAAGTGGAAGATGCGGGCAAATCGACGGAGCGGATACGCCCTCCAGATACCGGACACGGATTCTTGTGGCGGCTGTATTCGTTTTGGCGATTCGAGGAAAGGGACGACAACACGTTCGTAGAGTGCCGGGCAGTCTCCCTGACACGCGACATCCCTAAGGCACTGGCATGGATCATTGAACCCATCATTCTCAGGCTGCCCAGGGATTCGTTGAAGGCCACCCTCGAATCGACCCGGCGTGCTCTTGCGCGAGTTTGAGTGGCCGAAGATGCAGGCCTCAACAAGCCGGGGCCATCGACGGCCACTGCGGGCAGTAGAGTGAATCGCGGCGCTCAGATCCGAAGTGCTGTTCGGTGAGACAACTCCTCGCTTTTCAGCAGAGCACGAACACGACGTTATATTCTGCTCCCAGGCGCGCCTGCAACTCCATTTCACGATGCGAGCCACTCGCGAATTTTGTGATAAATCGCGGCGCGTGTCAGCAGATCCGTGTGCGTCATCCCGTGGGCGATCCATTGGTCAGACTGGGCGAATACGAGCGTGCGCGCCGGTTCCTTGTGCCGGCCCAGCGCGCTATCGATACTCACTAATCCATCGCCGAAGCCCCGCGTAGTCCCGCCTTTGCTGGCCGCAATCGCGAAACACCGAACGCCGCCGGGAAGCGGCAGTGGCAGACGCCGGTCGGCCGAATTCTGAAACCGGTCGATGCCGTCCCAGTCTTCGTCGACCAGGTTGCCGTACCGCAGGTCGGTAATACCTGCGCTGCGAATGCGCGCAATTCGCGCAAACGGCAAACTGTAAGGGGTCGAACGCAGCAGCATGGTCGCGAAATTGCCGGCGCGTTCGAGCGCGGAGCCATGGTGCGGCGTCCCCAGGAACACCAGGTATCGCAGGCATTTCGGCCAGCGATGGCCCGCAGATGCGCCATAGAAATGAGCGCTGCGGGCCAGCAGACCGCCGCAACTGTGTCCGATGATCGCCAGTTCCCGCACGGGAACCGGCCACTCGCTTACGACCTTCTCGAGAAGGCCGGCCAGAGCGCGTCCGTTGGTGGAGACGTGCAAACCAGTGTTGTAGTGCAGGTGGACCGGCGTCCATCCCAACTCGCGCGCCACGTCAATGCCGCGATTGCGGCCGCCGCGGCCCCACTGCAAGTCGTTCATGCAGAGCCCGTGCACGAACAGGAGAACCCTATCGGAGACGTCCGGGATCGCGGCGGCGAGACGACTTCTTTCGACGTCGAGAGCTATTCCGCCCCGTCGCAGCCGCATCGCAATTGCGAGGGGGTTCTTCGTCGCGGCCAAATGATCGCCCACTACCCCGTTTAGGGCTGCGAGCACCGCTTCCCGCTCCGGCGTCGATTTTATGTTGGCAATCCGTGAAACATACGGAGAGAGGGCCGCGTCCAGTCCGCCACCTGCGGCTCCAGTAACCATTTGAACAGCCGCGTAAATGCTCGCCGTCGATTCAACCAGAGCCGATTGGATGGGCGTGCCCGGTAGGATGTTCTCGAGAACGGCGCTGTGGACCTCCTTCACGATGTCAGTGATGCCCGCGGTTCCTTCGATGGCGAGCCGGCTGATACCCGCGACATCGGCGCCATCGACATGGACCTGTTTGCGCACCGTCACGAAGTGTAGCGCACGGCAGTTTGAGAGACAACGACTGGACGAGGATTCTGGGATGGCCCGGCTATCGGGTGTGGCGGAGCGAGATCGATGAACCGGCCAAACGCTTGAAGCTGTGGGTGCGGCGCAAGCGCGGGAATCTGGTGCTGATCTGCTGCGGCTGCGGCCGTCGCGTGCGGGAGATCGCCGCGGTTTACGAGCGGGAAGTGCGCGATCTGCCGTGCCCCGAATATCGGACGACAGTGGTCATCGAGTTGTATCGGGTGAAGTGTCCGGACTGCGGTCTGAAAGCGGAGAAGGTGCCGCAGTTGCCGAGCAAGGCGCCATTCAGCAAGCGCTTCGAGGACGCCGTAGGGCAAGCCTGCGAGAACGCGGCGACGCGACGGGTAGCAAACAGTCTGGTTTAGCCGAGAGCACCGTCCGCGGCATCGATCTGCGGTATTTGGAGCGGTGGGCGGCGACGCGACGGAAACCGGCGCTGCGGCAGATGGGCGTGGACGAAATCCATCTGGGGAAGAAGCAGAAGTTCCTGACGGTGGTGTGCAATCTGCAGACCGGCGAGCCGCTGTGGTTTGGACGGGACCGCAAGAAGGAAACCTTGGATGAGTTCTTCGAGAAGGAACTGAGCGCGTTTCAACGCAAGGGCGTCGCGGCTGCCGGCGATGGTCCGGACCATCAGGAACGCGGCCACGGCCACCGCGCCAACGGGTAATCCGCTAAGGGTAAAGCCGAAGCCGCTGAGAACCATTCCCACCGAACAGGAGGGATCTCGTAGCCGACCCCCAGCCGACCTCCTGTTCTCCTGTTCGACACACAGGCAAACTGCCTTCGGCAGGTTGCGCAGTGGTGAGGGCGGTAAGCTCATTGCCGTAACGTCGCTGACGTAGCCCATTGACTTCATGATCCGCGGAGAGATTACCTACCGACAAGGGCTGCCACGGCAATAGAAAGACCCCCGCGTTACCGCTGTCTGCCCTTGAGAATCTCCTCTACCTGCTCCCGAGCGACCGGCAGCTTGGCGATATTCTCCCTGAGCCAGCCGGTGAAGTCGGCCTCGATGGGGGCGCTCCAGGCGGCGTCGATCTGGCCGGCGGTGTACTTGCCCTCGCGCAGGCGCTGATGGCCGAACATGTCGCGGAGGTGAGTGATCTCCGAATATTGCACGACCTTCTCCGCCACTTGCGGAGGTATGAAGATGACGCCGCCGTTGCGGCCGAGGACCACATCGCCGGGCATGACCGTAGCCTTGCCGATGCGAATCGGAATATTGATGCCCACCATCGTGGAATTCAGCCGCGCGCCCGTGGCCAGGCTGCCGAAGTGGTGCGAGGGGTCGTAGGAACGGACGAAGGACACGAAATCCTCGAGTTCCTCCAGGCCGTTGATGTCGCGGACCGCGCCGTCGTACACGATTCCGTTGTGGCTTCGGGCGTAAATCGCGTTGCCGACGTTATCGCCGATCGAAGGTCCATCCTGTTTAAGGCCGAAGTGGTCACACACGTAGACATCGCCGGGCTGGAGCATGTCGACGGGCCAGGCGTTCTCGCCGCCGATGCGGCCGTCCTTCTTGCCCTGCTCCTCGATCACCTTCTGGATGTCCGGCCGGCCAGGCACCCACTGCGCCGTCAGCGCGCGGCCTATCAGTACTTTGTCCGGATGGATGGTGTACCAGCCGTCCTCGTATTCGTGGTTGAATCCGGCGCTGCGCAATTGGGCCCACGCCTCTTCCAGCGTCACGGATTTCATGCGCTTCAAGATGCCGTCCGGGATCTTCGGGCGGCCGTCGGCGAACCGCTCGCCCTTCCAGTCGGGCGTGTACTGGATCAGCAATTCCTTGGTCAGGATTCCGGGCTGCGCCAAAGCCGAAGCCGCGCACAGCGCCGCAAGAGAGATCATCGATACTCGCATCGTCATCCTCTTCTCGTCGGTTCGAACCACGGCGTCCCCGCGACCTGCGCTTTTCGAGCGGCGTCGTCATTCATCTCCACGCCGATGCCAGGCCGTTCCGGCGGCACGATAAAGCCCTTTTGAATGATCTCGCCTTCCTTCACCCAGTTCCGCCACAGGTCCGGCGAATCGATCCAGTGCCATTCCTGCACTAGAAAATTGGGAATGGCGGCGCACACGTGGGCCGTCGCCATCATTCCCACCGGCGAGGTCACTGCGTGCGGGGCGACCGGCACGTAGTAGGTGTGCGCCAGGTCCGCGATCTTGCGCGCTTCCAGCAGCCCGCCGCACTTCTGAAAATCGGGCATGATGATATCGGCCGCGCGCTTCTCCAGAATCTCGCGAAATCCCCAGCGCATGTAGAGGTTCTCGCCGCAGCAGATGGGAGTGCCGGTTGAGGCGCGGATATCGCGCATGGCGTCGATGTTCTCCGCCGGGACGGGTTCTTCGAGCCACATCAGCTTGAACGGTTCGAGTTCTTTGGCGACGCGCTTGCCCGTGGTCGCATCGTAACGGCCGTGCATATCCACCGCGAGATCGACGTTCTTTGGATAGAGTTCGCGCGTGAATGCTACTTTCGCGATCATGTGATCGATCTCGCCGTTGGATGCCGTCCAGTTTATGCGATCGAACCGCGCGAGGTCGCGGGCGTCGTCGATATCGATCTTCGTGGCGGTGAAGCCTAAGTTTTGAATCTCTTTGATTCGCGCCTTCGACTCCTCGTCCCCCGGAATCATTTCGCGCGCGCCGGAGTCGCAGTAGACCCGCACACGATCCCGCACCTTGCCGCCGAGCAACTGGTACACGGGCAGGCCTAACGCCTTCCCGGCAACGTCCCACAGCGCGATTTCGACGCCTGTGAGCGCGGTGACGTACTGGCCGGCCTGCGCGCCGGCAAAGATGCCAGACGTGCGGATCCGCTCGAACGCCGCCTCGACGTTGAGCGGGTCCTGACCCACGAGCAGACGCGCGAAGGACCGGATGAGCGGCACGTTGCCCGTGGCCGCGTCGGTGGATTCGCCCTGGCCGACGATGCCCTGGTCCGTGTACACGCGAACGTGTACCTGGTAGCCGTGCACGCGCACTTCGGCGGTGCGAATGTCGGTGATCTTCAGTTTGGGCCGGCGATATTCGCTGGAGGCCTGTCCGACCGCGGCGCGCAACGACGGCATTCCCGCCGCGCCCGCAATCGAAAGCAGTCCGCCCCTCAACAGCCTTCTGCGATTCGGTTGCAGCACCCACTCCTCCCGCCAGAAATCATCGTATTCGGTCGTGCCTTGATCGCCTGGAACTACGCTTCGCGCCGGCAAACTCAAGCCGGCGTTTACTTGAACAGCCGGGGAGCGAAGTCGTTCAGACACCGCCGCCACGTCAGCCATTCGTGGGCGGTGCCCGGCGACTCGAAGTAGACGTTCTTGATACCGGCCTGCGTCAACTGATCGCTGAAATTCTTGGTGCCGGGCCCTTCCACCGACCCGATCCCCAGGAAGAGGACCTTCATCTTCTTATTGAACGCCTCTGCATCCGCGAACACGCCGTTATTCGAGGTCTTGGGATCAAATCCGCCGCGTCCACCGCTGCTGCCGCTGAAGCCGCCGAGGTAGGCGAACTTATCGAGATTGCCGAGGACGGTGAGGAACGATTGCATTCCGCCCATGGAGAGCCCCGCCATGGCGCGGTTCTCGCGGCCGGGCGCAACGCGGTACGTTCGCTCGATCATCGGAACCAGATCGGTGAACATCATTTCCGTGAACGCACCGCCCCAGTTGGTGGGAAATCCGCCGCGGCCTCCGGCGGGAGCAGTGCCCCGTCCGCCCGGCGCTGGAGCCGGCGCAACATCCGCCATGGACGCCCTGGCGATGATGCCTCGGGCGGCGTACAGGCTGGCGTCCTCGCCCGGTTTCACCGCATTGAGGTTGTCCATGACGATCAGCATGGGCTTGGCTTTCTGGGCGGCGATCAGGTTGTCCATGATGAAGTCCACGTGCCCCTGAATGTGCCAGCCCTGCTCGTTCTCGCCCCAGCCGTGGAGCAGATACAGAACCGGATAGCGGCCGCGCGCATTGGTCTCGTAATCCGGCGGCGTGTAGACGTAGCAGCGCCGCCACTTGCCTGTGACCTTGGAGTAATACCAGCGCTGGCTCACCTGGCCGTGCGGCACGTCCTTCGCGGAGTAGTAGGCCGCGTCGGCCTCCGGCTCCGGAATCTCGATCCCGCTGTTGTCCCAGCCCGAGCCGAAGAAGGTCCGGGTTGCGGGATCGGCAATCGTGGCGCCGTCCACGACGATGCTGTAGTAATGGAATCCGACCACCTGCGGCGGGATTGTGACCATCCACAGGCCGTCTTTGTCGCGAGTCATGTCATGGGCACCGCCCAGCCGCACTTGCACTTTCTGCGCCTCGGGCGCCAACACGCGGAAGGTGACGCTGCGGTCGGGATGGACGCAGGGGTACGGCGCCCCTGGAATATTGAGCGAGGAAGGCCTGCAATCGTTCAATGCCTGCCCCCAGCACATCGCGCAACCGAGCAGTGCGAATGCAACGATTCTCATGATTGCTCCTGATCAGAACGAATACTTTAATCCCAATTGGATCTGGCGCATGGCCGTGGATGTCGCGGTAACCACGCCGAAATTCTGATGAGCCGCCGTGCTCGGCAATCCGGGTTGCGCCGCTCCGGACAGAACGTTCAGGTTCGGCATGTTCCAGTTCGGGTGGTTGAGAATGTTGAATGCCTCAAAGCGGAACTGGAGCAAGTGGCCCTCTTTGTACGGCATGCGGAATTCCTTGTGGACTTCGCCGTCGAATCCGATGATTCCCGGACCCCGGATTGCATTGCGCCCGACGTTCCCGAACTGTCCGGGAGGGGCTTCAGTAAAGGCGCCAAGATTCCAATATCTGGAGGGTGTCGGGTTGTCGATGTAGGGACTCACGCCGGTCGAGTTGGGGCGGTCATAGCCGCCGGCGGCTGTACTGGCGTTGTCCACACCGCCGATGGTCAGGTTTCCAGGCATGCCGCTCTGCAGGGTCACGATGCCGCCGATGTGCCAGCCGCCGATGATGGTGTTCGCCACCGGGTTGGTGATGTTCACCGACTTGCCCTTGCCGACCGGCAAGTCGTAGAGCAAGGAAGTCACGATCCGATGCGGGGTGTCGAATGCGGAGAGTCCGCGCTCGCAGGTCAGGAGGCAATAGCTGTTCTGCGGGTACAAGGTGTCGAAACCCTGGTTACGGATTCCGCTGGTGGTGTCGATGGACCTGGACCAGGTGTACGACCCGATCACGCTGAAGCCCTGGTAGAACCGCCGCGTACCCTTGATGCTGAGAGAGTTGTAATTGCCGTTGCCGCCATCCTGTACCATCTGGATGTTGCTGAAGCCGGGGTACGGCAGACGCGAGGTGGCGCTGCCGACCGTGCCCGGAATTGCCTGGTTGGCGTCCTGGAAACCCTGCAAGTGCCGGCTTTGCCCGCCCAGGTACCCGGCTTCGATCGCCCAGTTGGGGGTCAACTGCCGCTGAACGTTGATCAGATACTGCATGGAATAGGTTGTGTGGTGGTCAATGGACATGGCATAGGCGTAGGGAGATGGCACATTGGCGAGGGCGCCTCCGCTGGGCGGGACGGCATTGCTCCAGAAGATGCTGGGGGTGCCAGCGTTCGAAGTGATGGTGACGCGTCCGGCGATATTACGGGCCAGGTCAAAGTACGCATTGCCGATTTCCTGGTTGTAGAAGACACCCCAGCCGGCGCGCACCACGGTCTTCGAATCCGGCGACAGCGCGATCCCGACACGCGGAGCAAAATCCCTATACGATGTTTTCATCAGTTGATTCGGCAGCAATCCGTTGCTGCACTGCGCGCTGACGGTAGTCCAGCGGATATTCAGCGGGGGAGGCCCGGCGTACGGATCCGAGCACTGGCCCTGACGGACCATGTACGGGGTGGTGGACGCCGGGGCGTTCGAGACGGCCAGAATCTGCGGCATGAACACCGTGAACTGGTTATTGAGGGTGTTCGTCCAGGGCGGGGTCAATTCGTAGCGCAAGCCCAGAGTGAGCGTCAGTTTCGGCGTCAGCTTCCAGGTATCGTCCACAAAGGCCGCTTCGGCGTTCCGCTGAAACTTGGCGTTGGCAAGAGCCACGGCCACAATCGACTGGTAAATATCGCCGAGCAGGAACTCGGCAAAAGCATCGCCTCCGGTTTTGCTGGAACTCTGAGTCGCGTTGGGCTGGAACGCGAACTGGCCGCGCGAGAACTGGTTGCCCATCTGATTGAAGTTCTGGCGGTTGTACTCGAAACCCAAGCGCAGGCTATGTTTGCCGCGAGTCCAGGATACGTTGTCGACAACCTGGGTGGTGTTGTCGTCGATAAAATAGGGGCCATCCTGCGTATCGCCGATGGCGACGAAGCCGTCGCCGGCAAAGGACGCGAAGGGAACACCCCACGAGACCGGAGCGCCGGGCTGGAGGTTCGGGATCCCAATGGCGCTGACGGAATCGACGTTGTACGCCGAATAGGTACCCAGCGAATTACTTAGCCGCGAATAGCCGAAACGGGCTTCGTTCACCAGGGACGGGGAAATGGTGCGCGTGTTGGTGCCCAGATATTGCTCGTAGTTTGTGAGGATCTTGCTCCCGGTGATGCTGATGCCTGTGGAGGCCTGGTTCTCGTCGCCCCAGCTATATCGTCCGCTCCACTGCGATTTGGCGGACTCGACGAAGTCCATGCGCAGAGTGAAGGCATCGCGGTTGTTGGGAAAAGAGTTCATCTGCGTGTAGTTGTTCGACAGGCCGGGCAGGTTGGAAGGGACATAGTAGTTCAGGAATTTCTTGGAGATTGGATCGATGCGGTTCGAAGGAATCTGGTTGTTGGGAAACGGCGTCTTGGTGGCGCCGTTGG
>Ga0335077_10008037_pt1 | contig 13079 bp, 9 predicted proteins | sample Lox_Sample_31_FD_207151 | JGI IMG/M metagenome (GOLD analysis project Ga0335077, IMG submission 207151) | Soil microbial communities from Loxahatchee National Wildlife Refuge, Florida, United States - Lox_Sample_3.1 | ecosystem: Environmental > Terrestrial > Soil > Wetlands | place: USA: Florida... | reverse complement strand
CTCGCTGCCCATTCCGCCTGAATTATGTCACGAACCACTGGGACGGGAGACTAGCGGACTTTGAAGAAATTCTTAATTACTCGTGGTTGAAGTTTCCTGCAACCGCGGAGCAATTTGGCAACGCCATTCTGAACCACTTAGAGCTTTTAAAGTGCTTCCCGTACGTCGGCAGTCCGGTGCAGGGCCGTCCTGGCGTGCGTCAATTAGTGCATACCCCGATAGTGATCTACTACCGAGTTCGTGAGAGTCCAAACATCGTCGAGGTTTTGCATTTTTGGCACGGAGCCAGAGGGCATTTCAAACTTCAGTCGGTCGAGTAGACCAACACATCGACTCGCTCCACGTCATTTCACGATACTCGCGCTAATTCACCGTGTACGCCGCCTTCAGCGCGAAAGGGGCGATCTGGATATCAAACTGGCTCCCGTCCTGGCGAACCATCTGGTAGGTGCCGTGCATCATGCCCATTGGAGTTGTCAGAGGGCACCACGACGAGTATTGGAATGACTCGCCCGGCGCAAGGACCGGCTGCTGGCCGACGACGCCGGGGCCTTTGACTTCTTTGGTCTCGTCCAGAGCATCGGTGATGATCCAGTGCCGGCTGAGAAGTTGAACTGTATCCTCTCCCTGATTGGTAATACGCACCGTATATTGGAAGACCCACTCGCCTGCAAGGGGCTGCGAGTGGTCCGGCGAGTGGCGCGAGAGAACCTCGACGCGGATATTATTCGTAACCGCTTCGGACATGGGACCGAGCACCGGTCGTAGATCAGGCATATGGCAGCTATGATAGATTAGCAAAACGGTTGTGTTTCCCGAGGGTCCTGCGTTAAGGTTGCTAGCAGCGTCTTTCCTGCTGATGGCGAGCGTCCTGCTCGGACAAGATGTGCCGGCGCAACAGCACTCGGAGAAAGCTGTTGAGTTCGCCCGACAGGGAGACCTCAAGAGCGCCGAGAGCGAACTGCGAAAGGCGGTGGAGCTATCGCCGCGCGATTCCAATCTGCTGACCAGCCTGGGCGGCATCCTGGCCATGGAGGGCGATCTTCGCGGGGCGAATACGTACCTGGCCCGGGCGGTGAAGTTGAATCCGCAAGATCCCGCGTCGCGCCGGAACCTGGCAGCCAACGAGTGGCAACTGGGCCGGATCAAGGAAGCGCATGCGAATCTGGATTTGCTGCTTCGCGCCGACCCAAACGACAAGATTGCAACGTTCCTTCTGGGCATGGTTTCGGAAAAGGAGAAGGCGTACGCACGCAGCGCGAAACTGCTCGAATCTGTTCCGGAAGTGATAGCAGGACAGCCCGATGGCTGGGTAGCTCTGGCGAACTCGTACTATCATACGGGCCGGAAGGAAGATGCCAGAACGGCGCTACGGCACCTGCTCCCTTCTTCGCCGAATGCGCGCGCCGCATACCTGGGCGGGCTCGTCGCCAAGAATGCGCAAGACTATCCCACTGCCGAGGCTCTTTTTCGTTCGGTGCCATCCAGCTATCGCGATCGCGCTGCCGTCGAGTTCGAAATTGCACTGGCTGAGTACAAGTCCGGACGCGTGGCCGATAGCGAGAAGACACTGCTTGCAGCCGTAAAGGCAAACCACGCGACTAGCGACGGATATGTGCTGCTTTGCAGGATGCTGAGCGCTGAGGGATCGGACCTTCGCGCTCTCCAGTTGGCCACGCAAGGCGCCGGAGCGTTTCCCGACTCGTCCGAAATCCTGTCCACGAAGGGCTCCATTGAACTGAAGCTGCAATATTTCAAGGACGCGGCGGCATCTTACGAGAGGGCTGCCGCGCTGAAAGATTCAGCCGACGTGAAACGCGGTCTTGCCACCGCTCAGTGGAGGGCAGGCATGCGCGAGCGCGCCGTCGCTACTTTTGAACAGTCGATGCGTCAGTATCCGCGAGATGCCCGGATATGCGAGGTCTATGGAAGCCTGTTGCTGGAGGATGGAACTTCCGAGAACAAAAGCCGCGCCGTCGATTTGTTGAAGCACGCCCTGGCGCTGGATGATTCGGCCGTGGAGGCACGGTATCAGCTCGCCAACCTCGAACTGGCGGAGGGGAATGCCCAGCAGGCCATGCAGTATCTGGAAAAGGCCATCAAGCTGGATCCGAACGACAGCCGCCTGCACTTCGCATTGAGCCGCGTGTACCGCCGTTTAGGACGTGATTCGGACGCGACTAAGGAAACCGAGACTTACCAAAAGCTGAAAGCGGCGGAGCGGAACGATTCCGTCGCGGGAACACGGCCATAGTGCGGCATCGTTCTGCCGGCATGGTCTGTGCTGTGGCGGCATGCATAGCGCTAATCACGCTGCGCACTCGAGTCAACGCCGCCGAAAACTCATTCGCGGACATCACGGCGGCCGCAGGCATCCATTGGAAACATACCAGCGGCGAATCCAAAGACTGTTTCTTGATTGAGGCGATGGGCGGCGGGGTGGCGCTTGCGGATTTCGATAACGACGGCTTGCCTGACATCTTTTTCGTGACTGGAGGCGAAACGCCGCACGCGAAGAGTGCCACGCCACCGCGCAACGCCCTCTATCGGAATCTCGGCAACGGCAGGTTCGAGGACGTGACTGCGAAAGCCGGGGTGGAGCGAATACCGTTCTACGGGATGGGCGTAGCTGCCGCGGATTATGATAACGACGGATATCCGGATCTGTATGTGACCGGCTATCCTGCGAGCGCTCTTTATCACAACAACCGTGACGGCACGTTCACCAACGTGACCGAGCGGGCGGGCGTGAGCAATGCCGGCAAATGGGGCGCGAGCGCGGCTTGGTTTGATTACGATCGCGACGGCCGGCTGGATCTGTTTGTCGCCAATTATGCGAAGTTCTCGTTCGACGGGCCGCAGCACTGCTCATATGAGGGGCGGCCAACTTATTGCGCGCAAACAGCGTATGAAGGTGAAGCTCCGCGACTCTACCACAATAACGGCGATGGCACGTTCACCGATGTCAGCGTCCAAGCCGGACTCTCGAAGCTGATCGGGCGCGCACTGGGCGTGATCGCGCTGGATGTGGATGGCGACGGCTGGCCCGACCTTTTCGTAGCGCGCGACGCCTCACCCAACCTGCTGCTGATCAACCAGCACAACGGCGCATTCAAGGATGCCGCTCTAAGCGCCGAAGTCGCCCTAAACATGGACGGCAATGCGCGCGCCGGCATGGGAGTGGATGCCGGCGATGTGACGGGAAACGGTTGGCCGGCGTTCGTAATCACCAACTTCAACGACGAGCATCACGCGCTTTTCATGCATCCGGGACATTTCCCCTTTGAGGAACGGACGGTCGAATCCGGCCTCGCGACTTTCACGCGCTCCTTTGTTGGCTGGGGCGTTCATTTTCTGGATTACGACAACGACGGCAATCTGGACCTGGTGGTGGTCAATGGGCATATCAACGAGGTGATCGAACGCACGCGCCGGGATGTTTCTTACCGCGAGCCTCCGCTGCTGCTGCACAATGACGGCCACGGGAATTTCCAAGACATGGCGCGATTGGCGGGTCCCGTTTTTCAGCAAAAGTTTCGCGCGCGCGGACTGGCGGTGGGCGATCTGGACAATGACGGGCGGACGGATGTCGTCTTCACCACGCTGAATGACTCGCCCGTGCTTCTGCACAACAGCGCGGCGGAAACCGGTGCTTGGATCGGGTTCCAGCTCGAAGGGACACGCAGCAATCGGGATGCGATCGGAGCCAAGGTCGTGGTTTCTTCAGGTGAGCGGAAGTTCGTGCGGTGGATCACCGGCGGAGGCAGCTATCTCTCTTCGCACGATAAGCGCCTGATCCTCGGGCTGGGACGCAACGCGCCGCCACAGGTGAGCGCGGAGATTCAGTGGCCGAGCGGACGAAAGCAAGCGGCGCCAGCGCTGGAAATCAATCGGTATCACAGAATCGTAGAGCCGCGTTGACTCCATCGTAACTAATTGATAATAAACAAACTTACAAAGTCGATCAATAAATGGGGTATGATGGTTTGGCATTCACCTGTTTGTCTATCGGGTTTCAGACGTAGCGTTTATGAAGGCGAGCAACCATCTTTGGAGAGACCGGCTGCTGGAGCGGATGCCACCCCAGTGGGCCAAGGAAGCGGACATTTACGAAAACGAAATTGCTCTTCGCAAGCAGGGCAAGATCGATGAGAAAGTGTTCGCTGAAACCCGGCTGCGCCGTGGCTCCTATGGCCAGCGCTACGACAACGGGCAGCGGCACGACGGCCGCGCCAGCCGCAAGCTCGAATATCCCAGCGGTTCTCTCACCAAAGGCCCCAGCACGCTCTGGGATGCGCCCGGCATGCAGCGTATCAAGATTCCCTTCGGCGGCTTGAACGCAGAGCAGCTCGAAACAATGGCGGAACTGGCCGAGGAATACTCCGATGGCATCGCGCACGTGACCACGCGGCAGGACTTCCAACTGCATTTCGTGCACATCGAAGACGTGCCCTCGCTACAACGCAGGCTGGCCGCTGTGAATATCACCACGCGGGAAGCTTGCGGCAACACAGTACGGAACGTGACTGCTTGCCCATACGCGGGCATTTGCCGCGATCAGACGTTCGACGTCACGCCCTACGCCAAAGCCACGGCCTACTTTCTACTGGGTCATCCGGACACGCAGAATTTCGGACGCAAATTCAAGATTGCTTTCTCCGGCTGCCGCGACAACGCCTGCGCGCTGACGCGCATACACGATATCGGACTGATCGCGGTGACGCGGGAGATCGATGGCCGCATGCGCCGCGGTTTCGAGATGTATGTCGGCGGCGGACTGGGTACCGTTCCTTATCAGGCCAAGCTGTTCGAAGAGTTCGTACCGGAAGAAGAACTCCTGCCGTTGTGCCAGGCCATTTGCCGCGTCTTCGCGCGGCTGGGCGAAAAGAAGAACCGCAACACCGCGCGCCTGAAGTTTCTGGTGGTCAAGCTGGGCATGGATGAGTTGAAGCGCCTGGTGATGGAAGAACGCGCGATTCTGCCGCACGACGAGCGCTGGACCGACTATCTGCAGGATGTCGAGCGATACGACGACAAGCCGGTCAAACCGCCCAGCTTGCTACAAATCACGCCCGCGGCGCCGGAGGGGTTTATGGCGTGGCGACAGACGAATGTCTATGCGCAGCGGCAGTCCGGGTATGCGACGGTGACGGTCGCCTTGCCGCTGGGCGACATCACCGCCACACAGTTGCGCAAGCTGGCGGATCTGGGCCGTAAATATGGGAACGGAACATTCCGGTCCACGGTAGAACAGAACATCATCCTGCGCTGGGTCAGTGAGGCGGATCTGCCCGCGCTCTTCGCCGAGCTGAAGGAAGCTGGCTTGGACGAAGGGGGCGCCGGCACCATTGTCGACATTTCCGCGTGCCCGGGGACCGATACCTGCAAGCTCGGAATCTCTTCCTCCCGCGGGCTGGCGGGCGAGTTGCGCACGCGTCTCTCCGAACAGAGCGCCGCGATGGACGAAGCGGTCCGGAATCTGCATATCAAAATCAGCGGCTGTTTCAATTCCTGCGGCCAGCACCACATTGCCGATCTCGGATTTTACGGGGTCAGCCGTCACAAAAATGGCTACACGGTTCCGCATTTTCAGGTGGTCCTGGGCGGCCAATGGACCGAGAACGCCGGCTCTTACGGGCTGGCCATCGGCGCCGTGCCCTCTAAGCGCATCCCCGAAGCAGTCAACCGAATCACCGGCCGCTACCTGGCCGAACGTCAGAAGGGCGAGAGCTTCCAGGCGTTCGTCAGGCGGATCGGCAAGGGGGAATGCCGGAAAATGCTGGATGACCTGACCGCGGTGCCGCAGCACGATGCGGAACCGTCCTTCTATGTCGACTGGGCGGATGCGCGCGAGTACACCATCGGCGACATGGGCACGGGCGAATGCGCGGGCGAGGTGGTATCGCCCATCGAGTTCGCGCTGGCCGCGTGTGAACGCGAGGTCTTCGAAGCTCAACTGCTATTAGACCGTGGTGACGCGGAAACGGCCGCCAGGCAGGCGTATCAATCCATGCAGAAGAGCGCCATGGCGCTGCTTGAATGGAAAAACATCCCCGTTCCGCATACGGCGGATGGCGTCGTGGAGCAGTTCCGCGCGCATTTCTATGACACTCAGCTTTTCTTCGATCCCTTCACAGGTGGCAAATTCGCGCATTACTATTTCGCGGCTCACCAGCATGCCGGCGATCGCCACGACGCGGAGACCGCGCATCGCCTGATCGAAGAGGCGCAACTGTTCATCGAGGCCTGCCATAGCTGCTACGGCAGAGTGATCGCCCAGCCGGCTACCGTATGACACCGCAGATGATGGACCAAGCCGTTAACGTGCAGCACCTCAACGTTAAGATCTTTGCGCGAGAACCGGCGGCTGTCGATCTCGGCGATGCGATCCCGGTATTTCACCGCTGGATACAGGAAGGCGCAGGTGAAGAGTTGTTGATCGACGTGGCCGATTACCGGCACGTGCCGGCCGGGCCCGGCGTGCTGCTGGTGGGTCACGAGGCCAACTACAGCCTGGACGTGTCATTCCGCAAACTCGGCCTGCTCTACAATCGCAAGGCGGCGCATGAGGGAAGCACGCAGGATAAACTGCTCGAGGCGTTCTACTCCGCGCTCGAGGCTTGCCGGCGGCTGGAACAGGAGCCGGAGTTTCGCGGCAAGCTGCTGTTTAATGCCGGCGACTGCGAAGTGATCGTCAACGACCGGCTGCTCGTGCCCAATACGGACAGCACATGGCAGGCGTTGCAGCCGGCATTTGCCAGCTTCTGCGACGGGCTCTATGGGCGTGGAGGCTATACGCTCGACCGGCTGGGCGAACCTCGCGAGCGCTTCCGCCTGGGCATCCGGACAGCGAGGCCGATCGAGGCGCGGGTCCTGCTCGAGGCACTCGACGGCGTGTAGCGGCGGCTACTCGGCCCGCAACGCATCCAACGGCGAATTCGAACTCGCTCGGACGGCTGGGATGAAGCACGCGACCAGGGCCGACAACCCGAGCGCTAGGACGGCTGCCAACGTCACTGCCGGATTGTTTGGGTTCATGCCGTAAAGCTGATGGCCCAGGAATCGTCCCATGGCAAACGTCAACGGCAACCCAATGAACAGTCCAAAGAGAATGAGCGCCAATGCGCCTCGTAGTATCAAGGCAATAACGTCGGCGCGGTCAGCACCCAGCGCCATACGCACGCCGATCTCGTTCACGCGGCGGCCGGCGTTATAGGCAGCAACCCCATAGAGCCCGATGGAAGCCAAAAGAAGCGAAAGAATACCGAAGAACGAGGTGAGCCGTGCAATCAGGCGCTGCTGCCGGAACCGTCCGTCTACTTGGTCCTTCAGAGTGTGGATCGAAATGATGGGCAGATTGGCATCGACCGAAGCCATGGCCTGGCGTATCTGTGCAAAGGAGAGGCTCGCTCCAGGCTTGATCTCAATGACAATGTCGCGCAGAAAATGCGAGCCCGGATTGGCGTCGGTCGACTTGGCGTTCGACGAAACGTCGTGCTGCGCTTCAGGGAGAAAAAAGAACGGCCCAATCGGCTTGTCGAGGGCGAAATCCCAGTAGCGGGCATCTTTGGCAATCCCCACAATTTCGTATTGCCGTGACGCTCCCATTTCCGGGCGTCCAAAATACTTTCCGATCGGGTCTTGGCGGTTGAAAAATTTTCGCGCAAACGCCTCATTGATGACGGCTACAGGCCGTGAATCATCCTTCTCGGAGAGGCCGCGTCCTCTGATGATTGGATTTCCGATGACGTCGAAGTACCCCGGTGTGACTCGATCCCAGGAAGTAAAAACGTCATCCTTCGGCCCCGGGGGCGGATCTCCATCTATCCAGACGCCGCCACCCCACATGTTGCCGCCTAGCGGTGAATAGATACAGAGAGCGGCTGCCTGCACGCCTGGAATGCCGGACAGTGACTCACGGATCCGCCCGTAGAGAGGCGTGAGTTGCTCGGACGGGTAGCCCGCAAGCCTTGGATCAAAGTTCACCACGAGGCGCCGGTCCCGATCGAATCCGAAATCCTGGTTTTCCAGATGGTGCAGAGCGGCAGTGAGCAGCCCCGATGCCGAGAGCAAAACAAGCGAGAGCGCCGCCTGGAACACTACGAGTGTCTTTCGCGGGAGCGAGGCGCTGCGGACAGTGGAGCGGCCGCCGCGAAGGGCTTCGATTGGATCCACGCGCGTGGCCATCCATGCCGGACCAATGCCGAAGATGACTCCCGTGATCAACGAAACACCGAACGCGAACATCAGCACCGGCACGGAAGGCGAAGCGCTGATGGGGATGCCTGCCATACCGCCCAGCGGAGGGAATGCCAAATACAGAATCAGCCGCGTGCCGGCAAATGCGACCGCCAAACCTGCCGCGCCGCCGAATAGCGAGAGCAGAACGCTCTCGGCGAGGGCCTGCCTGACAATTCGCATGCCCGGCGCGCCGAGCGCCACGCTCAACGATATCTGCCGCCGCCGCTCCATGCCGCGAACGAGCATGAGATTGGCTACGTTGGCGCAGACGATGAGCAGCACAAAAGCAGAGACTATCAACAGGATTTGAAGCCAGTGTTCGTATTCCTCGCGCATGCTGGTGATGCCGGCGCCTCCCGGCCTCAGGAACAGGGTCTGCTCAGGAAATCTCGCGCGATCGTTGGCGCTCATCTCGCCCCAGTGCGAGCGCAGCCACTGTTTCAGCTCGACGCGCATTTGAGCCTCCACGGATGCGGGCGCCGCGTTATGCCGGATGCGGCCGATCAACTCCAGCCAGTGGGTGCCGGCCTTCTTCAGATCGTCGTCTTCGATAGCCAGCGGCAGAAAGAAATCCGGCGGATTGTCACGTAGAGTGTCGCCGAAGAAACCGGGCGGAGTGATTCCTACTATCGTGAAGGGCCTGTCACTTAGATTAAAGACGCTGCCGATTACAGACGGATGTGATCCATGACTTTGTTGCCACAAGCGATAACTCATCATGGCAACCGGCGGAGCGCCGGCTTGATCGTCGGCGGCCGTAAGCGCGCGTCCGGCATACGCGTTGATGCCGAACATGGCGAAGTAATTGCCGGAGACGTATTCACCCGGATAAACTTGCGCCGGCTCGGAGGTTCCTGCCCGCCGGACGCCATACATTTGCTCGCTCGCCGAGAACGCCGCCAATTCCGCAAAACTCCTGGTGTTGTCTCTGAAGTATTTGTACAAATCGTAGGAGACCAGGGAAAACTCTTCCTCCTGACTGTACCCACCCCAGTAGCAACAGCGTGATTCTTTGCCCACGCGGTACAATTCGCCTGGATTCGCCACAGCCAGCGACTTCAGTATGACGGCGTGCGCCAAAGTAAAAATCGAAGTAGTCGCGCCGATCCCCAGAGCGAGCGTCAGGACCGTAGTGATAGTGAACGCCGGGGCGTTGCGCAAGCGCCGCAGCGCGTGCCGCGTATCCTGGATCAGCGTTTCCAGAAGCGGGAGACCTCTCTGCGCTCGATAGTCCTCCTTGATTGCCTCCACGGCTCCAAATTCCAGCACAGCCTGGCGCCGCGCCTCGACGGGCGATAGGCCGGCGCGAATATTTTCAGCGGTTTGCATCGCGAGATGTTCTTCAATCTCCGCCCGCAACCGCTCTTCGTCTTGCTGCCGCTCTGCCCACGAAGTCAGCCGCTTCAGCAACCGCTTTAGCGTTCTCATTTCAGGTCTCTGGCTTTCACAGCAAAAAATCGCGCGATGATGGCGGCTGTCAGTTCCCAACCTCGGGCTTCAGCCTGCAATTGTTTACGCCCCGCGCGTGTCAACCGATAGAAGCGTGCCTTGCGGTTATTTTCGGAGGCGCCCCATTCGGACGCGATAGAACCCTCCTGCTCCAGCTTCAGCAGCACCGGGTAGAGGGTGCCTTGGTTGAGTGTCAGGAGATCCCCGCTGATCTGCTCGATCCGCCGGGCGATCCCGTAGCCATGCAGCGGCCCCAGAACATCCAGGGTCTTGAGCACCATCAGCGCCAGGGTGCCTTGTCGAACGTCCGTTCTATCCTTCATCTCTCTTTGGGTTTCCAACATGAGCATGGCACATCCCCTTTGGGAAAGCAATAGGATCATTGCATTGCCGCGCAGGCTGGGGCCAACTCAAGGAGAGAGGACTTGCAAAAGCCCCGTAAATTGCGGCACAGTGACGGCATGCCCTTCGTGATCCTGCGCGTGATGATGGGGGCGTTCTGCGTGCTGTTCGCGTATGCGTTTGGAAAGTCCGCCATACGGTTCAGGCGTGGCCGGGAGCGACGGTCCAGAACCATCGCCTGGGCGTTGCGCACAATTGTCACCGGGTTGGCGGCAGCATGGCGAGCCGGCTTCGACCTTGTCACCCTCGCCGTCGTTACTCTCGCGGCTCTGAGCTTTGCCGGTGGAGCGTATGTTGAGTGGCGTCCCAAGCACGAGGAAGAACTCGACAGGATCATCTTCCCGCCCGAATGAGCCTGCGCGGCCTTACTATCACGCTTCTGTTCGTGCTTGCGCCACTACGAGCGGGGTCGCCGGCATTCCGATTCGTGATCCTCGGCGATCGCACCGGTGAGGCGCGGCCCGGCGTTTTCGAAGAAGCTCTTCGAGAAGCGGCGGCCGAGGATCCCGCGTTTGTAGTGAGCGCCGGCGACATAATCCAAGGCCTGAACGATGCCACCGTCGAGAACGAGTGGCGGGCGCTCGACGCGATCCTGGCACCCTTCCGCCGGTATCCTTTGTATGTCGCGCCCGGGAATCACGATGTATGGTCGGAGAAGTCGGAAGAATGCTTCCGAAGATACACCGGGCGCCCGCTTCATTACGGCTTCGATTACCGGCAGGCGCATGTTACGGTGCTGGACAACAGCCGGACCGATCAGCTTCCCGTGGACGAACTGGCCTTCCTGGAAAAAGACCTGGCAGCGCATGCCACGCAGCCGGTGAAATTCATCGTCTCGCACCGGCCGTCCTGGGTGCTTAACGCCATCGTTCGTAATCCCGACTTTCCGTTGCACCGGCTCGCGAAAAAAGACGGCGTGCAGGCCGTGATTGCGGGCCACATACACGAGATGCTGCACGTTACGCTCGATGGAGTGGAGTACATCTCCATGCCGAGTTCGGGCGGACACCTGCGGCTTGCAAAGAGATATGAAGATGGCTGGTTTTACGGATACGCTTTGTTCACGGTGAGCGGAAAAGCTGTCCAGATTCAAATCAAGGAATTGAAGCCGCCATATGGCCAGGGGCGCGTGACGGCGCCGGGGGATTGGGGCTCGGCGGGGTTGGTTGATCGAACGAAGGTGGCCGCGCCGGCGCCGAAATAGTGAAGCTCGTTTACCGGTTCGCCTCAATCGTCTGCGCTACGTCTTCCCACTCCGCCAGGAGGTTTTCGAGATCGGCGCGGCGCGCGCTCAGAAGCTCGGTGACGCGCTTGGCCTCTTCCGCGCTCTTGAAATTGACGAGGGCGTGTTCGTAGTCGGCGATTTCCACCTCCAGCCGCGTGACTTCGTCTTCGATCGCGCGCCGGCGCTCTTTCATCTGGCGCAGCTTGATGGGATTCAGGCGGCGGTCGGCGGCCTGCTTCGGCTGCGGCGGTGTCGCGGGCTTGGCCGCCGCGGGCTGTTTTGGCTGAGCGGCAGGCTCCGGTTCCTCGGGCTGCGGACCGGCGGCCGCCCCGCCTTGCTTCCTCCACAAATAATCCTCGTAGTTTCCCGGAAAAACGTTCACCGCGCCATCGCCGATCTCGAAGACTCGCGTGGCCAGCTTGTCGATGAAGTAACGGTCATGCGACACGAACACCACCGTGCCCGAGAATTCCTTGAGCGCCTCCAGCAGCACGTCTTTGGCGCGCATGTCCAGGTGATTGGTGGGCTCATCGAGCAGCATGAAGTTGCCGGGCATCATGAGCATGCGCGCCAGCGCGTAGCGGTTGCGCTCGCCGCCCGAAAGCACGCCGATGGACTTGAACACGTCGTCTTCGGAAAACAGAAAGCAGCCGAGAATCGAGCGCAGCTCGGTATTCGTCGCGCGCGGTGCGACGGCTGACAGATCGTCGATCATCCGAGCTGCCGGATCCAGCTCTTTGTATTGATCCTGCGCGAAGTAATCGGGGGCTGCATTGTGCCCCAGCGTGTACTCGCCCGCGGTTAACGGCTCGATGCCCGCCAGGATCTTGATCAGAGTCGATTTCCCGGCGCCGTTCACGCCCACCAGCGCGACACGGTCGCCGCGCTCGATGACGAAATTCACGCCTGAAAACACCTGCTTGGCGCCGTAGCTCTTGGCCACATTGCGGAACTCGGCCACCACGCGGCCGCTTGGCTTGGGCTGCGGGAAGTGGAAGCGAATGGTCTGCTCAGCAGGCGGCAGTTCGATTCGCTCGATGCGCTCCAGTTCCTTGATGCGGCTTTGCACCTGGCGGGCCTTGGTGGCCTTGTAGCGGAATCGATCGATGAACGCTTCGAGATGCTGGATCTTATCCTGCTGGTTCTTGTACGCCGCTTCGAGTTGCGCGCGGCGCTCGGTTTTCAGCTCTTCGTATCTCGAGAAATTGCCGGAATAGAAATTCACGTGCTTGTTCCACAGTTCCGCGATGCGCTTCACGGTGACGTCCAGGAAATACCGGTCGTGCGAAACCAGAACATAGGCATGCGGATACTCGTTCAGGTAGTCTTCCAGCCAGTTCCGCGCTTCGAGATCGAGATGGTTGGTGGGCTCGTCGAGCAGCAGCAGGTTGGGCTTTTCGAGCAACAGCTTGGCGAGCGCGATGCGCATCTGCCATCCGCCCGAAAATTCTTCCGTGGGCCGCTTCCAGTCGTCGCGGCCGAAACCGAGGCCGGTAAGCACGGCGCCCACCTGCGCTTCAATAGCATAGCCATCGCGCGCGCGGAACTCGTTCTCGACGCGATGGAACCGTTCCGACACCTGCGCGTATTCGGCGCTCGCCGGGTCCAGTTCCGCCATGCGCGCGGTGAGCGTTTCCTGCTCCTCTTCGAGCGCGCGCAGGCCGGCGAAAACGGTCATGCATTCGGCGAAGACCGACCGGCCGGAAAGCGAAAGGCCGTCTTGCGGCAAGTATCCGACCGTGACGCCCTTCATGAGGGATTT
>Ga0335077_10008035_pt1 | contig 13080 bp, 14 predicted proteins | sample Lox_Sample_31_FD_207151 | JGI IMG/M metagenome (GOLD analysis project Ga0335077, IMG submission 207151) | Soil microbial communities from Loxahatchee National Wildlife Refuge, Florida, United States - Lox_Sample_3.1 | ecosystem: Environmental > Terrestrial > Soil > Wetlands | place: USA... | reverse complement strand
GCACGCCGACACGGTGGGCATGTTCCAGGTGGAGAGCCGCGCGCAGATGTCCTGCCTGCCGCGCCTCAGCCCCAAGCATTTTTACGACATCGTGGTGGAAGTGGCCATCATCCGCCCCGGGCCCATCGTCGGCGAGATGGTAAATCCGTATCTCGAGCGGCGGCTGGGACGCCAGCAGGTGGATTATTTGCATCCGTCTCTCGAGCCGGTACTCAAGCGCACGCTGGGCATCCCGCTCTTTCAGGAGCAATTGCTGCGCATGGCTATGATCGTGGCCGGATTCACGGGCGGCGAAGCGGAGGAGTTGCGGCGCGCCATGGGCTTCAAGCGCTCGGAGAAGCGCATGAAGGAAATCGAAGTGAAGCTGCGCGCGGGCATGGACCGCAATGGCATCGCAAAAGACGCGCAGGAGCGCATCATCCGCTCCATCACCTCGTTCGCGCTCTACGGATTTCCGGAATCGCACGCGGCGAGCTTCGCGCTGCTGGCCTACGCTAGCGCGTATCTGAAGTGCCACTACCTGGCGGCATTCATGGCGGCGATGCTGAACAACCAGCCCATGGGATTTTACGCGCCAGCGATCTTGCTGAATGACGCGCGGCGGCACGGGTTGCGCGTGCTGCCGATTGATGTGGTTGTCTCTGAATGGTCGTGCACTGTTGAACTGATGGGGAGACGTGGAGACAGGGTGACTCTCCCCCTCTCCCCATCCCCCAGTCTTGCTCTTCGCCTCGGCCTCATGTACGTGAAAGGCCTCCGTGCTGACGCCGGCCAGGCCATCGTGCGCGAACGCGAGCGCGGGCCGTTTCGCAGCATTGATGACCTGGCGCGGCGCGTTCCGGAATTGCGCAAGGATGAAATGAACAAGCTCGCGGAAGTCGGTGCGTTGAATTCGCTCGAAGCGGCGCACCGGCGGGATGCGCTGTGGCAGGCCGGACATGCGGTGCAGCCTGCCGGTCCGCTGATCGAGGCGCTGCCGGAGCCGGAGCGCGTCTCACCGCTTGCGCAGATGACTATCGAGGAGCGTCTGAATGCCGATTTCTCGGGCACCGGATTCACCATCGGCCGTCATCCCATGGCATACCGTCGCGAGGAATTGAACGCGCTGGGAGTCACGCCTGCCTGCCGGCTCGAGCGCATGCGCCATGGCTCGACCGTTCGCGTGGCCGGATGGGTCATCGTGCGCCAGCGGCCCGGCACGGCGAAAGGTTTTGTCTTTCTAAGCATGGAGGATGAGACCGGAGTCTCCAACGTGATCGTCACACCTGACCTGTTCGAGCGCTACCGATTTGAACTGCTCGGCTCGCACTTTCTATTGATCGACGGCACACTGCAAAACATGGATCACGCGGTTTCGGTAAAAGCCGCGCGGGTGGAAGCGCTATCGGCGCGGGTGGCGGCGGATGTGTCACATGATTTTCATTAGAGTCGTATCTATCTATATAAGTATATGCAAATAAGCTACTTGACTTTCTATTTACATAATATAGAATATTATCTAGAGAGGTAGAAACGTGGCTCTCAGCATCAAAGACTCCGAGGCCGACCGGCTGGCCCGAGAACTCGCCGCGAAGACCGGCGAGAGTCTCACCGAAGCGGTCGTCAACGCACTACGAGAGCGACTGGCACGACAGCCCGGACGAAAAAGCGTATTACGAGTCCGAGACGAATTGCGAGCCATCCGCGAACGCTGCAGGAAGTTGCCTGTACTGGATAACCGCACGCCGGACCAAATCCTTGGTTATGATGACCATGGGCTGCCGCACTAATGGTCATTGATACATCAGCCGTGCTTGCGATATTTCTCGATGAACCTGACGCGCCACTGTATGAGTCGGCTATAGACTCTGATTCCACTCGGCTGATCTCCGCCGCGTCGGTTCTTGAAGCCGCAATCGTTTTGGGCACACGCTTCGGTGACGCGGGAGAGCGAGAACTGGATCTGTTCCTGCACAAAGGCAAAGTGCAGACCATGGCGGTGAGTGAGGAGCAGGCAGAGGTCGGACGGTTTGCATACCGTAACTACGGCAAGGGTCGCCACCCGGCCGGACTGAATTTCGGCGACTGCTTCCCCTACGCCTTATCGAAAACCTCGGGTGAGCCGCTTCTATTCAAGGGCGACGACTTTGCACGTACGGATGTTGAGCCCGTAGCACTGCCGCCCGCGTGAGATTGCTGACGCCCCCCACACAGAGCGATTGGAAGGAGTTGTTGTGCGGTGCAGTTGGGCAGAAGCACAGGTAAGCAAAGAGAGTGATGCCCTATGCTGTTCATGATCATCGAGCGGTTTCGCGACAACGACATTCTACCCGTCTACAAACGCCTGCGGGACGAAGGCCGGTCGCTTCCGGAAGGTTTGAAATATGTGGACAGTTGGGTTGAGCCGAACTTTGCGCGCTGCTTTCAACTGATGGAATGCGACGATCTGAGGTTATTTCAGCAGTGGGTGTTAAGCTGGCGCGGGTCGGGCGTGAGCTTGGAAATCGTACCCGTCGTGAGCAGCGCGCAAACCCGGGAAGTTGTGGCACCGTATCTCGATAAACTGTCCTGACGCATTAGCGAGGCCGTTCTTTGCCGCCAATTAAACTGCGCTCCCGCTGGTTCGCATGGTGGTACTTCACCATCGCCCTGGGATTTGTGCTGCTCGGCATCAACCGGGCCATGGTGGGAGAGAAAGCCTGGCTGGTGGCTCTCCGATTTGTCATCGCAGCCGGATTCGCGGCTCTGGGATACGCCGAGCTGCGATCGAGTGCGCAAAAGTAGTCAGGCCTTCCTGTCCTGCACGCGGCCCTTCCACGCGCCGCCGCGGCCGGCCCAATATTCGACCGCAGAGTGGATCGTTGCGCCGGTGTAAAACAAAGCCACCAGCGGAAGCAACGGCGCCCACAGCATAGACACGCCGTAGAACCGCAGCGTTGGCGCATAGCCGGCGACCATGAGGACCCACGCGTAAGCGCCCAGACCCGCGGGAACCAATTTGCCCGAAAACAACAGCAGCGGCGGAAGCATGTACGTGACGAACATGCCCGCCACGGTACCCGCGAGCAGCGCCGTCGAATGGCGGAGCTGCCAGAACGCCGTCCGTGAAATCATGCGCCCGATCTCGCCGAACGTGCCGTAGCTGCGAATGCTCCGGGTTTTCGACGTCAGCCCCAGCCAGAGTTTTCCGCCGGTTTTCTTGACCGCCTTCGCCAGGGCGCAATCGTCGATCAACTCGCCGCGAATCGTCGCGAGGCCGCCGATACGCTCGAGAGCGGTCCAGCGCAGCAGGATGCAGCCGCCCGCGGCGCCGGCGGTCGCGCGCTTGGGATTTTCAGTCCACGCCGGCGGGTAGAGCATGAAAAAGAAAAACACGAAGGCGGGGATCAGCGCTTTCTCCGCCAACGTCTCACACTGCAGCTTGACCATCGAGGAAACCAGATCGTAGCCGCCGGCTTCAGCCCGCGCGACCAACTGCGAAATGCTGTCCGGCGCGTGGACGATATCCGCGTCGCTGAACAGCACGTAGTCCGGCTGGAAGGATTCCGCTTTCGCGGCACCCTCGGCCAGGGCCCACAGCTTGCCGGTCCAGCCCTCGGCGAGCGGCCGGGCCTGGGTCACGGTCAACAACTCAGGCCCAGCAGCCTCCCTCGCCAGTTCCACCGTGCGATCGTCGCTGTGATCGTCCACCACGTAGATGTGCCATGGGCCGGAATGGTTCTGCTCCACGAGCGAAGCCAGCGTGCGCCGGATAGTCTTGGCTTCATTCCTCGCGGGAATGACGACCGCAACCCGACGCGGCGCCGGCCGGTCCGCCACTTCAGTTTCCCTCAGAAGCCAGAATTTGCCACGGCCCAGCAGCAGATAAATCCAGATCGCCACCGTGCAGATGCTGGCGAGGAAGGTAATCACTTGTTATACGTCTTCTCGAACTTGTTGCGGCTGTTGTAGACCGTGATCGAGCCGCCGGCGTCGGCGGAAACGCGCAACCAGTTGCCCTCGTCGCCCTGCTCGTAAATGTTGGCGATCATGGCTTCAGGCACGTTGTGGTCCTTCCCGCCTTCCATGGCGTAATGCACCTGCCAGATGTCCACGAGTCCCGGAGAATCGTGGATCGTTTGCCAGGCTTCGGGCGATCCGCCTTTGCGCGCCCCGTTGTTCATGATGGCCACTCGCGGATGCAGCGCTCGCACGATCGCCGGCGAATTCGACTCGTCGACGCCATGGTGCGTGGTCAGGTACAGATCCACCGCGCCGATCTTGTTGTTGGGGCAGACCAGCTCGTTTTCCTTGTTCCACGTCAGGTCGCCCAGGTCGATCATGCGGAAATCGCCGTACTGGATCAGGATGCCGACGGATCGCGCGTTCTCGCTCGGGTCCGTCTCCTTCGGCTTGACATCGGCACAGGCAGGATTCGGCTGGCCGGCGCCCGGGAGCGCGGTCGCAATCTCCTCTCCGCCCGCAGTCAGCACGGTCACATCGAGGTCCTTCACCGGGATCTTGTCACCCGGTTTCACTTCAATGTGCTTTCCGCCGCTGGCATCGCGCGTCCTCACATAGGCTTTGAACAGACGGTCGGCATTGCCCCCGTGCTCGACGGTTTCGCCGTGATCGATGAAGTTGCGTATGGGCAGCTTGGCCGCAAGCTGCGGGACGCCGCCTACGTGGTCGTCGTGGTAATGCGTTACCAGAAGGTAGTCGATCTGCTTGACGCCTGCGCGCTTGGCTGCGGCGGCAATGCGGTTGGCGTCCCGTGAATTCATGCCGGGCCAGCCTGTGTCCACCAGCAGAGACTGTTTGGAGGGTGCGACGATCAGGGTCGCCTGACCGCCCTCGACGTCCACAAAATACACTTCCAGGGTTTTGGCCGCGAACAGCGACTGGGCGGCGCTCAGTAGAAAGAACGCTAATATGGGACAAATTCGCATCGCCGAAATCGTATCATAGGAGGAAAATGACCGTCGGGGAGATGGAATCGCCGGAAGCCGGGTGTGTTTACGGTGAATCAACAGGTACGCGCTTTGGCCTTGCCGGAACATCTGCCGCTGGCGTAACGTATTTGTAATTAGAAATGCCTTATTGCAGCAGTTGCGGAAACGCAGTCAACCAGACGGACCAATACTGCGCCAAGTGCGGCAGCCGCCAGCCTGGTGCGGCAGCGCCGTCACAGCCGATCGATCCGCTGGCGGGGATTACGCCGCGCACCGCCTCCATCCTTTGTTACATCCCTGGAGTCGGCTGGATCGCCTCGGTCATCGTTCTGGCCGCCGACAAGTTCCGCAACAACAAGACCGTCCGCTTCCACGCATTTCAGGGCTTGTACCTGTTCGTGGTGTGGCTGATTGTGGAGTGGGTGTTGAGCCCGATCTTCCGCGAGATCCACGAGCCCTTCTTCCGCATCGACAAAGCCCTCCACCTCCTGATTCTGTTCGTCTGGGTCTTCATGATCATCAAGACCAGTCACGAGGAACGCTATTCACTGCCCATCATTGGGGAGCTGGCGGAGCGGTCGGCGGCGGAACACTAGCGCGGGCGATCCCTCCAGATCGCGCGACCCGGAAAGAACCCTGCACAGTCCTGGTCCGCCCAAACATCAGCTGCTCATTGGGGGCGGATTGTGCCGCAACTTCGCGACCACCAGGCAGGCGACAGCCAAGCCAGTCAACATAAGCATCGAGGGCTCCGGTACCTGCGCGACATCCGCCGTGACGGTCGGATCGCCCACTGATTTCAAAGACAGATGCGGATGGTCTGCAATCGGGAGAAATTCGGCGAAGTCGCCTGGGCGGCCGCCGATAGTCCCCATATCGTTAGAGAGCTTGTAACTCGCGAACGCAAGGTTGCCGAAAGTCACAACCTCGGGTGGGTCCTGGATTCTAATCCCGACATCGTCTTCATCAAGATTCACAAAGACATCCTGGTCACGTGTAAGTGAGCGGGCGCCGGCACCGTTTCTCCTGAATAGAGCCGTGCGCTCGTAGGTACTGTGGGGGGTTGTATCTAAATCAAACAACCAAGGGAAAGCTGAGTCCCTAAGTATGCCACTGCCGATGGATCCGGAGCGGCCGTCGGAGAAGACGATTGGCAGCGGGTCACCGAAGGCAGACGGTGCGAACAACAGTGCCAGGAACACTAGGCTCGAATTCATGCTCGGTCGCTGTTTCATGGTGTACCCCACATAGCAAGGAGGATTCCACTCGTGCCGACCCCTATGTGATGGTCACAACAGAGTGAATAACATCTATACGTTATATGCAGCCGTTGTCCGGATTCTCACCACGGCTGGATGCCATTCCAAGAAGCTGGCCTTGCCTCAGGGAGTAAATGTGGGACACTTCTCGACCATCGTTTTCCGTACTTAATGGCATCGATTTGTGAGCTTTTTCGCTATCTCTAATTTGTGGCGTGTGTTAGTGTACTGGTCGTCCGCACACTGCCCCAGGTGGCACATGAACAATATTTCTACCATCCGAAAATGAGTAATGGCGCTCTTTACAGAAACCCACAAATAGCAGACGCGCATCGTTGGGACAAATCAATACCATGTTTCTAACTAAGTGTTTCCACTCACAGGGATGTTATAACTTTAGTTGAGTCTCACTGAAATCCACACCTATACTTGGATAACTTCGATTATGCAATTGGGCTTGTCGAAGTAATAATAACTGAGAGGGAAGATACAATGAAGCACAGTGTGGTATTAGTATTCGGAGGAGTGCTCGGTATTATCACATCGACTCCGACGCTCTTTGGGCAAGCATGTTACAACGGCGCAGTTGTTGGCGTATATGGCTTCGTAGGTTCACGACCAGTGGCGACAACAGCAACAACACCCGGGCCCGGCACGGGAAGCGGGAGCACCACCTCCCCGAGTACGACACCTATCGGCGTTTTGCTGGGTGATATTAATGGCACAACCGGCTTCGGAGTTGTCGGCGCGCTCTCTTTTGACGGCGCAGGAACCATCTTTGCAATGTCGAATCCGGCCGCGAACTCGCAGCCCCCGGTTGCGAGCACTGAAATGCAGGTAGGGACTTATAATGTGAGTCTAGATTGCACGATTACGGTTACCTTGAATGATGTGTTTGCGGGCATGCCGGTGACGCCGCCTGGAACGGCGGGCGCCGGGACCGGGACAAATACCCCGCCGTCGACCACCACACCATCGACGACCACACCGTTAACGGCGACCTTTGAAGGAGTGGTCGCAAACGGTGGAAATGAGATCGACTTGGCCGAGGCCAAAACATCCACCGGCGTAGCCGTTGTTCTACGAAAGATGTTCCAAACCGTCGGTTGCACCAACGCGAGCCTTACCGGCGCCTATGATTTCTCTGCGCAAATCTTTATCGGGTTACCCTTAACGGCCCCCGGCACCAGCGGCACAACACCAGGCACGGGCGGGACATCGCCGGGCACGGGCGCGACGACCGGAACCACTCCCGCAACATTTCCGACAGCGGCTCGCTTCTTTGCCAACGGAGCTGGAATGTTCACTACGGACTCGTTCTCGCAGCAGTCCTCGCTTGTTGAACGTCAGTTGACGGGTACTTACACCGTTAACACAGACTGTACCGGGACAGCCACGTTTACCTCCAACGGGGGCGTTAGTGAGACTGCGAATTTCGTCCTTGTGCGGCCACTGGCCGCGAGCCAACTGATGGTGAACGGCGCGTGTGCGGTATCGACAATCGTTGAACCTGACGTTCTGTTCGACTTTACGACATCCGGAGTTCAGGGTTTCGCGACCGCTCGACCCCTGCAATAGTTCCAGTTGTAGAATCTCGTTACTGGGCCGGCCAGCGATGCGTCGGCCCAGCGCGGCTTCGCCCCCGACCCCTAGGCTGCCATCCAGGCCGAGACACATCACGCGTGATATACTCATTTTATTCATTGAAATGAATATTTAATCATGACGCGCCGTGTCGGCATCGTTGGCTATCGGGGCTATGGCGGGGCGGAGGTCGTGGCCATCCTGCGCGGGCACCGGCATGTGGACACGCTGCTCATGGAGCATCGCAGCGACGGGGCCCAAGAGAGCGGGCTGCTGCATCCGAAAGGGCCGCGGCAGGTTCCGGCGACCGGCGAGGCGGTGCGGGCGGAGGAGATCGACATCGTTTTTCTCGCTACGCCATCGGAAGTATCCATGGAAGTGGCGCCTCTGATGCTGGATGCAGGCGCGCGCGTCATCGACTTGAGCGGCGCGTTCCGTCTGCGCACACCGGAAAATTATGTGCGCTGGTATCGCGAAGCGCACACGCAGCCTGAACTGCTGAAGGAGGCCGTGTACGGGCTTCCAGAGTTCTGCCGCGAGCGCATTCCCGGTGCGCGGTTGGTCGCAAATCCCGGCTGTTATCCGACGGCGGCCAATCTCGCAATCCGGCCGCTGGTGGACGCCGGCGCCATCGATCGCTCCGCGGGCATCGTTTGCGACGCGAAATCCGGCGTCAGCGGCGCGGGACGAAAACCGTCGCTCAAAACCAGTTTTTGCGAGGTGACAGACAACTTTTCCGCCTACTCCATCCTGAACCACCGGCACGTGCCGGAAGTGTTGCTGGTTTCCGGCCTTGAGGAGCGCGAATTCAGTTTTACGGCGCAGCTTCTGCCGCTCGACCGCGGGATTCTCGAGACGATTTACTTCCGCGCGGCTGAAGGCGCGAGCGCCGAGGACCTTCTTGCGATCTTCGCAAAGCGCTACCACGGAGAACGTTTCATCCGCCTCTATAAGCCGGGCCACGCACCTGATCTGCGCGCGGTTGCGCGCACCAATTTCTGCGACATCGGGGTGACGCTCGATCGCGCGACGGGCCGTGCCGTGGTAATCAGCGCCATCGACAATCTCACCAAGGGCGCAGCCGGCCAGGCGGTGCAGAACATGAATCTGATGCTCGGCTTTGCCGAGAGCGAAGGGCTTCTGTGAAGGCGCTGATCAAGCTGGGGGGCACGCTGCTCGATTCACCGGAGTTGCGGGCGAATCTCGCAGAGCAGATCGCTGCCGAGGCGCGGCGCGGCATCGAGATCACCGTGGTTCACGGCGGCGGCAAGCAGATGACGCGGTATCTCGCCGAGCGCGGCATCGAGAGCCGCTTCGTGAACGGGCTGCGCGTGACCACGCCGGAGACCATGGACGCAGTGCTGAAGGTGTTGGCCGGAAGCGTGAACCAGGAACTCGTCGCCGCGTTGATGGCTGCAGGCGCGCAGGCGGTCGGGCTCTCGGGTGTAGATGCGAATCTCGTGGAAGCCGAGCAGATGGATGCCGCGCTCGGAATGGTGGGCCGCGTGACGCGCGCGCATCCGGAGCTGCTGGACCTGCTGGTCGAACGCGGATACCTGCCGGTGGTGGCGTGCGTGGCGGGCAGCCACGACGGGCGCATGTACAATGTGAATGCTGATCAGATGGCTGCCGCGTGCGCGGCTGCGTGGCGCGCGGACCGTCTGATTTTTCTCACAGACATCGCAGGCGTGCTGGACGCATCGGGACAAGTGCAGCCGGTGCTGACTGCGGAAGATTGCCAGCGCCTGATTGCGGCCGGCGTCGCCACGGGCGGCATGCAGGCCAAGCTGAACGCGGCCGGCACAGCGCTTGACGCAGGCGTCGCGGAGATCGAGATTGCGCCTGGAGCTTCACCCGCCGTGCTGGCGCGATTATTGCACGGGGAGCCCGCCGGAACGAAGATTGTGCGCGCGGCCCAACGAGTGACCTCCCATGATTAGCAGCATCCGCAGCGACGCGCTGGTCGAGCCCGCGCAGACGCACATCCCGGTCGAGGTGCGCAAGGCACGCATGTCCGACATCGCACCGATTCTCGAGCTGATCAACAGATACGCTGCCCGCGGCATCATGCTGCCGCGCACGGAATTCGAACTTTCCGAGAGCATGCGCGATTTTGTGATCGCCGAGTCGGAAGGCCGCCTGGTGGGCTGCGGCGCATTGCACTTTTATTCGCCGACCACCGGGGAGGTTCGTTCTCTGGCGGTCGCGGAGAGCGCGAAAACGCACGGCGTGGGCCGGCGCGTGATCGAAGCCATTATCGAAGAAGCCTTCGAATATTCGCTGGACGCGATTTTTGTCTTCACCTATGTCCCGGAATTCTTCCGCAAAATGGGTTTCGGCGAGGTGGAACGTGGTGCGCTTCCCCTCAAAGCCTGGAAAGATTGCCTGCGGTGCCCGAAATTCCAGGGGTGTGATGAAATTGCCATGATGCGGGTACTTCGCCCCGAACACTGGGCTATGTCCTCCCATAAATGGGGGAACATACCTTCCGCATCCGAGGGCACTGAAACAGTCTTGCTGCCGATTGTTCGGGCCTAATAGAGGACTTTCCTCGCCAAGTGCCCTGGCACGGGTGGGTTTATGCCACCCCCAAATTTGCGTCCGTAATTCCCTGAGAATTGTCCTACTGAACAAAAACTAGTTCCGTATAATCGACACCAACTTCGCCGGACCCGCCGCGCCGTCGGGCCCGGTCTCACGGGGAGGAAGCGGGCAATGAAGGCACAAACAGTGAACGTGAAGGGCTCTACCGGAAGAGTTCTGTGTTGCACCGTGTTCCGGCCCGGCGGGAAGAAACTGCTCGCTAAAGGGCATGTAATCAGCGAAGATGACATCCGCATTCTGGAATCTGAAGGCATGGAAAAGGTGTGGGTGACGGAGCTGGAAGACGGGGAGATCGGAGAAGACGAAGCTGTATCCCGGGTGGCCGCGGAAATGGGTTGCGGCTGTTACGAGATTCACCTGGCCGCCGGGGGGCGCGCCAACCTGCACGCAACCGAGAACTGCTGCTTGCTGGTGGATGACGAACTGCTGCGGCAGATCAACTGCGTCTCGAGCGTGGTGATTGCGACCTCACTGAACTTCAGCTTCGCCGTCGCAGGCCAGCGAATTGCGACCGTGAAGAGCGCGCCTTTTGCCGTCGCCAGGGACCAGTTGAACGCGATCAGTTCCATTCTCCGTGAACGGGGGCCGATTATCCAGGCGCGTCCGGTTCGCAATCCCCCGATCGGCGTGCTCTACAGCGACCCGGCCAATGGGGAGCGTGCACGGCAGCTGTTCGAGAACGTCACCAGGCAACGGCTGGAGCGCTTCGGACTGGGCGCGAGTTTTGTGCTGTCGTGCGTGGAGGATGAGCCATCGGTGACGCGCGCGTTGCATCATCTGCTGCGACCCAAGCCGGCTGTCATCTTGGTGGCGTCCACCACCGCTCCCGCGGGCCCGGAGGACGTGGTGGGAAGAGCCATGGCGCAGGTTGGCGGCGAGCTCGAACGTTTTCTCGCGCCCGTCGAGCCGGGCAATCTGCTCATGCTGGCGTACAAAGATGACGTGCCGATTGTATCGGCTCCGGGCTGTTTCCGGTCGGCCAAAGCCAACGTGATGGACCTCGTGCTGCCGCCGCTGCTGGCCCGCTATCGGGTCAACAGTTGGGAAGTGGCCTGCCTGGGGCATGGCGGACTACTGGGGTAGGTAGGCGACCTGCGGTCGCCGCGCCACTGCGGGGTCGCGTGACACCCGAGTGAAGCACGGGCCTTCGGCGGCGACACGGTGAGGGGTTGCGGCGGCCAGACGGCGCTAACTCAGCGCGTCTTTGCAGTACTCAAAACACTTCTTCACTTCAGCTACCGTATCGGCGCCCCGGTATTCGTACTCGATGTTCGCCGGAATCGGGTAGTGGCTCGTTTTCAGCAACTGGAGCACGGGGCGGATAGGCGTGTCACCCTGTCCGAACGGCATGTTCTCACCGTCGTTCCTCTTCCGGTCTTTGATGTGCAGCGTCACGATCCTCTCGTGGTGTTTGCGGATGAAGTCAACCGGATCGAAGCCCGCGGCAAAGAAATGCCCGATGTCCAGATTCACATTGATGTACGGCGAGCGCCCCGCCATCGCCTTCTCGAAACTCTCCGGTGTGGAGAATTCGTTCGGATGCTTGACATCGGAGTGGCCATGAAAGCCCACACGAATCTGGTTCTTGCGGGCCTCGCGATCCACTCGGTCCACAACGGAAAGCGTTGAAGACGCCGTGATGACTGCCACGCCCAAGGCCTTCGCCATCTCGAAACCGCGCGCGATCTCAACATCGGTGAAATCGTCGCGGAAACTGTAGTTGAAGGCATAGAGCTGGATGCCCGCATCGTCGAATTGCTTGCGAACGTTGCGGAACTGTTCCATCGGGACGGTAGTGCGCCACTTCCGAAGATCGGCGCGACTCATGCGAGGCTCGACATGTCCAGAGGTGAGTTCGCACTCGCCCAGCCCCACCTCGACCATAGCCTTGATCGCCTCATCGAGGGGACGGTCACGAAAGCTGTAGGACTGGACGCCGATCTGGACGCCGTGGAACGTCGAATCAATGCGCGCCAGTGCGGCTGCCGGTACCGCGGCCAGCGCCAGCTTCGAGAATTCTCTTCTGGTAATCATAAGCGGCAGTGTACCTTAAGTCGGCACCCGGCCATGGCGACCCCTGCGAGCGATGGGATTGCCGCGGTTTGACGGTAGGATGTGGCGACGGAAAAACGGCTCCATCGCCTCTTTGCGAAGGTTGTTCATTTCCTGAGGCCAGATTTGCAGCGCCAGGGCCTCTCGCCGCGCGCGGGCGGGGGCTAAGGGGCCGGGACCGGCGCGCGGTCAAAGTGGCGCGGTGGTCGCAGGCTAATTGTTCAGGGCGGGGCCCTGCGCATCCGGATCCCAAATCCCTGCTTTGCCATTCCGCGTCTTCTCCGATTGCAGTAAGATCGTTTAATTTCCTGAAAGGAGAGGTTGATGAATCGGGTCTCGCTTCGCTTGGTATTAGGTGGTGTATTAGGATGCTGGCCCGTGGCGCTGGGAGCCCAGGGCCAGGAGAAACAAACAACGGAAGCGAAGGTGACGGTGAATGCGCCAACGCCTCCAGCGCCGCCTGCACAGCCGGATTCTATTACGCAAGGAACGGTCAGAGTTAACGGTCATGCCATTGCCTATCGCGCTGTGGCAGGAACATTGACCGTCGGCGCGACCGATTTGCAGGATGCAAATTTGGGTACCGATGGAAAGATGCTGCCCGATACAGGCGAAAAGTTGCCGGACCCCTCCAAACCCGACGAGGCCCCCCCTACCGCGCGCATGTTCTA
>Ga0335077_10008034_pt1 | contig 13081 bp, 11 predicted proteins | sample Lox_Sample_31_FD_207151 | JGI IMG/M metagenome (GOLD analysis project Ga0335077, IMG submission 207151) | Soil microbial communities from Loxahatchee National Wildlife Refuge, Florida, United States - Lox_Sample_3.1 | ecosystem: Environmental > Terrestrial > Soil > Wetlands | place: USA... | reverse complement strand
ACTGCACTTCCGCTTCGCAAGCGAAGCAGAGAGTTCCGCTCAGGATGACAGTTGTAGAGGGGGCAAAGGTCTAAATAGCTACTTGGCGAATTCGCTATGGTGACGGCTGTAGAAGACATAGATGATCAGGCCCAGCACCAGCCACACGACGAAGCGTAGCCAGGTGATGACGGTCAGGCCGGTCATTAGGCCTCCGCAGAGGATGATGGAGATGAGCGGAAACCAGGGAACAAATGGCACTTTGAAGACGCGCGGGCGGTTCGGCTGCGTGCGGCGCAGGATGATCACGCCGAGCGAGACCAGAACGAAAGCGAAGAGCGTGCCGATGTTGGAGAGATCGGCGGCATCGCTGATCGCGAAGATTCCTGCTGGGATCCCGACGGCGAATCCCGCGATCCATGTCGCCCAATGCGGTGTTTTGAAGCGAGGATGAACCTTGGAGAAAAATCTCGGGAACAGGCCGTCCCGCGACATCGCGTACCAGATGCGGGCTTGTCCGTATTGGAAAACCAGGAGTGAGGAAATCATGCCCATCAGCGCGCCGACGACAATCACCGACTGAGCGAAGCGGCTGGAGCCGAGCATCTTGAGCGCGTAGGCGACCGGGGCCTGGGCGGCCTCGCCGGAAATGAATGTCGTGTATTTCATCATTCCTAGCAGAACAATTGAGACTCCCACATAAAGCACGGTACAAACGATGAGTGATCCGATAATGCCGATGGGCAGGTCGCGTTGCGGATTACGGGCTTCTTCGGCGGCGGTAGAAACCGAATCAAATCCGATGTAGGTGAAGAAGACGATCGCGCCTCCGGTCACGATGCCGCCGAAACCGGAAGGAGCGAACGGTTTCCAGTTGCCCGGCGTGATCAGTCTGCCTCCGACGACCAGGAAAACCAGAATGGCGCCAATCTTGATGGCCACCATAACGTTGTTGGCTTCGGCGGATTCACGCACGCCGCGCACCAGAAGCACCGTCAAAATAAAAACGATCAGAAACCCTGGAATGTTGAAGTACGCTCCGGTCCAATGGCCGGCCTCCCACACCGGTGTCGACCATCGGTCAGCCAAGTTGAGGCCGAAGGCGGCGAGTTGGGCTTTGGTATACGCGCTAAATCCGATCGCCACAACAACGTTGCTGACCACGTATTCGAGAATCAGATCCCAGCCAATGATCCAGGCGAAGATTTCGCCGAGCGTAGCGTAGGAATACGTGTAAGCGCTGCCGGCGATCGGGATCATGGACGCCAGTTCGGCGTAGCACAATCCCGCGAAGCTGCAGGCGATCGCCACCAGAAAGAATGAAACTGCAATTGATGGCCCAGCGGGCGGACGGCCGTGCATGAGAACTGCGGCGCTGCCACCTCCACGGAGGAAGTTGACGATCAGGTCAAGCACTTGCGCGTGCAGGATGGAGGGAGCTTGAAAGAATTCCCCAGCCGCAGCGGTGCCTGTCAGGACGAATATGCCCGAGCCGATGATGGCGCCGATGCCCAGCGCCATCAGAGACCAGGGGCCCAGAGTTTTCTTAAGACGCTTGGTCGGGTCCTCCGCCTCGGCGATCAGTTTGTCGATGGACTTGCAGCAGAAAAGCTGGTTATCGGAAGTTCGGGCCGGTTCGGTCGGACGTTCGGTCGTGATTGGAGGTTGTGCCAAAGGATCCTTAAGATTGAACCACAGAGGGCACGAAGGTGCACAGAGTAAAAGCTTCCGGGACTTCGTGCCCCTGTTGGTTCATAGGCCTTACCGCTTCGCTTGGCCGCGCGCCATCTTCTTAACTTTGCGCTTCTGCGAGCCTCGCGCGTACTCACGGGCTTTCAGCGGCTTTTCTGCTTTGCGTTTCTTGCGTGATGCGCGTTTAGAACTCTTGCGATCTTTTTTACTCAGCGATTTCGTGTTTGCCATGAACCATCCAGAATTTGTAATTTTGCAATTGGGTAATTTGGTAATTCAGTGGTCCCGCTCGATTACAAAACTACCAAATTCCGAAATTACCAATCAGTTTTCAGGCTTTCTCCAACTGGGCGTATTTCTCGACCAGCTTTTTCAAACCGAAACGAGGGAATTGTACCGTAAGCTTGGCCTCATCGCCTTCTCCTTCGCGCTGGTAGACGGTTCCCTCCCCATATTTCGGGTGCTTCACCTTCTGACCGGGACGGAAGCCCTTCTTGCCTTTTGGCTCTTCAACCGGCAACTTCGGTAAAGTAAACTTCTTGCCTCGTGAGGCGAAAAACTCGGCGATGTTGTCGATGGAATTGTAGGTGCGAACCGGGGAAGAGCGCTGCCGACTCGTTTCTCGCTCCCAAGCGGCGCTTTGGTCTTCGTCCTCGTAGGCATAGTGAGCTGCGGGGGTTCGCTCGCGACGGACGGCTCGGAAACCCGTGGTTACGCGGTTTCTGCGGGACACACCTAACTCTTCGATCAGTTGCGGCGGGACCTCTTCCAGAAAGCGTGACGGCACGCTGGCTTCGGGGAGATCGGTGCCATACCGGCGACGGTAGACCGCCCGGGTAAGGATCAAAGTGTCCATGGCGCGGGTCATGCCGACGTAACACAGGCGGCGTTCTTCTTCGATATCATCCGGCTGCAGAAATGTGCGCGAGTGGGGAAATAGCCCTTCCTCCATGCCGCAGAGGAATACCAGAGGAAACTCCAGGCCTTTGGCCGCGTGCAGCGTCATAAGGGTCACCTGAGCGCGCTCATCGTAAGCATCAGCGTCGCTGACCAGGGCCGCGTGGTCAAGAAACTGGTCCAGCGTTTCGCCGCGATCGCGCGAGTCCATAGCAGCGTTGACTAACTCGCGCAAATTCTCAATACGCGAGTACGCTTCCGGCGTGTCTTCGTCTTCAAGCTGCTTGATGTACCCGGTCCGGTCAATGAGGAACTTGAGAATCTCTGCCGTGGTGGCAGGGCCGCCGGGAGTGCGAAATGCTTGTTCGTTTGGTGCGCGCGGCGAGGCGGCGGCCTCTTCGCCAGGCGAGGATGCCTGTTCTTCCAATTGCCGATCGTCGTCCCCATTGGCTCCAAAGTCGAAGGATGCGGAATCAAATTGCAGTTGCTCGTCAGAGGACTGCTGAGCTTCGTGCGGCCTGGGCTGGTCTGAGGCCCCGCCCCGCACACTTTCGTTCGCTTCCCCCGCTTCGTGGCGCTGGACGGGCGAGGGCGCCTCTCCCGCCGCAGTTTCTTGGAGACGTTCCGCGTAGGTTCCGGCCAGCATGGCGCGGGCATCCTCGATCAGACCGCGAAAATTCGTCAGAGCCGCCAATGCACGTTGCGGCAGCAGCTGCCGCTGGATGGCTTCGCCGATAGCGCCCCAAAGAGAAAGCCCGGTTTCGAGCGCTATGCGCTCCAAAGTTTCGAGAGTCGTTTTGCCGATGCCACGAGTCGGAGTGTTGATTACGCGCAGTAGCGCGATGAAGTCGTCAACGTTGTGAATGACTTTGAGGTACGAGATCATGTCCTTAATCTCGGTGCGCTCGTAGAAGGAGAAGCCGCCGACGACGTTATATTTCAGCTGATACCGTCGCATTGCCTCTTCGAAAAGGCGCGATTGCGAATTGATGCGGTACAGCACAGCCCCATGGGGATTCTCGCCGCTCTCCAACGCTTCGCGAAGATAGCGTGCAATCCGGTCAGCAACAAAAAGCGCTTCATTCTCACCATCTGGTGCTTCGTAATAGCCGATTCGCGTGCCCCCCTGGCGCGAGGTCCAGAGTGTCTTCCCTTTGCGCTTCACATTATTCGAGACCACCGCCGAGGCAGCCTTGAGGATATTCTGCGTAGAACGGTAGTTCTGCTCCAGGCGGATAATCTTGGCTTCGGGAAAATCGCTTTCAAACTCAAGAATGTTGCGAATGTCAGCGCCGCGCCAGGAGTAGATTGATTGATCCTCGTCCCCGACCGCGCAGATATTGTGGCGAGTTCCCGCCAGCAAGCGCATGAGTTCATACTGCGGACGATTGGTGTCTTGGTATTCGTCGATGAGGATGTACTGGAAACGCCGGTTGTAGTATTCACGAACCGCAGAGACTGCCTTGAGCAAGCGAACGGCCTCGAGCAGCAGGTCGTCAAAGTCCATGGCATTCGCTTTCGCCAGCTCCTTTTTGTACTCGGCGTAGATTTGCGCCACGCGCTCGGTTTTTGGATCAGCCGACTGGAGATAAACCTCCTGCGGATCAAGCATGTGATTCTTTGCCCAGGAAATATGCGCGAGCACGGAGCGGGGCGTGACCTGCTTATCGTCGATGCCGAGCCGACGCATAACGGATTTCACTAATTGCTGCTGATCAGCTTCATCGTAGATGACAAATTGTTTGCTGAGGCCGATCGGAGGGCTGCCTTGCGTAGATGGAATTCGTAGCGCCTCGATGTCTCGGCGCAATACCCGCACACAGAACGAATGAAAAGTGGAAATAAGCGGCTTGGTAACTGACAGTCCGCCGACCAGCTGCTCGATACGCTCGCCCATCTCGGCGGCAGCTTTATTCGTGAAAGTCATTGCCAGAATAGACTCGGGCATGACCCCGAGATTCTCAATAAGATGGGCGATACGATACGTAATCACGCGAGTCTTGCCGCTGCCGGCCCCGGCCAGAATTAGCAACGGACCCTCAGTGGTTTCAACCGCTTCGCGTTGCTGCGGATTAAGTTGGGAAAGAAAAGACAAAAATGGAAACGGCTCCGATGACACTTAGTTGATTTTACAAGGTCTCTGATCGGTGTTCACAGGTGAATGACTGGCAAGGCGTTTCGTGCGACTGTGACCTCGACCGGCGTCTGGCAGACGTACTCGCCATCAGCATAGACGTCGACGGGAGTTTCAGTCTCTACCGTCAGTCCAGGCGTTTGTATGTATTCGACACCCCTAATTCCTAAATGACGTCCGAAATAGACTGTCGGGAAAAGCGATAAGAGCTTCAACTTGTCCATGTCATGAACGATGCAGAAATCGAGCTTGCCGTCGTCAAGCTGGGCGCGTGGAGCGATCTTCATACCACCTCCGTAGGAAGGAGTATTAGCGAAGGCAGCCACCATCAAAGGCGTCTGGCAACGGGACATGAGGTGTTCGGGGTTGCCAGCGGTGGCGACCGTGAGTCGCATCGGCACCGCAACGTAGCTAACCAAGGCAGGCGGCAAGCTCAGCAGGTAGCCGCCATGGGCACGGAGCCAGCGTGGAAGCTGATTCGCTCGTCGGGCAACTTCGGTATCGAGGCCAACTCCGCCCACACAACAAAAGTAGTACTGAGCTGGCACATCCAGACCGGAACGCGACGTAATGAGTCCCAAGTCGATGCTGCTGACGTTGCGCCCGCCGGACAAAAATCTTTTCCAGGCGCAAAGTGAGGTTTTCTTCGCCGAAAATTGCAACGCACGCGCGAAATCGTTGCCGCTGCCACATGGCACAACCAGCACCGGAACTTGCAGTTGAACCAAGCCCGATAGGTGACGATGAATGGTTCCGTCGCCGCCAAAAATCAAAATGGCATCTGCATCCAGGCTATGCGCGGGTAAGCCGGTGACCCACTCCGCGTTAGAGTCTTCGCAGAAGGGGCGCAGGTCCTTTTCGTGCGAATCGAGGCCGAAGATGGCTGCGGCGCGCATCGCCGGGTAAAGAGTAGCAAATCCGTGCTAGAATGAGCGCTCTTGTGAGTTGAGTTTCTTCCGTAAGGCGCAATAACCCCCGCAATTCCGACGGACTCGATAGTGGAACCGAATCCTCCCGACGCCGCAATCGTAACCTATGCCGATGCCGGTGTAGACATCGACCGCGCCAATAAGACGAAAAAACGTATCAAGTACCTCGCCCAAAAGACCTTCACCAAAGGTGTGCTCAGCGAAATTGGCGGCTTCGGCGGTCTGTTTTCAATCGATAAGGAAAAGTATTTGGATCCGGTATTGGTGTCGAGTGTGGATGGTGTGGGAACCAAGCTTAAAGTTGCCTTTGAGATGAACACGCATCACACCGTGGGCGCCGATCTGGTCAATCATTGTGTCAATGACATAGCGGTGCAAGGCGCCACCCCACTCTTCTTCATGGACTATCTCGCGGCGGGGAAGCTTGACTCCGAGACAGTCGAGAAAGTCATCGAAGGCCTGGCGGAGGCATGCAAGCATAATGGTTGTGCTCTAATCGGCGGCGAGACCGCTGAAATGCCGGGCTTTTATGCAGACGGTGAATATGATCTCGCGGGTTTCATCGTAGGAGTTGTTGAGCGCGATCGCATTATCGATGGCAAGCATGTGCAGGTTGGAGACGTGATTTTGGGTTTGCCATCGACCGGGCTGCACACGAATGGCTACTCATTGGCGCGTAAGCTCTTTTTCGAAGTTGCCGGATATAGCCCGGAAACCTATGTAAACGAACTAAAAGGCAAAGTTGGCAACGAATTGATGCAGACGCACAAAAGTTACTGGCCAGTGATCAAGAAACTGCTGGCGGGTGAGTGTGTCTCGGCCATGGCGCATATTACTGGGGGAGGAATCACAGAGAATCTGCCGCGCGTGCTGCCGCGGGGGACGGCTGCAATCATTGAGGTCGGTACCTGGCCGCTGTTGCCAATCTTTGAGCACTTGCAAAACCTCGGCAATGTTCCGCCCGCGGAAATGCTGCGCACCTTCAACATGGGTTTAGGCATGCTACTCGTCGTTCCAACCGCAAAATTCAAAAAGGCGCAGGGTATTTTGGACAAGGTCGGTGAGAAATCCTACACGGTAGGAAGAGTCGTGAAGGGTGACCGCAAGGTAATGTACACCTAGGGCTGAAAGAATCTCATCCGGCATAACGAAGTGCCTATCGCTTCAACAGATCCACGGGCTGCCGAACATCAAGGACGCGGAAATACTTCGCCATGGCGGGATATTTCTCTGCGACAGCCTCATACATAGCGTACGCCACGTTGCGATACGATTGGTGACCAGCTGGAGTAGTTCTCAACTCTGAGATGTACACAGCTTCAGCGAAATCCATTTTGAATAGAGTTCGTTTGCGGAAGGCGAGCGGAATTGCATATTGCGAGCTCTCCTGCGCCTCGGGGCTGCGGGCTTGTGCGAGACGCGAAACCGCATCAGCGGCTCGCTGCATCGCCATGCGGTATTTGTCGGAAAGTCCGGCAGCCTTTATTTCTTCCGGAGTGTCGTAGCCATGCGCGGTCGTAAATCCTTGTCCAATCTGGATACAACGGCGATGACGATGCATATCGCGAAAACCACCAATGTCCATCAAAATGTCGAAGCGGAACTGCTGCCCGGCAGAGAAGGCACGCAGCATCTCGTCGTGCTTGCCGCGATGACGTAAACCCGTGTCGATAATCTCTCGGCGCACTTGATCGCCAGCCGCGGCAACAGTTTGCCGAATCTGGCGGTATGGATAATGGCAGTGCTCGTACAACAGCGTAGTCGCCAACTCCACTTCCAAGTTCTCCTCATCCAGCAAATCAACCAGCGGCGCCGTATCCACTCGCTGTCCCTTCATGAGTTGCTTCGCAGCATCCCGTAGTTCTCGTCGCGTTTCAATTTCGTAAGGGTTTGGATCGGCATATTTGACCAGGGTGGGGGCAACACGAACGTCACGCAATAGCTCTCGTTCAACATCTGCACCAAGTTCGGGTGAGAATGCGCGTATTTGATTCACCACTTTGCGAAATGCGGGCTCACTGGCGTTGTATGCCGGGGAAGTCGCGGCTCGTTTCAGCAATTCACCCAGATGTCGAACTTCCTTATGAGTGTGCGACAACAGGTGCGAGACTTGGGTTTCCAGTGTTCTCGCATTGACGATCTCCCCTAACGATGTGTTTGTCGCCAGCGGCAGTAAGTAACGGGAAATATCAAATGCGCGTGCTCGTAACGTTCGCTCGTAGGCCTCCTGCTTCATTTCCGCAGGTTTGGGAACGAGACTCGCTAAGTAGAGCGTCATCCTCTCGGAAAGCGATTCATACTCAGCGAACAAATCGGCGATAGTTTTGGAGTACAGCGTGGCAGCTTCACGATCGTCCCCAAATTCCGGAGTGAAGTAACCGCTCTTTTTAAAATCCTGATAACGTGTTGAACGCTCTTGCCCATCCCAGCGCTGCTCGTCAGCAACCTCAATTGCTGCCAGAATCGAAAGCTTCTCAATGGCGAGCGCAATATGGGCCAAATCCGCAATCGAGCGATGCCCGTATTGAAAATAGAAGGTATTGAGAAACTTCTCAGCTTTCTGCTGGCTGATTTCCTTGAGTGATTCCTTCATCGAGAGTGCAGAGCGGGAATACTTCGCCATGGCATAGGCCTGGATTTCCGGTTCCGCTCCGTACACGGCATAAACTTCGATATCGGGATCGGAGCTGTGGTTTCCATTTATCGGTTGTATTGGGTTGTTGGGTTCAGGCATCGTCGGCCTCGAATGGAGGAGTAACTTGGAATATTACTGCAAGGTTCGCAAGAATTCAGGTGCCGGTTCTCCGTTCCCAGTTCTTAGTTCATCGGACCTACGGTTCTTTCGAGCGCGAGGGGTGGTAAACACTTTTAGTAACTTCCCAGCCTTCGATGGAATCGTATATAAGGTAAGTACCCCATTTATCATGCACCGGTTTTTTGTCTTTGCAAGCATTGCGGTTGTCTTTTCAACGGTGGCGGCAAGCGCTCAGGCTGTTCGCCCAGAGGCTTCCCTTTTCGCTAGTAGCGACTACTCGCTTCCCGTAATCCTGACGTGCAAATCCGATTGTTCCACCCCTGCCCTGTCGGAATCGGTGCCACTCGTCTCACAGCCTACGCTGCCACGCATGGGACCAGAACTCGCGCTGCAGGTTTATCGCAACCGGACGAATATGCAGATGGAGCAATTGTCATCGTACTCCGCAACTTCTGTAATACGGGCTCAGTTGCCGGACACGCAGCAATCCGGAGAATTCGAACTGCAGCGCCATTATTCGGCGCCGCGGTCACTGGCATTCCGAGCCGTGCGTTTTACGGGTGACAACTTCGTCAAGAGCAATGTAATTTTGCGCATCTTGCAGTCGGAAGCGAGCCATGTGGAGAAGGATGACCCTTCCCTGAACGCACTCAGCGCGGCGAACTACAAGTTCTCTTATAAGGGGACGAGCCAATTGGAAGGACGTGTGGTGCACGTCTATCACGTGAAGCCCCGTCACAACCGGCCCGGATTATTTAAGGGACGGATTTATCTGGACGCATTCACTGGCAGCATGATACGGGCGGAGGGCAGGCTGGCGAAATCACCTTCCATTTTCCTCAAGCAAGTCGAGTTTGTTCAAGACTACGCGGACGTGGATGAGTTCACTCTGCCGCTTCACATGCACTCGGACGCGAAGGCACGAATTGTGGGCCGAGTCGTGGTCGATATCCAGTACTCCGATTATCACGTTTCGAGCGGGGCTGTTCAGGCCCGAACCGCACCGTAATTGTAAGCCTCGTCTCATCTAATCAAGCATGCGTCCAGCACTGAGGTACGTTGCGCCCCCCGACCTTCGCCGGTTCCGCGGACCTTGGATCATGATCCAAACCTGGAATGACCTGCTCTTTGCACGTTGGCCGGTAGAGCCTGACGCCCTGCGTCCTCGTTGGCAAAATCAGCTAGTCCCCACCCTTCCATTGCTAAGCGCCCAGTTTCCAATTTTGCTTGACAGAGTCCTTTCTCCTGTGGACAGGTGCCATCCCGCAGCTCTCGAATTTTGATGCGCGCAGTTTAGGGTTCCCCTATGCTTTCTCTGTATCCATGACACCGGGCCCCGAGCAGCTCCTTCTGGAGCTTTTTGCTGTGTTCGTATCCGCGAAAGTGGTTGGTGAGCTATTCGAGCGCCTCAGCCTGCCTTCGGTTTTAGGTGAAATGCTGGCCGGAGTGGCGCTCGGCCCTTATGCGCTCAAGTTAATCGAGCCCAGCAACATTATTTTCTCGGTTGCTGAGATCGGTGCCATTTTTGTTCTCTTCAGCGCAGGCCTGGAAATCAGCCCCAGGGATCTGATTGATGTCGGCGGGAAGGCGGTGCAAGTTGCCGTGGCCGGTGTCATTTTGCCGTTCGTGCTCGGTTTCGTATACATGAAGCTTCGCGGCGATGCTTCGAGCGAGGCGGTGTTCGTCGGTGCTGCCATGGTAGCGACCAGTGTGGGCATCACTGCTCGCGTGCTGGCCGATTTGCATTTGCTTTCGAGTCACACAGCGAAAATTATTCTTGGCGCGGCTGTATTTGATGACATTCTTGGCATGGTGCTGCTTGCGGTCGTGGGCGGATTTGCCAAAGGTGGCGCACCCAAGTGGGGGCATTTCGCGGTGTTGGCCTCTGAGGCTGCTGGTTTTGCGTTGTTTATGATGTTCATCGCACCGCGAATTGTGCGGCGCATGGAGCCGGGGGTCGAGCATCTTTCAACCCAGAACGCATCGCTAATCGTGGCGCTTGCGATCTGTTTACTTCTTTCGTGGCTCGCCGCCAAAATTGGCATGGCGGCGATCATCGGTGCCTTTTTTGCGGGCTTGGTGTTTGCGGATTACGCTCCGGAATGGAATCTCGTGCCTCGCGTCGCCGGTATCACAGAGTTTCTGTCGCCCTTTTTCTTTTTTGCCATCGGCGCGCGACTTAACTTAAGGCTGTTTGCAGGGAACGTCCTGATGGCGGCTGGCGTGGTTTCGCTGCTGGCGATTATTTCGAAAATCATCGGTTGTGGATTGCCGCTATTGAAGGAAGGCTGGCCGAATGCAGTTCGCGTCGGGGTCGGCATGCTGCCGCGGGGTGAAGTGGCGTTGATTGTCGCGTTGGTCGGATTGCAATCCGGGATAGTGCTGCAGTCGACCTACGCGATCGTTGTGTTCATGACCGCGGTCACTACACTCATCGCGCCGCCTTGGTTGCGCTACTTGTTTCGCAACGAAGCGCCGCGGCAGAGTGAAAGAGCTGCCGCTACGGCGCACGTGCGGCTATAATCTTCCTCTTTTCCGCATTCAGGAGATAATTATGCGTCTTTCCGGACGGATTGCGCTGGTCACAGGTGCATCCCAGGGAATTGGTCGCGCCTGCGCGCTAAACTTGGCCGAAGCGGGCGCGGGTGTGGCGCTCGTCGCCCGCAATCTGGAGAGGCTGAACGAAATCGCGGGGCAAATTAATAGTGAAGGCGGTGAAGCGTCCGCATTTGCTTGCGATCTCAGCGAAGAGGAACAAATCAAATCCGCATTCAAAGCGGCTCTTGCTCAGTTTGGCAAGATCGACATTTTAGTCAACAACGCCGGGATCACACGCGATCAGCTGGTCATGCGAATGAAACGCGCTGATTGGGATGCCGTGATCAATACCAATCTAACTTCTGCCTACCTTTGTACCCAGCAGGCGATCGGTTCGATGCTGAAACAGCGCTGGGGACGAATCATCAACATAACCTCTGTTTTCGGGCAGATGGGCCAGGCAGGACAGGCCAATTACGCCTCCTCGAAGGCGGGACTCATTGGCCTGACTATGGCGATTGCTCGCGAGGTCGGGTCACGAAACATAACTTGTAACGCCGTGGCGCCGGGATTCATCGAAACGGCAATGACCGCAGGACTCGGTGAAGATCTCCGGCAGAGCGCGTTGAAAAATATTCCTCTGGGAAGACTTGGCACACCTGAAGACGTGGCGGATGCTGTCGCGTTTTTAGCCTCGGAAGAAGCGGCCTATATTACCGGGCACGTGCTGAACGTGAACGGTGGCATGCTAATGGGCTAGAAACAATCAAGCACAGAGAACACGAGGGCACAAGGAAGTGGCTGCGGCATCAAATTCGGCTCTTGCTGGAATTTCCGTCACGCAGGCCCGTTCGCAGGCTGACATCGCACAGGCACGAGAGCTCTTTCTCGAGTACGCTCAGTCGCTCGGCTTCAGTTTATGTTTTCAGAACTTCGATCAGGAGCTCGCAAACCTGCCCGGCGATTACTGCCCACCTGGCGGGCGCTTGCTACTGGCAAAGCTCGGCGAGGAAATCGTGGGTTGCGTTGGCCTACATAAGTTGCAGCCTGATATCTGCGAAATGAAACGACTCTATCTTCGCCCGCAATTTCGGGGAAAAGGTTCGGGGCGCATTCTCGCGAATGCCGCGATTGCAGACGCCCGAAAGATCGGCTACAAGTTCATGCGACTCGATACAGTCGAGCCGGTAATGAAGGATGCTGTTGCAATGTATCGGAGATTGGGCTTTTACGAAATCACGCCGTACCGCGTGAACCCCATGCCGGGCACACTCTACATGGAACTGCAGTTGTGATAACTGGTGCGCTGGTGATCCAGGAGGAATCCAATGAAATCCGCTTTTCTTGCATTTGTTATTCTGCTGGCCACGTCGGTTTTTGCTGCCAGACCCGAGGACGTCTCTTACAAGAGCGGCGATGAGACGGTCAAAGGAGTTCTCTATACGCCGCAGGGTAAGGGTCCCTTCCCGGGCATTCTGGTAATCCACGAGTGGTGGGGCCTCAACGATTGGGTCAAAGAACAAGCCGCCAAACTCTCAGATCAAGGCTATGTGACGCTTGCGCTGGATCTCTATCGTGGTAAAGTCGCAACCACTCCCGACGAGGCTCATGAAATTATGCGGGGAGTTCCGGAAGACCGCGCCAAGCGCGATCTGCATGCGGCGTTCGACTTTCTGAAATCACAGCCGAATGTGAAAAAGGACCGCATTGGATCCATCGGGTGGTGCATGGGCGGCGGATACTCGCTCGATGTGGCGCTCGAGGAGCCTGCTTTAAAAGCCGATGTCATCAACTATGGCCGCCTGGTCACTGATCCAAGCTCAGTTGACAAAATTAGCGCGTCGATACTTGGCATTTTTGGCGCACAGGATCGCGGAATCCCGGTTGATGACGTAAAAAAATTTGAATCCCTGCTCAAAGAGAAAGGTAAAAGGGTTCAAATCGTCATCTACCCTGATGCAGGCCATGCCTTCGAAAATCCAAATAATAAGACTGGTTATCGCGCGGAAGACGCAAGTGATGCGTGGAAGCACACGGTTGATTTCTTCTCAAGCACCCTGAAGATTTAGCTGCGCAAGAATTGGGGAAGTATGTATCGCCCGTTCGTGCCAGTGCTCTGACCCTGAAGTTCATACCGCATGGCACGAATTTCCACTT
>Ga0335077_10008033_pt1 | contig 13086 bp, 10 predicted proteins | sample Lox_Sample_31_FD_207151 | JGI IMG/M metagenome (GOLD analysis project Ga0335077, IMG submission 207151) | Soil microbial communities from Loxahatchee National Wildlife Refuge, Florida, United States - Lox_Sample_3.1 | ecosystem: Environmental > Terrestrial > Soil > Wetlands | place: USA... | reverse complement strand
AGTCGCGGTCCGCGGCTTCGGCGTGCCACCGGTGATCCTGCCACCGCCGAGCGCGATCGGCGTGCGCTTTTTCGGCTCATTGTGGATGCTGTGGCAGGATTTCGTTCAGACGTTCCTTCTCGGCGTCCTGAGCGGTTATGTCATCGGCTGCTCGGCCGGCTTGCTCGTCGCCGTGGTCGCTCATCGCTATACATTTTTGGGACGAGGGCTGCTGCCGATCGGCAACTTTGTCTCCGCGCTGCCGATCGTCGGCATCGCGCCGATCATGGTCATGTGGTTTGGCTTCGACTGGCCATCGAAGGCGGCCGTCGTTGTCGTCATCACCTTCTTTCCGATGCTGGTGAATTGCCTCGCCGGTCTCAACGCGGCGGGGTATATCGAGCGCGACCTGATGCGCTCCTATGCTGCGGGCCACGGCCAGACCATGCGCAAGCTTTACATGCCCGCGGCCATGCCGTTCATTTTCAACGCGCTGAAGATCAATTCGACACTAGCCTTCATCGGCGCCATCGTCGCCGAGTTCTTCGGCACGCCGACGCAAGGCATTGGCTTTCGCATTTCGATCGAAGCCGGGCGTATGGCGCTCGATGTGGTTTGGGCGGAAATCGCCCTCGCCGCCATCGCCGGCATGGCCTTCTACGGAATTGTCGCGCTCGCCGAGCGCGCGACGACGTTCTGGCATCCATCCTACAGGACCTGACTCGGCGGTTCGTTTTGGAGTTCAACACGATGAGAAAGACAACATTGATGGCGGCGGCCGGAGCGTTCGGGCTCTCGGTGACCGCCGCCCATGCCGCGGATCCGGTGACGATTCAGCTCAAGTGGGTCGCGCAAGCGCAATTCGCCGGTTACTTCGTCGCCAAGGACAAAGGATTCTACAAGGAAGCCGGCCTCGACGTGACGATCAATCCGGGCGGACCGGATGTCGCTCCGCCGCAGGTAATCGCGGGCGGCGGCGCCGATGTGGTCGTCGACTGGATGCCGTCGGCGCTGGCGTCACGCGAGAAGGGTGTGCCGCTCGTCAACATTTCGCAGACCTTCAAGCATTCCGGCCTCGAACTCGTGTGCCGCAAGGACACCGGCATCAAGAAGCCCGAAGATCTCAAAGGCAAGACGGTCGGCATCTGGTACGGCGGCAATGAATACCCCTTCCTCAACTGGATGGGAAAGCTCGGCTTCAAGACCGACGGCTCGCCGGACGGCGTGAAAGTGCTCAAGCAGGGTTTTAACGTCGACCCGATCCTGCAAAAGCAGGCGGACTGCGTCTCGGCGATGACCTACAACGAATATTGGCAGGTGATCGATGGTGGCTATAAGCCGAGCGACCTCGTCGTGTTCAACTACGAGAAGGAAGGCGTGGCGACGCTCGAGGACGGCCTCTACGCCATGGAACCGAAGCTGAAGGACCCGGCTTTCGTCGCCAAGATGGCGAAATTCGTCAAAGCCTCAATGAAGGGCTGGGACTATGCCAAGGCGCACGAAGACGAGGCGGTGAAGATTATCCTCGCCACCGACACAACCGGCTCGAAGACCCAGAAAGACCAGAAGCGCATGATGGGCGAAATCGGCAAACTGCTCGATCCCGGCACCGGCGAACTCGATCCGAAGGATTACGACCGCACGGTATCGGTGCTGTTGGGCGGCAAGTCCGATCCAGTCATCACCAAGAAGCCGGAGGGCGCCTGGACGCACGCGGTCTACGAGGCGATGAAATAGTCGCGGCCGCCAGGCAGCGGCCAAGACCGGGCATTGATTGCGGCGGTTTTCGGCGTTGACACCTGCAGCGTCACATGCCGAAGCTTGCGCATGAGGCGTGCGCAATGACCGCAATCAATCCCCATCTGCGGATCGGTATCGATACGGGCGGTACTTTCACTGACATCGTCTGTGTCGATGCCGCAACCGGCGGCATGCGCGTCACCAAGGTCGGTAGCACTCCTGCCAATCCCGCGATCGGGCTGGTGCGTGGCGTCAAATCGATCCTTGGCGATTTGCCGGTCGATCACCTCGCCGGCCTCGCGCACGGCACGACAGTCGCCACCAACGCTCTCCTTCAGGGCGAGATCAGCGGCCTTGGCCTGATCGTCACGGCGGGCTTCCGCCACATCCTCGAAATCGCGCGGCAGGCGGTGCCGGAGGGCTACGGCAATTCCTATTTCTGGGTCAAACCGGAGCGGCTCGTCCCGCTGCGGTTTGTGCGCGAAGTCGGCGGCCGAATGAACTTCCTCGGCGAGGAACTGCGGCCGCTCGACGACGATGGCGTGCGAGCAGCGGCGCGGTTTTTCCGCCAGCAAGGCATCACGACCGTTGGCGTCTGTCTCATTCACTCCTACGCCAATGCAGCGCACGAACGGCGCATTTCCGAAATTGTTCTCGAGGAGCATCCCGAATGCACGATCTCGCTATCGTGCGACGTGCTCCCCGAATATCGCGAATATGAGCGCGCCGTGACCACGCTGGTCGATGCGTTCGTCAAGCCGCATATGGGACGCTATCTCAGGCGCATCTATGACGAACTCGGTCCTGGGCTTCGGGAAAAGCCGTTTCTGGTCATGCAGTCGAGCGGCGGCGTCGCCAGCCCCGATCAGGTGATGCGCAAGCCGATCACCACGGCATTGTCCGGCCCGGCTGCCGGCGCGATCGGCAGTGCCGTAATCGCCGAGATTGCCGGATTTCCCGATCTGGTGACGCTCGATGCCGGCGGCACATCGACCGATCTGTGCCTTATCGAAAACGCTAAGCCCAGCGTCACCAACGGCGGCGCAATCGGCCGCTTCCCGGTGCGCGTGCCGATGATCGATATCAAGACGATCGGCACCGGCGGCGGTTCGATTGCCTGGCTGACGCGCGAGGGCCATCTGAAAGTCGGCCCGCGCAGCGCCGGCGCCGAGCCCGGACCGATGTGTTATCCGAACGGCGGCAATGAGCCGACCATCACCGACGCCAATCTGGTCCTCGGCAGGCTGCCGCCCGCGCTGATCGGCGGCGGCATTCGCCTCAACGTGGAGCGCGCGCGGTCCGGCATTGCCGAGCTCGCCAAGCATCTCCCCGGCAATATGAGCGCAGAACAGCTTGCCGCTGGCATCATTGAAATCGCCAATTGGGACCAAGCCAATGCCATCCGGCAGATGACCATTCAGCGCGGCATCGACCCACGCAATTTCGTCCTGCTCTCATTCGGCGGCTCCGGTCCGGCGCAATCGCCGGCCGTGATGGAACTGATCGGCATGAATGCCTGCATTGTACCGCCCAATCCAGGCAATCTATCGGCGTTTGGCCTGTTGGCGGTCGATTGGCGTACGGACCACATCGTCACCAAGGTCACCCACGAGGATGCGATCGACGTTACCGCGATCGCGAACATTTACGTCGAGCTCGAACGCAATGCGATCGCGACATTGGAACGAGATGGCATCGCGCCTGGACGAATTCGCCTGTTACGCGAGGCCGACATACGCTACGCCGGCCAGTCCATGGAAGTTCGCGTGCCGGCACCAGGCGACAAGATCGACGCCGCGTTCATTGCCGCCACCATCGACGCATTTCATGCCGCGCACCTGAAGGCCTTCGGTTACAATTATGCCGGCCGGCAAAAGGTCGAGATCGTCAATTTTTGCGTGTCGGGTTTCGGCGTCATCGAACGTCCGACGATCCCCAAACTCGATCGCGGCACTGGACGGAAGCCGGCGCACCGGATTCGGCCAGTCTATTTCGATGGTTTTCGCGACACTCCGATCTACGATCGTGCCGAGCTTCCGAGCGGCATTCGGATCGACGGCCCGGCGGTGATCGAAGAATTCGGCTCGACGACAGTCGTGTTCCCTGACCAGTGGCTCGAGGTCGATCCGCGCGGCATTCTGATTGTACGGCATGCGCGCAGCGGCGGGGCAAGCGCATGAACGTGCAGACGAAGGTCTCGCCGTGGCCGACCGCGCCGCGCTTGCGGCCGCGGCAGATTGACCCGATCGTGCTGCAGATCGTCGAAGGCACGCTGAACTCGATCGAGGCGGAAATCGAATATGCCATCGAGCGCACCGCCCGCTCGCCCATGATCCGTGAAGCGCACGACTATCGCGTCGGCCTGTTCGACCGCTATTGCCGAAAACTGACCGGCCGTTCCTACTCGGCGATGCCGAATGCGGTGGTGCGCGATTTTCCGCCGGAGACGATGCGGCCGGGCGACGTCTTCCTGATGAACGACACCTACCTCACGGAGGGTTCGATCGGGCACTTACCCGATTTGTGCAGCACCGTTCCGGTCTTTCACGACGGCGAAGTGGTCGCCTATATCCAGGCCTTCGGTCATCACGACGACATCGGCGGACGCGTACCCGGCTCGATGCCGGGAACTGCGGCAACGGTGTTCGAGGAGGGGCTCGCCATCCCCCCGATCAAGCTGTTCGATGCCGGCGTGAAGAACGAAGCCGTCTTCACCATCATCAAGCGCAATACGCGCGTGCCGGAGACGCTCGCGGCCGATCTGGACAGCGAGGTGCAGGCCTGCCTGATGGGCGCACGCCGCATGGCCGAACTATTCCAGCGCTTCGGCCGCGAAACCGTCGAGGCGTGCTTTCAGGCCATTCTCGACAAATGCCGCGACATTTTTCAGCGCGAGCTGCTGCCGAAAATCGCAGACGGCGAATATCGATGGGAAGACTATGTCGAGCACGATGGCCTGACCGATCCCAAGCTGCACAAGCTCGCAATAAAGATGACCAAGCGGGCCGACCATATCACGCTCGATTTCACCGGCACCGATCCGCAATCCATGGGGCCGATCAACTGGCCGGCCGACTATGCGGGCGGCGCCTTTTTGATCAAATGGATTGCGCCGATCCTGCGCAACCTTGCCGACTCACCCGAACGCGCCGCGGAAATTCACGTCAACGAAGGCGTGTGTGACGTGTTCGATGTGGTGTTCCCGCCCAAGGGTACGCTGATCACGCCGGAATGGCCGGCGGCGACCAATGCGCGATCCTTCGTGCTGCTGCGTTGTCTCGGCCTTCTCGCGGGCGTTGTCGCGCAGGCGGTGGACGGCCGCATGCCCGCCGACCAGGAGACCATCCGCTATACGGGCTTTTACGGCAACGACCGCAACGGCAGGCCGTTTCTGTCGCGTGAAGTGCTCGGCGGCGGATCGGGCGGGCGCTATTACGCCGACGGCAACGACGCCATCCACATCGTTCCGGACTCACGCAATCAGCCCGCCGAATTCACCGAGACGCGATTTCCGCTGCTTGTCGAGAAGCTCGCATTGCGGACCGATTCCGGTGGTGCCGGTAGGCGCCGCGGCGGTCTCGGCTACGAGAAGCATTATCGCGCGCTGGTCGATTGCCGCACCATCGTCACCGCCGACCGCGTCCGCGTTGGCTGTTACGGTGTGAACGGCGGCAAGGCCGGACTACCGTTCTGCGTCACTATCGACATCGAGGGAACGCCACGCGACCTCGGCGGCTTGGTCGACGGCGAGCCGGTGCTGGCTGGTCAGATCGTGCGGGTGCGCACGACGGGCGGCGGCGGCTGGGGCGATCCGCTGGAACGAGAGACCGAGCTCGTTCTGCGCGACGTCGTCGACGACAAAATCTCCGAAGCGGCCGCGCGCGATAATTATGGTGTGGTGCTTTGCCGAGAAGGCAGCACGGCTTCGTTCGCAATCGACCTGGAGGCAACGAGCGCACTGCGCCGAGACATGATGGCGGCGAGAGGCGGTCAACGACCGATTATCGACCGCGGTGAAGGTTTCGAGCGAATGCTGCGCGGCGAGATCAAGCCGTGGACACGGTCCGCCTGAGACAAGGCCTTCGGGCAAGGCTCCACGAGGGGATGACAGAGCATGGCCATAGAAGTCGCCAAGGTCGAGTTGAAGAATGTGCAGGATGCGTCGGGTCTGGAAGCCTGCATCAAGAGCGGCAAATTTACTGCCAATCAGGTCATCGCCGTCATCGGTAAGACCGAAGGCAATGGCGGCGTCAACGACTTTACCCGCATTCTCGCCGATCAGGCGTTTCGCCGCACGCTGATGAAGCACGGCAGTCGCCCGGAACAGGCGGTCGGGCAAATTCCGATGGTATGGTCCGGCGGCTGCGACGGCGTGATCACGCCGCATGCCACGGTCTTTGCCCGCACCGAGGTCACGGGGCCTGCCGCAAAGGCGCGGCTTGCGATTGGGACGGCAATGAGCGAGGTGCTGCTGCCGGAAGATATCGGCCGTCCGGCGATGGTGGAAAAGGTCGCCGCCGGCGTGAAAGCGGCGATGCGCGACGCCGGCATCAGCGATACCGCAGACGTGCACTACGTGCAGACAAAGACACCGCTTCTGACCATCGATTCAGTGCGGGAAGCCGAATCGCGCGGCCGCGACGTTGCCTGCGAGGTGCACAACTCGATGGGCGTATCGAACGGCACGACCGCGCTCGGCATCGCCGTCGCGCTTGGTGAAGTCGCCATGCCGAAGGCGCACGACATCTGCCGAAATCTCGAACTCTACTCGTCGGTCGCCTCCTGCTCCTCCGGAGTTGAACTGACGCAGGCGCAAATCGTTCTGCTCGGCAACAAGTCGGGTGCCGGCGGTCGCTATCGGATCGGCCACTCCGTCATGAACGACGCGCTTGATATCGATGCCATCTACGACGCCATTCGCAACGCCGGCCTAAATCTACCCGAGCGCCCGCGCGCCGAAGATCTTGGCGGCCGGCTGGTCAACTGCTTCATGAAATGCGACGCCGACCGCACCGGCGTGTTGCGCTCGCGGCGCCAAATCATGATGGACGATTCTGACGTGCCCTGGCATCGTCACATCAAGGCCGCGGTTGGCGGCATCGCTGCCGCTGCAATCGGCGACCCGGCGGTATTTGTTTCCGTCGACGCCATGCATCAGGGTCCGCCCGGCGGCGGCCCGGTCATTGCAATCGTCGACGTTGGTGACTGACCACGGCACGAAAATTGCACCCATGTCACGGGCCGCAGCAGCAGCCTCAGCCCAAAACCGGAGGACGAGCCGATGAAACGCATCCACATGGTCATGCGCAGCCTGATCCTGGCGCTTGCCAGCGCTGCGGTATTGGCTGCCGCTCCCGCCTCGGCGCAGGACAAGGTCAAGGTCGGCGTTTTCCCGATCAGCTCGTCGCTGCCCTATTTCGTCGCCCTCGATCTTGGTTACTTCAAGGAGCTCAACATCGAGCCGGAATCGACCGTCCTGATGGGCGGCCCGCCCAACGTCGCCGCCTTGATGACCAACCAGATCGAGGTCTCGGCTGTGCTGGTGACACTCGAGGGCCTCAACGCCGACGTGAAGAAGCCGGGTGTAGCGATGTACGTCGCGATGCACAGCCAGAACAGCACATACATCATGGAGCAATTCGTTGTCCGTGAAGGGCTCGCCGACAAGGTCAAGACGCTGGCGGATTTCAAAGGCCTCAAATTGATGTCGGCTCCGGGACCGGCAAACCTGAATACCGCAAAGGGCATTCTCGCCAAGGCCGGCTTGAAGGAAGGCGACTACACCATCGATCAGCTCGACATGGGCCAACACGTCAATGCCATGAAGGCCGGCACCTTCGACGGCGGCTACACGCTCGAACCGAGCGCGACGATCATGCACAATCTGGGTATCGCCAAGACTGTCGAGGCCGGCGTGATCGCCAAATACATTCTGGGAAGCTCCGATGCCGACGCTTACGCCGCCGGCTGCGCCTTCACCACGGAGTTCATCACCAAGCGTCCGGATGTCGCCAAGCGCTTCGCGCAAGCCTGGAGCAAAGCGATCGACTACATCCACGCCAATCCGGAAGCGGCACGCAAGCATCTCGCCAAGAATACAATGACCCCGGACAACGTGGTCGATACCGTACCGATGCTCGGTTACATCATGACCAAGGACATGAGTCCCAAGCAGCTCCATTACCTTCAGGAGTTCACGGATTTCGGCCAGCAGATCGGCGTCGTGCCTGAGAAGATCGACGTGAAGCAGGACCTCAAATCATTCTGATCTCGACCGCGGAGAGTGATAGCGCATGAGCGCCGCGCCGCAGGCCGTCCGATTGCAGCCGGCCGATGCGCCTGCGACCGGTGCGACCAAGCGGCCGCATGTCACCATCCGCGGCTTGAGCAAGCGCTTCGACAAAGCCGTCATCTACGACAATTTCGATCTCGATATTCCGCGTGGCGAGCTGATCTCGATCTTCGGTCCGAATGGCTGCGGCAAGAGCACGCTGATCAACATCATCGCCGGGCTTATTCCGCCCGATCAGGGTCAGATCCTGTTCGATGGCATGCGGCTCGACGAAATAAAGTTCGGATATGTCTTTCAGAATTATCGTGAGGCGCTGTTTCCTTGGTTGCGCGCCTTCGACAACATCGCCTACCCGCTGAAAATGATGCAGGTGCCTTCGGACGAAAGGCGCGATCGCACCGAAAGGTTGGTCGCCCGGCTTGGTATCAAGCTCGATCTCAATCTCTACCCCTACCAGATGTCCGGCGGCCAACAGCAGCTTGTCTCGATCATGCGCGCCTTGATCGTCGAGCCGGAGATACTTTTTCTCGATGAACCGTTTTCCGCCCTCGACTACGAAATGACGCTGTTCATGCGCGAGCAGCTGCAGCGCATCTACATGGAAACCGGCACGACCACGGTGCTGGTCTCGCACGACCTCGAAGAGGCAGTGTTTCTGGCCGACCGTGTTCTGCTGTTGTCGCGCCATCCGGCGCGGGTTGCTGATTTCCCGGCCGTGAGGGCATTGCGGCCGCGGACCGATGCCACTCTGTCCGATCCCGAATTTGTCCGCACCAAGGCGCACTGCCTCGATGTCTTCCAGCGCGAGGTGAGGCGCGCGTGAATACGAAAAACCTCAGACCGTTTCTGCCGGTTCTCGGCGTCATCGGACTTGTCGCCGTCTGGTCGCTGACGACGTGGCGGGAATGGGTCGATCCAGTCTTGCTGCCCTCCCCGATCGCGACCTTCAAGGCGTTGTGGAAGGGCATGGACGGCGGCGCGCTCGGCTTTGACTTCGTCAAGACTGTCTATAGGACCGCGGCATCGACCGCGATTGCCGCGGTGATCGCCATCCCGCTCGGCATCGTGCTCGGCTCGTCGGAACGGCTCTATCGCTCGCTCGAATTCGTCATCGACTTCTTCCGTTCGACGCCGGCCTCGGCGATGTTCCCGTTGTTTTTGGTACTGTTCGGCGTCGGCGACGAGACCAAAATCTCGGTTGCGGCGTTCGGCGCGATCCTGGTGATCTTGTTCAATGTTGCCTATGGCGTGATGAACGCCAGGAAGACCCGACTATTGGCGGCCAAGGTCATGGGTGCCTCACGGCTGCGTGTGCTGTTCGACGTGACGCTGCTCGAATCGCTGCCGCAGACGTTCGTCGGATTGCGCAATGGCGTATCGCTGGCGCTGGTCATCATCGTGGTCGCCGAGATGTTCATCGGCTCTCAGGACGGCCTCGGCCACAGCGTGTTCGAGGCGCAGCAATTGTTCGACATGCCGCGCATGTATGCCGCTATATTCGCCGCCGGGGTACTCGGCTATGGCCTCAACCTGTTCTTCCTCCTCGTCGAACGGCGTTTTGTGCACTGGTCCGGCAAATAACCGCAAGCGGTATCAAACGTCATGATCGACAGCAGCCTCGCCCGCAGATCGGCGCGCGAACTGGCGCGGCTCATTCGCACGCGAGCGGTGAGCCCGGTCGAGGTGTTGGATGCGCATCTCGCCGTCATCGAGGCAATCAATCCAAGACTCAATGCCATCGTCACGCTCGCGGCCGAACAGGCGCGCGACGCTGCGCAAGCTGCCGAACGTGCCGTCATGCGCAAAGGTCCGCTCGGAGCGCTGCACGGCCTGCCGATCGCGATCAAGGACATCACGCCGACCGCCGGCATCCGCACGACCTTCGGCTCGCCGTTGTTCGCGGATTATCTTCCAGCAGAAGACGCCGAAGTCGTCCGGCGCTTGAAAGCCGCCGGTGCCATCGTACTTGCCAAGACCAACACACCGGAATTCGCCTGCGGGGCCAATACCACGAACGAGCTGTTTGGCCCGACCCGAAATCCGTGGAATACGGCCTTGAGCCCGGCGGGTTCATCCGGCGGCTCCGCGGTTGCGGTCGCGACCGGCATGGTGCCGCTGGCGCAGGGCACCGATTTCGGCGCTTCGGTCCGCGTTCCGGCGGCGTTCTGCGGCATCGTCGGCGTGCGTCCGACGCCCGGCCTGACACCGAACTATCCGATGCCGCTCGCCTTCGACCCTGGGCAGGTTCACGGCCCTCTGGCGCGCGAAGCGGAGGACGCCGCACTGATGCTCGATGCGATGGTAGGCTTCAGCCGGCTCTCGCCGATCTCCGTAACGCCGCCCTGGAAAAGCGCGCTGGCCGAACTCGAACAGCGTGCCGACTTCAAAGGCCTCCGCGTCGCTTACGCACCCGACATCGCCGGCATCCGCGTCGAGGTGGAGATCGATACGGTCTGCCGCAACGCGGCCTCGCGGCTCAGCGAGGCCGGCATCGCTGTCGAGGTCATCGACTTCAATGTCGGTGAAGGCCGCGCGGCGTATCAGACTTGGCGCGGCTTCTGGATGGTCGGCCAGCAGTATGAGCGCTTGCATGCGCTCGAGCGGTTCGGTGCAAATCTGAAAGGCAACGTTCAGGCCGGCCTTGGATTGACCGCGCTCGATTTCGCCGCAGCCGAGTTCGAGCGACAGAAGGTGTATCATCGGTTTCGAATACTGCTCGAGCGCTTCGACGCCCTGCTGACGCCGGCAGCTCCAGTCAAACCCTATCCGCTGGAACAGAATTTCCCCGATGTGATCAACGGGCAGAAATTCGAAAACTACATCGACTGGGTCGCTCCGGCGTTCCTGGTCACGCTGGTCGGCCTGCCCGCGGCAAGCGCGCCTGTCGGCATGACGCGGGATGGCTTGCCGATCGGCATGCAAATCGTGGCGCCGCGGTTCGCTGAGCCGCTCGTTCTAAGTGTGGCTCGCCTGCTGCACAGCCGAAGCGGCGTCGGCTGGCCGCCGGCGGCCCATGTGACAGGCGCGGACACGCCAGCGCGGTAGCCAATCCGTTTTCCGATATCGGTCACCTCCATGAGGTTGTAGCCGCAATGGTCGATGGGGATGTGATAGGCTGCAACGATTGGCTTGGAGGGCAAGCGGTGATGCACAAACCGACCGAGACGTCGCACGAGGGCGGCATGGAGAGCGTGCTGGTACGGCAGCAACCGATCAAGCTCAAGGCATTCGCGGGCCCCGACTTGTTCGGCTACGTTGCCGAGCCGGAAGTACGCACGCAGAGCGGCGTCCTGATCCTGCCCACCATCTTCGGGGTCAACGCATTTGCCAAAGGATATGCCGAAACCTTGGCTCACGCCGGCCTTACGACGGCGGTTTGGGATCTCAATTCAGGTCTGCCGTTGACTGAGGATTACCAGGAGTGCATCAAGCGCGCTCGTACGCTGACCGATCAGAGCGCTGATGGCATGATTGCACGCTGGCTCGATGCACTGCGCGGCGACTTCAGACTGTCCCACCTCGGGGCCCTCGGCTTCTGCATCGGCGGCCGCTTCGCGCTGCTACAGGCAGCACGCGACAGAACGCTCGCGGCCTGTGCCGTGGCCTATCCATCGATCGAGAGCCCGCGACTTGCCAATCAGGAGCGCGACGCGGTGTCGCTTGCCTCCACCATCACATGTCCGGTGCTGATGCTGCGGCCGGGTCACGACCATGTGACGAATACCGACACCTATGCCGGTCTGACCGAGGCGCTGCTGAAACGCGATGCGCCGACCGTGATCCAATATTATCCGACCGCCGAGCACGGCTTCATGCATCGCAAGGTTCCGGATGCCAATGTCGCCGCGGCCAAGCTCGCTTCGCCTCAACTGATCGCCTTCCTCAAGACCTGCCTGGGTGGATGATCCTTTACCGGCACTTTCAGTCCTGACCTTCCGGAGCGAACGCTGGCTCTCGATGCCGCGTGGCTCTTTCGAAGAACGGCCTTCACTGTCCGGATCGCGCCTTAGTCCAACCGCACCTTGCGCTCGTAGAATGTCCAAAGCAGTGGAAAGAGCCGCGGATTGAAAGTGCCTTCGGCGCAGTCCCGGGCTTCCTCGTCGCTCATCGCAATGGCGCCACCCATGATCTCAGCCTGAAGCTGAATCTGGGCGTTCTCTTCGAGAAACGTGCAGGCGAAAAATGCCTCCTCGGCTGTGGCGCCGACCACGACGCTGCCGTGGCCGCGCATCTGCGCCACACGATATTGGCCAAGCGCACGCGATAGATCGGCTGCCTGGGCATCGTTCACCACCAGGCGTGGATTATCCCAGGTCGCAACGCCGGTGCAGAGGAACGAGCCGTGCAAAAAAACCGGCTTCAGCGGCTTGCGGGCGATGCCGAGCGCGCGGGCGTGCGGCGCATGCAGATGGCAGACGCACATCGCATCGGGTCGGTCGCGGTGTATTTGCGTGTGAATGCGCCATTCCAGCGGGATCAGTCCGCCAGGATGTTCGATGATGGTGCCGTCGATATTGTAAACGAAAATCTGCTCGGGCCGAACCGTGCTCTTCTCCGTGCTTGCACCCGGGCTGATGAAGCATTTGTCGGTGCCGGGCACGCGAACCGACACGTGGCCGAACATGCCGACCGTACCTTGCAGATTCAGCATGCGCGTCAGCGTAGCCGTCTTTTCGCGCAGAACGTACTCTTCGCTCATTCACGTCCTCGGTTTTGGAGTGCAGCAGTAAAACAGCGCTCAAAGTGAATTGGCGACTCCGGCACGCCTTATCAAATCGCCCCAGCGGGAAATCTCAGAGGCCAGAAACTTCTGCAGTTCGGCTGGCGACGGGCTGTGCACCGGAATGGTGCCGAGCTTTATGATCAGCGACTGAACCTCGGGCGTTTCGGCCGCTTTCGCAAGCTCATCGCTGAGCCGATCGATGATCGGCGCCGGGGTCGCCGAGGGTGCGCAAATCAACGTCCAGCCGACCGCCTCGAAGCCGGGTACCCCAGCTTCGTCGATCGTTGGTACGCTGGGCAGAGCCGGAACCCTGACGGTCGACGAAACCCCGAGCGGTCGCACCGTCCCCGCT